>ERZ772940.383-NODE-383-length-21313-cov-3.34472_pt1 | contig 21313 bp, 21 predicted proteins | sample MGYA00511682_ERZ772940 | MGnify/ENA primary metagenome ERZ772940 (study PRJEB29015, sample SAMEA2737922) | human oral metagenome | biome: human oral; feature: human-associated habitat; material: dental | place: China | collected 2031 ... | reverse complement strand
ACCTTGATTATTTAATGTTTATGCGACTGCGTCGCATTCTTCTGCAAACTTAGAGCTAAAGTCCATTTATATCACCTCTCCATATGGAACCCGCCAAGACCCGTTCACAGGTAAGAAAGCCACCCACAACGGACTTGACCTCCGCGCCAACAACACCGAAGCCTATGCCATGATGTTTGGCGAGGTCGTCAAGGTCGGCTCCGACAAGCGCAGCGGCAACTACGTCACCATCCGCCACGGTGACTACACCGTCAGCTACTGCCATCTGTCCCAACCGTTGGTCAAGAAGAAGCAACTCGTCGCCGCTGGAGAACCCATTGCTATCACCGGCAACACAGGGCGCTCTACTGCGCCGCATCTCCATCTCACCCTCCGCAAGGGGCGTAAGACCATCAATCCAATAGTCATGCTTGACTTCATTCAAGGCACTCGCCAAGAAGCAATAGACATGTTAATATATTAGATGTCGGAGAATTGCTTCGATTGCCAATGCTTTATTATGCCTTATTAATGAACCTAATCATGTGTACTACGTAGCATGCGTGATATGGCCTTCTCTCTTTCATTTATGATTGGACGTAATACTCGTGGAATATCATTATAAGTTGTATCCTGTTCCTCTATTAGAAGTATTTTACTGCCACCATGATATCCCTTCCCGGAATACCTATTACACCTAAAGTTAAATTTCCCGTCTTGTGAAAACACATAAGAATATGAATCCTTGTATTTTATAGAGCCATCCTTGTCGTATGTTGTTGTTCCGTAACAAACCACATAACAAACTCTATTGACTTTAATATTGGGGCCTTCTACGTATCCTGGGTCAGACCAAAATAATTTGACTTCCGAGATTTTTTTCAATCTTAATGTCTATATTCTCAATATCTTTTTCATGCATAGCATACAACAACAGAGATATACTATCTCGAATATTGGACACATTGATTTTCTCTCTTGATTTTTCTTTATCAAGACTATTCTCCATTGTCAGGAATGTGTCAGGCCGTGATTTGTCATCTTGTGTAAGGGAATCAGACATTTGTCGAGATGCAACATCCATAACAACATCTTTTCCAGTTTGTTTGGAGTCAGACTTGCATGCAATACAAGTGATAGCACAAAATAACAATATGAGACATGCTTTATTCATAATCAACACGATATGTATAAAATCCTAATGCCACTCTTTGAGTGAAAATGTTGCTTCTACACGGTCTTCTATGTCATCTTTAACATTGACAAAAAAGTTCATGCCGGTGATTTCTTCTATGTCATCTACGCTCATTGCTGTCTGTTCCATTGGTTGACGACTGTCATTATTGGAATAGTAGAAGCCAATGGCCTTCTCCTTTCCCTTTTGTAATGATAGTACAACTTTGAAGAATCCCTCTGGAACAGTTATGATGTGTTCTTTTCCAATGGTCTTATGCTTGACACCTCTATAAACAGGCCCACAAACGATATAAACCGAGCCCTCTTGTTTGGCCCAGCGTCTACAAGCTTCTTCCAAGACTTGCCAGCTCCCTGCATTAAGACTGTGATTTTGCGGACAGATGTTGCTCATATAGAAACACTCCCGCATAGCTTCATAACTCCATTTCATATCTGCCGCAGGGGCCATGTGTCCTCGATCATAGCCACAACCTTTATAATCATTAGTGGTTACTTGATGAGGTGCAGGCACATCTGGGTCTGGGGCAAAATTGTTGCTACGGGGAACTGTACCTACAGCTTCATCCGCAGCCAGTTCCCATGCAACATAATTAGGATTGTTATGTTCTCTGTTAAACGAAACAGTATATCCAATGTGTTCAATAATTCTTTCGGGGACACCATGGAGATCAGCAGGCATCTCCATTTTTCGCACGTTCCCGCTCTTTCGCTGTTGTTGTGTTGACGTTGAGTGCGCTAACGTTCGCGATTGGGAAGTCTGTTTATCGCTATTATTGTTTGAATGTGGTGTGACTACATTTTTTGCGCTGATTTTGTTATCGACAAACGACTTAACGGGCTCCACATTAGTATATGAGAAGCATGCCAGCAAGAATAAGGCTCCAATTATCTGAATGGTTTTCTTTCGCATAATGATTTACCAGGGGTTGTTTGATATATCTTGATTATCAGCATCACGCTTATGCATTTGCCCATCATCTTCGTGTACAAAGAATGAATAAGGCATAATCAATAAGGCGTAGATTATGCTGAGGAGTACACTCGTTATAGCTTCCGAAATGTAGGTTGGTATTTTCTTTAGTGTGCCTATAATGTTCATTAGAATAGGGTGTATATGAATGGTGCAACGTATGAGGTGGAGGCGACGACTAGTAGCCCTACCAAAAGCAACAGGAATATGATGGGAGCGAGCCACCACTTCTTGCGTTCTATTACGTATCTTATGAGATCTTCAAGAAATTCCATATGCGCTATTTTGTTATTAAATATTGTCCCATTACCAGGACATCAATGTCTGTTTCATAGAAAGTTTTGATAGCATCTTGAGGGGAGCATACAATAGGTTCCCCCATTACATTGAAACTTGTGTTGAGCAAAACTGGTATTCCCGTCCGTTTCTTGTATTCGTTTAATAGCAAATGCAACAACGGGTTATCGTGTTTCCCGACAGTTTGTATGCGAGCCGTATTATCAACGTGTGTTACTGCCGGAATGGCGGCTGTCTTAACTCGTGTTGTAAACATCATATATGGTGAGCCGTTGGTTCCAAAATACAGAGGAGCCTCTTCTTTCAGTACGACAGGCGCGAATGGTCGGAATTCTTCTCTGTACTTGACCTTGGCATTGATGCGTGCCTTCATGGCTGCATCACGGGCATCAGCCAGGATGGAACGATTTCCTAAAGCGCGTTGACCAAATTCCATTCGGCCTTGGAACCACCCTACAATTTTTCCGTTTGAAAGGGTCTCTGCCGTTGCAGCACACAACAACTTTTCATCCGGAAATCTGAGGTATTTCAGGTTTGTTGATTTAAGACATTCCAAAACACATTCATCTGAATAGGAAGGCCCAAGGAACGGATTGGCATTGTCACTGAAGAACGACTTTGACACTGCCAATGCAGCACCAATGGCACAGCCTTCATCTGCCGGCGAATGAGGAACATATACTTCACGGAACAGTCCGAGGGCACGGACTGCGCTATTCATAACACAATTCATGGCACATCCTCCTGTTATGTACAACACATCGGTGTTGGTCTCCTCTTTTAACCACGTAGCCAAGCGACAAGCGATATCCTCTGTAACAGATTGTATTGCAAACGCGAGGTTCTTGTGACTTTGGGATATAGGGGAGGATGGCAAGCGCATGGCTATGCCGAAAAGTTGTTCCCAGTCATTAGGGTCAATCATGTGGAAGTCATGCATGAACTTGAAATGCCTCGTGTTTAACCGTATATCCCCAACTTGCCCGATATCGACTAGCTCGGATGTTATAATCTTGACGAAACGCTTTGTTTCATCAGATGTGGTTTCGCCATAAGGTGCCAACCCCATGACTTTATACTCGTCAGAATTGACTTTGAAGCCCAGAAAATAGGTAAAAGCGGAATACAGCAGCCCCACGGAGTGTGGATAATGCTGTTCAAACAGCGTTCTGATGTTGCCTTCTTTTGCCACCATCAAAGACGTCGTAGCCTTTTCCCCGACGGCATCCATTGCAAGAAGTGCAACCATTTGATGTGGGTCGGCAATAGAGGTGTAGTATGCCGACGCAGCATGTGCCATATGGTGCTCGATGAATCTTATCTCTGGGAGCTGCTTGCATACAAAGTTCGCTTTAATTGTTTTCCGGATAAGGCGTTTCATGTCCAGCTTTCCACCCACCCAAATGGGCATTACCTTCAAGAACGACTTGAACGACGATGGCGTATAGGTTATAATGCTTTCAAGAATGCGTTCAAACTTCAAAAATGGTTTCTCGTAAAAGACAATCATGTCGATGTCGTCTATATCAAGTCCACAATAATCCAAGCACCATTTGCATGACAGAATGGGGAACCGGTTATCATGTTTGATCCTTGTCAGACGTTCCTCTTGTATGGCTGCGACAATAATGCCATCCACAGCAACTGCGGCAGCTGAATCGTGATAATATGCAGAGATTCCAAGTACCTTCATAACCGCCCGCTTTTAGAATGAAAAGTAAATAAACGGAGAGACACTGTAATCGCCAGTCAATATCAGGCACATTACCATCAGAGACAATGATACGACCTCTGCTATTATGCCGGGGTTACGTCGGGGATATTTTAGCATAATGTGTTGGAATTTATCATTATCCAGAAGCATCAGGCACATAAGTGAGCCGATACACATACAAACGGTTGACATGTGGACTTCTTGCCATTCTGCCAGCTGACGGGCAAATACTGCAATGTCTGCTGCACTGTCAAGCCTGAACATTTGCCACAGCAAGCATACCGACGCGAAAACAAATATCCGATAGCTGAGTGAGATCTTCCATACGGTCATAGGTGTGTAACGCTCTATAGAATAAAGGCAGGCATGTAATGCGCCCCAAAGCAAGAAAGGAATTGATACGCCATGCCACAAGGCACTTATGGCAAACACGACGTACACATTGAAGATGTTACGGAAACGTCCACGCTTGCTGCCTCCTAATGGAATGTAGACGTAATCTCTCAACCAGCTTGTCAGAGTAATATTCCAACGTGTCCAAAAGTCGCGAAATGACATTGCCCTGTATGGTGCACGGAAGTTTTGCGTTAGCCTTATGCCATAAAGAGCTGCAACACCTATGGAGATGTTGCAATACGACCAGAAATCGAAGTAAAACATTACGGCATAGCTTATAGCAGAAGCTAACGTGTCGATACAACCATTGTCAAACATCAAAGCGTTCTCGATATTGGCTGCGATTACAAATTTGCCGAAAAGTCCGAAAATGAGGTGCTTTATTCCGATATATACCTCTGTTAGACTGAAGCCGGAACAATGCTGTGCGGCCATTGAATCAATTCGTTCCAGCGGGCCAGCCATTATCTTCGGGAAAAACGAGATAAAAGCCAGTATGCTCCAAAAAGAATAGCTCTTCTGGTTCTTGTAGCCATCACATACCGCCGATATACTGCTGAAAGCCATTATTGAATATCCGACAGGTAATATAAAATCTTTGAGTCCATACTTTAGGAGTATTAAACCGGTGACCAGCAACGAGCAATGCACCCATAACGCATATCGGAGTGCTGTCGCCTTTGCCCAACGAAGAGTGAAATAAGTGATTGCGGCCATAAGAGGCACGAGCATCGCATACCACTCCACGAAGGTGTAATACACCCACATACTGATTGCGGAGAGAAGGATTTTCCTCCACTCCGCATCTGCTATCAGATGATATGCGAAGACCGATGCCAATATAAGTACGACCGTAATCATGGCGCTATCTTCATTCTGCATATACCATCAAAGAATCCGCTCTCAACGGCAAAAAACAGATCGTTGTCATGTGAGCCAAAAGACGGATCCCATTCATTGGCCGATGTTTTAGTCAGTCTGTGATTTTCACCGGTAGCAATATTATAGACGAACAAGTCCCAGTTCCCGTCAGGATTGCCGGCATAAGCGATTGTGTTGCCCGAAGGAGACAAAGCAATATCCCATATATCATAGCTGGTTGTCAACACATCAGAAACAACCCTTTCTACAAATGAATAGCGCTTGATAGCGAACCTTTTCCCCTTCTCGATAAAATAGAGACTTTTGCCGTCATTTGAAAATATCGGGCGCCAGCACTCGCGTTTCCCGTCTGTGATGTAAGAAGAGATTTTGCCGCTTTCAATGTCATATACAGCGATTCGTGGCTCTTGGACATCCGCCTCGTTCCAGACAGGCAGGGCAATATGTCTGCTATCTCTACTGAATGCAGGTATAGCGCCAAAGATGGTCTCCGGTGTAATCACTGTTCTACTACCGAGGACAAGATCGTCAAGACAGACTTTTGTGCGTGCATTTTCTTGGCACCCAGTCGTAAATGCAAGGAAACGGCCATTTGCAGATATTGTAGGATGCACCAGCTCCTCACAGCTAGTAACGAGGGAGCTTTGGAAGTTGAATGTTGTATCTGTAGAACGGATGTAATAGTTGCCATAAGCATCGGAGCATTGAAACAATACGGTAGCTCCGTCAGACAACATTGAAGGATATCGTTCGTTTTGCCATCCATCACTAATCAACTTGTAACAAGCACTCCCCTTTGTCAAGTGTTCATACAATCCGTTTGCAACAATCCGATGCCCAATCGATGTGAGATGCTCATCAATCTCGAAGAATGGGCTTGCCGATGACAGCCTAAATGGTTGAAGCATATCCACCACTTCAATGCCTTTCTCTTTCGAGAGGGCTGCCATCCATTCGTTTGGATATGTCATGTCCAGTTCGTCTTCTGTTATGCGATAAGCAGCCATCACCTCTGCAAGCGATTGTAAAGAAGTCTGTTCTTTCGATGGTATCAATATAATCGTAAGCTCTGCACCATTCTGAGAGCACAAAGCCTTTATCTTGTCTATGTATAGCGACAGATTTTCTTTATCAGCATCCTTAACGGGCGAAGTCTCCTTGAACAGGATGTTGTAATCAATGTTCTCTTGCCGGTTTGGACGGAAGGGTTCACACCAACGACCTATGGGGAGGTCAAATCTGCTTGACAGGGAATGGGTTATATAGCGAAAGAGATGAGATTTCTCTAAGATCCAATCTGCGACAGAAGCCTGATGCTCGCGCACATTGCAGAAATCGTTGAAAACGCCCAATTGAAGGAACACGTGCTTGGGGTGCAGCAGCATACCTTCACTAGACAAATAGTGGTAAATCTCAGGGATGCCGGCTCCGCTTATACCTGCATTAACCACAACTTTCGCAGGGAATCTCTTTGCGAGCAAAGAACTGAACATTTCTTCATATTCCACCTGCGCACCTTGAGTGAAAGAGTCACCGACGAAAAGCCAGTCACACGAGTGGACGGTGCGTGTGGCATCTATAGATAAAGGGATCCTCAATCCTTGTGCATTGGTTTTGTAATGAGACACGAACTCTTCATTCTCGAACTTTTGTTCAAGCCCTGGCTTGTTAAAGTAATACGCACCTTTAATTTCGTATAGATTGGGAACGTCTAACTCGGGGAATAATACGATGAATACCAATTCAGAGTGATAGCAAATACTTAGGATGGCAAGTATATTCACCCACCACACTTTAAGCCGCACTAATTGTGTCTTCCGAAAAAGCAGTATGGATATAACAGCTACAAGCACACTAATGCCTACGGATAGAAAAAAACTACCTGTAAGCATCCATAGAGTAATGGGATTTATCAGCAGAGCTGACAAAATTATCTGTGTGCTTGTCCGATGCATATTAATGTTTCCCCTCTTTTTTTGATTTAATTTCCTCGATAATCTTCAAATAACTGGCAGTTATAACACCTGACGGAAGTGCAATAATAGCTACGCCAACTAACGATGACAGCATACTGATGAATCTGCCGAGATCATTATGTGGACAAACGTCACCATATCCTACCGTGGTCAATGCAGTGGTAGCCCAGTATAGGGCTTCGAAAAAATCGGAAAACTGGTCATCCACATTAAACATTAAAAGCGCCGTAAACAAAATGTAGATGAAGGCAAGCATAAATACAGATATTAGTACGGAACGCTGCCGATATAGTACTTCCAGAAACACCTCCAACTCCTTGGAATATCTTGCAATCTTCAATATTCTGACTATTCTGATGAGCCTTGTCAGACGGAACAGGAGGAATGCATTATTGACAGCTGTAAATGTTGGTATGATTGACAGAAGATCAACGATGGCCATGCCGGTTAACGGATAGCGTAATAGACAGGAAACGCCTTGCCCAGTCTTGAGATCGTATGTGACCCATCGTAAGATATAATCAACGATAAACACGGTCACACATACGTATTCTATCACGGTCATAAGCCAGGTTGTGCTGCGAAAAGCCAAAGGGACAAGACTCAGCACTATGATGATAAGCATAAAGGCCGAATAAACCTTGCTTATATTGTTCGGCGTATCGTCTTTATCAACGACATGGTATATGTATTCTCTCACGTTCATGCTTTATATATTAATGCTTGACAATAAATTTACCACGAACCAACTGTCAAACCCTTGGAACGTCAGACGTTTTGAGTTTGCTCCATCCCTTTGGATCTCCAGACCATCCGAATAAGGAACCACACTTAAAATTTTCTTATATGGAACCTTGACAGATTTTGTCTGAGAATAGAAGATGAGATTCTTATTCGTGAAGATTAAAGAACCTACGCCTTCCTGCTTCATCGTACAATGCTCTACGGCGTGGCCCCGACTGCCACCTGTTCTATAGTAAACACCTTTCATAACCCGGAAAGAGAAACCGCGATTGCGACCGACCCATTCTCTCCCTATCTTTTCCTGAAAGAGTTTTATGTTCTGGTATGCCCAAATTACAGTTTCGCCAGCATTTAACATGATTGGTGCAGAGATAGGCATAGAGGGAGGCAATTGCCCACGTTGAATTTGCTTGAGGATCGAGCATTGTGCAATCTTTTCTAATGCAGACCCCTGATAAGTGGTTGGCAAATTGTTTATAGGCAAAGCTAATGCATGAGCAAAGTCTTCTATATCGCGTTGCTCTTGATCGGAGAGCAATCCGTTTGCCAAATATTTATTGGCGGCTTTATCTAAGACTTTCATTCCGATCTCTTCTCGTTGGCTGCTGCTTAACGGAAGCAGTCGTTCTACTACTCCAAGGCGTTTTTCCACCTTTGGCATATCTATACTTTCGGCAAAGTGGCTTACTAGTACTCCCTGGTGTAATTTCATCGCCAAACGATCCAAAGAACCATCTTTGTTCAACCCCATTCTTGAAACCTTGACATTATTCAGGAATGTCTCAATGATTGCAAGATACTGTTTTGTTACAGGAAACTTGATCTGTTCACAAAACAGGTCCAAAGCTTTAGACGCACAGTCTTCGATGTCAGATGTCTGCAAATAACAGTCCTGTTGTCCCACAGCTATTTTGGAAAGGACAGTTTGTATACTGTCTTTTCCTTTGAAATAGGAATGCATGGCAGCCAATAATTCTGCCATACCTTGCTGATGCTTGTCTTCGCAGGCTTTATGAACTTTTGAGAACAATCCTGCACTTTGTCCACAATATTTACAAGTCCCCATAGTTATGGTTTTAAACCTTCAATACGACTGGCGTTATTTGCATCGCCTATCATGTTGTATAACTCAACAAGTCTATCATATGGGACTGAACCCTCATAACCACATTCAACACATCGTTCATAGTATTTAATCGCCATTTTCCATTTCTGTTCAATCTCATAATCTTGAGCCTTTTCAATGTACTTGGAACAATCTTCCTTCACCTTATTAAGATAAGTGCTCACATTACGTTTGAACTCCAGCGTTTCAAGTTCCGATTTCTTTATAGTTTGAGGCATACCTGCATTGGCAGCTCTTCGATATACGTATCCCATGACATCGCTGTAACGACGCAACATAAATGCTGCAGTTACTTGAACCATACCATAGTCCACGGCTTTAACACCCCTCATGGTCATCACATCGCCTTGCTTTGCTTGCCACTCCAGGTATTTATCTAAAGACGGAGCAGAACTATTTGTTAAATCTGTAGCAGAAGTGCCAAGCATATCTCCTGACTCAAGCGCACCCATATCAGTCAAGAAAACACGCTTGCTTGCGTCATTAATGCTTAGATTCTCAAATGCGTTAAGTGGCATGGGGTGTAAATATCCATTATCCATTTGGCCGACAACATGTATATTGCTGTTTACCAGATTTATCAGTCCCGACGCAATTGCATAACCGGCAATTGCCTCTCGATGAATCGTACATTTGTACCACCCCTTTGATATTGTTTCATTGTAGGCACAGACACTAACGTTCTCTATGTACTGGTGAGCATTAAACGCTAGACTTGCTAATGCTACTGCTAATCCAAGTATAGCTTGGGTATAGTTTACATCGAGCGTATCTTCTTGTTTCTTATAAACCTCAATCTCCTTGAAACTCATCTTGCAGAATTTCTTCATAAACGAAACCTTTGACTTTGAAGGCAAGGCTAATTTGAACGTTACCTTTTTGTTCTCTTGGTCATATGTGTATTCCATTGAAAACGAAAATGGCCAGTTCACACAGCCGCTAGTTAGCAGCTTTTCTTCAATAGCGAGATTACAGGCTTTCCTGTCTTCTTCCAAGAAGGTCTCTATCTTGATGGGAGATGCTTCTAATGTTGACTTCTTGTTTTTCAAAGCCTCTATTTGTGCATCATACTCCTCCTTGAAAATTTGATTCATCTGCACCTCTCGTTGTGACTCCAGCATTTCATTAAATGCAGATACTTCTTCCGATTCGAGGTTCATCTTGCGTACCAGAGCGTCAATATTGTCACGAACGTATTGTTCCACTCTAGCCAGCGATGGCTTAAAAATTCCCCATATAGTATATATGGCTGTAGCTTCTTCTCGCAAGATGTCCTCTAATCTATCGCGTTGCGCCACTGCTATATTAAGATGCTTGCGTTTATAATGCTTCAGTGGTAGATTCGCTATTTGAGACTGCAATTCCGAAATCTCTTTTTGCTGCGCTTGAACGGCTTTGTTAAACAAAGTTCGAACTTCTGCTGTACTTGGCGTTTCAAGTTGCGGTAAGGTTTGGAAGAACGACAAACAATAGTCTCCTTCGTCATATGCTTTTTTGAGTTGCTTGATAAGCACGCTCTTTGTTTTTGAATAACCTTTGCTGAATGTTGCATGATAAGCGCAAATTGCCTGCGCAAGAGGAGAGGATGCAACGTCAGAAGAGTAGATGTTAATAACACCATCCTCATTGATTCTCATGCAGGTTGGAACTAAGCACCCTGGTATGTCTTGGGTGAAAGTCATTGTGCGAGACGCATTGGCAGATTTGCTAATGTTATATATCTTCTTTTCACTCATGATTTACGAGTTTTAAAGGATGAATTTCATTAAATACGGACATAGATGTAGCAAACAAGCCGCAACAATTGCCAATAACTGCACATTCAGTACATTGCTCGAGGAATTTTACCTTCCAATCCGATATACTCTGCGCAGCATATTCGTGCATAGATAGTGGGAGTAAACACAAAGGTATGTTGTAAATAGCCACTTCCATACCTGAAGAAGACAAGAATCCTATTGCATCTGAGAGTTGCCGAATATAATCTTTAGGCTCTACCCAGATGAGATCCCTGTTCTTTTGTGCTAAACCACAGTCTTCCATCGCCATGAATGCAATCCATGATACGAATGGAAGGTTCTTATAGATAAACGAAGCAATCTGTGGTAGACGATTGAAATTTAGACGATTGACAACAATGCGCAGCTCAATTTCAATATCTTCGCTGGCGAGATTATACAAGCCATTGATAGTTTCGCTGTAAGCATTCTTTGCTCCTGCTATTTTATCATGATCACGACCATAGTCGGAGTGCAACGGAACGCCAACAAAAACATTGTTTCCAGCATGCTTCTTCAGTTGTTTCACATAAGCTATATGCTGAAAGTTTCGGCCATTAGACAATATGTGGATGGCTGTCTCAGGAAGCAATGCACGAATATGGTCGATGAGGCTAAACAAACGATCTCCTAAAAGAGTCGGCTCGCCGCCTGTAATACATACAACAGGTGTATCCGTCGGCATCTGGCTGACAATTTTCAGATTGTTTTGCATCAGTCTTTCTATGTCGTCAACCCTTTTTGGGGGCTGGCAACACATCAGACAGTGGTTGTTGCACTGCTCTGTTGTGAATATTGCGTTGTCGTTAGATTCCTTCAGCATATTTTCAGCCATGATTTGAAGATAGGCATCACTTCGTCATACCTATCAATAATTAATGATATCAAATACTCGATGATGGCTTTGTTTTTTTTGCAAAGCAAAGAAGTAGGACGGAATCCATACATATCCCCTTGGGTAGAATAATTGCGTACAGGGTCAGCACCGCAGTAAGCCTTAATACCACAATCACTGCATCCGGCCAAACATTCATTGGCCCATATCTGGGCTATGTGCCTCGTCTTGTCGGAATATACAATATCTTCGTACTTGTCGGTGAATTTACCTAAGCGGAACGTATTGTCTCCAAATTCTGCAAGCATTCGCGATTCATCAGAGGCGTACACATAGCCATCATAGTTATAAACCAGTACAGAATTGATAATTCCAGCGGGAGACTGTAAATCTACAAACCCTGTACAGAAAGGTGTGAGCATCTTTCTAAGAATGATTGCAGCGAACTCTTCAACAAAGAATGTTCCTCTTTTGTTGATTTCTATAATGTGTTCAAATCCACATTTGTAAAATGTAATGAATCTTTCTGTATAATCTTCCCAGTTTTCTGTCTTCAGAGCTAGCCCGTAAGGATTAAGAGCACGGAAAAACAGACTATTGAATCCGTTTTCTACATACGTATCTACGATTTGTTCTGGATAGTCTAAAGCCTCGATAGAAGTTGTCATCAGTGCAGACACAGCGTCCCTTCCTAGAACCTTACGCGCTTTCTCTATGCCTGCCACCACTTGCTGATAGCTATTTGCCTTGCCACGATTGTGGTTATGCAAAAACGCGGGTCCATCAAGAGAGGTGGAGATTGTAATATTATAGCGCTTACATATCTCAAGCATTTCGTCTGTCAGACGAATACTGTTTGTACAGAGAACAAAGGTCAGTTCGCGATTTTCTTCTTTGTTTATCTCTGTTGCCAACGCGGCACCATACTCGATGATGTTTGGTAGGAGCGAAGGCTCTCCGCCCTGAAACTCCATAGTCAGGAACTTCGAACGCGATTTGAACATCAGTCTCACTGCGCGCTCCATATCTTCTTTTGACATGGAACACTTCAACGCTTTCTCGTCACGACTTGAGGCCTGGCAATATATGCAGTTCTGATTACACCGCAGAGTTAGAACGAAAATGTGCAGAGCGGTGAAGTCCTCGAGATAACGTTTTTTTTCTTTAAGCCGGGTAGCATAGATGTTGAGAAGTGGCGGTATGCGCTCTTCACTAATGAAGAAATTTGAAACTAGTGATTTGAAGAGGTCTGAATTGTTGTCTATTGTATGATTGACAATGGAGCATACCGTTCCATTGGGAGTTATCAACATATCTCCCAATTCATTCACGAGCACTTCTTTGTCAGATATACGTGAAAAAGTAAACGGTAGCAGATAGTATTCCATTCAGTCAATATTAAGATTATCACTATCCATAAAAGCAGTTGCATATAACAACGTGCGAATATCTTTAGTCTCTTCTGCAACTATGTCGCGAAGTTTATAGTCGTTGAGCCGCTCCAAAAAACGATGTCGAAAATCTTCAGTATTGAAGTTGATTGCGCATTTTGGGCTGATGTCAATAAACTCACTTTCCCCAATAAGCCTTCTTTCAATAGAAACCTCGTTGAGGAAAGAGTAGACGCACTTTGAAACACACGCGTCGTTATATATTACGCTATTAATCTCAATCGTCATTTAGTAACGGTTTTTAATTTCGCTATTGTTTGGTCATCCGCTTTTCCAGTTGTAGGCAAGCCATTGTAAGCTTGGAACAACTTAACGGCTGTAGATACATCTTCTGTGAAGTAATAGAAACTATACTGATTTGATTTTAGCTTAGTCGGATCAGGGGGGAAACCTGCTTTGCTCAGTAGCGCGACCAGCTCGCTTATATCATATCCAGCAAGGTCCTCGCTTATGGGTCGAAATCCTAAAGGAACCGTTGTTTTATCTGCATCCCAGCCTTTTAATGTCTCTACTAACGAATTTGTAAATTGTCCGTTGGCAGAAACGCCTGCGTCATTTTGAAAATGCTTTATTGCAGATACGACAGTGTTGTCTACTTGAGCATATCCATTCTTTTGCGTCACGGCTGTATTCTTCAAATAGCGCTTGGCTACGAGCAACGTTACCAGATTATCTACATCACTTCCATATGTTCCAGAAGATATGGTTCTATCCCCCAAAGAATAATCTTTGTAGGTTTTCACAGGTGTAGTAACTTTCTTCGATGAAGAACCTGAAGATGTACTTCTATTTGTAGTACCGCTACCACTGCCAGAATATCCAGAATAGTGACTGTAATGGCTTTGATGCCCACCTCGGCTAGAATAGTGGGAACGATGCGAACTATGAGAACGGTGTCCAGCTATGTATCGTAAATCACCATTCTTTTTTATGGCAATAACATTCTTATACACCGTACTATTCAGTGCAGAACGATATTCATTATCCGTTCCTCCCTCCAATCCAGTTGGCAAAGAAGGCAATGCTAACGCTTGGTCATTGTTAGCATTTGCAGTCAAATGCATCAAGGAGGCAATGGAGGATAAGAGCAACTTCTTAATGATATTTTTTGAGTCCGTCTTCATATTCCAAGTTATTTTAATTCTTTAGCAGAAATTATTTTCAGCCAATAATTCTCAGGATCCATCACAAGTAGGCGACGTAAAGTCTCCTTACCTTCAGCGCTCAATTTGCCGGCATTGCGACTGATATCATTAATCAGATTGGGCAATCCTTCATTGAGTTCTGCCATCTTTCTCGCGTCAAGAGACTCTTGGTGATGATTCAACAACGAGGCAACTTTCTGGTCTGATCCGTATTGCTTGGACAATGAGTTTAACCAGTTGGTTGCTTCATCGAATTTGCCTGCCTTAACCAGGTCTGTCTCATTGGCTGAGATAATCTGTTCTAACTTGTCATTTGCTTTCGTCGTCAATTCAGATGAGCCAAATGAAAGTTCGCTAATTTCCTTTGCCGCTATACACTGAGCAAACGCTTCGTCATAGTTAGATGCAGAGAATGCAGATTCCACAATCTGCATAGTAGCATAGAAATTTTCTTCTACAGAATCCTTCTTAACTTTGAAGCCAACCCCTCCTGCCGTTATTAACAAAGCGATTATTGGGGCAACCAATCGAGTGAGAATTTGCTTTTTGATGGCAGATGACGATACTTGATTGTTCTTTTCAAATAATTCTTTTTGTGTTAAGCACCAACTCTTCATGTCAATGCCTAACGCTTGAGCAACAATGTCAATCTTTTGCTCAATAAGCAGCAATTTACTTGCTGCATCGGCTGAGAAGTAACCAGGTTTCGTATAGAAGAATTTTTTTGCTGGATATGTATAATAGGAGCCAAGAGAGTTTACATAGTCTAATTTCATAGACTCCAACGTTTTTTGTAAATCAATCGGCGGTGTGCTATTATCGTGAGATACGTCAGCCCCTTTTTCGTGATTGTATTCCACGTCAGAATCTAATGGAACAACTGTGCTAATCCATCCTAGTGCATATAGAATGCAATCAGTTAGATACTTAACAACATCTGCATTATATCCACGTTTCTTGATAAAGTCCGATACTATAGCTTGACATTTGAATGCACGTGTACTTTCAGACTCATGATCTAATGCCAATATGGACGAGCCAATGCCATCAGTCAACATTTCTTTTAATACGTTCTTGATAGCAGGATTGTCCTTGAACTCATCAGATGTGTCAGCCAATATATTGGCTAGGATTGTAGATCGCAGGACGTCATTGCTCAGTTTCTCTATGATGCTTTGAATATCCGTATGCAATGTCATGGGTATCGTTGTTTATTTATTGTCTGAACGAAGTCGCCTTTAGCTTTTTTTCTTTAACTGTATTATGTCGTGCAATGTGGTAAGCTTATGCTTTACATTCTTGCGACTCTCTGAGATATTTGAACTTGCAAGTTCTGATTCGCGCAGTTCCTTTTTTTTGCTTAAACGCTCAATCAAGGCTTTTTGCTTGCTCAGATTCTTTCTTGCATAATCCAGTTCTATAGCTTCCTTACCCTCGGCCGCGTCAGAAAGTTGCTGAATTTTGAGTTCTTCCTGCTTGGCTTTTGTTTGAGCTGCTGTTATTGATTGCTCAATTTGACGAATCTGATATTTAATCATGCGAGAGACCACTTTTGGCAATCTCTTCTCATCATATACATAAGCTATAGACATATCGTCTTGACTTCCACGACGACTTAACTCTGGCAAAGTTTCTTCAATTTCCATGTGTGCAGCGTCTTGATTTTCAGAAGCAAGAAGTTTTACCACTTGCATATAGAAATCTACTAAATTCTCCATTGGCCCGAAGCTGTCATCCATACCATCAGAACCAAGAAAAACTGCGACAGGGAATTGTTTGTCTCCCTGATAGCAATAGCGAAACTCATTAAGGGCATCACTATCGCATATAGAAGTTGTCTTGTTTAAGAAACAACGGTCATCCCAAGGAATCGGTTCACGCCACAGTTCTCCTTCTCGGTGAAAAGACACGCATTTCCCATCACCGATATGGAAAGCGAACCAATAATCTTTCGTTTGCACGAAAGCCATAAGAGTACAACCATATACCTTTTCCAATGATTCTTTTCTTTCAAAGGCTTCTTGGTATTTCTCCTCTACCTTTTCGCGCTCTGCTTCTGTAAGAGGGTGCTGGTCTGTATATTGTTCTATTTCCATATTCCAAGCTGTAATAATAGACGCGAACAATTGCCGAAAAGCGCGGTCTGTTGCATTCATTTTTTCAGAAACATCTTTTTCTGCAACAGCTTTTGCCTGGGTAAAGGTTTTTCCTTTAAACAGGTCCCCATCAACATTCTCGACAAAGGTTTTCACGGCCTGCACAGTTATCTCTGTACAGAACCGTGAACCTATATCGCTGCGGAAATACCTTTCTCCACCATGCCCATCACAGACAACAGCAATTGACATGTCGTCTTCTATCAAACTGCACGATGCATCTTGGCAGGGCTTGGCTGAAGCTTTATGGCTTTCACCCATACATGAAAAATGGAAATGTCTCATGTGTTAGTCCCAGTCGTCATCATAAGAGCTGCTGTCTACTTTAGTTGCAGATTCAGCTCCGTCGATATTCTCTACATTGTTCTTGATTTCTTCTACAACTTGTTCCTGCTTGGTGGTTTCACCCGCTGTGCTACTCTTACTGCCAATCTGAGAAGATGTAACGGCAACCACACGAATTATCTGTTTCAATGCATCAATGTTATGCACTGTGAATACAGCTTCGAGGTTTCCTGTGAACTCTTTCAAGACATCCTGATCGGCATCGTCACCAATAGCGATGGCGATTTTTATCGCAGACTTGAACCAGTTGTTAGCCTGCAACTTGGCCAGTCCACTCTTGTAATCATCAGTTGGACCTCCATCGGAAAGGAGTATAATAGCCGGTGCAAAAGAACCGCTAGCAGACTTCATAAATCCACTCCGAGAGAGTTTTGAAGACAACTCTGTGCAGGCCTCACCTAGAGAGGTAAGTCCGCCGGCTGTTACATCCTGCCAGATGAACTCATTTGCAGGTTTTGGCTCAGAGTATAGCCAATTGCAACCACTTGAGAACTCCAATGCAGCGACCTTTATCTCTGCATCAGGATTTGTTGCCGAGATATCATCCAGCATGGGTAATACATTTACCACAGCATCATTGACAGCACCTATTTTGTTGCCAGCCATACTGCCGGAGGTGTCTATCATGAAGAAGAGGGTCATCGTTCTGCGGGGAACGCTTTCAACGTCGTCGAGTAAAGACATAATTATAAGGTTTTGAATTATTATACAATTGTTATTATCTCGCCACGGAAATTTTCACCTCCGAAGTTGCCAAAAGTAATCTTTAAGCCAACCTTTACAGGCAAAGCCCCGTTGGGATCTACGGCTTTAAGTTTCCCATTTGGAGTTTCTACTGACCACTGGTTAGTAGAAATGTTTTGTATCCAAATCGTCCCATCTCCTTTATGACTTGCTACTACTTTTGCATCAGCAGTGTTGTCTCGATCAAGGAATATCTCTGTATTTAGCGTGAGTATGATTTGACGATTAGCAATTTTCAAGCGATTGCTAACATCCAAAGTTTTACCACAGTTCATACAGGTACATGTGGACTGCTCAGGTTCTACAAAGGTCTCATCTTTGCAGAAAGGACATAGCACAAGTTCGTCTCTGACTTGTGAGATTAATCTTTCCCAACCATCCTCAATCATTCGGGTATTCTTGTTTTCAAGACATTCGCGACTGAATTCATGAATGAATACATCCTTCAGCTTCTTAGGAAATACGGGCCAACGACGTATTACGTTCTTATGCACACCACGTACGGGAAGGTTACTTTTATCTGTGGGGTCATAAATAAAAACAGCCTCACTACCGTAAAATTTCTTCTCAAAAGCCTCAGTCATACAAGGGCAAGCTACCACTTTCGCACCCTCAAAAGGGTGATTTGCAAAGAATAGCATAAACAGAATGACAGATAGAGAGAATCGGTCACTATATTTGTCTGGAACACCTCCAACCACCACTTCTGGTGCCATATATCGAGCTTTACCCATGATACCAGACTTCTCACCTTGCGGCATAACGTTGTCGTTATCGCAGATCAGCACATCGCCCGTCTCAGGATTTATGAAGAAGTTTCCATCATTCAAGTCCTGGTAACTGTAGCCATGTCGATGCAGCATCTTGAAGCCATTGCAGATTTTCATTGCTGCAGCAAGCATAGCATTGAAAGACTTAAAGGTCTTCTTTGCTAGCAGAAAGTTACCAAACTCAAAATAGTCTTGAGGACGGAGTTTCATTATATAGCCATAGCTACCGAACTCTTTTTTAGTCAAGTATTCAGGCCAAATGAAAGCGTCACTTGGCGCACCTGCAGAAACATTGCGCTCTAAGTTTTTATAGAATTTGTCGTCGGGTTTATTGATGTACCATTTAAGAGCCATCTGCATCCCATTAACATTAACGAGATACACTATGCCTTGGCCGCCTCTGCCCAATTCTTTAACAACCGTGGCCTGACTGCCAATTGTCAGGTTAACTTTTTGTCCAATCTTCAGTTCCATAATTACATTGAGCCTCCTTTCAGATTAAATTTTTCCACATATGAGACTTCTCCGCTCATACCACAATTCGGGCAAGTAACTACTTTTTGACCATGATAGCATATCACAGCACCGCAGCTACAAATCACTTTATTCTTGCTGCCACAATATGGACAGCCGGGATATTCATCATCGTCCGTTACAGAGCCATTTACGGAAGTCTCACCAAACCCCTCATGTTTTGCTTTCTCTTTATCGAGTTTGAATGCCCATATAAATGAATATTGCCCATAACGTAGCCTGTCTACGGTAATACCGTAGATTTTCTTGGCTTCAGGACAATGCCCTATAACAACGAATGCTTCTTTACTAATCTTTCTCATGATTCTTTTGCCGGCTTTAATAGTGTTCTGACATCTACATCTAAGACTTGCGCTATCTCGCCAAGTTGCATAATTGAGGGTTGTTTCCTATTAGAACACCATCGCGATACGGTGTTTTCACTTTTCCCAATTTGCTCAGCGAGCCAACGACACGTCCTTTTCTGTTCGGCTAGCACTACCTTGAGCCTGTTTTCTGCTTGTTCGGGTTTAATATCCGCCATGATCTGTCGAATTTATGGCGCAAATATATGAAAAATCCCAGAAACTTGGCGCAAAAACCAATGAAAACTTTATGTAATGGTCGATTTTTGGGTAATGAAACCACTTTTTGTGCACAAATAAGAAAAAAATAGTGCGTGAAAAGATTTAGGTATCACCTGTTAAATAACAAGTGGTATTCCACCCACCTACGGCGACGGATGGAAGGAATTGGGCGACCTTTGTAACGACAGAAAGTAAGACATTCAGCGAAGATGTCACGGTTACCTTGGTCAAGCTTGCGCAGGAGGCGGCTCTTGGGCGTTTGCTTACCATCGCCGAGTAAGCGGGCTGGGCCACAGTTATAAGCGATGCAGGCTAGCAGGAGGCTGTCTGCCTCATACTTACGAAACATCGCGCAGAGTTTTGTCAAATCGCTACGCAGCAGGCTATCGGCCTGGGCTTCTGTGATGGGATAGCGCAGGTTCTCGCCGGACTGTATTTGATGCTTATCCGAAAATTCGGATAAGCATCAGTTGCAACCAGAAGAGCACTTCACGGCAAATATGGCGGAACGAGAGGCAGACTCACTGCTCCGTGTCGACCTTTGGAAATGCTTTGAACACTTCAAGAGATATGGTAAGGATGCACTGCTGCTGACTTTGCTTGCCTATAACGTGGGTGTGGGGCGATTGCTTGGCTATGGCAAGCATCCCAAAAGCCGACTGTTGAGAAAGATAGAGTCGGGAGACAGGAATTTCTATCGGGAGTATGTTGTGTTTTGCCGGTGCAAGGGACAGGTTTTGCGTGGATTAGTCAAACGGAGGCACGTGGAGTTTTCCCTATTTTATGTACCTTGATACATCAATCCGTCCCACGCAACAGACTTGGTAAGAATTTAGCCCTAATTTGAAGGTTTTTTTGTAGAATACCGCTATACTTTCAAAGATAGATTCCTTATCAAGAGTTGCTGTATAGGTTATCCTCTTGTTCATTCTTTTCTTTCATACACCTTTCCTTATAAAGAAGAATGCCGTTGACTCCTTGTACGATGGTGATGTTTTCTTCATCGATGATTTTTGTTACGCTCATAGTCTTATGTTTTGGGGTTATTGTTCGTTTTCAGTGCTTTCTCTTTGTGGTTTCACGCAGCGGAACAAGCAGACGGAAGCCATTTTTTCTGTCAGCACGTCATCGCCATACATACTCCGAAGTCGGCTTTCGGCTTCAGCGAAGGTGTCGTATGGAGGGTGAAAAAATCCTTTTCTTTCCATGACTTTCTTAACAAATAAATCAGCCAATCGGCGTTCGCCCTTGACATAAAAGCAGCCGCAGAAGCAACCGCCGGGTTTCAGCACGCGGAAAATCTCGGCAAAGGCTTTTTCTTTCTCAGGGAAAGCCTGAAAGCCGTTCATCGACAGTACGCAGTCGAAGATCTCGTTGGCATAGGGAAGTTCTCCGACATCTCCTTGCTCCAAAGACAGGTTGGCTATCTCATCTGTCTCTTTCCGCAAAGCCGCAATGGCTATCATTTCTTCCGAATAGTCCAAACCAACGATCTCGGCATCTTTCATCCGGCGATACTTCTCGGCGGTGAAAATGGCAGTGCCGACAGGCACGTCAAGCAGTCGTCCCCGAAAATCGTCCGGTATGAGATCAAGCACTTTCCGAGCCAAGAGATTAGTGTCTTCGTTCCAAATAAATCGCATATATATCCTTGACCACCACTTCCGTCCGGTCAATAGGTCGTCGTAATGTTCCATCATCCTTTGGT
>ERZ772940.382-NODE-382-length-21345-cov-3.53189_pt1 | contig 21345 bp, 19 predicted proteins | sample MGYA00511682_ERZ772940 | MGnify/ENA primary metagenome ERZ772940 (study PRJEB29015, sample SAMEA2737922) | human oral metagenome | biome: human oral; feature: human-associated habitat; material: dental | place: China | collected 2031 ... | reverse complement strand
CGGCAAAGCCTTTACTGAACCACGCGTCCAACGCGTGGTTTTACTTATACAATCAGAGACTCCATATATTTGTGGAGTCTCTTGTCTTGCCTGCGGGTTTTTAACTACTCTCCGGATCTTATAAGCAGAACCTTCCCATTTCTGACCGTTATATGAGCTTGACGACGAGAAACCTCATTGGAGATACAAAGTGTCGACGATCGGTTAATTGATGCGTTGTCGAGGCTGTATTTGGCACCTGTGATGGTAACACCGCTTACACTAGCATCAAATGGAACCAGCGAGAAGTATTTATAGTTTGGGTCATCCGGCAGTATTATTGTGTTGTTAAATTCGCCATCAAGCAGTTGCATCGTGTTCTTACCATCGATGAACTCAAGGTGCTCCAGCTGTCCCGTGTATTTCTCGAGGAGTCCGGCATTTCCGAGAGTGTGATCTAGTCTGCCACCGATTCCTCCGTATACTGTTATATAACGGATGCCAAGTTCCAGGACATGGTTGATTGCTGCCTCGGTATCTGTTAAATCTTTTTCAGTCGGCAAGGTAATATACAGACAGTCAAAGCGGTTGCTGATGCTCGAAGAATCAAAATCACCAATCACACAATCGGGTCTGATTCCGAATTTGTCAGCAACATCAACGCCGCCATCTGCACAAATGATATAGTCGCTGGAGCTCGAAAGCTCATGTAACTGTGACACGTTGGTATTCTCGATAAACGAAAGTATTATAAGCGCTGTCTTACACATAGTATTACCTCTGTTTTTATCGTTCTTGAATTACTATCTTCAGTATATTACAATTATAGGCGATTCAAAACTAGAAAGTGAGTTATTATGCCTGAAAATAACAACAAAAATTATATCGTAAATGAAGATCTTGGCGAGCTGAGATATCTATCTGCAATGCACATGAAGAACACTGTTGCGCAGTTTATGGTTGGGATCATAATGCTGTATATGTTTACCAACTTGGTCCCTGATGTACTTGGGTTTTTCATGCCCAAATCATATTTTTCGGTTATTCCGACTGAAATAGACCCGAAGTTGCTCAAGAAGTTTGTTGTAGATTACCCTTTTGCTTCGTTTGTGTACACTATAGCGTTTGGGGGGATGTTTACGCTAGGCAGATCGTTGTATATGCTGAGATACCTGAGAAATAAAGAATGCGATTATCCGTCTATACTCGACGGTGCGAGGCATATTTTTTCCGCTACGTTGCTCTTTATTGTACAGCTTGCTATAATAGCAGCATTTGCCACACTATTTGTTGTTCCCGGTGTATATGCATTTTACACTTATAGACAGTCTTTCCTCATTATGGCCGAGGATCCGTCAAAAGGGGTGTTTAAGTGTCTTGCCGAGAGCAGAAGATTGATGGCCGGAAACCGTATGCGGCAGTTCCAATTGGATTTTACTTATATCCCGCTCATAATAATTGCGAACGTGCCTGCTATATTATTTGGGTATGTAGGTATGCCGGATTTAGGGATGTATACAAATCTAATAGTTATTTTAATTCGGTTCATACTGCAGATTCCCGTGTTCTATGCGATGGGGAACCTGTTCTTTGGACAGGCGGTTTTCTACGAACTCATGGTGTCTAAGGGGTTTAGTAACTTCATATACAAGGGCGAGGATGTATTTAGAGCCGGTGTGAGAGCGAGGTTGCAGGATAGGGAATAGATAGCTATAGTAATCAAGGTTGTAATGAAACAGCAGCGAGAGCTCTCACGTGAAAGCTCTCGCTGTTTTATACGTTATACTTTATTTATGGGTATTCAGGCAACCACTCTTTACCCCCCGGCCGGGTTACCTGATCCGTTATTGCCTGAATTGTTGGGTTGCTGTCCTTGTTGTGGCTGCTGTGCCTGATTGTTTTGAGCAGCCTGATTGTTATTATCGTTCTGATCCTGTTCAGTAACCTCTTGTTCTTCTTCTATAATCTCGGATTCTTCTGATTCATCCAGCGGACTCTTGCCAAGGCCGCCTTCGGTACCCTTGGTGAAATATTCACCGTTCTTACGAACTATATTAGAAGGGGCAGGCTTATATGAACCTTTTCGCACATTAGGCACATTGCTCATGATTCTCGACCACAGCCTTGCTGCAGCGACGGATGAAGAGGTAAGCGGAATATTGACATCAGTACCAATCCAGAGCGAAGCGGCGTATTTTGGAGTAATTCCGTCAAACCAGATGTCGTATTTAGCGTCAGTCGTGCCGGTCTTACCGCCGACCTCAACTCCCGAAATTGCAGCGTTTGTACCGGTTCCGCCGTTTACAACAGACTTGAGCATTGTCACCATGATATATGCAACGCCTTCGTCTAGAACCTTGTGCTGTTTCTTTTCGGTCGATAGAATCGTGCGACCGTCTCTGTCCACTACCTTGGTATATACTCTGTTCTCCACTCTGACACCGCCGTTAGGGAATGTTGCATATGCCTCGGCCATTTCGTAAGGTGAAACACCCTTGGACAGACCTCCAAGTGCCAGTGACGCCGGGTTGAGATCGCCGTTAGGTGTCTTGTTGAGAGTGCTGATTCCATATTTCTCAACCATGCTTGCGGAGTAATCAGATCCGAGCTGTTCATAGAGCTTAACGGCTACGACATTTGTCGAGGTTTGCATACCCCTACGCATGGTCATAGGTCCGGAATATCTATTGTTAGAGTTCTTAGGCCATACCTTGCCGTTGAACTTGATAGGTTCATCGACTATCACAGAAGAAGCTGTCAGGTAGTCACCGTAGTATTTTGTGCCTTGCTTATCGTTGCCGGGGTCGGTGAGAGGGAAGGGCTGTCCGCTCTCCGCCAGCTCGTAGCTCCTCTGCAGTGAAGCGCTGTAAATTGCCAAAGGCTTGATGGATGAGCCGGGTTGACGAGCGTTGACAGCGCGGTTAAACAGCTTTTTGCCAGAGACACCACGACCGCCAATCATAGCTTTGACCTTGCCGGTTCCGACTTCTGTAATAACCATTGCACCCTGCGGCTGTATAACCTTGTCCTGCAGGGTGTAGAGCTTGTCTGTGAAAGTCGGGGCACCATCGTCGCTGGTAATCAGCTTGCTGTTTTTCTTGATGAATTTTGCGCTGATTTTGAGATTACCATTCTTATCTAGTGTCTTGCTTTCAGTAGGTATATTGATGAAACCTCCGGGAATGATGTAGAGGCTTCCGTTCTCAACCACATATGATGGTTTGAACTCCAAGCTGTAATCAGAGCCGTTTGCGGTCGAAGTCTTGTATATATTCAGTCGTTTATTCTTATATATGGTCAGCGAACCATCATTGTTTTTTTTGTATTCCCCGTCGGCAAGCTTGAATTTCCCATCCTGTAACATATTGTTATATGCGTACAGGGTGATAACTCCTTTGTCACTGACAATATTGCCGGCACTGTCCTTTTTGAGGCCGGTGAGCGACGGGAAGTAATTGCCTTCCTTGAAACCAGCCTCGACAGCCTTCTGAGCCTTTGAATCCATTGTGGAGTATATCTTGAGTCCGCCGTTGTAAACCATGTCGTGAGCACTCTGGTAGTCGAGCTTGTACTTCTTCATCAAATCCTTGATAATCTGCTCAACCATGTAGTCGGTGAAGTACGAGGTATCGGTTTCTCTTCCTGCATTGAGTGACGGGTTCAGGAAGTCAGCCAGATTGCTGGCTGCATTTTCCTCATATTCGGCCCTAGTGATATAGCCCTGATCTGCCATCAGCTTGAGCGCAATTTGACGTCTTGGCTTAGAGATATCGTTTGCAATGTATGACTTGCCATCTATCTTGATTGGTGTCGACGTCGACTGCGAAGCCACAGGGGAATCAGCATTTTGGATGAGTGCATAGGTGTCCGGGGATTGAGGCATAGCGGCCAGCGCAGCGCTTTCCTTGAGTGTCAATTGACTTACATCTTTTGAGAAATAGGTCTTTGATGCGTTTTCAATTCCGTAGTTTCCGTATCCGAAATAGATACTGTTGACATACGCTGCGAAAATCTCTTTCTTGGACAGTGTGTGCTCAATTTTAGATGCGTAGTACATCTCGAGAATCTTACGGCGTGCGGAACGCTGACTCTTGATATTAGGCAGGTATACGTTTCTCGCAAGCTGCTGCGTGAGCGTACTTGTTCCTCGGATATTGCCTCTGCCAAATGAAGAGGCGATTGCACCAATCATTCTCTTCCAGTTGAATCCGTGGTGCTTCCAGAAGGTCTTATCCTCCAGAGCTACAAATGCATCAACTGTGTGCTTAGGAATGTCCTTGTACTTTATAATAGTCCGACTTTCGCCGGAACTTACGCTATCGATACGCGTACCGTTATCATCGTATATAACTGAGTTTGTTGAAATCTGATCGTAAATCTTGTTAGGGTCTATTTTAGGGGCGAATGCGATTACGGTTGCAGCATAAATTGAAAACATCAAAATCATTGCAACCATCATAACAACGAGGTTGCGAATAGTGTATTTGATGCTTAGCGTGCGGGCTTTGTTCTTTATCTTCTTGCCTGCAACTACAACGAACGCATCTGCACCGGGAGTATAGTACGGATTAGGTTTGGTAAATATACGCTTTACAAATGCCGCCGGATGTCTGAGGTCTCTCTTAAGGCTGAATCCGGTTCTGTCACCATTCAACATAGCCTTGCGTTCTTCCTTGAGAAGCTTCTTTTCTTCCTTTGCTCTCTTCTTGATAGACTTGTCACGCTTTGCTGCATCCGCCTCGGCTTTGGCGACCTGTTCATGGAACGATGGCTTGTTGCGTTCATTGACTGCGTGAACGCGGCCATATAATTCCGCATCTTCACGTGCAGCATGTTTTGCAGAGTGCTTCTCCAAGTTGTTGCGAAGTCTGTTCTTCTTGGCCTCAGCCTCAGCCTTGGCGACCTGCTCATGAAAGGATGGTCCTTTAGGCTTGTCGCTGCTGTGTGCAGCAGCCTGCATACGCTTCTCGTGCTGTTTCTTTTCAAATTGAAGCTGTGCCATATGGTGAGCGACAACCCTCATCTCTTCCGGTGATAGGCGTTCGCCATTTTTCAGTCTCTTTATTAATATTTGTATGTTTGTTGAGTTTTTTTCCATTTGTTGCCTCTTAAATAAAATATAGCATTTTATTCTATCATGAATTGCTTGGTAAATTAATATTTTGAGCGATTTAAATGTGAAGATTATATGCAGATTATAGTTATTTATACATGAAGGTCGTCTGCTAACAAAAATTGTGCTGAAGGGAATTTTTGACGTGATAGAATTCAGACACCTGTTTAGTGAAATTAAAGATAGTCGGGGGATGTGTGTGTTTAGAAGGAAAATTGTTGCTTATGCAGTTTCTATGGCTTTAGGAATTATATCAGCAGACGTACTGATTAACAGACGTAAAATCATTATTAGCCTTGTCATTGTCGCTGTAGTTATGTTTTCTCTATGGGCTGTAGCTCGAATCAGACGTGGACTTGAGAGCAGAGGTTGCAGCAGCACAATAAACAGAGAGATGATTATCTGCGCGATAGTATTTGCGATGGGGATGTTAAATCTTTCGATAAATCATGTCTATCAGAAACCAATAACATCTTGCAAATTAGAAAAACACAATGCAATAGAGGGTCAAGCAATCAGGTATAAGGAAGATGATAAAGGAATAATCATTGATGTTGAGACGGATACTCTTGGACGCAGAACCGTTATAAGATGCCGGAAATGGCAGTCTTCAGAAAAGGCGGGTGATAGAGGGGATTCAGTAAATAGGAAACGGGGAGGTGCAATTAGGTGCACAGAGACTGCGAGTCGGAATTTATATGGCAGGAAAGTCAGGGTTGAAGGGCAAATAGAAATACCTGAAACAGCGAGAAATCCCGGATGCTTTGATTATAGGAGATATCTGCAGACAAAGAGAATCACACATATGATGAAGGCTTCGCGTATAAAGGTATTTCAAGATAGGGATAAAGCCATAGTGTGGAAAGCCAGGCGTCGATTGCAGGTTATCAAAGAGAGCTTTGCGCGGGAAGCCTCCGGTGGCAAAGAAAGCGTATATGGATTTATAAAAGGTGTGACATACGGTGACACTGGCGATATCGATAATGACACAATAAAGGAATTTAGAGAAAATACCACCGCTCATGTGTTGGCAGTCAGCGGCCTGCATGTAGGCGTTATATATGGGATGCTTAGGCTGATGGCAATGGGGCGACATGGAGGTATTGTAGGAATTGTAACTATAATTGTAATGCTGGGCTACGGAGAGGTGACAGCCTGGAACGTATCGACGACAAGAGCCGTTCTATTAACGTGCACTGCTATATTGGCATTCTATCTGAAGAGACCATTTGACCTGTCAGCTGCTCTGGCTACATCGTTTATAGCCTTGCTCATATACAATCCGTATCTGTTGTTCGGAGCCGGCTTTCAGATGTCTTTTCTGGCAGTTGCCGGTATTGCATTTCTGTGTGATCCACTTGGCAGATTAATAGGCAAATCTGCCGGATTTATTCTTTCGATTCAGCTGGTTATGGTGCCATACACTGTGTATACATTCAACAAGATCAATCCGATTGGGTTCCTTGTAAATATTCCTATCGTCGGACTTATCAGCTTGCTGGTACCGTTCGCAATAGGTGGTTTAATAGTGTTTTTATTTACCGGCAGTGCGGGGTTTATCATCAAAAGCGTGATGTATTATCTTATCAGAATCGTACTGAAGCTAAACCACCTGTTGAATATGAATGGATGCTTTTCGTATTCGGCTAGATCGCATAAGGTTGCTATAGTGCTTGTAGCGTATGCGGTGCTGTTCTTCGTATGCTCCGAATTTGGAATTGTCATGATTCTGCGCAGGAAATACAGGACATTAGCAGTATGTATGATGTTGATTACTCTTGTTTCGGTTGCAGTCGGCTTTGCATATAGAAATCCCTTTTTAAATGATGAGATTGTATTTGTAGATGTTGGGCAAGGTGATGGAATACATATTAGGACTGATAGATATGACATGCTGATAGACGGCGGCGGTGATATAAAGAAGAATATCGGAGAGAAGGTCCTTAAAGAGTACTTCCTGAAAAACGGTATTAATGACCTTGATATGAGTTTCTTTACGCACATGCACACAGATCACTGCAAAGGGGCAATGGAACTCGGTGAGGTTTTTCCTGTAAAAAAATATGTTATCCCATATCCGTACAGAAACGAGGTATCGGGAGGTGGCGTGAAGATGATTGGCTTTAGAGATAAAATACAGCTGTCAAAAGAGGTATGGATTGAAGCAATATGGCCTATGGATGATAGAACCGCTAAAAGCGGAGACGATGATAATGAACTCAATACTGTGTACATAGTGCATTACGATGGTGTCAAGGTGATGATAACGGGCGACCTTGTTGAGCAGGATGAGCTCGATATGGTAAAATACTATAATTCTTCCGATGTGTTAAAGTGCGACATACTTAAGGTTGCACATCATGGAAGCCGATATAGTTCAACTGAAGATTTTATCAGCGCTGTGAGCCCTAAAATTGCAGTAATCCAAGTGGGAAAGCACAATACTTACGGACATCCGAATCCGGGGATAATCAGACGTCTCCGTAGACATGGAGCAGCGGTGTACAGGAACGATAAGCAGGGCGCTATAGGTATAGATATCAATAGAGATAGAATTAGAATTGACAGGATGATAGAAGATGTCATTTAAAGAGTTTAACAACGACCTCAAGAACGGAATACTTGGTAACGCCATATTTATGTACGGAGAGGAAGGATTTCTAACCGATTGGGCATTAAAGACTGTAATCGATAGAATTTCTACCCCTGAGGACAGAAAATATGTGGTAACAGACTTTGATGGAGAGCGGGTAACAGCTCAGGAAATCGTTGAAACTGCAAATACCATGACGATGTTTGCCGGCACACGAGTGTTAACGGTCAAAAATTATTCACCTTTAATCAAAAAGAGTGTGGTCTCCGAGACTGCTACGATTCTGGAGTATTTGAGTTGCCCGAACCCGGCTACGATAATTGTATTTTCCCTTGATAGAGGACACAGCCCGGGGAAGCGTGACAAGCTAAATGCCTTTGCAACTAAGGTTGCGACTGCATGTAGGACTTATAATTTTGAAAGACTGAGCACTGCAGAGTTGAAGTCGTTTGTGAACAAGAGAATCAGAGCCGCCGGAAAGCTAATCGGAGCTCGCGATATGGATTATCTAGTGGATATAACCGGATATCTCAACAATGATAGCGAATATGATTTGTATAGGATGGAGTCTGATCTGACCAAGCTGGTCAATGCTTCAGATGAAGATACGATATCTCGCCAGCTAATTGAGGAAATTATGATAGGCGATAAGGACAGGTTCGTATTTAACTTTATCGATTATCTGCTGGATGGTAAAAAGAATATGGCGATGCAGCTGCTGGTCAACACCGTTGCTGCCGGAGACAATTCGAGGTCGAGAGGCAATGTTTTTTCTTTAGCGTCTATGCTCGTCGGACAATTTGAGCTTATGTACGACTCTTTGGAGCTGGATGAAGAAGGCATGTCCATTAAGGCTATGGCCAAGAGATTGGGAGTCAACGAGTACAGGCTTAAGAAGGCGTATTCGGCAGCCATTGAGATTGGCAAAGCCAAGATAAAGAATTCCCTGCTGGCCCTATATGATACCGACAGATTGCTCAAATCAGGAGAGCTGGACAAGACCACATCGCTGGAGCTATTCGTCTTCAACTGGTAGTATGAGCATAATACGAGCCTGAGTTTGCCCTTGTGAGATATGCCGACCATCATCATGTCCCTGATAGTATGAACATAATATGAGCCTAAGCTGATATGCGAAATGTAGAAAGCCTGAGTTTGTGTGCTTGATAAAACGCCGACTCGCTTTTTTCTTTTATTACACAGTGATCTGTTATTCGGTCTTGACAGCTGCGATCAGTTCACGTGCTGCCTCGATCGCATTACTGCTGTCAGGAGCTCCGCTAATTAGCCTTGCCAGCATCTCCAGCTTGCCGTTATCGTTTAGATGTTCGATGACGGTGTGTGATTTTCCATCAGATATCTTCTTATCGATTGAGAAGTTATCATCACCTGATGCGGCTATCTGCGGCAGGTGTGTGATGCAGACAATCTGTCTGTGCTTGGCTATCTCGCTTAGCTTGTGACCGACAACAAGTGCAGTCTTGCCGCTGATTCCGGTATCAATCTCGTCAAAAATCATGGTTTCGACACTATCGTTGCTGCCGATGATATGCTTGAAAGCCAGCATTATTCTGGAGATTTCTCCACCGGATGCAATCTTGGACATAGGTCTGAGAGGGTCTCCCGGGTTAGTTGATATGAGGAATTCGACACCGTCATAGCCTAATTCGGTAATTTCGTCAAGGCGAGTGATCTCAATTCTAAAATCGGAATTAGCAAAGGCCAGGTCATTTAGCTCACGTAGCATTTCCCGTTCCAAGGCTTCAGCGTTAGACCTTCGCAGTCTGCTTACTACATTAGCCTGAGTCTCAAGATTACGGTATCTGCTATCGATTAGCTCCGCCACCCGTTCTTTTTCGCTGTCCAGATTGTGGATGACGCCGAGCTTGTTATCTAACTCTTCTTTATACTCGATCATCTCTTCGATAGACATGTTGTATTTTCGTTTAGCATCTTCAAGCACGCTAAGCCTTGAGGAGACGCTATCGATCTCTTCCTCGGAGAAGTTGATAGACTCGCCGGTAGTCCTCAAGGTAGAAGAGAGGTCTTCCAAATTATAATAAAGTTCAGTGAAGTTGCTTGAGAGCTCACCGAGCTCTTCACTATATGATGCTACGCCCTGAAGCTGATGCATGCATGAACCCAGCAGGCTGAGAACCGACGGATCCTCGGTCAACCTGCTGTATGATCCCACAACCGCTTCATATATGCGCTCGCTGTTGCGCATGAGGTCTAGCTGTTCTCGAAGCTCTTCATCCTCGCCTGGTGTCAGGTCAAGCTTGTCGATGTAGTCAAATTCAAATTGGTAGAAGTCCTGCTGCCTGCGAGATTCCGACTCGCTGTGCAGCAGCTTGTCGTATTCACGTCTAACCTCATGGTAGCTTCTGTAAAGCTCAGCCAGCTTGATCAACTCTCCGGAAATGGTCCCATGCCTGTAGCTGTCGGTTATAAGGATGTGGTTCTCCGGATCGAGAATCTGCTGGTTGTCATACTGTCCGTGGATGTCGACAAAATCCTTGCAGAAATCACGAAGCTTGGCAAGCGAAACTATCTCGCCATTGAGCTTAGCAACACTTTTGCCGCTCTTGAGCAGCTCGCGTGAGATTATTACGTCATCATCGCCGATATGGCCGGTCACTTGGATGAGAGCTTTGTCCGAACCGTTTCTAATCATCGAAATATCAGCACGACCACCGAGGGCTGTGCTGATAGCCTGTACCAGAACAGATTTACCCGAACCTGTCTCACCGGTGATAATGTTGAGCGAAGATCCGAGATCAAAGGACATATATGCAATTGTCGCAAAGTTAGTTATTTCAACACGATCTAGCATCAATTTACCTCTGTGCCTCGCATTTATGCTCTAAGAGCAATCATATTCTCGAAGCCGTCCAAAATTTCCTTAACGTTATCCTCGTGATCCACGATTATCAGCAGTGTATTATCTCCTGCGACTGAACCGACAACATGGTCGAGTCCCAGACAGTCTATGGCTTCGGCAGCGGCGTTGCCACAGCCGGATAGTGTCTTGACGACGATCAGATTCTGTGCCGAGGCGTAGGATATAATCGTCTCTCTGAAAATCTTGACAAATCTCTCGGATATAGGCTGCTTGTCAAACTTGCCTGAAGTGTATTTGTAGCGATCCTTATCAATCGATACCTTTACAAGCTGAAGCTCCTTGATATCTCTGGAAATAGTTGCCTGGGTGACCTTATAGCCTGCTTCTTCCAGCAGATCCTGCAGCTGATCCTGAGTTTCAACCACGTGAGTCTTGATTAGTTCCAGAATCTTGTTTTGTCTTGAGTAACGCATTTTTCCTCCTAAATTGCAATACATGGGTTACACTCAATTTTACAGGCTAATTATAGCATAAACTTACAGCTCAATGTATAAATGCGAAAGATTGATACTGAAGTGGTGCATTTATAGACATAATAGGCGGATTTTGATAAAATATCCGAGGTGATTGATGATGAGAATTTTAGGAATAGACCCAGGTTATGCCGTCATGGGATATGGCGTTCTAGATTACAATGGTAATCGCTTTAAGACCGTAGGCTACGGTTCGGTAGAAACTGAAGCCGGACTGCCGATGCCTGAGAGATTGAAGCTGCTCTACGATGGACTGACTGAGATAATTCAGAAATACGAACCGGACGAAGTATCAATAGAGGAGCTTTTTTTTAATAGAAATGTTACAACTGCGATTGGGGTAGGTGAAGCTCGTGGGGTTGCTATGCTCGCATGCGTTGAAGGTGGACTTGTCGTGTCCGAATACACACCTATGCAGATTAAACAGGCACTTGTCGGATACGGTAAGGCGGAGAAGGCTCAGGTGCAGATGATGGTTAAAACTATCCTAAACCTGCCTGAGGTGCCTAAACCGGATGATACAGCCGATGCTGTGGCGGCAGCAATTTGCCACGCGCATTCTAGAAACGCAAGGGGTTTAGGGAGATAACTAATGATTAGAAACATCAAGGGGGAATACCTCTATTACGATAAGGGCGCAATGGTCGTGGAGACCATGGGCGGTATTGGATTTCGCATATACATCGCAGATACATCGCCACTGCTGCTCCATCAGGAGGGAGATCTTGTAAATATATTTACGTATATGCAGGTTAAAGAAGACGGTATGTCTCTCTATGGCTTTTCTCAGCTTGATTCACTCAATCTCTTTGAACAGCTAATCACTGTAAAGGGAGTTGGCCCCAGGGCCGGACTTGCTATCATGTCGACAGGTTCTGCGGATGAGATAAAATACAGTATCATCAATAAGGATGCAAGTGCTATTGCCAGGGCGCAGGGGGTCGGAAAGAAAACAGCTGAAAGAGTAATACTCGAGTTATGCGACAAAGTAGATGCTGTTCCTATGCCGGACATATCAGCACCTGCCGGTGTCAATATACCGGGGCTCGATGCGACGAGAAGAGAGGCTGTCATGGCTCTCACTACGCTTGGTTATTCCAAGGCAGAGGCGGAGGAAGCAATCGGGAATGTATCAGAGAAAGATCTGGAAGTAGAGACTTATATCAAGAAGGCGCTCAAATATCTGCTGTAGCGGTTCGTGAGCATTGCTTTAAATTTTGCGAGTCGGAAGAATAAAACGGCGCTTTACTTATCTTTAATCTGATAATCTGAAATTCACCTAATAGTAAGGATTGGGAAATGCTGGACAATATTACATCTACGAAGGTAATACCTAACGAAATAAACGGAGAATATACCCTCAGACCGCAGTACCTCAGCGAGTACTGCGGTCAGTCCGCGGCGAAGGAGAACCTGTCTATTTACATCGAGGCTGCTAAGATGCGCGGCGAGTCGCTTGACCACGTGCTTTTTTACGGACCTCCGGGGCTTGGAAAGACCACACTTGCCAACCTTATTGCAAATGAGCTGGGGGTGGACATTAAGGTGACCTCCGGCCCGGCAATAAGCAGAGCCGGCGACTTAGCTGCAATTCTTACGAATCTCAACGAAAATGATGTGTTGTTTATAGACGAGATTCACAGGCTGAACCGTTCGGTTGAGGAGGTTCTGTATTCGGCTATGGAGGACTTTGCGCTTGATATAATCATAGGTAAGGGTCCTGCTGCAAGATCGCTGCGTATCGACATCGCTAAATTCACGCTAGTCGGAGCGACGACAAGAGCCGGAAGCCTGTCTGCACCATTAAGGGATAGGTTTGGAATAATTACGAAGTTTGAATTCTACACGCATGAGGAAATAAGAAATATTCTGCTGCGCTCGGCTAAGGTGCTTGATATTGAGATAGACGACGAGTCCCTTGACGAGCTTGCGAGCAGATCGAGAGGAACTCCTAGAATAGGCAACAGGTTGCTCAAGCGAGTTAGAGATTTCAGCGAGGTGATCAGCGATGGCAGGATTGACATCAAGGTTACATGCAAGGCACTTGATGCGCTCGGTGTGGATGCGCGCGGTCTGGACAAGCTGGACAGACAGATACTGGAGACTATCATCAGGAGCTTTGGCGGAGGCCCGGTTGGAATTGAGACTATCGCAAGCGCAATCGGTGAGGAGAGGGTTACACTCGAGGACGTAAACGAGCCGTTCTTGATTCAATCGGAACTGATGTACAGAACGCAGAAGGGGCGCATGGTCACGAAGCTGGCATACGAGCATATGGGAATGATGTCCTGCTACAAAGAAGATTAAACACGTTGAGGCGCGGCAATTGGGTTGCTTAGCAGTCCAACTGTAATCGCGTCTCACTGATTAAGACCGGAGAATATTGGTATATGAAACTTGAAGATTTTGATTATAACCTACCAAAGGAGCTAATCGCACAGGCACCCTCTCTCAAGCGGGATGAATGTCGTCTGATGGTGCTCAACAGGGCTGCAGATACGATAGAACACAAGCATTTCTACGATATACTCGACTACCTGCATGAGGGCGACTGCTTGGTTGTAAACGATTCGCGAGTTATCCCTGCCAGGCTGTACGGCACCAAGGAGAAGACCGGCGCTCATATAGAGTTTTTGTTGATCAAACGACTCGAGGGTGACAAGTGGGAGAGCCTCGTCAAGCCCGGCAAGCGCCTCAAGGAAGGTGACACGGTAATCCTAGATGATAACAAGCTGTTTAAGGCTCACATACTGGGATTCAAGGATGAGGGTAATGGAACCAGGATCATAGAGTTCGAATACGAAGGTATATTCATGGAACGCTTGGAGGAGATAGGCAGTATGCCGCTTCCGCCATATATTGAGAGGCGTGCCGTGGACGATGACAAGGAGAGGTACCAGACTGTATACAGCAAGATAGACGGGTCGGTGGCCGCTCCGACGGCAGGTCTGCATTTTACAGATGAGCTGCTGGAGAAGGTTAAGGTCAAGGGTATTGAAGTCGCTTCTGTTACGCTTCACGTCGGTATCGGTACGTTTAGACCGGTAAAGGTCGAGAACGTCGAGGACCACAAAATGCACTTTGAGGAATATACGATTAATTCTGAGACTGCTGAGACCATTAATCGTGCGATTCGCGATGGCAGAAGAATCATTTCGGTCGGGACGACTTCGACGAGGACGCTCGAAAGCGCTGCCAAGCAGGTCGACGGAGTGTGGCAGATTGAGAGCGGACACAGGAGCACAGGAATATTCATCTATCCGGGATATGAGTACAAGGTGGTGGATGGTCTAATCACAAATTTTCATCTGCCCAAATCGACACTTATAATGCTCGTTTCGGCATTATACGACAGAGAGCACATACTTAAGGCGTATGAAGAGGCGGTGCGCGAGAATTACAAGTTCTTTAGCTACGGCGACGCTATGTTTATCAGATAGGAGGTGCAGATGAAGGAGTCACTGAGCTTTGAGCTGCTTAAGAGAGATTATCGCACGCGTGCCAGGCGCGGCAGGATTACTACTCCGCACGGCACTATTGAAACACCTGTATTCATGCCGGTAGGTACTCAGGCCACAGTTAAGGCCATGAAGCCGGAAGATGTCGAGAAGACGGGTGCAGAAATCATCCTAGGAAATACATATCACCTATATCTGAGACCCGGTGAGGAAATAATTCGTGAGGCCGGCGGTCTGCATAAATTCATGAACTGGCACAGGCCAATTCTGACGGACAGCGGCGGTTTTCAGGTGTTTTCGCTCGGCAAGTTTCGCAAGATAACCGAGGAGGGTGCAAAGTTTAAATCGTATATAGACGGTTCATCTCACATGATGACACCTGAAAGTTCGGTTGAGGTACAGAGGGCACTCGGTTCGGATATCATGATGGCGTTTGACGAATGTGTCGCTTATCCGGCTGAGAGAAAATATGTCGAGAGATCTTTGGCGCGCACGACCAGATGGCTGAAGCGCTGCGACGACCATCACAGAAGACTTGAGACAAAGGCTGCTACTGAGTCCGGATCTGATACTATGAAGCAGGCACTGTTCGGAATCATGCAGGGCGGAATGTACAAGGAGCTGCGTGAGGCCAGTGCCAAGCAGATCACTGAGTTTGATTTGCCGGGATATGCGATAGGCGGTCTTTCAGTAGGCGAGCCTAAGGATATAATGCTGGATGTACTTGATGAATGCACTGATCTGCTGCCTGAGGACAAGCCGAGATATCTGATGGGTGTCGGTACACCGGACTACTTATTTGAAGGTGTGGAGCGCGGTGTAGATATGTTCGATTGTGTTCTGCCTACGAGACTGGCAAGGCACGGTGTAGCGATGACGAGTCGGGGCAATATAAATATCAAGAATGCTGCATTTGCAAGGGATTTCAGGACGTTGGATCATGATTGTGAATGCTATTGCTGTAGTAACTACTCGCGTGCATACCTCAGGCATTTATTCAAGAATGAGGAGATACTGTGCTCAATGCTGCTATCGGAACACAATATTCATTTCTTGGTAAACATGATGAAAAATATCAGAAAGGCGATTGAAGAGGACAGGTTCCTCGAGTATAAGCGGGAATTCTATAACAAATATGGAGAATTTTAAGAAATGTCCTATCTCCGAGTTCTGCGGGGGATGCCTGTATCAGGGTGTACCATACGAACAGCAGCGCGCGGAGAAGGAGAATATTATCAGGGAGCAGCTAGTTAGGCACCAAGTTGATGATTCTGTATTCAGAGGGCTTGTGCCGGCGCTCTCGGAATATCGATATAGGAATAAGATGGAGTATACCTTCGGCGATTTTGAAATCGGCGGAGAACTCACTCTTGGCATGCATAAGAAAAAGCATTTCATGTCGATTGTGACATGTGATGAATGTCAGCTGGTGCCGATGGATTTCAATAGGGTGCTGCGTGCAACACTGGATTTCTGCATTGATAAGGGATATTCGTTCTATCACAAGAAGTCTCATCAGGGTCTACTTAGAAATCTCGTGGTGCGTCACGGTGTAAAGACTCACGAGCTGCTGGTAAATATCGTAACAAGCAGCGAGGATGGCTTTGATGAGGCCGGCTACCTAACGATGCTGCAAGGAATCAAGCTCGACAACAAGCTAGTCGGAGTACTGCGCACATTTAACGACAGTCTGGCAGATGCCGTTATCAACGAGGGAGTTAAGATCCTATACGGTCGTGATTATTACAACGAAGAGATCCTGGAACTCAAGTTCAAGGTGAATGCGTTCTCATTCTTCCAGACTAATATCAAGGCAGTAGAGAGGCTGTACAGCGAAGCACTTGCGCTGATTCCTGATCCGGATGCCAAGATTGTGTACGATCTGTACTGCGGAACGGGTACAATCTCGCAGCTTATGGCATCCAAGGCCAAGAAGGTGTATGGAATTGAAATAGTGCAGGATTCTATCGATGCAGCTATCGATAACGCCAAAATGAACGGAATCGATAATTGTCATTTCATCTGCGGTGATGTAAAGGCCAAGCTGGATGAGGTGACAGAGAAGCCGGACATGATAGTTGTAGATCCGCCTCGCATGGGAATGCACGACAAGGTCGTGGAGATGTTGGCAAGCTACGGCATAGAGCAAATTCTGTACATATCTTGCAATCCCAATACAATGGCAATGAACCTGGAGAAGTTCGCAGAACTGGGGTATAAGCCGAGGGTGATTAAGGCGTATGATAATTTCGCGAAGACGAAGCATGTGGAGTCGGTAACACTACTTTCACGAACTACTCTGTAGCTCGTGAAAGTTGATGTACCACCCACGCAAAGCACGCCAAAGAAAACGAGTGAAGCGAAGTTTGATTTGTTGCGGGCTACTGCGGAGGCATAATACTAAAAACTAGTATCAGAAACGCAAACTAAAAGATGGTACTGTCCACGCGACAGCTGTCCAAGAGCTAGGAACAAGGCGACGTGGCGATTGGAGACAGCGAACCGAGGAGGCCACAGCCTTTCTGTCGAAATAAAAGTTTAAAACTATATATAGGATTGAAACCATGGGATGCCTAGTCGGTAAATAATGTGCTGGAATCCCTTTTTTTAGGAAGTTACTAGGAGAGCAAAATGTGTGACGTTCACTTGGAAAAATACCGTGATAGAATTCGTCTAGCTTATGAATCTAGTGCCTTCACAGAAGGTATACGACCAGTGCCTGAGGCTGAGATAAAAAAGTTTGAAGCAAATTACGACTCTATACCATCAGAGTACCGATGGCTACTACTTAACCTAGGCGGTTGCTATTTGGTAGAACCATGGATTTTTGACTTGAAGGAGTTAAAGGATAACTATACATTCTTTGAAGATGCATACGAGGAGTATATGAGCGATTGTGAGCACGGTCCAGCATTTCCTATCGGAGGTTTAGGAGATGGAAGCATAGTATTTATAGACCTTGAAAGTGGTAAAGTTCGTGGATATAACAATGACTATGCTGACCTTGAGGAAGTTGCAGAAAGCTTTTCGGAGCTTATTTTAGATTTAGTAGAACAGGTAGAAAGCTTTTCTTTACATAATATATGATAAAAGGGGTATGTATAAAATATGTATTCTTGACAAAAATGATAGATACCTTAAATTTAAAATAGAGGTGAGATAATTAGGCACCATATAGTTTTAGAAAGGAAATTTGCAGGTTTAAATTTATGACATTATTAAAAATCATTTTAATAGCACTTGGTGCAACTTTTTCGATATTCGGTTACTTAATCTACTTTAAGAAAAAGTACAATCTTATTAATGACTTTGAAGCTAACCACAAAGCTGGTAGGAAAACAGAATCTTATGCCAGGAAAGTTGGCTTGATTGAATTACTGCTTGGAATAGCTATGTTGTTGGTTGGCTTCTATTTGATTATTGCTACGCGAGGTACTTGAATTTGTTAGTCTGCTTCTTTATTGAAGAACGATGAAACATATTCCGTTGCAATATCGTAAGGACTTACTGAAGTAAATTCACAGTATTCAAATTTACATTGCAATTTATAATTCGATTTTGTGAGGAATAAGATGGATTTTATATACGATAGAAACAGTAATATCATTTTCAGCCTTCACGACAGTAAAGTAAATGAGATTAAATTTCATAATAAAAGATTGACATTAAAGCTCAATAAAATTTTTCAATATACAGAGGGCGAGGAGAGATCGTATTCGGGTGAGGTATTTTTTGAAAATTGCGATATAGATCTGTGCAATGTACTAATCTTTAATAAAACTTTAGGGGAAGGTCGTTTTAGCGGAAAGGCTATTGAATTACACCAATTTATGGATGACTATACAAACTCAGAGTTTGAAATAATCACTGAAGGATATTTTGGTAACACCACTACATACACAGGCTGGCTTTGGGAAGATGGAAAGAGCCCAGTATCCGCAATTATCTATATTTGGAATAGCGGAGATATGGTATATAGAACTGAGTAATAAATCCTTCACAACTGCTAAAAAATAAATAAGAGGTAATATTCGTTATGGCAATAGATGGTGTGAAAATTATAGATAGCGATACAGGGTATGATATCTATAACTATGTTATCGGGAGCTATAAGGACGGGGTGAGTGTAGATAAAATCGTCGAAACCATGCTAGCTGAAGAAAAAGACTATTGCATCGATGATTTTTATTCCGAAATTTACTGGACGGCGCTTGCTTATTCGCTATGGAAAATAGGACACCTGCCAGATGATGTAAAAGAGAAAACAATCGGAATCATCAAAAAAGGAGCAGATGAATTCTGGCTTGAAATAGACGGCAAGGCCCTAAAGCAAAGGCAAAAGAACCTGGATAAATTAGCAATACAATTAGAAAACGAAAATCCAAAGCCAATCAAAGTACCAAAGTCAAAGACTACAAGAAAACCCTACTTTCAAACAGGAGATGTTCTTGCGATAAAATTTGATGATGAGTATGGTGTTTGCTTTGTGTCCTCGGTGGATGAAGGACCAAGAAAAATAGAATACCACTTGGCATGTACACGATTACTGCAAAAAGAAAAACCTAGTATAGATGATTTTATAAACAGTGAAATTGCGTGTGGAAAACAGAATACATCATACTGCCTGAAGACAGACTGTTGGTTCAATCATAAAGAGCTAGGATTGATTATAGACAGATTTGAGAAGATTGGTCGAGTGGAATTGGAAGATTATGTATTAGGAATTCTCTCGCCTGCTTCCACGTTGGAAGACATTTATAGTAAAATTTCCATAGACAAAAAGACTTCGAATCTTATATTTAAAGATACATGGGAGCTGATAAGAGGGTTCGAAGTTAATGAGACATAATTAGGCATTTGAATCAACGGTTGCAATTAGTTTTATTATGTTTTAGGACATTTGGAAGGGAACGTAGCTTATGGTCGATAAACCAACATACATTGTCTTTGATGATGTTCTCAGAGATAAGAGCTTAAAGAGATACCTTGACATATGCATCAAAGAAATACAAGAAGAAAAGGCTCATATGTCCCGCACGAGAGCAAAAGCAGGCTATCATTCATGGTCATGCTTTAGAGTGGAAGGTAAAGAAATTTTAGTAGCGGAAGAATTTACGGATAAGATGAGAACCCTATGCGGCTGGCACTGGGATGTTGACAGAGTTCTAAAGAAGTGGATGGATAAGGTTATAATAAATCCGTTTTTATATGATGCAAGCGACAGTAAATATGAGCATAAGTGGGTGTTAAAACCAGAGAATCCGGGATATGCTCTATCTGAGGAGCATCTTAAGTTTGCATGCTTTATTGCAGTGTGTTTCACCAAATACGGACACAGCTATGCTATCGAGTTCAAAGGGCAAAGCAAAGTATATCTTCCAATCAAAAAGCTTCCAAAGAAAGGTGTAAACCGGCTCTTTGCTAATGCAATTCTTTACCCTAAGATCCATGATAAAATTGAGCGATATGCTAAATTAGCGATGAATGAGTTTGAGTGGTATCTAAATCTGGATGGCGAATATTGTGCGATGCCGGGAACATTTGCTGTATTTGCATTAGGACTATACGATGAAAAAAATCACGAGCTTGTATGCGATTATTTAGCCCTTTGTGACGGGGAACATCAAAGCATTCAAGGCAAATTTGTTCTTGCTTATATAGAAAAGTTTGGCTTCACAGAAAAAGGGTTTGAATTATATAAGCTGTGCGAGGAAAACATACAGGAACTACCAAAGAAGTTGGTTTCCTTATATAAAAAATCCGCGAGGTAATTGTGAATAAAAGTAATGAAGCAATCAAGGGATTTTTGATAAATCCACAAAATACAGATCAGCTTTGGGAAAGTAATGCGCTCGTTGAAATTGATTGGCGCGAGTATGACGAGGATATTGTAAAATATTTTAATAAGGCAATAGGCAATATGATTTCTGTCTGCAGGGAGGACAATAAAAAGCCGTATGGGGATGATATCATTTTAATCTATAAAGATAAAAGCGCGAGGATCCCTTATCAAGAAAAGATGGATAGAGACACAACGATAAAATCGATAAATGAAGTAATCAAAGATGATTTTTCGATTCGCCTGCTTGTCGACAGTGCCGAAGATGATACTTTCGCTTTTTGCGTTCTGCCAAATGAGCAATGGGAGATGTTAGAAAAAGAATTTGGGGGAAATAACTTAAATAGGTACTTTATCAAAGTTACACCTAAGATTAAAATGTTTGATTTGCAGTATGACGTGGTGGAATATTCAAGGCTCAAAAAAGTGAATCCGGGCGCATCGTTTTTTACTATAATCTCTTATCTTGAAATAGAGAAGAGAGGAAAACGCTTAACAGAGCAAAGACACAAGGGAGAAATAGAGCTAAAGGAATATCTACAAGAGAGGCGGGAAATAAATTCTGAAAAAGAAAAATTCATTTCAGAATATGGATTAAAATTACTCGAAACGAAGTCTGTATAGACAATATAAATTTCAGTGAAATGGTTTAGTAAATATCTGATGGAGCTTAGGTTATGAATATTATTACGAAAGATATAGTCTTAGAGAGACTTAATCGTTTTAAGAACATAGTAGACGAATTAGGCGGAACAACAAGTAAAATAGTTTTTAAAGAAGTTGCAACGGAAGAAGAAGTCTCGAATCTAGAAAAAGAACTGGGATATAAATTACCAGATGACTTCAGGTGGGTACTTCTTAATGTATCGTCGCATTTAGAATTTTTCTGGAATCTCTATCGTGAAGACGAAGAAATTTTAGAGTTACCAAAAGAGTTAGTGGAAATTTTTTCGGGCAATTTGTACTTCGGCATTGATACTAAACCATT
>ERZ772940.379-NODE-379-length-21498-cov-3.48272_pt1 | contig 21498 bp, 13 predicted proteins | sample MGYA00511682_ERZ772940 | MGnify/ENA primary metagenome ERZ772940 (study PRJEB29015, sample SAMEA2737922) | human oral metagenome | biome: human oral; feature: human-associated habitat; material: dental | place: China | collected 2031 ... | reverse complement strand
GCTGGAAGAAGCCGTCAAGATGATGCGCGGCAAGCCCAAGAGCCCCATCACCCTGACGCTGCAGCGCAAGGGCGTGCCCGAGCCCATCGTGCTCACCATCGTGCGCGACATCATCCAGGTGCAGTCGGTGCGCAGCAAGCTGCTGGAACCGGGCGTGGGCTACATCCGCATCTCGCAGTTCCAGGAACACACCGTCAACAACCTGGTCAACCACCTCGAACAGCTGGCCAAGCAGAGTGGCGGCGCGCTCAAGTCCGTGGTGCTGGACCTGCGCAATGACCCGGGCGGCCTGCTGCACGGCGCCATCGGCGTCTCGGCCGCCTTCCTGCAGCCCGGCATGGAAGTCACCTCCACCGACGGCCGCACCGACGACGCCAAGCGCAGCTTCTACGCCAGCCCGCAGGACTACATGACGGGTAGCGGCAAGACCGACCGCATCTCCTCGCTGCCGGCCTGGACCAAGACCGCCAGGATGGTGGTGCTGGTCAACGCAGGTTCGGCCTCGGCCTCCGAGATCGTGGCTGGCGCCCTGCAGGACCACAAGCGCGCCGTCGTGCTGGGCACGCAGACCTTCGGCAAGGGCTCGGTGCAGACCATCCTGCCGCTGGCCGGCCAGAAGACGGCCATCAAGCTCACCACGGCCCGCTACTACACGCCCAACGGCCGCTCCATCCAGGCCCGGGGCATCGTGCCCGACTACGTGGTGGAAGAATCGGCCGATGGCGACATCAACGGCTTCCGCATCCGCGAGGCCGATCTGCAGCGCCACCTGAGCAACGACCGCGACACCACGCCGGAAGTGAAGTCCTCGGCGCCGTCGTCGGCCGACCAGGAACGGCTGAAGAACTACAAGCCCATCGAGCTGGGCGTGCCGGCCAACGACTTCCAGCTGCAGCAGGCGCTGAACTACCTGAACGGCAAGACCATCCAGAAGGCACCGCCGGTGCAGGGCGTGGTCGATGGCAAGTCGGTCGACGCGAAGGATGCCGCCGGCAAGGACGCCAAGGGGCAGACTGCCGACCCCAAGGCCAGCGCGCCCCAGACGGACAAGGCTCCGGCCAGGAAATAAGCCGTTGAACGACGACCAGCTGCTGCGCTACAGCCGTCACATCCTGCTGGATGAGATCGGCATCGAGGCCCAGGAACGCATCCTGGCCTCGCGCATGCTGGTGGTCGGCGCGGGCGGCCTGGGGTCGCCCGCCGCCCTGTACCTGGCCGCTGCCGGCGTGGGCACGCTGATGCTGGCCGACGACGACACGGTGGACCTCACCAACCTGCAGCGGCAGATCCTGCACCGGCAGGATCGCATCGGCATGGCGAAGACGGAATCCGCCCGGCTCACGCTTGCAGCGCTGAACCCGGACGTGCAGTTCGTGCCCCTGCCCCGGCTGGACACCGACGCGGCGCTGGATGAAGCCGTCTCACAGGCCGACGTGGTGCTGGACGGCAGCGACAACTTCGCCACCCGCCACGCCGTCAACCGTGCCTGCGTGCGCCATGGCAAGCCGCTGGTCTCGGGGGCGGCCATCCGCTTCGACGGCCAGCTGGCCGTCTTCGACACGCGCCAGCCCACCTCCCCCTGCTATCACTGCCTGTTTCCGGACGGCGAGAACGTGGAAGAAGTGCGCTGCTCGCAGATGGGCGTCTTTGCGCCGCTCACCGGCATCATTGGCACCATGCAGGCCAGCGAGGCCCTGAAGCTGGCCGGCCAGTTCGGCACGCCCAGCGTGGGGCGCCTGCACCTGCTGGACGGCCGCACGCTGCACTTCACCGAGATCCGCGTGCCACGCGACCCGGATTGCCCGGTGTGCGCGCATCGGGCCCATCCGGCCCGATAAGTCTCCTCGTGCTGCCTGTGCGCTCAATGCGCCAGCAGCCATCCTCCGTCCAGTCGCAGCATCGCGCGCTCGGCCAGCAGGCGCTCGGGGCCCTGCACCATCAGCCGCTCCGCCGTCTGCCGGCCGTAATGTGCTTTCAGGAACTTGAAGGCCTCACGCATCCGCGAGGGCCGCAGGTGCGTGTCATGCGCATCCGAGGCCACCACGCTGTCCCAGCCCCGCTCCAGAATGGCCTGGGCAGTGCGAAAGGCCCGGCGACCGAACTCGCCGATGACGGCGGCCGCCGTGAGCTGAAAGAGGCAACCCTCCTCCACGAAGGGCTCCAGCGCATCCACCTTGCGCATCACGGCCTCGTTGCGCTCGGGGTGGGCCACCATGGGCAGCACCCCCTGACGCACCAGATAGCGCACGGCGCCAATGGCATTGGGCGGGATGCGGGCATCGGGGAAATCCAGCAGCATCACCTTCATGCCGTCCCAGCCCCCCACGAAGGGAATCTGCCCTTCGGACAGCAGCTTGAGCGACTCCGGCTGCAGGCTGACTTCGGACCCCAGGTACAGCTTGACGTCGATGGCCTTGGACGCCACCAGCCGCTGGAAGGCCTCGAAACGGGGCCGCAGATACCCCAATGAATTGTCCCACTGCCCGGCACGGATATGCGGGGTGAGAACCATCTGCGTGACACCTTCGGCACGCGCCCGACGAATCAGCCGGAGCGCGCTCTGCCAGTCCTGTGCACCATCATCGACCGCCGGCAGATAATGGCAATGTACATCTATCACCCTTCATACCTGTCCGCCATCAGGTTGTCTGGGTATCGGGGGCAACCTGAGTGACTGTTGGAACTGAAGAAGACCTGCTACCGCTGCTGCGCCGCCTTTCCCCGGTACGCCCATAGGCATAGGCGTAATCGTGACCGTAACCCGAGCTTTCACCGTAGAAACGGTCGGCCTGGGCAAAGTCGTGAGCGTTGAGCGCAACCCCCAGTACTGGTATACCGGCTTTGTCTATGCGATGCAACGCACGACGCGTAACTTGCAGCGGCGTACTGTCAGAACGAGCAACAAAGATCATGCTGGATGCTGCGCGGCCCAGTACAAGTGTGTCAGAAACCAACTGCACGGGCGGGCAGTCGATGATGATGGTGTCGAAGTGCTTCTTCAGCTCGGCGATCAGCTTGTCGAAGCGGGAGCTCATCAGCAGGTCCAGCGCATTGCTGGCAGCGCGGCCTGCCGGCAGCACCCGCAGCGGTGAACCGCGCACGCTCTTGATGCACTGATCCAGCGACGCACGCCGCGTCAGCAGCTGCACCAGACCCGGCGAGCCCGGAGGCAGCCCCATGACCGCACTCACCGACGGACGCCGCAGGTCGGCGTCAAGCAGCAGCACCCGCCGCGTGGTCGCCAGGGCTGCAGCCAGGTTGCAGGCCACCGCCGTCTTGCCCTCGTCGTCCATGGCTGAACTGATGGCCACGACCTTCATGTCCTTTTCCATGCCGGCCAGCGCCACCGACGTGGCCAGCGTGCGGATGGCCTCGGCATAGAGGGAATCGGGCATCAGCGTCTGCATGCGGGCCGTCTTTCTCGTCCCCGCCCCCGAGAGCTTCGGAATGGCGGTGAGCAGCGGCCGGCCCAGCTTGGTCTCCACGTCATCGGTGCGGCGCAGCGTGTTGCGGATCTGGTCCATCAGCACGATGGCGAAGAAGCCCACCAGCAGGCCCAGCAGCGCGCCGATGGCGGTCATCAGCACCAGCTGCGGCTTGACCGGTGACGTGGGCACCTGGGCCGGGTCCACCAGCCGTGCCGGCGGCTTCACGAAGTCACCGGCGGCCGTCACCTCGCGCAGGCGTCCCAGGAAGGTCTGGTACAGCTGGCGGTTGGTCTGGACCTCCTGCTCCATCTGGCGGGCGGCAATCTCCTTGCTGCCCAGGTTCTGGTAGGTCTGGCGGGCCGCGGCCAGGCTGGCCGCAATCTGGCGCTCGTTGGCGCGTGCCGCTTCCAGCTCGCCGCTGATCTCGCGGCGGGCCGCTTCCACCTGCCGACGCAGGTCGTCCTGGGCCTGGGTCAGTTCGGAGGCCGCCTTGCGGTACTGCGGGTGCGCCTCGCCCATCTGGCTGCGCAGCTCGGCCAGGCGCGCCTCGGCACCGCTCTGAAGCTCGCGGGCGCGGGCCACGGCCGGATTGTTGGCAATGGCCGGCGTGCCCATCACACGCCCCCAGTCGCTGCTGGAGGCCTGCTTCTGGGCATCCTGGGCGGCCGCCAGCCGGCCGCGCGCATCGATCAGCCGCTGGTTCAGGATGGAGATCTGCCGATCGGAACCCTCGTCGCTGTCCCGCGCCACGATGCCGTTGACGCGCCGGTACTCGGCCAGCGCCTGCTCGGAGCGGTCCAGATTGGCCTTGAGCTGCGCCAGCCGCTCGTTCAGCCACTGGTCGGCCTCGCGGGTGGCGGAATAGCGGGCATCCATGTCGGCCCGGATGAAGGCTGCCGGCACCTGGTTGACGATGGCCGCCGCCAGTTGCGGGTCCTGCGACTGGAACGAGACCTTCACCAGCGGCCGCTGGTGCACCTTCACCACCTTCAGGTGGTCGTGGAAGTAGTTGAGCGCCCGCTCTTCCAGCTGGTTCTCGGTGGTCGGCTCCTTGGCCGACCAGGCCGCACGGATGTCGGCAATGAGGTTCTGCAGCGGGCCGGAGGCCACGAACTCGGGGCGCGACGTGAGGTTCAGGTCGCGGATGACGCGCAGCGCCACGTCCGAGGTCTCCAGGAACTCGGACGCGCCATCTTCCACCGACACGTTGGCCAGACCGCCGCCCACGTCCTGAATGGACACGGGGCCCTTGGTGGACTCGAAGGTGACGGACGAGGTCGCCTCATAGACCGGCGTGGTGCGCAGGCCCACCACCAGCGCAATGAGGGCCGCCAGCAGCACCGGCACCAGCAGGTGGCGGCGCTCGCGCACGATCAGCCGCCAGTAGTCGACGATGACGGGCGTGCTGTTGGCGGCCTCGGGCACCACATGGGTGGTCGACGGGGCCACGTCGAAGGGAGAAAGAAAGGAAGGTGCCACCGGCACCATCTGGTTGCGATCAGGATTGTTCACAGTCAGTCGATGCGGCTGGGGCCGCTCCAAATGAGTATCAGGGTCATCCAGCGGCGGCGCTGCCCCTGCGCCGGCCAGGCCCGGCCCAGGACCGGGTGATGCGGACGCCGAGCGCCCCCGGTGGAGTGCCCGATGCCGATGTGATGCCTTCGCGGGCCGAACGCATGGCCCTCAGGCGCGGGCGGGCGCAGCGCCCACCGGTTGCGCCATGTTCCAGACCTGCTGCCACTTGGGCAGCACGGCCTCCATCGAATAGGTGGCCTCGGCCTCGCGCCGCGCCGCCTCGACCAGCGCCTGATAGCGGGCGCGGTCGCGCACCAGCGCCTCGGTCAGCTCGGCAAACGATGCGCCAGTGGGCTGCGCCTCGATGAGCGCGCCGCCGCGTCTTGCAGCCCCGTCGATCATGTCGCCCACCACCTCGCCAGCCCGCGAGATCATGGCCGGCATGCCGGCCTCCAGGGCCTCCATCAGCACATAGGGCTGCCCTTCCGGGTGCTGCGACGGCAGCCACAGCAGATCGTTCTCGGCCAGCTTCGCGCGGGTCTGCTCGGCCGGCACCCGGCCCACCAGCTCCACGCAATCCTGAAGGCCCAGCGCGGCAATGCGCCCGGGAATCTCGGATTCCAGCGGGCCGGCGCCACAGAGCTGCAGACGCACCGGCACGCCACGATCCCGCAGGATCTTCATGGCGTCCAGACACTGCATGACGCCCTTTTCAGGCACGAAGCGGGCCAGGTACAGGATGCGGAAGGGATCATGCCCGCCGGGCGTGCGCTCGGGCGCCGGTTCCATGAAGACGGCATTATTGACAGCCACGGCGGCCATGGCCGACCGACCGCCAATGGCCCGGGACTGCGCGGGGCTCAGCACCACCACCCGGTCAGAAAGGTTCAGCACCCAGCGGGTGATGCGCCGCAGCCAGGTGCGGCCGTCATCGGGGCCATGCAGCATGCAGCCATGCACCTGATAAATGACGGGCACGCGCAGAAGACGCGACAGCAGCACGAATCCGCCGTCACGCACCACGCAGACCGGGCGCACCGAACTGTTGACGTGCGCCACCACCGGACCGCCCTCGGCCTTGGCCTTTTTCAGGCGACGTGCAAATTCAAGGTAATCGACCACCAGCCGGCGCAATTGCGCCCAGGCACCCTTTTCTTCGGGGCGCCGTCCGATCTGGAAATAATCCAGCCGGACCGGCAGATGCTGCGCGATTTCTTCCAGAATCAGCATATGACGCGCAACCCCGCCCACCAGGCCGCGCGCGGGCCCGGTGGAAACCACGATGGATGGCGAATCTGCCATGAAACTCCCTCTGTGCGAAGCGCAGCGCCGCCTGCACGGCACCGTGTGACGGAATGACGGAATCGGGCCGCTGCCACGGCACGGCCCCCATCGGAAAAAGCATCAGGGGAAGGCCCGAACGCTTTCAGGTCTTCCCCTAATTGTGGGACAGGGGCCACAAGGAGCCCCGAACGGGATAGTTTTACTGGATTTTTCGAAACCCGTTTGTCGCTTCTAGTAAATGACGTAACTCTTGCAGCACCCGATGCGTGTCGTGATAAGCGCCGCCGTCCTGCATGCGTAAGAAATTGCCGGCAACCACCCGACATCCGGCGTGACGCAGCGCATCGGGATCATGAGCGACCTGTCGCCAGCTTTCATCATTGGGCTGATTGCCCAGGTAATCGGGCGGAACTTCGCCGATATTCACCAATACCGTATCGATGAACGGACACTTCAAATGTTCATGCAACACATTAACATGATCGGCGTCGGTAAAATTCTCAGTCTCGCCCAACTGGGTCATTATGTTACATATATAGACCACCTCGGCCGTCGTGCGGCAGATGGCCTCGCCAATCTCTTCCACCAGCAGGTTGGGCAGGATGCTCGTATATAGACTGCCCGGCCCCAGCACCACCAGGTCGGCGTTCAGGATGGCCTCCACCACCTGGGGCGAAGCGTGGCGTGCAGGCTCGCCCTGCATGGTGGTCAGCGCCACCTGGCGGATGGGCTTGCGGCACAGCCCGATCTTCGATTCACCGCTGACGCAGCTGCCATCGGCGAAGGTGGCATGCAGCACCAGCGGCTCGGGCGCAGCCGGCAGGATCCGTCCCTTGACCTGCATCCAGGCCGACAGCAGCGCCAGCGCCTCGGAAATGGAGCCGCGCATTTCCTTCAGTGCGGCAATGAGCAGGTTGCCGATGGCATGCCCCGACAGGAAGGCGTCGTCGGTGTCGAAGCGATACTGGAACAGCTCCAGCATCAGCGGATCCAGATCGGCCAGCGCGCAGATGCAGTTGCGGATGTCGCCCGGCGGCACCACATCGATGTAGTCGCGGATGATGCCGCTGCTGCCGCCGTCATCGGCCACCGTCACGATGGCCGAGATGTCCACGTCCAGCGTCTTCAGCCCGCGCAGGATCACCGGCAGGCCGGTTCCGCCACCGATGACGGCAACGCGGGGCTGGCCCGCGTCCGGGGCAGGTCTGCCTTTCAGAGCACACCCGCCTTCTTGTCGGAAGCGGCCTGTGCCGGCGTGTCGGCGCCGGCAGCCGCCGGTTGCGTCGTCGTGGGCCGGCCGCTGACGGGGCGGCCCGCGGCTTCATCCTCGCGATCGATGCGCCGCCAGATCCAGTTGGTCCAGCCGATGAAGGCCAGCAGCGCCGCCACGAAGGTGCCGAACAGCACCGGTTCGGACACACCCAGCGCCCAGCCGGTCACACCCACCAGGCCGCAGCAGAAGGCCGCCACGTGGATGACGAACACCGCCTGACCGGCCGTGCAGCCCAGCCGCTGCACCAGGTGGTGCAGGTGCTTCATGTCGGGCGTCATGGGAGTGACGCCGGCCAGAATGCGGCGGATGATGCAGGAAGCCGAGTCGGCCAGCGGCACGGCCACCACCCACAGGCACACCACCGGCTTGACGCTGGCGGCACCGTAGGCCGAGGTGACGTGAATGGCATACCAGGCCAGCGTGAAGCCCAGCAGCATGCTGCCGCTGTCGCCCAGGAAGGCAGCGGCCTTGCGCCGGAACGGGCTGCGCAGGTTGAACCACAGGAAGCCCGCAATGCCGCCCAGCAGTGCCGCGGCCAGCGGAATCATGCTGCCCGCGTAGGGCGCCGGCTCCACGCTCAGCATGGCGGCATGGCGCGAGGAGATCATCAGCGCCACCATGAACCAGAACAGGCTGATGAAGCCCAGACCACCGCACAGGCCGTCCGCACCGTCGGTAAAGTTGACAGCATTGATGACCGCCACCGTGCCGATGATGCTGACCGGGAACATGATCCACCAGGCCGACACGTTGCCGATGCCCAGCACGTCGCCCACCGAGGGCAGGATCTGGCCGCCCAGCGTCACGCCGGCCAGCGCCGCCCCCAGCTGCACCATGGCGCGATAGCGCGCCCGGATGGGGTTGCGGTCGTCGAGCATGGCCACCACGAAGAGCAGGATGCCGCCCACCCAGTAGCCCAGCGGGGCGCGCTGTCCGGCCGGCGCCGCCAGCTGCAGCAGCACGGCCACGGCCAGGATGGACCAGCCGCCGATGAGCGGGATCTCGCCCTTGTGGGCCTTGCGGAAGTTGGGCTTGTCCACCCAGCCGGTGCGGCGAGCCACCGGCTTGAGCGCCAGCATCAGGAACAGGGACAGCAACGCTCCGACCAGGAATGTCGTCCAGGGAAACGAGGCCAGGAAGGCCCCCAGGTCAAGATCAGGCATGGAAGGACACCGGAACGAAGTGCAACTGTGACTGGGAAGTGAGGAGAACGCGCACGCGCAGAAGATACCCCGTTACCGCGCGTCGAACAATTTTACGCCATGCCCTGAAAATGGGCATTCAGAGCACGACATGAAGGATAAAGATTGTAGGCGAGCCCCGGCCGGACGCGTGCAGCCTCGCAGGACAGAGTTCACATCAATTTTGCAGATTGCAGCACTTCTTACACCGTCGCGCCCTCGTTAACAGGGAGCACCCTTAATATCAACGTTCTCGGGTGATTTCCTGCCTGCCCGTCTGACAGGCGTTCAGCAATACTCGGGCGCATTCCCGCGTGTGCCGCACTGCGGCCCGGACTCCGCCCTGCCCGTATCGTGCTTTCACATCGTGCACAGCCCGGAGCCTTCATGCCTGTTGCATGCCGGTCCGTCACCTGCCGCATGCCATCGTTCCCTCACTCTTGCCAGGCACCCTGCCGGCCACAGCCGGTCCGTGCCACCTCCTCCATGGCGCGCCTGAAAACCAAGCTGCAGAGTTTCTACCGCACCCACCAGTCCTCGCTCTACACCTTCGTCATGCTGGCGGCCGAGCGCGTGCTCCAGATGTTCATCGGCCTCTGGATTGCCAGCCACATCGCCCGCCGCTTCGACCACGCCACCTTCGCCAACTGGCAGATTGCCATGTCGCTGTGGCTGGTGTTCGGCACCATCGGCAGCATCTCGGGCGAGCGCGTGCTGCTGCCGCGCATCTGCGCCGAGCCGGCCGAGACCATGCCCCGGCTCTGGAACACCGCACTGGCGGCCAAGCTCATCAGCGGCCTGCTCACGGCCGTGCCGCTGGTGCTGTGGTGCGCCACCATGCCCGATCCCACCATCCTGCAGCTGGCCATCCTGTGGGCCGTGCAGCTGGTCATCGGGCAGCCGGTGTCGCTGGCCGTCCATGAATACTATGCCCACGAGAACTTCCGCTTCCCGCAGATTGCCCGCATCCTGGCCATGTTCTCGCGGCTGGGCATCGTGATGATCGTCATGTGGGTCAACGGTCCCGTCACCTGGGTGGTCTGGGGCTGGATCATCGAGATGCTCGTCATGAGTGCGCTCTTGTGCCGCAACTGGCTCTCCGACGCGCGCATCCGCCCCAGCCTCGTGGACTGGAAGCTCATGCGCGGCCTGTTTGCCCAGGGGGCGGCGCTAGCCGTGGCCTCCAGCGCCTCGGTGGCGCTGTCGCGCATCGACCGGGTCACGCTGGGCAAGACCATGCCGGCCGACGTGCTGTCGCAGTACGCCGCCGCCATGACGCTGCTGGAAGCGGCCTTTGCCTTTGCCGCCATGCTGGCCGTGGTGGTGGGCGCCAAGACGCTCTTCAAGCCCGGCCTTATCAACCGCAACCACCACATCGGCATCGCCTTGTTCGCGGCCGGCATCGGCCTGGCGCTCACGCTGGTGCTCGATCTCATCGCCCACCCGCTCATGACGGGCATCTACGGTGACCGGTACGCCGAATCGGCCACCTACCTGCGCATCGCCGCCGGCCTGCTGCCGCTGGTCTTTGCCCAGGCCATCCTGCAGGCGCCGCTGCTCATCCGCGCCACCAAGACCTACCACGTCACCAAGGCCGTCACGGCCTTCGGGCTGGGCGTGGTGGTGGCCAGCTGGGCCGCCCACCACGAGCACTACACCTGGATCAGCGCCGGCGCCTACATCGGCTATCTCACGCTCATCGTCTTCGACCTGAACGAACTGCGCCGCCGCGCGGCCGAGCTGTACGGCATCGGCAGGCCGCCGGCCCCGGCCAACGCCCGGGAAGCCGAGGCTGAAGCCGTCGCGGTGACCGAAGCCGTGGCCGAGGCTGCTGACGCCCCCCAGTGACAACCTGCCCGGACCCATGCCTGCCTGAACCTGCGCCCCGCTGACCCTGCATCGGCCCGGACCTCGCCCCGTCCGGCCAACGCGGACACCGGGGCGCTTGCGGCAGCCACACACCCCGAACCGAATCCATGGCATCCACTGCAGCCACCCCCGACCTCATCGTCGCCCCCGGTCTGTCCCTGCGCACGCCGCAGCGCGTGCAGGGCTGGCTGCCGTGGGCCTTCTGGGTGGTCCTGTACTTCTTCCTGACCTACTTCGAGACCCAGAGCGTGGGGGGCGTGAAGTATGCGGTGCTCTGGCGCAGCGCCGTCTTCCTGCCGGCCCTCTTCATCATCTGGACCCACCCGCTGCCCATGGGGGCGCGGGCCCTGGCCTCGCTCTTCTGGGCCTATCTGTTCTTCTGCTTCGGGCCCATCTGGGGCATCGCGCTGGGCATCCCCGACGTCGCCTACTCGGTCAACCTGTCGTCCAACCGCATGTTCGTGCCCGTCATGCTGATGGCGCTGATGGCCCTGCGCTGGTACCCCGTCGCCGACCTGGCCGTGCGGGTGTTCCCGCTCTTTCTGTGCCTCATCTCCATTCCGCTGCTGGCCGGCATCCTGCCGCCGGTGGGCCTGCAGTGGTCGCTGGCCGCCGTCTCGGGCATCGATCTCACCGCCTACAACAGCGTCTTCCAGAACCAGCACTCTGCCTCGCTGGCGCACGCCATCGCCGGCATCAGCGCCTTCACGCTGGCTGCGCGCTTTCCCGGCAAACGCTCGCTCTTCTACCTGGCACTGGCCATGGGCTGCCTGGCCCTGTGCGTGCTCACCACGGCCCGCGCCGGTCTGCTGGGCATGATCCTCGGCCTCATCCTGGTGGCCATCTTCACCCGCAAGCTGAAGCTGCTGGCCGCCCCGGTCGCCCTGGTCTTCGTGGCGCTGCTCGTCACCGCCATGGTCAAGCCCGAGATGATCCAGATGGTGCAGAACCGGCTCACCGGCCAGACGCTCTACACCCGCGGCCCCAGTGCCGACACCCTCACCAGCGGCCGCCTCACGCTGCAGGCTGGCGCCCTGCAGGGCTGGGCCGAGAGCGAACCGCTGCAGCTCATCTTCGGCGTGGGCCGCGAGGGCACCAAGAACAACAACCTGCGCCTGAACGGCAGCCACCTCATTGCCCACAGCGCCTTCGTCGACGAACTCAGTGCCTACGGTATCGTCGGCTTCATGTCGCTGATGATCACCCTCTTCATGGCCTATCGACTGGCCTGGCGAAACGCCCGATTGGGCTATCCGGCCGGGCTGGCCTGCCTGGTGGCGCTATGCGTCTTCGGCAGCCTGCAGGCCATGGACTACTCGTTCCAGAACATGCTCATCGGCATGCTGCTGGTGCTGGAAACACGTGCCGCCAGCATCAAACAGAATCAAACCGCAAGAGCTTGAGCACACAAGGAAATAGCTCACACTATTTATTCGGAACTTTCTTACAAACTAACAGTCTCCATCGGGTTTGAAAAAGTTTGTCTACGGGACAGCCTCTCGGGCCGATCCCTTACAAAGACAGCCATATTCACTTACAGACCCGCGAGAAGACACTTACATCTGGGGATGATCCGGCCGGGGCAAACATGAGAGATTGGGGCAATCCGAAAGTCCGGCGCCCGCTGCCAGGAAAGGCCTGAAACGTCCCGCAAGCCGGTGCGTCCTCTGGCGGGACGCGAGGGGCGGTATCCGTCCAGGCCTTCCCAAGGGCGTTTCAGCTTCCGCCAGAGAAACCGATGCCCAGCAAACCCCGAACCACACGGCTGTTCCATCAGGACGTCATCATCCAGCCCATGGAGCAGATCGCCGACCACTGTATCGACCTGGTCGAGACATGCCGCAGCACGGGCCGTCGCCCTGCGCTGGTCTTTGCCATGAATCCCGAGAAATCCATGCAGTCGCACCGGGATCCTGTCATTCGCCAGCTGCTGCAGCAGTCCGATGTGCTCATCCCCGACGGCATTGGCACCTGCATCGGTGCCCGCGTCCTCAACGGCGTGCGCATCAAGCGCGTGCCCGGTTCGGAACTCATGCCCGAACTCTGTACCCGCGCCGAGCGCGAAGGCCTGTCCATCTACCTGTACGGTGCCTCGCCCGAATCCAACGCGGGCGCCCTCAAGACCATCCGCGCCACCTGGCCCCGCCTGCGCATTGCCGGTGCCAGCCACGGCTTCATGCCGCCCGGCACCCTTGAAGACCTCTCGCACCTGTACAGCCCCGAAAGCGCCGACACCGTGGCCGCCCGCATTGCGGCGGCCCGCCCCGACATCGTGTTCGTGGGCCTGGGCAGCCCGCGCCAGGAACGCTGGATGGCCGACATCGGCACCCACCTGCCAGTGGGCCTCTTCCAGGGCGTGGGCGGCACCATCGACGTGCTCTCCGGCGTGGCCAGACGCGCGCCCCCCTTCTGGCGCAATCTGGGCCTGGAATGGTTCTACCGCCTCATGGAGAACCCCAAGCGGTGGCGCCGCCAGATGGCACTGCCCCGCTACCTGAGCCTCGTCATGCGCCTGAAGATGGCCCCGTCACAGCGCAACGACGGCAGCAGCGGCACCGGCAACGTGTCTGCCTCCCCCACCCTCACCGGTGGCCATGGCAGCGCCCATTCGCCCTCCACCCTCACCGGCTGACCCATCCCTGACGCCGGCAGGCTGCCCACGAGTTCCGCGCCCGTGCCCTGCCGGAAGCCCTGTCCACCACCGCCACACGCTCACGCTCCCGTTCACGCTCCGTCCAACATGACCCCCATCGACATCACCCTGGTTGCCGGCGCCCGGCCCAACTTCATGAAGATCGCCCCGCTCATCCGTGCATTCGGCAAGCGGGCCGGGAAGGTGCGCCACCGCCTGGTCGACACCGGCCAGCACAGCGACCCGGGCATGAACCGCATCTTCTTCGAGGAACTGGGCATCCCCGAACCCGACACCCGTCTCGAAGCCGGCGGCAGCACCCACGCCGAAGTCACCGCCCGGGTCATGGTGGCCATGGAACGCGAACTCACCGAGCACCCCGCCCACGGCGTGCTGGTGGTGGGTGATGTCAACTCCACGCTGCAGCGCGTGCTCATCCACGTCGAGGCCGGCCTGCGCAGCGGCGACCGCGGCATGCCCGAAGAAATCAACCGGCTGGCCACCGACGCCATCACCGACCTGTTCTTCGTCACCGAGCCCTCCGGCCACGAGGCCCTGCTGCGCGAGGGCCACCCCGCCGACCGCATCCACTTCGTCGGCAACGTGATGATCGACAACCTCTTCCACCAGATCCAGCGCCTGCAGGCCAACCCTGCCAGCGGCGGCCGGGGCGCCGCCCTGCGTGCCGAACTGGGCAGCACGCCCTATGGCGTCGTCACGCTGCACCGCCCCTCCAACGTCGACCATCCCGAGCAGCTCGCCGGCATGGTGGGCGTGCTGCGCACGCTGGCCAAGGACCTGCCCCTGGTCTTTCCAGTCCACCCGCGCACCCGCGCCAACCTGGAAAGGCACCGCATCGAACTCGGCCCGAACATCCGCACCACGCCGCCCCTGTCCTACATGGAATTCCTCAGCCTCTGGAAGGATGCGCAGATCATCCTCACCGACAGTGGCGGCCTGCAGGAGGAATCCAGCGCCGTGGGCGTGCGCTGCGTCACCCTGCGTGACAGCACCGAGCGCCCCGTCACCATCACCGACGGAACCAATGTTCTGGCCGGAACCAACCCCGCCCGCATCCTGGAAGGGGCTCGTGCTGCCCTTTCGCAGCCAGCCTCGGGCAAGCGTCCGCTGCTGTGGGACGGACGCGCTGCCGAACGCATCCTCGATGTGATCGTCGACTCTCCCCTGTTTGCCCAATGAGATGACCCCGCCGGACAGCCTGCCCGCCACGCCCGCCCCTGCCACCCCACCCCGTACGGGCACAGGTGCGCCTAGACGACAGCGCCCGCCCTTCATCCGGCCGGTGCGCATCGGACGTGACGCCGGCGCGCTGGCCGGCATCTACCAGCCCGTTGCCGAGCCCCGGCCCGAGACCGCCGTGCTCATCTGCAACCCCTTCGGCCAGGAAGCCATCCGCGCCCAGCGCTCGCTGCGCGTAGTGGCCGAACGGCTGTCCCGGCAGGGTGTACCCTCGCTGCGCTTCGACTACTTCGGTACCGGAGACTCCCCCGGCGAGGACGGCAGCGGCCATCTCACCCGCTGGCGGCAGGACATCCTGCTGGCCGATGTCCACCTGCGCCAGCTCAGCGGCTGCCAGAGCACCATCTGGATGGGACTGCGCCTGGGCGCCACCCTGGCCCTGCAGGCGGCCGAACTCATCGGCGACCTGCCCCGGCCGCGCCGCATCATCCTGTGGGAACCCGTCCTGGACGGCGAACAGTACCTGGGGCACCTGGCCCGGATGAACGAGTTCTGGACCCGCCAGCGCAACGTCACCAGCGAAGCCCTGGGCTTTGCCCTCACTACCCGCATCCGCCGGCACCTTGAGGCCATCCGGCCGGACGGTCTTCCCCTGCCGGCCAGCAGCGTGCTGGACCTGCTGGGCACCAAGGACCTGCCGGGCCGCAACACCTTCATCGGCCACTGCCGCAACCACGACGCGCCGCTCGACGACCTCCTGCTCGAAAGCACCGTCGAATGGACCTCCAACACCGCCCTGGACAGCCAGTGGGTGCCCGACGAGGCCATTGCCGCCCTGCTGGAAATCTGCAGCCAGCCCGCCGGCACCCCGGCCAAGGAAAGCTCCCTGGCCACCCCGCCCCAGGCGCAGTAGTTCCCAACACGGAGAGACCGGCATGGATGCATCCGTCATTCCCTATCGTGAAGAAACCCTCTGCTTCGGGCCCGAGGCGCGCCTAATCGGCACCATCACCCAGCCCGCCGACAGGCCGGCCCGGCCTGGCAGCCAGCCCGGCCTCATCCTGCTCAACGCCGGCATGCTGCCGCGCGTGGGCCCCCACCGGCTCAACGTCGAACTGGCGCGCACCGCGGCCGCCCAGGGACTCACCGCCATCCGCTTCGACCTGCCCGGCCTGGGTGACAGCGGCTTCACCAGCAGCCGCCTCTCGCACGAGGACCAGACCCGCGCCGCCATCGAGGACGCCATGGCATTGCTGGCCGCCACGCCCTTTGCGCCCGACCGCTTTCTCATTGCCGGCCTGTGCTCCGGCGCGGACGCGGGCTTCCAGATGGCCCAGAACGATCCGCGCATCGTCGGGCTCTTCATGATGGAGCCCTACTACTTCCCCAACCGCTTCTCGCGCATGTTCCGCACCCTGCGCCGGCTGCGCGAATACGGCCTGCGCCGGGCCGTGATCCGCATTGCCCAGAAACTGGGCATTGCGGGTGCCCCGCACGCCTCCAACGAATCCAGCGCCCTGCCGCTGCCGGCCCCCGAGGAAACCGTGCGCCAGGCCCCTTCACCCGCACGCTTCGCGCACGACCTGGAGGTCCTGCTCAAGCGCGGCGTCAACATCCGGCTGGTCTACGCCAACACGCTGATGGGCCGCTACGACCTGCGCCACCATCACCACCACATCTTCAGCCGCCTGGGCCAGCCGGCGCACTTCGCCGTCGAGATGGTGCCCCACACCGACCACGTCTTCACCCGCATCGAGGCCCGTCGGCACCTCATCCGCGGAATGGCCGCCTGGCTTCAGCACTTCGAGCCCCGGCCCCCGGCCCCGGAACCGGAGCCGGGCGCGGCCTGACGGGGGCTCAGTTCGCGTACATGCGCTGCGGGATGACGCCCTGCGGCGCAGCCGCCGGCGTGGTCTGTTGCGGCTGCGCCAGCGGCAGCTCCTCACCCGGCTCGGCCACCCTTTCGGCCAGAATGCGCGCCGGGTTTTCTTCCGTCAGCCGGTAGGCAATGCCCATGCCGAAATGCTGGGACAGATAGCGGCGTGCCTCGCCCATGCGCGGCGGCCGATGCGCCAGATTGTGCGCATCGCTGGCCACCACATGCGCCAGCCCGCGCGTCAGCAGCGTGTGCGCCGTCTGCCCCGCCGAACGCCCGAAGGCGCCAACCACCGAGGCCGCCGTCAGCTGCAGCATGCAGCCCATGTCCACGAAGGGCTTGATGATGTCCGGGTTGCGCATCACCGCCTTGTTGCGCTCGGGGTGGGCAATGAGCCAATGCACCCCCTGATCGGCGAACATCCGGCAGGCCACATCCGAACCGTGCGGAATGGCCCCGTCCGGAAACTCCAGCAGCATCATCTTCTTGCCGTTGAGCCCGCCGATCATGGGCAGCTCGCCGCGGGCGAACATGTCGAACACGTCCGGATGCAGGTGAACCTCGCCGCCCAGCCGCACATCCAGCGGAATGCCGGCTTCCCACAGCGCCTGCCGGTACTCGGCAAACACAGGCAGCAGCGACGAGCGCTGGTTGTCGAACACCCCGGGGTAGATGTGCGGCGTCAGCACCGACGTATGGATGCCGTTGGCCACGGCCGCACGCGCCAGCTCCAGCGCGTCCTCCATCGTCCGTGACCCGTCATCCACGCCCGGCAGCAAATGGCAATGCAGATCGATCATCATCCCGTCCTCAGTTCGTGCCGGCCTGGAGCCGACAGCCTTCCCGGCCTGTGCCGGCCCAAACCCGATGCCGTGCCCCGTGCCTGGCCCGGTTGCAACACCGGCCCCGGCACCCGGCCCGGCCCAAAGAACGAAACCGGCCAGATGGCCGGTTCCTCATGCGTTCAGGCGGCCGGGCTCAGAGCGCCCGGCCCGGCCATGCCGGGGCAGTGCTCAGACCGAGCCCACGGCATCCTGCCTGAATTCATCGATGGCCACCTCGCGGCCTTCCCAGGCCGACCGATAGCCTGCCGACAGCAGTGCCAGCGAGCGCAGGCCCTGCGAGCCGTCGGTATCCGGCGTGGCGCGTCCGCGCAGCACCTCGATGACGTTGTGATAGTACAACGGATGGCCGAAACCATACACCGAAGCCGTCTCGTAGTTCGAATTGAGGATCTGCTCGTCCTCGGGACGCTTGTCCTCGAACTCCCAGTGCTCGATCTTGTTGACGGCCACACCGCCCACCTTCACGGTGCCCTTCTCGCCCAGCACCACGATGCTGCCTTCCATGTTCTTCGGATAGGTCAGCATGGTGACGTTGATGCTGCCCAGCGCACCGTTCTTCCAGCGCACGCTCATCACGCCGGTGTCTTCGGCCTCGATGTCACGTGCCAGCGTAGCCGTGTAGGCGTGCACCCGGTCGACGGGGCCGATCATCCAGTCCAGCAGGTCCACGTAGTGGCTGGCCTGGTTCATGAAGGCACCACCGTCCAGCGCCCAGGTGCCGCGCCAGGGGGCGGCGTCGTAGTACGATTGCGGCCGCGTCCAGAAGACGTTGATCACCGCCATGTAGATCTTGCCGAAGCGGCCCTGGCGGATGGCATTGCGCAGCGCCTGCAGCGTGGCGTTCTTGCGGTTCTGCTTCACCACGAACAGGTACACCCCGGCCTTCTGACAGGCGGCGTACATGGCCAGACCGTCCTTCCAGCGGGTGGCCATGGGCTTTTCGCTGATGACGTGACGCCCGCTGCGTGCCACCTCGATGGCCTGCTCCGAGTGCAGGCCCGACGGGGTGGTCAGCACCACGATGTCGGCCGTGGTTTCCTTCAGCATGTCGGTCAGCGAGGCATGACCCCGGGCGCCGGTACGCGCCACCGCCTTCTGCAGGGCTTCCGGATCGATGTCACAGACATCCACCAGTTCTGCCTGGTCGGCGTGTTTTTCCAGCGCATCGAAGTGATTGGCCGAAATGCGGCCACAGCCCACCAGCGCGAAGCGGATCTTGCGGCTGTCTGGGACTTTTACGGTATTTGAGACCAAGGGTAAGACTCCTTCACGAACACTCGGCGTTGTGCTGCGAACATCGACGCTCGTCAGCCATTGCTCGCGGGTTGCTGCCAACGATTCCGGACAGGCCCGGCAGGTCGTGCAGCTTCCTGCCGCACCTTGCACCGGGTCCCTCCGTCGGAAACCATCCGCTCAACATCGCGGGAAAGCCAAGCATAGCCAGTTCGCGTCATGCCAGGGACCAAGAAACGCACAGATCACCCAACAGCCAGGGTGATGAGCATCTCACCATAGTCAGCCACTAACGAAAACACCATGCAATAGCTTCAAGCAGCAACCTGCCGCCGCGGAACCTCTACATGATGCACGCTGCCTCCACGTGGCCATGTGTCGGCAGGTTACATAGGTTCTTTCAAAAGCGCCAACCATCCGCATGTTTCGGTTACACATACGTTTCAAATAGTGGCGATGGCCAAGAAAACGACAGAAAATTTTCCACTTCGACCGCCTGCACCCCTGAAATGACCGCCCAGCGGGCATCGCTTTCCGGAACACACCGGACCGCTGCGCGTGACCCATGTCACGGCAAGGTTGTATAACCCCGCTGACAAAGCCGATCTCCAACAGACTTTTGTCAATGACGGCATAATTCCGTGTTGGCAGAAACAGGGGCTTGCGCCTATGCTGCCCGTCTACCGGGTCAGCCCTCGTGGCCGGCGCCCGCCCGTCGGGGGCTCTGCCTGCCCCGCGCAGGCATCCGGAAGAGCCCCGCCATGGACCTCACGTCCCCCCGGAGCCCCTGCCAACCCCCAGACAAACAGCCCGCAGTCCGCTCGTAGCGGTCTGCCTCCGATATCCATCGAACCGCGGCAACCTTCCACTATGAACATGTCCAATCCGTTTCCCGTTGACGACGACCTGCCCATGGCCGAGCCGGTCGGGGTCGCACAACGGCCCGGAGTCGCACTCGTCCGCAGCGCGGCGCCCACCTTCGGCACCTACCTGAGCATCGTCCGGGAACGCAAATGGCTGGTGCTCGGCACGGCGGCCGTCGTCACGGTGCTGGCTACCGTGGCCGTCAACCTGATGACGCCCATCTATCAGGCCAGCGCCACCATCCTCATCGAGAACAACAAGCGCAGCGTGGTGCCGCTGGAAGAGATCTATGGCGTGCCCGCCGGCAGCCGCGAGTTCTTCCAGACGCAGGCCGAGTTCATGCGTTCGCGCGAGGTGGGCATCCGCGTCATCAAGGCGCTGGGCCTTGAGAACAACCCCTACTTCAACCCCGAGCTCACCCCCGAAGGCAAGGAACAGGCCGCCGAGGGCAACGTGAAGGAACTGTCCCAGGAAGCCCTGGAAGAGCAGGTCCTCATGCGCTACAAGGCGGGCCTGGACATCTCGCCCATCAAGAACAGCCAGCTGGTCGAGATCCGCTTCGAGTCCCCGGATCCGGTGCTGGCCGCCAAGATCGCCAACCAGACGGCCGAGTCCTACATCACGGCCGACCTGGACGCGCGCTTCGACATGCAGCAGACCGCCAGCCGCTGGCTGAACGACCGTCTGAACCAGCTGCGCACCGACCTGGAAAACGCCGAAGCCAACCTGCAGGCCTATCGTGAAGAGATCGGCCTGGTGGCCACGCCCACGTCGGCCCTGGGCGGCAACGAGCGTCAGCTCGACAACTCCTCCGACCGCCTGATCGCGGCCCGCGTCGAGCGCCAGCGCCTTGAACAGGTCTATCACCAGGTCCAGCGCGGTTCCCGCAACCGCTACGAGGTGCCCGAGGTCTTCAACAACCCGGCCGTGGTGGCCGCCCGTGCAGCCGAAGCCAACGCCGAGAAGCGCATGGCCGAGGTGGCCGGTTCCATGGGTGCCTCGCACCCGGCCTACAAGCAGGCGCAGAGCGAGCTGGAACTGGCCCGCAGCAGCCTGCGCAAGCAGTCCGAGGCCGTCATCTCCAGCATCTCCAAGGCCTATGAAGTGGCCCGCGAGACCGAGCGTGCGCTGGAACAGGAAGTGGCTTCCTCCAAGGGCAACATCCAGGAGATCAACCGCAAGGAAGGCAAGCTGAACGTGCTGCAGCGTGAAGTGGCCACGAACCAGCAGATCTACCAGACCTTCCTGGCCAAGGTGAAGGAAACCGACGCCACGGCCGACTTCCAGAACCCGATCGCCCGTGTGGTCGACCCGGCCGTGCCGCCGCTGCTGGCCGCCAAGCCGCCCAAGCCGCAGCTGATCCTGCTGGCCGCGCTCATCGGCACGCTGCTGGGCGCCATGCTGGCCATCAGCCGCGAGCAGAAGAACGCCGTCATCCGCTCCAGCGACGAAGTCCAGGAAAAACTGGGCGTCCCGCTGCTGGTGGCCGTGCCCAAGCTGACCGGCGACGAGGCCAAGCAGCTGCCCATGCTGCAGCACCAGCAGCCCGAGTCGGTGCGCTCTGCCCTCACCGGCGTGCGCCTGTCCCTCATGAACGTCGAGCGGCCGGTGGTGGCCTTCACCTCCACCCTGCCGGGTGAAGGCAAGTCCACGATGGCGGCCAGCTTCGCCATCGAGCAGGGCCGCACCAAGCGCACGCTGCTGATCGATTGCGACATGCGCAAGCCCGCCGTGCGCCGCATGCTCAACATCCCCGAGAACACCAAGGGCCTGAGCGACCTGTTCCATGGCGAGCCCATCGAGAACTGCGTGCTGCCGCTCAACGACCTGGACATCTCGGTGCTGGTGGCCGGCACCCGCGCCCGCAATGCGCATGACCTGGTCATGAGCCCGCGCTTCACCGACGTGCTGGAGCAGCTGAAGGAGCACTTCGAGCTGATCGTCATCGACACCCCGCCGCTGGAGCTGGTGTCCGACGCGCTGCCCATCGGGGCCAACGCCACGGGCCTCATCTACGTGGTCAAGGCCAACTCCACGCTCATCCCCATGGCCCGTCGTGGTCTGGAGCGCATCGCCGCCGCCAACGTCCGCATTCTCGGCGTCATCCTCAACAACCACGACTTCGAGAAGGCCGGCCGCTACTACGGCGAGTACAACACCTACGGCGAGACCTACGGCCAGGGCTTCTACGGCGAAGGCCACCAGGGCTGATCCTTCGGCCCGCACGGGCAGTGACCTTCCCGGAAGGTCGCTGCCCGAACCCGGCGCGCATGGCAGCAACCCGCATCACGCTGCCAT
>ERZ772940.378-NODE-378-length-21509-cov-5.35853_pt1 | contig 21509 bp, 22 predicted proteins | sample MGYA00511682_ERZ772940 | MGnify/ENA primary metagenome ERZ772940 (study PRJEB29015, sample SAMEA2737922) | human oral metagenome | biome: human oral; feature: human-associated habitat; material: dental | place: China | collected 2031 ... | reverse complement strand
CAAGCTAACGCGATCATTCCCAAGCTCTTGATTCATCTTGTCAGCAATAGACTGCATAGCTGCTTTACGTGCTTCAAAGGCATCCTTTTCAAAGTCACGGATGATGTAGCCTGCACGCGCCTCCTCTACACTACCTGACACATCCATAAGATGATAGAAACCTTGGTAACCATCTGTCAGTTCAGGTCGATCGTTCTCTGGAAGTTGATTATGAAAATCAATCGCTAGCTGAAGGGCATTGACCATCTGTCCTTTGGCAGTACCAGGATGGACATTGCGCCATTGGAAATGAAGCTCAGCAGCAGCTGCTGAGAAAGTCTCGTACTGAAGCTCCCCTAGTGGGCCACCATCAACAGTATAGGCAAAGTCAACGTCAAAGTCTTCAGCATCAAAATTGTTAGCTCCAACACCGATTTCTTCATCTGGTCCAAAACCAACACGGATTTCACAATGTTTGATTTCGGGATGAGCAGTCAGATATTCAATGGCTGTCATAATCTCAGCAATCCCTGACTTGTTATCAGCACCCAGCAAGGTCGTGCCATCAGTTGTGATGAGGGTTTGGCCCGGATATTTCTCAAGGCTCTTGAAATCAGCTGGATCCAGTTTAAATCCAGAATTACCTAAGTCGATAGCTCCGCCATCGTAGTTTTCAATCACCTGTGGATTAACTCCCTCAGCATTAAAATTAGCTGTATCCATGTGGGAGATGAAGCCAATTTTGCGAGTGAGATTTGGGTCATTAGCTGGCAAGGTACCAATGGCAAAACCATTTGGGAGGTAGTAAACATTTTGCAGGCCGACACGTTTCATCTCAGGAATAAGAACATTAGTCGCAAAATCTACCTGGCTCTGCGTACTTGGAGTAGTAGTAGAGTGTTCATCAGAACGCGTGTTGACCTTGACGTAGGTCAGAAAACGTTCCAAAAGGTTCGGATAAGACATAAAAACTCCTTTTTTATCATAAAATAGAATACAAAACTTTGGAAAAATATGATTTGAGAAATTTTATGAATTTTGAAAAAATATAATAATTCAAATTCAGAAGACTTTCAAAAAATTTTCTGAGTTATTAGAATGAAATATATGCATCTATATTTTACGATATATTTTACTATTTTTTCCATTTTACCACAGAAAACATTGAAAAACAAAGAAGAATCATACTTTTTTGTAATTTATAATAACATGTTTTCAAACGCATTTATTGACATGCACTCAACATTATTATATAATTAACCTATGGATGTTTCAAATTTATATAGTAACAGATTTAAACATATTCTAGTAAGGGAGATAGCATGAACATTCAATATGATTTTAAGAAAATTCAATGTTTCACCAGTCGTTTAGTTATCTTTCTAGCTATTCTTTTTTTGTGTGCACCGATTAATTCTTTACATGCAGATTCAACAACCGAACCTCAGACAACTCTTCGCAAAACGATTACTCCGATATCAGGGCAGGAAGACCAGTATGAATTGTCACTGGATATCACATCTAAACTGGGGACGGAGACCCAGTCAGACCCCTTGGATGTTGTCCTAGTCGCCGATCTTTCAGGGAGTATGAAAGAGCAAGATGTGTGGTCATCTTACACTTCAAGTTATGTAAGTAGAATTGAAGCACTAAAACATACACTGAGAGGTGTAAACGGTCGTCAGGGACTCATTGATACGATTCTTTCCAATTCTCAAAATCGCTTATCTATTGTAGGTTTTGCCGGAAAGATTGATAACGTTTATGAAAAATATGACTATTATGGAAGCAGGTATGGGTGGCCAAATTGGGCTGGCTGGTATTCAAATATTTCTCCATATGATGATGCCAAAACTCTAGTATCTTGGAGTACTGATTCTAATAGTTCAAAAAATATTGTTAGTTCGTTGACAATTGCTGACTCCAATCGTTCTTATGGTATGAACGCTGGTATCGGTACTGGGACAAATATAAATGCTGGATTAACTGAAGCTCAAAAATTATTGCAAAGTGCAAGGGCAGGGGCGAAAAAAGTAATTATTCTGCTATCAGATGGCGAAGCTAATATGTATTACGAGCATAGTAGTGGGAGGACGATATACAATTATTCTTCTAATCCAAACGTGGGACGTATAATTGATACACCAGAGTGGTTTACCTATGGTTTAGAGAGAGGGATGCTGAATATATCTAGTTTAATAGCTCCAAAAATAGATGGTTTTTATTCAATTAAATTCAAATATATAGGTTCAAACGATAGTATCGCATCTCTTAAAGAATATATCAGTGGTTATAATTCTGGAATCCCAAACGAAATATTTTCTGCAAGCAATGAAAATGACTTGCAACAAAAATTCAAAGAAATCACTGATAAAATTTTACCTCTAGGCGTACACCATGTAACTATATCGGATGTCTTATCCAAGTACGTGCAGCTGTTACCGGGTAATGCTTCACGCCTTCGTGTCGTCAAAATCAAGGATGGTAATGAGGAAGAGCTGACAACTAATCAAGTTACGGTTGAGAGTAAGAAGAACGAACAGGGATTAGTGGAAGTAGCAGCCAAGTTTAATCCGAGTTACACTTTGGAGGATGACGCCAAGTACGTTCTCAAGTTTACTGTCACCTCTACCCAAGAGGCCTTTGATGCGATTGCGGGTGATAGGACACTTACTAGTGATGATGCCGAAGGGGCCGATGCTACTAAACTCTACTCCAACAAGGGAGCTAGTGTTACCTACTCCTATGGTATTGGGACCTCACATACCAAAACAAAAGACTATTCTGAGAAGCCCACTTTCAAGCCGTCAGATCCATTGACGGTTCCGGTTGAAGTTGAATGGAAAGATGTGGATGGAAAATCAAATCCATCAGCAAATCGTCCACCTAGTGTTGAATTAAAATTAAACCAAAAGAAAGATGAAAGTACAAAGGATTCCTATCGAAAGGTCACTAGTTCAGTTCAAACGAATAGTTTTACTGAAAATACGAGTTTTACAAAGGTAGCCAAGGGATATGACTACGAACTGAAAGCACCAGACGCTCCAGGATACACAGTCGAAGTTCAAAAGACAGGTACGAAAGAGAAACCATCCTTCAAAGTTATTTATCAACAGCTTCCAAGCCTCACCATAAAGAAAATCCTAGAAGGTGAGCAATCACCTAATAAATCTTTCACAATTAATGTTACCCTTTCAGATAAGGATGGCAAGCCGATTAACGGCAAATTTGGGAATACAATAGTGACTAACGGGAAAGCGCAGGTTTCTCTCAAAAATGGTCAGGAAACTGCTCTAAGATACCTACCTCGTGATACCCGCTATAAGGTAGAAGAGGTAGAGACCTCTAGAGCGGGCTATCATGTTACCTATGAAAAACAAGAGGGAACTTTGTCAGAGGATGTTCAAACAATTGTCGCCAACCACAAACTTCCGACACTTTCAGTTACAAAAAAAGTTACAGGTGCCTTTGCTAATCTTCTGCAATCCTTCAAGATTACCATTAACGTCAAGGATGCTCAGAATAGACCATTGGATGGAACCTATAGTGCAATAGTAAATAATCAAAAAACAACCCTGAAATTTACTAATGGTAAGGCGACAATCGATCTAAAGAAAGATAAAACTGTTAAGATTCTTGACCTTCCTCTAAATGCCCACTACACTATAGAAGAAGAAACAAACTCTTCGCGTGGATATCGGGTTTCTTATGAAAATAAAGAAGGCAAGCTTGATGGGGATAAGTCCGCGACAGTCACGAATAATAAAAACAGCGTACCTGAAACGGGAATTGACTTCTTGAGTAGCAATCTCATGCTTGGAGTCGTTCTTCCTCTAGGGGGAATCTTCTTTATCATCTTACTTGGCCACCTTGTGGTGAATAGGAGGAAGTAATGCTGCTTAAAAAGAAACACAAGAAACCAGTAACACAAGTCAATCGGGATAAGTCTCCGCCGAGTGTCTGGGGAGATATCCTTTACTTAGTCAGTAAACTTCTGATGGTTGGATTTGTACTAGCCACCCTTTACTTTTTCGTCTTTGGACTATTAAGATACAATGACGATGGCATGAAGCCCGCCTTAAAAGATGGTGACTTGGTCGTCTACTATAGATTGGATAAACGCTATTCGATTGGTGATTTGCTAGTCTATAGTTATAAAGGCAAGGAAAGAGTGGCGCGTGTCATAGCAACCGAAGGAAGTACAATCGATATAAACGAAAACGGTCTCATCATCAACGGTTCTCCTCAACAAGAGCAAGATATCTACAAAGAAACGCTGCTCTATAAGGAAGGGGCAACCTTCCCGATGAAAGTCCCAGCAGGACAACTCTTTGTCCTCGGGGACAATCGAACGACGGCTGTAGACAGTCGTGCTTTTGGAACCATTCCTATACAGGATACCCATGGCAAGGTGGTAACAGTCCTAAGGCGACGGGGCTTTTGATGATCATAATGAAAAAAGAAAATAAAAAAACAAAAGGAATAATCATGAAAAAAACATTCTTTAAAAAGCTATTTACTGCAAGTATTGCAGCTATAACCGCTTTGTCCGTATTCAGAGGTGTCCCGACCTTTGCGGATGATACTTCAGCAACAACAATGGCAACTGGTGAAAATAATGCTGTTGTGAAGATTAATAAAACGTTGAATATTGCAGAGGGAATAACAACACCAACAGCGACCTTCACCTTTACATTTACTGAAAAAGAAGGCACATCTTCTAATGGAGCACCTTATCAAAAAGGTGTTAATATTCCAAATAGGACTGTTAAATATTCTAAAGATGATACGCAGGTAAATAATAAAATCGTAAAGGCAACTGATAACATATTTGATGGTGTTACTTATAATCATGCGGGTGAATATGTTTATGTAGTAAAAGAAGAAAAATCAGGTTGGAGTGCTCTTGAAAAAGATGGTAAAAAAATTGATTCAATGAGATACGATACCAGAACATGTCATTGTAAAAAATAAAACAAGTAATGGCGTTTATATCTCATCAGTCTACTTCAAAGAGAATAAGACTTCAAGTGCAGGTAAAGTAGAACCAAGTGGAACAGGGGTTTATGATTTATTTGATAATACTTATGCTAAAGATGCTAGTCGTGATCCTAACCCTGAAAATCCAGATAAAATTAATCCAACAGCAAAAGCATTAACAATTACTAAAAAAGTTGACGGAGCCTCAGGGGATAAAACAAAAGATTTCCACTTCCATATTCATATTCAACTTCCAAACACTAACAGTACAGCTGAATCTCCATTGAAAATGCTTGTAGTACAACATGGTGAAACATCCAATACAATTGCGGTGTTGAGTTCAGGAATCGTTGACTATGATTTTACTTTGAAGCATGGTGAAACCTTTACTATTGATCAATTGCCGGCTGGATCACACTATACATTAACTGAAACTGGTGTTCCAGGATATACAGCATCATCAGTATATTTGACAAACGGGACATCAACTAATGGTGCGGCTGGACAATTGGGTCAAGATTATAAAGTTGAGAATATCCTTCTTGGTGAGAAAACAAACAACAACACTGTTACCAACAAAATTAATGACGTGACTCCTACTGGTCTCTTGATTGACAACCTTCCATTCATTTTGATGATTGGTCTTGGTTTAGCTGGATTTGTTGTCTTGTCTAAAAAACGTAGAGAAGCCTAAATGGCTGGGGGTAGGCGATGAAAACCAAGCGTGAGAAACCCCAAAAGAGTCTGTCTAGGCGTCTCGTTCTTGCTGTGGATGGGGTGATCAATCACTTACTGCTCATTTTTGCAGCTTTGGTCTTTCTCTTTGGTTTCTACGCCCTTTGGGATTCTAACCAAGTCTACTCCTTGGCTTCGTCAAGTGAGTACGAAGCTTATCGACCTGTTACGACGCAACAGGATGAGCTGGCCAGTTTTTCAGGCTTCAGCAAACTCCAAGAACTCAATCCCGAAGTCCTCGGTTGGATCAATGTTTATGGCACCAATATCGACTATCCCTTAGTCCAATCCAAGGACAATGAAAAGTATCTCAACAAGGACTCCAAGGGTGAGTTCGCAGCGACAGGCGCTATCTTTCTCGATGCACGAAACAATCCAAAGTTCGAAGATTTTAATACCATTATCTACGGGCACCACGTAGAAAACGGGGTCATGTTTGGTGATGTGGCTAAGTTTGCTGATCAGGAATTTTTTGACCAGCATCGTTACGGTAGTATATACTACAATGGTGTGGAAAAAGGGCTCGAGATCTTTGAGATGTTAGAGGTCGATGCCTATGACTTTAACATCTATGATCCAGGAATACAGGGTGAGGACCGCCAGCAGGCCTATCTAGACCACCTGCTCTCAGTCGCCATGCACAAGCGGGATATCTCGCTCTCACCGAGTGATCGTATTATCCTACTCAGTACCTGTTTTCTCGATGTGACCAATGGTCGTCATATCGTGGTCGCAAAGATCACAGATACCGTCCCTAAAAATACTTTCCATACAAAAAAATCAAAACCATTCCCATACAGTGTCTTTGATGACTCGTCTCTTGGACGTTTCCTTTCATCAATCCCACTATGGATTTGGTACCTTATCTTGTTTGTATTGTTCTTGCTCTTGATTTTCTTACTCCTTGTCCTCTACTTGATCCTACGTCGTAGAAGAGAGAGTAAAAAAATGCAAGAAGCAGACCCTTTTACTGACTAAGGGTGAATAGAAAAGAGGCGGTTTTGTCCCGCCTCCTTTCCTTTTAAGAAATCTCGCATAGAAAGGAGTGCTGATGACGGTTCAAAAAAGAGCGCGATTTAAAAACGTATTTCTGGTATTCTTCTGTGTTTTTGTAGCTCTTTTTAGTTGGCAGAGAGTAGTAGAAGCAAGTGACTATGATCACTATAATCCTATTGAAAAGGATGCTTCGAGCACAGGTTTTGAAACCCTACAGCACTTGAACAAAGATGTTTGCGGTTGGATTAGCCTCGATGGGACCAAGGTAGACTATCCGCTTCTACAAAGTCAGGATAATGTCAAATACCTTGACCGCAATGCCTTTGGCGATTATACGATAACGGGATCAATTTTTCTCGACTATCGCTTTAATCCCAACTTTACTGATTTTAATACCATCATCTACGGACACTCTATGGCTTCAGGGGCTATGTTCGGTGAGATTAAGAAATTTGCTGATAAGGAATTTTTCGACCAGCATCGCTATGGTTCTATCTACTACAATGGTCGAGAACGTGGTCTTGAAATTTTTGGGATTTTAGAAGTGGATGCCTATGACACGGAGATTTATCGAACCTTGAGTTCCAACGATGAGGAACACCAGGCTTACTATCAATATCTGCTAAGTAAAGCCAAGTACAAGCGAGATGTTTCCTTGACCTCAACGGACAAGATTGTTTTATTAAGCACCTGTTTCCTTAACATAACTAATGGACGACATATCCTTTTAGCGAAAATAACGGATGCACCGGTAAAAGTAGCACAGGATAAAAGTGGGGAAGCAGTAGGAACACGGTATTTCGATCACGGAATTCCCAGCCATTGGATTTACATTCTAGCCTTTCTACTCCTTATTATCGTCCTCTTACTTCTTGTCCTTATCATCCTAATTATAAGACGAGATAAAAAAACAAAAGAACAAAAGAAATAGTAGACGTAGGAAACGTTTACTATTTTTTTCTTTCATGATAGAATGGATAGTGAAAATAATATCATAAGGATGATAACATGAAAAAAGCAATATTGATGATGACCTTTGGATCTCCGGAGGAGATTAGTTTCGAAGGAGTAGCAGAATTTTTTACAAACATTCGTCGTGGAGTTAGACCCCAAGACCACGAAATCCAGACTCTCTATGACAACTATGTTCGTATCGGTGGGACGCCTTTGCAGCGGATTACACGTGAGGAGGTCAATTTACTCAAAGAACGTTTAGGGGAGGAGTACGGTATCTACTTTGCCAACAAATTTTCTCGTCCCTTTATTCCAGACGTGATCAAGCAGATGGAAACTGATGGTGTTGAAGAATGTATCTGCTTGATTTTGGAACCTCATTATTCTTTTTATTCAGTCATGGGGTATGAAAAGTTTCTGGAAAGCCAGCAGATCCGATTTTTAGTTATTAAGGACTGGTATCAACAACAGCCTTTGCTGGACTTCTGGACAGATGAGATTAGAAAAATTTTACGAAACCATGTGGGAGAAGAATCCTTCAAGGTAATCTTTTCAGCTCATAGCGTCCCCATTTTTGCCTTGGACTTTGGAGATCCTTATATCGATCAGATTTTCGATAATAGCAAGCTCATTGCTGAACAACTCGGCCTAATGACAGACCAGTATACCAATACTTGGCAGAGCGAAAGCGATATTGGAATCCCTTGGATCAAGCCAGATGTCTTAGAATATTTACGAGAACAAAAGCAACATCCAGAGCATTATATTTTTGTCCCGATTAGCTTTATCAGTGAGCACATCGAAGTCTTGTTTGATAATGATGTGGAATGTTATGATTTGTGTCAAGAAATAGGTGTCACCTACCATCGTCCACCTATGCCCAATACGGATAGCCGTTTAATTGACGCTTTAGTTGCTACTGTAAGAGCCAATGAACACAAAGAATTTAAAGCTTTTCTCCCAGAAGAAGAAACTTTTGATGAGTTAGCTCCTTCGGCAACTACCAAGGACATCATGAAAGAGACAGACGACCTTCAGATGCCAGAATTTGTCAAAAAACTGATTGAGAAAAAAGGCCGTGAAAATGTAAAGATGCCTTACTTGATTAAGAAGATGCTAGAAAAGGCTGGTAAGTTACCAAAAGAGTAAAGAAAAAAGGATTTAGCTTCAAGCTAAATCCTTTATCTGTTTTATTTTTTCTCAAGAAGGGCTTTGATTTCTTGAAGAACTTCAAGTTCAGTTGGAGCAACAGGTGCTTCCTCAACCACTTCCTCTTTTTTACGAAGGTTTTGAGCTTTTTCAATACCTTTGATAACAAAGAAGAGAACTGTACCCACAACAAGGAAGTTAATAACAGCGCTCAAGAAGCTACCGTAACCAACACCATTCCATGAAAGTTCAGCGATACGTTCAACGTTCGCAGCTTTCAAAGCTGGGTTCAAGATAAGTGGAGTGATGATATCGTTAACGAGTGAAGTCACGATAGCACCAAAAGCAGAGGCGATGATTACACCGACAGCAAGGTCAACGACATTACCGCGAAGCAAGAATTCTTTTAGGTCCTTTAACATTTTCATAAATTCCTTTCCTAATTTTCTAACTTATTATATCCTAAATTGTGATAAAAAGCAACCTGGATGCTTAAGGAGATCAGTTGCTCCTTTTAAAAATATAGATTTTACTGAAAATATAATTAAGCACAATAATCAAGATTTGTGCTAGGATGGTTTCAACCGTATTAACCCTATCTATATTATATTCAACAAACTGGCCAATAACATCAGGAAAGGTTGTAACGAAGATATAAGTTAAAAGAACGTCAAGTCCAAGTGTAGAGAGACGAGTTAAGAAAAACTTAGCCAGGCGAGTTGGCCAATTTCTTCTCTCTTGTTTAAAGACGATTGTATCATTTGTGAGAAAGGCAAAGAGAATCCCGATAAGATTTGCGAGTACGGTTGCCAGGATTTCCTGGTGGCTGATGTGGTAAATAACCAAACGTGATAAGATAGAAACCAGAGTAGTAGCAGCACCGAAAAATAGGTAGGAGAGGATTTCGTTATCGAAGAATGACTTTATTATTCTTTTCATGGTTTTAGTATAGCATAATGTCATATATTGTGCTATACTGGTAAGGTTGATAGTCTCAACCCTTGGTGCTTAACTTCTTTCACCAAGCATATTTTACGCGGGAAACCGCTAAAGGAGAAAACATGAAAAAATTAACTGTTCGTGATATGGCAGATATCGCTATTGTCGCTGCTATTTATGTGGTTTTGACCATCACCCCACCGCTGAATGCCATTAGCTACGGCGCCTACCAGTTCCGTATTTCAGAGATGATGAATTTCTTAGCCTTTTACAATCCAAAATACATCATCGGTGTGACGATTGGTTGTATGATTGCAAATTTCTTTAGCTTTGGTCCAATAGATGTCTTTGTCGGCGGGGGCTCTACACTAGTTTTCCTAAGCCTAGGTGTATGGCTCTTTAGCAAGTACAAGAAAGACTATCTATTTAATGGTTTGATTCGAAAAGATCATTTCTTCTTTTCAATCCTCTTCTCCATTTCAATGATTACCATTGCAGCAGAACTTTATATTGTTGCAGAAGCCCCATTCTTCTTCACATGGTTCTCTACGGGAATTGGTGAGTTTGCATCACTCATTGTAGGTGCTATTTTAATCGGAAAATTAGGACGCCGAATCGATCTAACGATATAAGAAGTTTATAAGCTAGATTCTTGCTAAATCTAGCTTTTTTCATTCCATAAAATTAAAAGAGAGCGCTTGACAATAACATAGAACTATAGTATACTTTTTAGGTAAGCTGATTTAGCTCAGTTGGCAGAGCGCATCCATGGTAAGGATGAGGTCGCCGGTTCAATCCCGGCAATTAGCATGATAGAGACGAAAAAACCCTGATTTACAAGGGTTTTTGTTATGTCTGCCCCAAATTTTCAAAGATATTTCTTATGCACCTGTATAAATGAAGCAAAGAGTTTTGTCTGTTGACAAAAGTGACTCTATCTAGTAGAATAGTAGTTGCGATGAGTCGATAGGTAGTCTTCGGACTGCTATTGAGTATAAGGAGGTCATAACGCAGGAGCGGACCTTGATGAGTTGTGTGAACCTGCTCATCACATGAAGATGCCTCTTAGTCCCTAGTCGAATGGCTAGGGATTTTTAGTTTTCAGAAAATATAGTCTAAAAATACTTTTCAATTTCTGTAAAAAGTAGTATAATACATCTATTATAGAAATTTTTAGAAAATTCCGAAAGAGGTTATTTATGGGATATACAGTTGCTGTAGTCGGCGCGACAGGTGCTGTCGGAGCTCAGATGATAAAAATGTTGGAAGAATCAACACTTCCAATTGATAAAATCCGTTTACTTGCTTCTGCACGTTCAGCAGGCAAGACTTTGAAATTTAAAGACCAAGATATTACGATTGAAGAAACGACTGAGACAGCTTTTGAGGGTGTTGATATTGCACTTTTCTCAGCAGGTGGTTCGACATCAGCTAAGTATGCACCATACGCAGTTCAAGCTGGTGCGGTAGTAGTGGATAATACATCTTATTTCCGTCAAAACCCAGATGTACCCTTGGTTGTGCCAGAAGTAAACTCTCATGCACTTGATGCTCACAATGGGATTATTGCCTGCCCTAACTGTTCAACTATCCAAATGATGGTGGCCCTTGAACCTGTTCGTCAAAAATGGGGCTTGGATCGTATCATTGTTTCAACTTATCAAGCTGTTTCAGGTGCTGGTATGGGAGCGATTCTTGAAACACAGCGTGAACTTCGTGAAGTCTTGAATGATGGTGTAAATCCACGTGATTTGCATGCGGAAATCTTGCCTTCAGGTGGTGACAAGAAACACTATCCTATCGCCTTTAACGCTCTTCCACAAATCGATGTCTTCACTGACAATGATTACACATACGAAGAGATGAAGATGACCAAGGAAACGAAGAAAATCATGGAAGATGATAGCATTGCAGTATCTGCAACCTGTGTACGTATTCCAGTCTTGTCAGCTCACTCTGAATCTGTTTATATCGAAACAAAAGAAGTGGCACCAATCGAAGAAGTGAAAGCAGCCATCGCAGCCTTCCCAGGTGCTGTTCTTGAGGATGACGTAGCGCACCAAATCTATCCTCAAGCTGTCAATGCAGTGGGTTCGCGTGATACTTTTGTTGGTCGTATCCGTAAAGACCTAGATGCAGAAAAAGGAATCCACATGTGGGTTGTTTCAGACAATCTTCTCAAAGGTGCTGCTTGGAACTCAGTTCAGATTGCAGAAACGCTTCACGAACGTGGATTGGTTCGTCCAACAGCTGAATTGAAATTTGAATTAAAATAGTCATATCGTTTAGGAGTTCAGATGAACTCCTTCTTTGAAATAGAGAGGTGTTTCTCATGTCTTATCAAGATTTAAAAGAGTGTAAAATCATCACGGCCTTTATTACCCCTTTCCATGAGGATGGTTCCATCAACTTTGATGCCATCCCAGCCCTTATAGAGCATTTATTGGCCCATCATACGGATGGAATTCTTCTAGCTGGGACGACTGCTGAGAGTCCAACTTTGACTCACGATGAAGAGTTGGAACTCTTTGCAGCTGTACAAAAGATTGTCAATGGACGCGTTCCTTTGATTGCAGGTGTAGGTACCAATGATACGCGTGACTCGATCGAGTTTGTCAAAGAAGTAGCAGAATTTGGTGGTTTTGCTGCTGGTCTTGCGATCGTACCATACTATAACAAACCTTCTCAAGAAGGCATGTACCAGCACTTTAAGGCAATTGCAGATGCTTCTGACTTACCAATTATTATCTATAACATTCCAGGGCGTGTAGTTGTCGAATTGACTCCAGAAACCATGCTTCGTTTGGCTGACCATCCAAATATCATTGGTGTCAAGGAATGTACTAGTCTGGCTAATATGGCTTACTTGATTGAACACAAGCCAGAAGAGTTCTTGGTCTATACTGGTGAGGACGGAGATGCTTTCCATGCCATGAATCTTGGTGCGGACGGGGTTATTTCTGTTGCATCTCACACAAATGGAGATGAAATGCACGAGATGTTGACTGCTATTGCAGAAAGCGATATGAAAAAAGCGGCAGCTATTCAACGTAAATTCATTCCTAAGGTCAACGCCCTCTTCTCTTATCCAAGTCCTGCTCCAGTTAAGGCAGTCCTTAACTATATGGGATTTGAAGCTGGACCAACTCGTCTACCTCTAGTTCCAGCACCAGAAGAAGATGCCAAACGCATTATCAAGGTTGTCGTAGATGGTGACTACGAAGCAACTAAGGCAACTGTAACTGGTGTTTTAAGACCAGATTACTAATAAAGATAATAAAATCCATGACCGAACGATCATGGATTTTTCTTATTTTCCTAAACAGAATTGGCTAAAGAGTTGGGTAATGAGTTCATCTGGAGCAGCATCTCCAGTGATTTCTCCGAGAATTTCCCAAGTACGGGTCAAGTCAACTTGAAGCAAATCAACTGGCATCCCTAGTTCAAGACCCTCATTAACTGCTTGTAGGCTTTCAACTGCTTTTTCAATCAAGGAAATGTGACGGGCATTTGACAAGTAAGTGGCATCTTGCTCAACCAAACCAGCATTTTCAAAGAAGAGGTCGTTAATACGCTCTTCGATCTTATCGATATTTTGATTTTTAAGAACTGAAATACGGATAACATCTTCAGGTAGTTCCGAAGTTTCAATCGCTTCAGGAAGATCCGTTTTATTAAGTAGAATAATGCGGTTGGTATCCTGACTGATTTCTAAGAGTTGTCTGTCTTGTGCTGTTAGTGGCTCACTAGCATTTAGCACTAGTAATACCAAGTCAGCTTCCTTAAGGGCTTTTCTCGAACGCTCGACACCGATTTGTTCCACGATATCATCCGTGTCACGGATACCAGCTGTATCAATCAATTTTAGAGGAACGCCGTTGATGTTGACGTATTCTTCGATAACATCTCGTGTCGTACCAGCGATGTCAGTTACGATGGCCTTGTCTTCACGCAAGAGGTTGTTGAGCAGGCTCGATTTCCCAACGTTGGGACGACCGATGATGGCAGTTGAAATTCCCTCACGGAGGATTTTACCGCGACGAGCTGTTCTAAGGAGATTGGTTAGCAATTGTTCAAACTCCATAGTCTTCTCGCGGACAACAGCAGTAGTAGCTTCTTCAACATCATCATACTCAGGATAGTCAATATTGACCTCTACTTGGGCAAGTGTATTGAGGATTTCTTGGCGGGTATTATTGATAAGATCAGAAAGGGAACCATCGAGTTGTTTGACTGCAATATTCATAGCCTTGTCCGTCTTGGCACGGATGATGTCCATCACCGCCTCAGCCTGTGTCAAGTCCACACGACCGTTTAAAAAGGCGCGCTTGGTAAATTCACCAGGTTCTGCCAACCGAGCTCCTTCACGGATAGCTAGTTGGAGAATCTCATTGGTCACCGCAATCCCACCGTGGGTGTTAATCTCGATAATATCCTCTCGAGTGAAGGTCTTTGGAGATTTCATGGCCCCAACCATAACCTCGTCCATGACTTTACCAGTTTGAGGGTCAACGATGTGACCATAGTTCAGCGTGTGGCTAGCAACCTGACTCAAGTCTTTTCCTTTAAAAATCTTTTGCGCAATGGCAAAACTGTCTGTTCCGCTCAGGCGGACAATACCAATAGCCCCTTCGCCTAGTGGAGTAGAGATGGCAGCGATGGTATCAAATTCACGTGTAATCATAATGTTTCCTTTAATTAATAGCTCTTTTCTTGGAAATATTTCCAAGTCTCTTTTCAAATTGTAACAAATTTAGGTTATTTCTTCAATGGATGCTACTTGGAGATTGAAAAAGCCTAAGCAATTCTGCTTAAGCTAGCTTATTTGGTGCGCATTTCCCCTTGTGGGAAGTAAGTTCCTTCTGGCATGTCGTTAATGATGACATGGACGGCTGATTGAGGTGCTCCAGTGTTGCGGACAACAGCTTCTGTTACTTCCTTAGCAAGAGCTTTCTTTTGCTCGAGCGTGCGACCTTCAAATAAATCGATGCGTACAAATGGCATAATAGCTTCCTCCACTAGTTTTTGATTTCTTCTATTTTACCACATTTTGCCGTTTAAAGCTTCAGAAAATTATGATATACTAGAATGTAGCAAAAATTTAGAAATGGACGTGAAATAGAAGCATGGCACAGTTGTATTATCGTTATGGGACCATGAACTCTGGTAAGACGATTGAGATTCTCAAGGTGGCCTATAACTACGAGGAGCAAGGAAAGGGAGTTGTGATTATGACTTCGGCTCTGGATACGCGTGACGGTGTTGGCTATGTGTCGAGTCGAATCGGCATGAAACGCCCAGCCATTGCGATTGAGGAAACGACAGATATCTTCGGCTATATCCGAGACTTACCTGAAAAACCTTACTGTCTGTTGGTCGATGAGGCCCAGTTTCTCAAGCGTCACCATGTTTATGACCTAGCTCGTGTTGTTGATGAGCTAGACATACCTGTCATGGCTTTTGGTTTGAAGAATGACTTTCGAAATGAACTGTTCGAAGGCTCCAAATATCTCTTGCTTTTAGCAGATAAAATCGATGAGATAAAGACCATCTGTCAGTATTGTAAGAAAAAGGCGACCATGGTGTTGCGAACTCAAGATGGCGTGCCAGTCTATGATGGTGAACAAATTCAAATCGGTGGCAATGAAACCTATATCTCAGTCTGCCGTAAACATTATTTTGCCCCTGAAATCAATAAGGAGAATGAAGAAAAATGAACATCTATGATCAACTACAAGCTGTAGAAGACCGATATGAAGAATTAGGAGAATTGCTGAGTGACCCTGATGTCGTTTCAGACACCAAACGTTTCATGGAGCTTTCAAAAGAAGAGGCTTCAACTCGTGACACAGTAACAGCCTACCGTGAGTACAAACAAGTCCTTCAAAACATCGTCGATGCTGAAGAAATGATTAAGGAATCAGGTGGAGATGCGGACTTGGAAGAAATGGCCAAGCAAGAGCTTAAAGATGCCAAGGCTGAAAAAGAAGAGTATGAAGAAAAATTGAAAATTTTGCTCCTTCCAAAAGATCCTAATGACGACAAGAACATCATCCTTGAAATCCGTGGGGCAGCTGGTGGGGACGAAGCGGCACTTTTCGCCGGAGACCTTCTAACTATGTACCAAAAGTATGCGGAAGCCCAAGGCTGGCGCTTTGAAGTCATGGAAGCCTCTATGAACGGTGTCGGTGGTTTCAAAGAAGTGGTTGCCATGGTTTCGGGTCAATCTGTATACTCTAAGCTTAAGTACGAATCAGGTGCCCACCGTGTGCAACGTGTCCCCGTGACAGAAAGCCAAGGTCGTGTACACACTTCAACTGCGACAGTTCTTGTCATGCCTGAAGTAGAGGAAGTAGAATACGATATCGATCCAAAAGACCTTCGTGTTGATATCTACCACGCATCAGGTGCTGGTGGACAGAACGTCAATAAGGTTGCGACTGCCGTGCGTATCGTTCACTTGCCAACCAATATCAAGGTTGAGATGCAGGAAGAACGTACCCAGCAGAAGAACCGTGAGAAAGCCATGAAAATCATCCGTGCGCGTGTTGCTGACCACTTTGCACAAATTGCCCAGGATGAACAAGATGCTGAGCGTAAGTCAACAATCGGAACTGGTGACCGTTCAGAACGTATCCGTACTTATAATTTCCCTCAAAACCGTGTCACAGACCACCGTATCGGCTTGACCCTCCAAAAACTAGATACGATTTTATCTGGTAAATTGGATGAAGTTGTGGATGCCTTGGTTCTTTATGACCAAACACAAAAATTAGAAGAATTAAACAAATAATGAAATTAGCTCAATTATTTTCAGATTTTGAAGAAGAGTTGATAAGACAAGGAGAGGAAGTAGAAAGCCTCTCTTTTGTCTACCGTAGCCTAAAAAATCTCTCTTTTACGGACTTTGTCTTTGCTCTTCAGCAGGAAGTGACAAAAGAGGAAGAAAATTTTGTAGAAGAAATTTACCAGCAGTTAGTGGCTCACAAACCGGCGCAGTACATCATTGGTCACGCAGATTTTTTTGGAATGCAGTTAAAAGTAGATGAGCGGGTTTTGATTCCTCGTCCAGAGACAGAAGAGTTGGTGGAACTCATCCTCACAGAAAATCCTGAGGAAAATCTTAAGGTCCTAGATATCGGGACTGGAAGTGGCGCCATAGCTCTTGGATTAGCTAAAAACAGACCAGATTGGTCAGTGACAGCAGCAGATATTTCACAAGATGCCTTAGAGCTTGCATCAGAGAATGCTAGAAATCAAAATCTTAATATATTTTTTAAAAAATCTGATTGTTTTGCAGAAATTTCTGAAAAATATGATATAATTGTATCCAATCCACCCTATATCTCTCGTGAAGATGAGTCAGAGGTTGGTTTGAATGTTTTACATTCGGAGCCTCATCTAGCTCTCTTTGCAGATGAGGATGGCCTAGCTATTTACCGCAGAATTGCGGAAGATGCAAAAGACTATCTCACAGATGGTGGTAAGATTTACCTTGAAATTGGATACAAGCAAGGTCAAAGTGTTCCTGCGCTTTTTAGGAAATATCTTCCTGAAAAACGAGTACGAACACTCAAAGACCAATTTGGTCAAGATAGGATGGTTGTAGTTGATGATGGACAGGATTAGACAAGAGTTGGAAAAAGGCGGAGCTGTTGTTTTGCCTACAGAGACAGTTTATGGTCTCTTTGCTAAGGCCTTAGACGAAAAAGCTGTTGACCATGTTTACCAACTCAAACGTCGTCCTAGAGATAAAGCGCTCAATCTTAATGTCGCTTCTCTAGAGGACATCTTGCACTTTTCAAAGAATCAGCCAACTTATCTACAAAAACTTGTAGAGACCTTTTTACCAGGTCCCTTGACCATTATCCTCGAAGCCAATGACCGAGTTCCCTATTGGGTCAACTCTGGTCTTTCAACGGTGGGATTTCGGATGCCGAGTCACCCCATTACACTTGATTTGATCCGAGAGACAGGTCCTTTGATTGGGCCGTCTGCCAATATTTCAGGTCAGGCAAGTGGTGTAACCTTTGCTCAAATTCTAGAGGATTTTGACCAAGAGGTTTTGGGTCTGGAGGATGATGCTTTTCTAACTGGACAGGATTCGACGATTTTGGATTTGTCTGGAGACAAGGTGAAAATCTTACGCCAAGGGGCGATTAAGCGAGAAGATATACTTGCTCGATTGCCAGAGATTTCTTTTGAGGAGGAATGAGATGCTAAGAGATTTACAAGAAACAGATGTGAATGCTATATGTGAGATTAACCAAGAGGCTTTGGGCTACTCTTTTAGTCCAGAGGACACAGCTAGTCAACTAGCTAAATTATCTCAGGATTCCCATCATTTCCTACTTGGCTACGAGGATACTGCCAGTCATATCTTGCTTGGCTATGTCCATGCTGAAGTTTATGAATCCCTTTATTCCAAAGCAGGATTTAATATCTTAGGCTTAGCTGTATCACCTCAAGCACAAGGACAAGGTATCGGTAAAAGCTTACTGCAAGGGTTGGAGGAAGAAGCAAAAAGACGTGGATATGAGTTTATCCGCTTAAACTCTGCCGATCATCGTCTGGGAGCTCATGCATTTTATGAAAAAGTTGGTTATACTTGTGATAAAGTGCAGAAACGGTTTATTCGCATCTTTTAGTTTATTTTCTTACACTAAAGGACCTGTCACACTATAAAGGAGAAGACCTATGATTTTTGACAAAGATGATTTTAAAGCATACGATGCTGATCTCTGGAATGCTATTGCCAAAGAAGAAGAACGCCAACAAAACAACATCGAGTTGATTGCTTCGGAAAACGTGGTTTCCAAGGCTGTTATGGCAGCTCAAGGGTCTATCTTGACAAACAAATATGCCGAGGGTTACCCAGGACGCCGTTATTATGGTGGAACTGATGTAGTAGACGTGGTAGAAACTCTAGCTATTGAACGTGCAAAAGAAATTTTCGGTGCTAAATTCGCCAATGTCCAACCTCACTCAGGAAGCCAAGCCAACTGTGCGGCTTACATGGCCTTGATTGAGCCAGGTGATACGGTTATGGGAATGGATTTGGCAGCGGGTGGACACTTGACTCACGGAGCTCCTGTCAGTTTCTCAGGTCAAACATACAACTTTGTGTCATATAGTGTGGATCCTGAAACGGAACTCTTGGACTTTGATGCTATCTTAAAACAAGCTCAAGAAGTAAAACCAAAATTAATTGTAGCAGGTGCTTCAGCCTATTCTCAAATTATCGACTTCTCAAAATTCCGTGAAATCGCAGATGCTGTTGGGGCTAAGCTTATGGTCGATATGGCCCATATCGCTGGTTTGGTTGCAGCTGGTCTTCACCCAAGCCCAGTACCATATGCTCATGTCACTACAACAACGACCCACAAAACCCTTCGTGGCCCACGTGGTGGTTTGATTTTGACAAATGATGAGGACCTAGCTAAGAAGATCAACTCAGCTATTTTCCCTGGTATTCAGGGTGGTCCTTTGGAGCATGTTGTCGCTGCTAAGGCTGTTTCCTTCAAAGAAGTTTTGGACCCAGCCTTCAAGGAATATGCTGCCAATGTTATAAAAAACAGCAAGGCTATGGTTGAAGTCTTCTTGCAAGACCCTGATTTCCGTATCATTTCTGGTGGTACTGAAAATCACCTCTTCCTAGTGGATGTGACTAAGGTTGTAGAAAACGGAAAAGTTGCTCAAAACTTGCTGGATGAGGTTAATATTACCCTAAATAAAAACTCAATCCCTTACGAAACCTTGTCACCATTCAAGACAAGTGGGATTCGTATCGGATCTGCAGCCATCACTGCACGTGGATTTGGTGAAAAAGAAAGCCGTAAAGTTGCTAAACTCATCATTAAAACTCTTAAAAATGCAGAAAATGAGGCTGTCTTAGAAGAAGTGAGAAGTGAAGTCAAAGCGTTGACAGATGCCTTCCCACTATACGAGGACTAATACTTTTATGGACATTTATATTAAGAAAGCTATTATCCATCAGTTCAGCCCAGACGATACTGAGTTGTTTCTAGCGGATAAGTTTCTCAATATCACTCCAAAAATCGAAGAATACCTACGTAAAAAAATCGAACGCGTGTATTCAGATGAAGCCAAGACTGGGATTTTCGAAGAAGAAAATCCCTTCTTCAATCACATCACAGACGATTTGTTGGAGACATCAGTAACACTGGCTAATCTCTGGAAAGAGGAGTTCAGCATTTCTGAAAATCTCAAGACCAATGACTTGGTTTTTGTTCAGTTTTCTAAAGAAGGCGTTGAACATTTCGCTTTTTTGCGAATTGCTCTACGTGAGACCTTGACCCACCTCGATGGAGAAGTTGATAATCCAATCAAGCTAACTCAGAATAACCTTCCTGGATTTGGAACGGGAGCTGACGAGGCCTTGGTGGTTAATCTACAGAGTCGCAAGTACCACCTCATCGAAAAACGTATCAAGTACAATGGGACTTTCTTGAATTATTTTTCAGAAAATCTCCTAGCTGTTGCACCTAAGATTTCACCAAAAAAATCCATCAAGGAACTGGAAAAAACGGCCCAGAGAATTGCTGAATCTTTTAACACAGATGATTTTCAATTCCAATCCAAGGTCAAATCAGCGATTTTCAACAATCTTGAAGAAAGCAATGAACTGTCACCTGAAAAATTGGCTAATGACCTTTTTGACAACAATCTGACAGCTCGTTTAAGCTTTATTGACCAAGTCAAGGAAGCCGTACCAGATCCAGTCCAGTTTGATGAAATTGATGCCAGTCGCCAATTAAAGAAATTTGAAAATCAAAAACTTTCCTTGTCAAATGGAATTGAACTCATCGTTCCAAATAATGTTTACCAAGACGCAGAATCGGTCGAGTTTATCCAAAATGACAATGGAACCTATTCTATCTTAATCAAAAATATCGAGGATATTCAAAGTAAATAATGTTTAAATTTATAAGAAGAGTGCTTGTGCTAGCAGTCTTCCTTTTCGCAGGATACAAAGCTTACCATATCCATCAGGATGTTAAACAAGTCATGACCTACCAACCCATGGTTCGGGAAATCCTCAGTGAAAGAGATACTCCAGCCAATGAAGAGTTGGTGCTCGCCATGATTTATACGGAAACGAAGGGAAAAGAGCGGGATGTCATGCAGTCTAGTGAGTCTGCTAGTGGCGCTACCAATACCATCAAAGACGATGCCTCTAGTATTCGCCAAGGGGTACAGACTTTAACAGATAATCTCTATTTGGCACAGAGCAAAGGAGTAGATGTCTGGACCGCCGTTCAAGCCTATAATTTTGGCCCTGCCTATATCGACTTTATCGCTCAGAATGGCAAGGAAAATACTCTGGCACTAGCCAAGCGTTACTCCCGAGAAACGGTCGCTCCAATCCTTGGTAATACTACAGGGAAGACCTATACCTATATCAACCCTATTTCTATCTTTCACGGCGCGGAACTCTATGAAAATGGTGGAAATTATTACTATTCGAGACAGGTTCGCTTTAATCTCTATATCATGAAATTCTTTAATTTCTTTTAAACATCTGGTTTTACCAGGTGTTTTTCACTATAAGCTTTCTTTAAGATTGTTTTATTACCCTAGAAAGGTAAAGGAGGGAATATCCCATGAGAAAGAAATTCTTTCTAACAAGTGCTGCAGTTTTGTGGGCAGCAACAGCTATGACGAGTGTCCACGCAGCAACAGATGTTCAAAAAGTAATCGATGAAACCTATGTACAACCCGAATATGTCCTTGGTTCTTCACTAACTGAAAACCAA
>ERZ772940.376-NODE-376-length-21613-cov-5.54843_pt1 | contig 21613 bp, 22 predicted proteins | sample MGYA00511682_ERZ772940 | MGnify/ENA primary metagenome ERZ772940 (study PRJEB29015, sample SAMEA2737922) | human oral metagenome | biome: human oral; feature: human-associated habitat; material: dental | place: China | collected 2031 ... | reverse complement strand
CAAAGATAATGTCTATTTTTAACCATGAGCGTCAACTTTTGGATTGGAGGATAAGATCCAAAAGTTGACACAACAGGCCCATTCATGATACAAATAATAGTGTATTCCGACGCAGGGACGTACCGAACGGAGAGATACCTAAGGCGAACCTGCTTTTTTATTTCGTCTTATTACCATCATTATTTTTGCTCTGCTTCATCCGCCTCTTTAGGATTATCTTCCGCTTAGTGGAGCTATCATCCAAGTACATACAGTAGCTGTCAGGCATTCGCAACCTGTAGAGAGATGAGAGTCGGTATTTATTAGGGACTAAAAGCAATAAAGGATAAAGGAAAAAGGCGCTATCTCGTAAGATAACGCCTAATGGGAGGGCTACGTCGAGGTCATCCCTCAACCTCGACGTAGTAGGGCTTCACACCCCCTAGTCCCCCGTCCTGGGGAGTAAAGTACCTCCCCAGATGGAACTGTCCCATCGAGCCATCCTCCTGCTCCACGAGCAGGAGGTCGTCCTTGAAGATGACCATGCGGCCATCTTCAAAGGCCCGGGCGACGCTCCGACGAGCGTCGTCTGACCTCTTGAGAGCAACTTTAATATCGTCTACCTTCATAGTAGACTCCCTCCAATAGCTGGCTGAATATGGCGACTCCATATCCATACCGGATGATATGGTAACATATAATGACGAATTGTCAATCCCCCAGCAGCCCAGCTGATGCGTTAGCTAAGCTAGCTAGTTATAACAAAGCGTGGATTGCGTATCTTTTTGCTTAGGTAGCTTAGCGTTATGCATCCTGCTGGGTGCTGGACAGGCTCACAGCAGGATACAGCAGCCCAGCATGGTGCCCAACAATCAGGTTGACAAGGAAAACGGCGCTATCTCGCAAGATAGCGCCTAGGAAACACAATTAAGTTTAAATTACCACTCACCCGCTTTCGAGAAGTAGATAAACGGACCTACCGGAAAACATCCCGGCTCATCCGCACTATATTCCAATAGCTGCCACACGCTTGAGCCCCCTTCCGGGAGCTCGATTTTTATCTCTACTTCTTTTGGACGCCCCTTGAGGGTAACCTTACGGTTACCCTCAAGGGCAGAGAGGGCTTCTTTAATGAAGTCCTCTCCACTCGCTTCATTTTGAAACGCCTCCTCAAAAGCGTCCCTCAGAGAAGTGCTAAACTTACTCATGTTAGTCCCCTTTCGGGTCGCAGGCCATATGGGCTGTTCCCATATGCAACCTGATGGTATTCACTGTAACACTCCTCCCGCATTTGTCAAGCCCAGCACGATACCCAACGTTATGCCCGCATAGGTAAGGAAGTTGCGTAATCATGCTTCATTGTGATTAGTTAGTTTCACCAGTATCCTGCTGGACAGGCCCTACATTCCAGACCCAAAAGTTGACACAGCAGGCTCATTTATGATACAAATAATAGTGTATTCCGACGCAGGGATGTACCGAACGGAGAGATACCTAAGGCGAACCTGCTTTTTTATTTTGTCTTATCGCCATCATTATCTTCTTTACTCTGTTTCTTCCACTTCTTTAGGATTATCTTCCGCTTCGTAGAGCCATCATCCAGGTACATACAGTAGCTGTCAGACATTCGTAACCTGTAGAGAGATGAGAGTCAGCTCAGAACTATCGCCCAGGGTGTTTTGGTACATTTTGTGCTGATAGCCAGATTTTGCCCATCAATAAAGGCTTGGTTATTAGTTTCTTTCATCCCTGTCCGTTATACAGCATCAATCGGTTGCCTGAGAGATTAAGTTTAATAAAGGAAAAAGGCGCTATCTCGCGAGATAGCGCCTCGAGGGGGGGTGGACTACGTCGAGGTTATCCCTCGACCTCGACGTAGCAAGGCTTCACACCCCCTAACCCCCGGTCCTGAGGAGTAAAATAACTCCCCAGGTGAAATTGCTCCAAAGTTCCGTCCTCCCGCTCCACGAGCAGGAGGGATTTCTTAAAGATGACCATGCGGCCATCTTCCAAGGCTCTGACGACGCTCCGATGAGCGCCGTCCGACCTTTTTAGAGCAATCTTGATGTCGTCCACCTTCATGGCAGACTCCTTCCAATAGCTGGCTGAACATGGCGACTCCATATCCATACCGGATAATATGGTAACATATAATGACGAATTGTCAATCCCCCAGCAGCCCAGCTGATGCGTTAGCTAGACTAGCTAGTTATAACAAAGCGTGGATTGCGTATCTTTTTGCTTAGGTAGCTTAGCGTTATGCATCCTGCTGGGTGCTGGACAGGCTCCTACAAGGAAAAAGGCGCTATCTCGCAAGATAGCGCCCAAAAACACCCCGGGGTGGTTCGTGAAGAGTTACTTCTTCACGAACTCACATAAATACAAATCCCCGGGATCAACCAGGTACTTGCATAGCAGGTACCTGGTAATTTCACCTCCCTCCTGCTCAACGAGCAGATTTTCTCCCTTGAGAGCGACCAACCGGTCGCCCTCAAGAGCCTTGACGATGTCCTTGCGGACGTCGTCCTTTATCACGCTTTTCAAAAGGTCTACGTTCATAGTAGACCTCCTTTCGGATCGCAGGCCATATGGGCTGTTCCCATATGTAACCTGTATTTCACACAATAGCACTTATACTTAGATTAGTCAAGCATTAGCATATTACAATGTAGACTAATCAAGTTTGGGTCTCAAGTATCAATTAGCTCTACTCGCTCACCCGCAGATAGTCAGTCAGCTGATCAATCTTGACTCTAGTCTGCTTAGTGGTGTCACGGTCTCGCACCGTCACTGCCCCATCAGCCAGACTATCGAAATCAACCACCAGGCAGTAGGGTACGCCGATCTCGTCCGCCTTGCGATATCGCTTGCCGATATTGCCGCTGTCGTCCCAGCTGGCTCGCCCCGGCACGTGCTGCTGGACGATGTCGTAGACCTGCCTCGCCTTAGTCACTAGCTCGGGCTTATTCTTGAGCAAGGGCGAGACCGTCACCAGCACCGGTGCCAGGTGCCTTGGTAGCTTGAGCAACTTCCGCTTCTCCCCACCGACCTCGTCCTCAGCGTAGTCCGCCGCCAGGATCGCCATCACCAGGCGCTCTACCCCGATCGCTGGCTCGATGACATGCGGCACAAAGGGCTTGCCACCGTCCTTCGGGCGGTACTCCATCGACTTGCCACTCACTCGCTGGATGTTCATCAGGTCAAAGTCAGTCCGGTAGGCCAGCCCCATCAGCTCACCTCGACCAATCGGGTAATCAAACTCGATATCGACCGTCCGCTTGCTGTAGTGCGCCCGATCTTGAGCCGGCACTTCCAGGTCGTGAATCATCGCTGCCGGCAAACCCATCACTTGCTCTAAGAACCGGTGCTCCAGCTTGAGCCAGTCTTCGAATGACTCCTGCCAGCTAGCCGGATCAATGAAATACTCTATCTCCATCTGCTCAAACTCTCGTGAGCGAAAGACGAAGTCGCGCGGGCTGATCTCATTGCGAAAAGATTTGCCTTGCTGAGCAATGCCGAAAGGCAGATCAGGGTAAAACGAGTCGACCACATTACGGTAATTCGTGAAGATACCCTGGGCTGTTTCGGGACGCAGGTACGCCACGGCGTCGTCGCTCTCGACCGCCCCAACGCTAGTGCGAAACATCATATTAAACCGCTTCACCTTGGATAGCTGGTTGCCGTCAGGCGATTTGACATGGTTATCCTCGATCAACTTGTCGATCTCAGTATCAGACATGCCGTCAGTCGCCTCGATGCCGTTATCTTTCAGTAGATGGTCAGCTCGGAAACGACGGTGGGTCACCACGTCGTCCACCAGTGGGTCGGCAAAGGTCGCCACATGACCGCTCGCCTGCCAAGTCTTCGGATTCATGATGATAGCCGCATCGACACCGTAGATATCCGGGCGACAGTCGACGAAGAAGTGCCACCACTGCTGCATCACATTGCGTTTGAGCGCCACACCCAGCGGCCCCCAATCCCAAGTACCAGCCAACCCACCGTAGACCTCTGACCCTTGATAAATAAAACCACGCCTCTTACATAGCGAAATGATATCTTCCATGCGGTTCATTATAGCATATGAGGTATGACGTGTTATCTCTAAAACGGGTGAAGCCCCGGCATCCGCAGATGCCGGGGCTAAAAAGCTAGTCATCACCTCCTTCCTCGGAGAACTCGTCCAGATATTTCTGGGCGAATTCGTGGATAACTCCAATTGGAGGTATAAATCCCCTCCGTTGGAGTTCACCTCCAAACAAAAGCAGGGCTTGATAGAGCTCGGAGCGATTTGGAGCCTCCGGGCTCCACCCAAACACCACTTCTTCGGCCAAGTGCAGTTTTAGGTCCTGTGCGTTCGGGGCGTGAAGCCCCAAGCAAAACTTCACCCCCCTGCTAGTGCTGTAGTAGTAAACCACATCACCTCCGCTTTTCTCCAGGTTTACAAACTCTACTATACTTTCATCCATCCGAGACATAATGGTCTCCTCTCTGCGACCATGGGTCGCATCGTCGCCGCACGGCTTTTCCGTGCAGTCAGCCATATCGGCCTGATGACCTCAGCCAGGGTCAGGCAGTCTGACATGACTAACCGCACGGTGTCGTACGACGGTACTACAGAGAGCAACGGGTGGAACTAGGCTTAGCTAAGAAGTGAATACTTAGTCAATTGGTTACGGTGATACTAGCTTAGGAATGTGCGTAAGCATAAGAAGCTTACACGGCATATTGTGGCACATTATTGCATATTTGTCAACCCCACAGCATGATGCCCAACGTTTTACCGGCTTAGGCAAGAAGGCTGCGCAATCATGATTTTATTTTGATTAGCTAGCTTCACCAGCATCTGCTGGACAGGCTCGCAGCAGCCCAGCTGATGCGTTAGTTAAGACCGGCTTGACTGCAACAGGGCATGATTGTCGTGTTTTTGCTTAAGCAACGTAACGTTATGCATCCTGCTGGAAGCTGGACAAGCCCACGGCATGCTCCCCCACCTTACTCACACTGTCCGGCGTGGATGCGGGCGGCGGCTTGGTCGGACAGCTCGTCCATGTGATAGCGAGCATCGGTGGCTCGGTTCAGCGTGTTGGCGTTTGCCCCCAGGTAGAGCACCGCATACGAGCTGGCCGTTGACTCGGCGTTGGCCTGACTGCCGATCGAAGCAGGCTCGGTCGTGCCACAGCGTCGAAAGATCAGATAATGCCCCACTTCGTGGCGCATAGCATCAGCAAAATAACGGTCGAAAGAAGCCCGAGCGCTCATCCGATTATTGATATAGACATTGCCCGGAGCGCCGGTACAAAATGCCGCCATCCAGCTGGCGATATTTTGCTCGGTGATAGCGCAGTAGCCCCGCATCTGCTCCAGCCCCCAGACTACTTTTAGCCCCGCCGCATTGACGATATTAGTCGCTGACTGAGTGTAGTTGCCATTGCCGTCTGCCACCGTCGGTGTCGCTCGCAGACGCTCTTCTATCTGGAGTAGCTCAGCATTAGTCGCTGAGATCAGTTGGTTGATCTGATCGATCAAGCTATCCATCTGCCGGCGAGCCTGCCCGATGCTAGCCACGTTTGTACTCTCCAGGTAGGTGCTAGCATTAGCGATAGTCTGGTTAAGCTTAGTCCGAGTCTCAGCTCGCATCCATTGACTACCGGCTAACCGCTTCGCCGACAGGATAGTCGAGCGCAGTGCCACCCGAGCGTCGTTGAGCTGCTTGGCGTGGCGGGCTTGCTTGACTATCTCTGCCTCGGTCGTCAGCAGACCAGCCAGCTCTTTCAGCTCACCCGAGCCGGCCTGCAGCCTCACGCCCGCCTCGGTGATAGCGACCGTTTGATTAGTGCTGGCACACTGATGTTCGTCGACTGATTTATTTAGCAGTGTCTGGGCCCTCTTTATATCAGCCTGCAGGCGCTCGACCGCTTGTTTCTGCCCGGTCGGCACATCATCGACCGTCACCTTAGCCTGGTCGGCGCTATCTCTGACCGCCCGCTCCAGTGTCTGCTTCTGCTGACGATAGCCGCTAAGAGCCTTATTACAATCTACCACTGAGCCGATATGCCAGACGACGAAGCCCACGCCTAGCGAGATGATCAGCGTCGCTATGATCGATAGTCCCCGCCGCCGCCCGTTACCCCACCGCTTCGTTCACCGCTATTTCCTCACTTCCGCTTTGGCCAGCTCAAGCTTCAGGGCTGAGCCCGCCACCTTAACCGTCGTCGTATAGTCAGCCGGCTGATCTTCCGTCAGTGAAGCGGTAGTCAGCGTCTCCGCCATGATGCTATCGCTCCAGGTATCGATCGCCGAGTTTAGCTTGGTATCATCGGTCGATAGTGTCAGTAAAATTCGGTCGTCCACACTTAGCCCGGCGTCCTTGCGAGCTTTCTGCACCACCCGGATGACTTCACGAGACAGCCCCTCCGCCTCCAGTGCAGGCGTGAGGTGCTTGTCTAGCTCTAGCCACGTCTCGGTCTCAGCCTCATTGACCACACCCGACACCTGGTATTTCGCCAGATCTTCCACCCAGCTAACTCTTTTGACATTGAGCTCTTCCTGCATGATCTTTTCGTAGTAGCTGCCCAGCCTCTCGCCTGTATAGCTGGCATAGCTAAGCGGCTGACGGATCTTGATCTGACCGTAGTCGTCGGTTCGCTCCATCCGCAGAGCCAGCCCGCCGGCGATCAGCTCTCTGGTCCGACGCATATCAGCTAAGACTCGCCCGTCGACCGGGTTGTCGGTCGGCCAGTCCAGTAGGTGAACCGACTCACCGCCGGTCAAGTGCTGATATAGCTCCTCAGCCAGGAAGGGCGTAAACGGTGCCAGCACCAGACTCAGACGCACCAGGACGTAATGCAGCGTCTGATATGCCTGGGCTTTATCGGCGTCATCCTCACTCTTCCAGAAGCGACGTCGGCTACGCCGAACGTACCAATTAGAGGCGTCGTCGATGAAAGGAATCACCGCACTGAGAGCATCCGGGATATTGTACTGATTCATAAACTTAGCAACATGGTCGGTCAACTGGTGCACCCGAGAGACTATCCAGCGGTCAAGCGGGTTGGATAATTTATTGATATCGACACTAATCTGAAGCGAGTTCTCAGTCCCGGCGTGAGACGAGGGTTCGGGAGCATCGGAGCGAGCCGTATCGGTGATACGGTGAACGAGAAATGCATCCGAAGATGACGTATCGTACGGAAATGTGAACTCGTCTACCTCGGCATACATGGTGAAGAAATCGTACATGTTCCAGATCATAGCCAGCTTGCGGGCTACGTCCGAGACGTCCTTATCGAGCAAGGCGTAGTCCTCACCATTTAGGAGCGGTGATGCCAGCAGCAAGAAACGTAGCGAATCTGCCGAGTACTGATCCATCAGCTCACTAGGATCAGTGTAATTGCCGAGCGACTTGCTCATCTTGCGCCCGTCATTACCGGCGATCACACCGGTGGTAATGACATTGCGATAAGCATTCATCTGAGCCGTCGGCTTAGCCCGCTCAGCACCGAACGCCCCGATACTGGCCAGCGTCGTATTGACCGCATGGACATAGTAAAACCAAGCTCGCACCTGACCGACATACTCGACGATGAAGTCCGCCGGGTAGTTCTGCTCAAACTTCTCTTTATTGTCAAAGGGATAATGTAGCTGAGCAAAAGGCATCGAGCCGGACTCAAACCAACAGTCCAGCACCTTGTCTACCCGCTTAAAATGCTCACCGTCGATGTCAAAGGTGATGGAGTCAACCCAGGGGCGATGGTAGTCATCTAACTCTACCCCACTTAGCTCGGCCAGCTCGGCATACGAGCCGACCACCCGCACCGTGCCCTTATCGCCTTTCCAGACCGGCATTGCCGACGCCCAGAAACGATCCCGGCTCAAGTTCCAGTCGGGTGCCTGGTCAATATTCTTAGCGAAGCGACCATGCTTGAGATGAGCCGGAAACCAGTTGATATTCTCGTTTTGCTCCAGCAAAAGCGGCTTCTCCTCCCCGATATCCATGAACCACGATGGTATCGCTCGGTACATGATCCGTTGCTTGCTCCGGGGGTTAAAGGGATACTCGTGCCGAATGTACTCAATCCGCCAGACGATCCCCCGCTCCGCCAGGTCTTTAGCGATATATTTGTTGCTTGACCAGACTTCCCGTCCTTTATAAATGCTGTCAAAGTAATAGCCGTCATCGTCGATGACGTGGAATGGCGCTATGCCATTAGCTTTACCGAGCTCGAAGTCATCTTCGCCATAGGCCGGCGCAATGTGCACGATGCCCGTACCCGACTCGGTAGTGACGAAATCTGCCGGGTAGATATGGTGAATCTTAGCATCCTCAGGGTAAGCCGAGCCGACGTCCAGTGGTTGATACGCCCGACCGACCAGCTCGCTACCTGAGAACCGGCGCAGCACTTCGTAATCAAGCGGCTGATGCTTGTCGTCCTGTAGCACTCGTTCCAGTGCCTCCTCGGCGATGATTAGCTTCTCGCCGCCCACCAGCACTTCGCAGTAGGTCATCTCCGGACTGACCGCCAGCATCAGGTTAGCCGGCAGTGTCCACGGCGTGGTCGTCCAAGCCAGAATGTTCACATCCTCCACACCTTCGATATCATCGTCAATCGCTTCACCGCTGAGCAGCATCTTAACTCGCTTCTCGATCTCATCGCGTGCTAATTTTGCCGACTCTCGACTCTCGGCATGAGGATCCTCAATTTTCCACCAAACAACGTTATCACCCTTTAGCCAATCCGGCGTCTGGTTGCGATTAGCGATATTAACGACAAGGTCGTAATCAGACAGCATATCCTTCGTCAGCTGTGTCCGTTCGCTAGCGCCAACCTCAATACCTTTCTCTCGCATTAGGTCAATAACCGTTAGCGGATCAAGGTCTTTGGCGGCTAGATGGGTGTCGAAGTCTGCAACCGTCGGTATCTTAGCGGTAGGATACTTCTCTGCATTAACACCGGCAGAATCAGCATTCTGCGTCTTGGTGAAGTGATTGTAAAAAGCCTGCGCCATCTGCGAACGGACAACATTTGCGTTACACACAAACAAGACCTTCGAGCTCTTATCTAAGGCTATCTTGCGTCTCGTAGCACCGCTGAGCAACCGAAACTTCACATAGACGCTTGGGTCAGTCACTGTCTGGTAAGCGTCGTTGTCCATGGTCACCTCAGCCTTACTGACGGGGGTGGCAAACTTGGTATCGTACATCAGCACCTTTTCGCCCTCGTAAATCTTGCCTGCTTCATACAGCTGCTTAAACGCCCACCAGACGCTCTCCATAAAGTCCTTATCCATGGTGCGATAAGCGCCCTTGAAGTCTACCCAGCGGCCGATGCGGTCGATCACACCTTGCCAAGCTTCGCTATTAGCGATCATCGAATCCCGAGCTGTCCGGATATACTTCTCCAGACTAATGGTCGGCAGAGGCTTGCCATCTTTATCTAATGGCGCAGGCTGATGAGAGTCTGCTACGATCTGGCGTCGGTCAGTAATGCTCAGCTGCTTTTCGACGAAATTCTCTGCCGGCAGACCGTGGCAATCCCAGCCCCAACGACGCTCGACCCGTCGCCCCCGCATCGTCTGATAGCGAGGTACGACATCCTTGATGATCGAGCTAAGCAAGGTGCCGAAGTGAGGCACGCCGGTGATAAAAGGCGGCCCGTCATAAAAGACATAGGCATTAGCCGGACTACGCATCTCAACTGACTTCTCAAAGGTCCGGTGGTCTTTCCACCACTGCACCAAATCCGGCTCGTATTCACTCGCCCGCCGACGTGTGCCGTGTTTGAATTTCATTACTTTCCTCCTTGTTTTTTATCGTCATATTCTATATAATGAGAGCATTCAATATCGAAAATCCCTCGCCGGGTTTTGTCCCTGCGGGGTCTTTTCATCTTTTTAACCCCTTTCTGCGCTTAACTTTTTGCGAAATCTCCTGCATAAAGGTAATATGGCTACCGACCGCCTTTCTGAGCAAGCTTGAGGCATACTTCCTATTCGGTGCGATAACGCGCATAAACTTATCCTTATCCTGCAATATTTTTACCAACGGCGTAAAATCTCCGTCGCCAGTAATAATAATTGCCTGCGAGTATTCCTTCTCTCGTCGCCAACACTCGACAATTAACTCAGCATCGACATTGCCCTTGACCTCGCCAGCACCGTACACTACAACCGGCTTAAACACCAAAATATAACCGCTTTCTTGTAGTAATGAATATAAATCCTGATACTGCGACATATATCCGATAAAAATAAATGCTTTCTCTACCCGATACTTATCGCGCAAATACACGCGGAACTTGCGCCAATCCAGCAACCAACCATCACTCTGTACGCCTTTATAGACGTTTTGCGCATCAATAAATGCATAAATCATTTAAATCTCCTTAGTTTATCAACCTTGCTTATTAACATTCTCCTCTAACTCCTTCATCGCCTGCACTAGATCCTCATCAGCAACAGTCACGATTGTATTGTTTGCTTTGAAATGAGAGTCTGGTTTCTTACCAAAATATTTTCGCATAATATCGCCCGCCGACGTGTACCATGTTTGAATTTCATTACTTATTTCCTTTCGCTCTATTATGTGATTTACATAGCATTTCGCAATTCTCTATTGAGGTTGCACCGCCCTTACTCCAAGCACTAACGTGATCAGCGTCCATTTCATTCAGCTTCCATATTTTCGCCTTATTAGCGTCGTGGCCGATTGCGCAATAAGAACAGTTTGATATACCTTTTTCTTCCGCAATTTCAGTCTGCTTTTTATAGACAATTTGTTTGGTGGCGTCATCAAACACCCTAACTTCAAGTAATTTCGTATCACCGAGATCACCTTTCCGCCCAGAATATAACCCCAAGACATATTCAAAGATCCCCTTACGATTTTTTACAAATGGGTCACCATATAACTCACTAACTTTTGCGGAAACTTGGTCAGAGTTATAAGAAAACTTGTGATACTCCTCATATAGTCTGCCCCATTCCAGACCACGCATTTCTTTCTCAACTTGATTAAAAGTATTTGACACCCAGTTCAGTACCGTATCGAAATAAGTCTTCACTTCTGTAATAGAATTATCAAATCTATGCTGCGACATATATTCCGAGGTCGTTGCCCCCTTTGCCGCCGCAATCCACTCCAGCGCCGCATGCCAGAAATCCTGCCGCTTGGCGTCACCATTGATATATGCACTCCACATGGTAATCATCGCATTACCGGAGTTTGAAAAAGTCTCCTTGCCTAGTGTCACAAAAGGCCCGGAATAAATAGCATTCAGCAATTCCTGCTCATTAAGCGGTACACCAACAATGTTAATCGTCTTAAACCATTCCTTAATCTCGCTCTCTGTACCCTCACATTCATACACCAAAAGCTCTGTCTCTAATATCTTTTGGCGCAAATCCTGCGGCAAAGAATCAAAATGCGTCTGGTTACCATTGCGCACAATCGAGAAGCGCCCTTCAATAAATCGACCAATCGAGGTAATTCGCTGCTGTCCGTCCAAAACTTCCAAGTTACCGTCCTCTAATTTATTAAAATAAATTAGACCAATCGGGTAGCCTTTTAATATAGATTCAATAACCGCAACATCTTTCTTGCCGTCAGCATAAATGTAATTACGCTGATACTCTGGTTGAATCGTCAGCTTACCACTCAAACCAAACAAGCCCTTCCCTTCAAACTCATTATAGGTAAAGCCTTTGGTGATCTCGGCAATGGTGTATTCTCTTAAATTAGCAATCATTTTCTTTTCCTAAATCTCCTAACGCCTGAATCTTTTTAATACTTTCTGCGTCAAGCCTCTCTATGCCCATTAGATTTAGTATTGCGCCCATAGATTCTATATCCTCTTTTGACGGCAGTTTGCTTTTATTCAGCTGATTTTCCAGTTCAGTTTTCAGCAGCTCAATCATTCTTATTGCACTCTCATACTTTTCCAAAATTTCATTATAAGCTGCTTTATCGTATGTTTTATTCTCTTTGTATTTTACTAAACTTCCTTTCGCCTCTGCTATTATCGCCCCTATTCCAGAAATTTTAAGCTCCATCTTTGATTCCTTTCTTACGTTTAATTAATATCCTAAAATATAATCTCTTACCATCAATATACGGTCTGTCGTACTTCTCTTGATTCGGTATTCTTATGGCAGATAAAGATTCTCTTATAGACTCTCTCTCTCTCGATCACTGGCTGCGATACCATGCTTTTTTCGTCCCATAGCCCGTTTGAAAACCCTTTTCCTTCACTTTCAGTAGCGCCTAGTATCTCAAATTGATCTGGACTGTATTTGTCCAGGAATGAAATAGGCACACCCATCACGCCAGCATAATCGCTTGGAATTGCATCTGTAAACGATACTTCAATCGCATCATAATTATCATACTTTTTATAACACACATCACTGTCAATTACTTTCTTGCTAAACTTCCTATTTTCTGCCATAGTCATCAACTGCAACTCCTGATGACGTTTGCCGTGGTCAAGATTAGCAAACCATACTACATTACGAAACTTAACTAGTCCAGTTTTTTTATCATAAACACCACTAGCAAACTCCCTCTCTTCCGACTTAGCTATCTTAAAATAAGCATTACCCCCTGAAAATCCATTTCCAAGCCACATCCTATTCATCATAATTTTTGGAAAAATTTCCTTGTAAGTAATGGCGTTCATATTGCCAATAATCAAAAACTTCTTATCGTATTCAAACAGTTGTGCCACGTATTCACGAAATAGCGAGAACGGCGGATTAGTCACCACGATATCAGCTTGTTTCAATAGCTCGACACATTCTTTTGAGCGAAAATCGCCTGGCGGGAAATCATCATCACCTTTCAGTGGCTTGCCGCCACCATTAGCCTGAATAATTTTTTTAATATCCTCTAGGTCGTATATGCCGTCGCCATTTTCATCAGCCACTTCAGTAATTTCAATCACCCGACCTTTTGTCTCGCCATCTTCGGTTGTCGTATTGGTCTGCGGTGAAGATTTTTTAACTAGCGAAATCTCTTTATCCGGCATATCTGGCAAGAGTGAAATTTGTAGCTCAGTTCCCGCCACCGGTGAGTTAAAGTAACTGGTAGCAACCAGCTTTTTGATGCCATAGGCGTTGAATTTATTGGCAAAGAATTTGAAGAAATTGCTCTCATAAGGGTCGTCACAATTGAGATACACAACCTTCCCACGAAACACATCCGGGTTGTAGTCAATATACGCCTGGACTTCCTTTTGGATGTCTTCGTATTGGGTGTAAAACTCATCATTACGAGCTTTCTTTGCTGATGTGAGGTTATTATTCGCCATATCCTTGCTTCTTTTCTAGTTTAGCAACTTACTCTGCCTATTTCGAGAAAAATAATTCTGTCTGCAAAAAACACCAGCAACTTTATCGCTCCGCCTAGCAATCTCCTGATTCTGCTCAAAGGTGTCGGCGACGTCAGTTAAGCGCATCTTGCCATCTATGGCAAGCATTTTCAACTGGTGACAATTTGTCACCGTTTCATTTCCTTCAGCCCTTAAGCGTTGCTTAAGCTTACTCCAATATTTACGAGCATCGGCACTATCCGTCAAAATCGCTACCACGTCAACTATCGAGAAGTACCACTTCTCAGCCTCCTCGTCCCAGTGTGTCCGCACTCGCTGCCGGTTAAATATCTTGACGGCTTCATCCTTAGTCATACCACCCCTCTCTCATTGTCTTGCCCCCTCATTTACCTCGTATCCCCCGTATTGCCGATCAGCCACGATTTGCCTCCGTTCGCAACGACTTTGTCATTAGCCGTAGCTTATATGTCTGTGGGTTGGGCTTGCCGAAGAGAAAATCATACGTATCGCTACCGCCTACCTGCTGATAACTGTAGCCTAGTTTTTCGTATAGTCTTTTCGCCGGCTCATTTGAGATTTCAACACCCAGTCCAATCATAGAAAAGCCTTGGCGACGGGCTTCATTTTCTGCTGCCGCGACAAGCATAGTTGCCAAGCCTTGGCGTCGATAATTCTCGTCAATTTCCAGCGCATTGATTTGCGGTAAACCCGGAAAATCCTTTTCAATAATAGAGGTCTCATCGCCCCAATCATGCCGCAAAGTCACCCGACCGGTATAGCGTCCACCTACCTCTACCGCCAACACCACCGCCTTTTTCTGTTTAATTAGATCACGCAGCTCCGCCTCATAATCATCAGAGATATACATCTCTTTTTTAAGGCGAGTAAATGAGCTGCTGCCGGGCGACACTACCTCAACTGTCAGAGGGTGCTGTTTCTCAGCCTCCTCGTCCCGGTGTGTCCGCACCCTCTCTTGGTCAAACATCTCGACAGCTTCGCTCTTAGTCATACTATACCCCACTCTAGACCACGGCCTCCCGCAGGGAGGGTGATCTTATTGCTCACCATCCAGTATAGCACCTTAGCAAGCCTATCCGGCCGTCCCTATTCGTCTATGGTCACACCACGCTCTCGCAAGAATGATGTTGCCTGCTCGTCTAGCTGACAATCAGTCAATGTCGAGCTAATCGTATCATTGGCTAGGACCGTCTGATCGTCATAAAGCATGCTGGTCAAGTCTGACTGTTTGGCATTAATGATGGTACTCGTATCACGCAGGTCTATCCCTCTAGCACTACATTTCTCCAGCACAATCGGCTGTCCTGACAGATGCTTTGCTCCGTCAAGGCTACAGTTAATAAAGACCATGAAGCCCATGTTAAATCCGGCAAAGTCCACACCACTAAAGTCCTCATCATGAAACACGACTTCGTCGCCATCCGTGACGGCCGGATAACGAGCCCGTTGATAGCCGGCATAATCATTATTTCTGATCGCTGCAGCTATCTCCGATGTATCCATGCTCTTGCCGGCACTCATGCTTCTGTCTCTTCCTCCTGCCCAGGCTCGGGCATGGTCTTGCGGAGCTGCTTCCAGCCTCGGAAATTGCCGCTCCATTCGCTAGCATCTTCAAGCGGTGTTGCCACGTGCTCTAACGGCGAACGGTGCCCCATCTTGGCGATGTTTTGACATAGGTCTCGGTCTTTATGCCAGTCCCGTTCGTCTTCCTGCTTCATGTAGCTCACTCTGGCACAGCGCCCCGCCGAGACCCAGGGCTGATCTTCGGGCGGTATTTCTTGCTTCTCCTCATACTTGACGAGCGGTAAATGCCACTCGCCCGGCTCGACCTCATTAGGCACGCTAATCTCGTGCGCTTCCTGCATCAGCTCGGCGATCGCCCGCATCTCCGGCTGAGCCGCCGGTGAGGTGCGCAAGCGGAAGAAATTCTCCCACTCGGTAGACGATATGATCGCCACCTGCCACAGAAATGGCTCGAGCAGGCGGCTGACAGTTTGCTTGTGAATGCCCAGGATAGCCAGCTCCTCGGCATACTTGACGGCATGGTCCCGAGCGTCCAGCCAAGTCTCTTTAGCTTGCTGACGAAGCTCCCGGTCAATCTGCTCATCAGCCGCCATCCCCTTTTGCAACTTGCCCCAATACTGGGGAACGTAAGGGTGCTTCTTGACCATCTCGATTCGCTTCTTGATCGGGATCGCCCGGCTTGAGGCGGAGTTGCGGCTGAATACCCGGTGGGTGTTCATTTCCGCTAGGATTATCCTGGGGAAGGTCACCTCCATCGTCGTTAGCCGTGCCCCCTCGGGCGATACGGAGTCAGCCAAGACTTTGCACTCGTAGGCTTTATCATAGACTTCTACCGACTTAACACCATTATGCTCGGTCTCATCTTGACCGATATTCTCTATATCTTCCCTCAGTCGTGCCTCCAGCGCACTGACCACCTGGTCTGCCGGCATAGCTGCTGTATCTATGTCATCCCAAGGCAGTACATTGCCTTCCGGCTCCGGCCGGTCGTGATTAGCCCGGTTCATGTTGGTCATTTCGTCTCCTTTACTTACTCGGCTTCGTCCACACCTCGTCCGCCATACTTTCCACTCACTCGTCATCAGTCTGCCGAACCGGAGACACTACCCCCAAGTCCGACGCCGGGCTAGCCTACTCCATCTGATAGTCCTCTAGGTACTGCTGACTAGCCTTGATCTCGTCAAGCATCGCTTCGTGACCGGGTGCTCCGGTAGTCAAACGTCGGTTAACGCACGACTCCAGGCTAATCGCCCGGTAGACGTCCTGAGCAAAGACCGGCGATATCCGCTGATAGTCCGCCAGTGGCAGATCGTTGAGCGAGACGCCTTGGGCGATACACTCCAGCACCAAGCGCCCAACGATACCGTGGGCATCTCGGAAAGGAACTCCTTTCCCCACCAGGTAATCCGCCACATCAGTCGCATTGGTATAGCCTCGCCCAGCGCTCTCCGCCATTCGCTCAGTGTCAAACTTCATCGTCTTAAGCATGCCGGTGAAGAGAAACAGGCAGCCCTTAGTGGTATCAATGGCATCAAAGACACCTTCCTTATCCTCTTGCATATCCTTGTTATAGGCAAGCGTCAGCCCCTTCATGGTAGTCAGTAGAGACATCAAGCTACCGTAGACCCGCCCTGTCTTACCTCTGATCAGCTCAGCGATATCCGGGTTCTTTTTCTGGGGCATGATACTGCTACCGGTACTAAAGCTGTCGTCTAAGAGAGCAAAGCGATACTCGTCGCTATTCCAGATGATCACCTCCTCGTTAAAGCGACTCAGATGCATCATGATGATGGCTAGCGCCGAGAGGAGCTCCAGCAGATAATCCCGGTCAGACACGCCATCAATGCTATTGGCAGTCGGCTCGCTAAAGCCGAGCTGCTCGGCTACATACTGCGAGTCCAGCGAATAAGTCGTCCCGGCCAGTGCCCCTGAGCCTAAGGGGCAGGTATTGAGCCGGCGCCGGATATCAACCAGGCGCCGGTGGTCACGCTTAAACATCTCGAAATAAGCCCCGAGGTGATGCGCCAGGGTGATCGGCTGAGCTTTCTGCAGGTGGGTAAAGCCCGGCATAAAAGTATCGATATGCTGCCGCATGGTAGCCAGCAGAGTCTCCAGCAGGTCACGGATGAGTTCATTCAGCCGGTCAATCTCGTCTCTAGCGTAGAGCTTCATGTCCAGTGCCACTTGGTCATTACGACTCCGACCGGTATGCATTTTCTTGCCTACGTCACCGATTTTATCGATCAAGCATGCCTCGACGAAGCTATGGACGTCCTCGTATTGGTCAGTGATGGCCAGCTCGCCGGCCATGACAGCTTGCCGGATTTCTTCCAGCCCTTTGACTATTTGGTCACGCTCGGCGTTAGTCAGGATTTTTTGCTTGGCGAGCATTTTGACGTGAGCGATGCTACCACGGATGTCTTGTGGTAAGAGGCGACGGTCGAAGGCGATCGATGCGTTAAAGTCATATGCTTGCTTGTCCATCTGGTGGGTGAATCGCCCGCCCCATAGCTGCGCCATAAGTGCCTCCTTAGTCGCTTTAATTTATCTACAGTTTTAGTATATCACCCTTGTGCGCAATAGATTCTTAGAGTGGTCCAGGATAGAGTCTGTAATTTCTCCCTCCACGTATAGTTCAGGATTGTACGAGTAGTACAGGTGGTCTCCTCAGGCTTGGCACCGTATAAACTACCACGTGCACTGGATAGCTTACTGATATATCAACAGCCTTCGTCAACCACACTGTACTACTCGTACCTAGGAATACCGACTTTAATTGAGGCTAGATTAAGAAATGAGGCTAGGGAAATTACACGTATATCAACACCCCGGCAAAGTACTTAATTGTCACACCAGGGGTGTCTTTCGTCCTTCGTCTGCATCGTCATTTCCTGAAGACTGTGTGCGCTTGAAGCTCAGCAGCACACGAGCCAGCCAGGCGGGTCTGAGGGAAATGATGATGCAGACGAAGAGTGAGAGATTTAGTGAAAAGCCAATAAGCTAAGCCAGGGCGGCGGACTGTACTTCATTGATAGTGGGCAGTTGGGCGCCTCGCCACCGCTGATAGAGCACGCCGTCATCGGTCACTGCTACTATAGTGGGATACTCGACGATATCGTACAGGCGGCAAAAAGCCACGCCCTCTCTAGTGTCAGGGTCAAGCGTCTCGATCTCTCGCCCTGTCCGATAGCGGTATTCCCTGAGAAAGGTCTCGACCGCCATGCGGTGCTCGGACTTCTCTCGATAAACCATCACTACACGCATTCCCACCTCCTATTAATCTTTAGCTTGTCCTGCCTGACGACTCTTGCGCAGCTCACCTAGCGCCTGAGCGAACTCATCAGCGCTCTTAAACTCTCGGTAGACGCTGGCGAAGCGAACATATGCCACCTCGTTGCGCTCAGCCAGTTCATCCAGAACGAAATCACCGATCTGCTGACTGGTAACTTCCAGCTCGCCCAGTGAATAAATCCGCTCCTCTACCCCGCCGACGATATTATCTACCTCAGTCTCAGCATTGAGGAACTTACCCACCGAACGCTGGATAGCATTGTAGAGCTTCTGACGATCGAACAGGACTTTGCGCCCATCCCGCTTGATCACGGCGATGTTGGGACGCTCTAACCTTTCGTAAGTAGTATAGCGAGCACCGCACTGCAGACACTCCCGACGGCGGCGAACCGCACTGCCGGTGTCACGAGATTCGATCACCTTGCTGTCTTCATATCCACACTTAGGGCAATGCATATCCTACCGCCGGCTACAACTTAGTCGTCTGAGTCATCCTTCTTCTTACGTCGGAAGCGCCGACGTAGGAAGCTGGGGGCATCGTAAGCGTCATCATCATTCTTCGCCTCTTCTTCCTCTGAGCTACTGTCATCGTCGGCACTGGGCAGGCGACTGCTATCTATGGCGTCATCATCAATGTGGCTGTCAGCATCAGCGTCCGAAGCGACACTCTCGGTAGTCGGCCATTGCCAGCCGGAGCCGGTATTATCCGCCGAGCCGAAGTTCTCGACATCATGCGCTGTACCGGCATCGCTATCCAGGTCAATCTTAGATAGGTCGATATCCTCAACATTACTGACTACGGCATCTGCTCCGGTATCGCCACCGACAGCAGTAGCCTCGCCGTCGGGCTTAGCACCACCGGCGAAATAGTCAGCATCAAAGCCGGTCGCCACCACCGTGATGATCAGCTCGTCGTCCATCTCGGGGTCAATCGTCGCCCCGAAGATGATATTAGCCTCGGGCGAGACAGCCGCCGTGATAATCTCAGCCGCCTCCTGCACCTCCGCCATCGACATATCATAGCCGCCGGTTACGTTAAAGAGAACACCCCTGGCTCCATCAATACTGACCTCGATCAAAGGCGACTCGATCGCCTGCTTGGCGGCTTTCTCGGCTCGGTCGTCACCCGACGCCCGCCCGATACCCATCAGTGCTGAGCCGGCATTGCTCATAATTGCCTTGACGTCGGCAAAGTCAAGGTTGATCAGTCCATTCTCGGTAATCAGCTCACTGATCCCCTGCACCCCCTGGCGCAAGACATCATCAGCGATCTTAAATGTCTCCAGTAGCGGCGTCCGACGATCAATCGTCTGGAGCAGACGGTCATTGGGTATGGTGATCAGAGTGTCAACCGTGCGAGAGATATTACCGATACCATACTCAGCATTGCGTCGCCGCTTGTCACCCTCAAAGCTAAAAGGGCGAGTCACTACGCCGACCGTCAGCACCCCTAAGTCTCTGGCAATCTGCGAGACGATCGGTGCTGCTCCCGAGCCGGTACCGCCACCGGCTCCAAAGGTGATGAACGCCATATCCGAGCCCTCTAGCGACTTCTTGATCTCATCGACACTCTCGCTGGCAGCCGCTTCACCGACCTTAGGGTCAGCCCCGGCGCCTAACCCTCGAGTGGTATCCTTACCAATATGAATCTTGACATCAGCCTTAGAATGACGTAGCGCCTGAGCGTCGGTGTTAATAGCAATGAATTCGACCCCTCGAATACCGGTATCTTTCATCCGATTGATGGCGGCTCCGCCAGCACCGCCAACGCCGACCACCTTGATAACAGCCGTAGACTGGATCTCTGCGGGCTTAACCTCTGGCATATTCCCTCCTCAAACAGTTTAGCTTCACTGCTACGATTATACACATCAGCTAGCCTTGTCGCAAGTTAGAGCTAATGGTTTAGCGCCCGTTTCTGCGGGTAAACAAGCCGGCAATCCTACCGATAATCCCACTCAAAATGCCCGGGCGAGATGAGTGTCCGTCACCGCTACTGCCACCCCGCTGAGCATCCCGCTCCATCAAGCCAAGCGCCACCGTCCAGCCAGGGTCCTTCACCTTATCTGCCAAACCTTTGTAGGCTGCCGGCATCTTGTATAGGTGCACATTCATACCGAGCGCCTCTCTGGCATAGTCAACCAGCCCCCTCAGCTTTGCTCCGCCACCGGTCAAGACAGCCCCGCCCGGCAGGTTAGCCTGCTTCTTGATTCGCTTCAGCTCTTTATTGATCAGTTCAAATAGCTCACTCAGGCGAGCCTCGACGATATCGTCGATCAGCTCGGTCTTAAAGGTCAATTTCTGAGCCGATGGTCCATTACCAACGTTAAGCGAGACTGTCGTCTCGTTACCCCGCCTTAGCTCCGGCGAAGCGACCGCATGCTCCAGCTTGACCCGCTCAGCCACATCCAAGTCAGCCCTCAGACCGATCGCCAGATCAGTCGTGATATTATTCGAGCCAACCGGCAAAGTCTTGACGAAGATGACGTCGCCCTCTTCGTAGACGACGATATTAGTAGTCGAATGACCGATGTCGATCATCACCGCACCGTTTTCCTTCTGCTGATCCGACAAAGCCAGATTAGCAGCCACCAGCCCGACCGGCTGATAGAACTGGCTGGACACCAAATTCGCCTGCTCCAGTACTTGATCCAGATTCTTAATATTCGGGCGCAAAGCCGTCACCATATAGACTTCCACCTCCAGCCGAACTCCCGACATATCTAACGGATCCCGGATTCCCTCTTGATTGTCAATCTTGTAGAAATGAGGCTCGACACTGACGATCTCCCGATTTGCCGACAGCTTGACCTGCGTGGCGGCATCAATCACCCGGTCAACCTCGCTATTACCGATCGGCTTAGTCTGATCAACCGTGATCAACCCCCGTGACGCCATGCCGGCGATATGCGAGCCGTTGATACCGACGACCGCCTCCTGGATATCCACCCCGCTCATCCCCTCGGCAACAGCCATCGCCTTGTCCAGACTAATGGTAACCTTGCCGATGTCGGCTATAGTCCCTTTGCGCATGCCTTGGCTGGCGTACTCGCCCACACCGACGATGGTGATAGTGTCGCCATCGAGCGACCGACCATCAGGACCATCGGTTGATGCCAGCGAGCCAATCACCACCCGCACCTTGCTGGTGCCTATGTCAACCCCGATCATGTATCTTTTTTCGCTCATTATGGTGCGATTATATCACGCTTCAGCCTAGTATGCGACATGCAGGGGGATTGCGCAAATCAGCTCTTTATAGTCGTCGCAATTAAGCACCTTAACCATGCCTCAGGATCTTAGACTTCACTCGGTTGCAGCAGTCCCTCTACACCAAATCTTTCCGGTAGAGGTCATGATAGAATTGGCAGCTACGTAGTAGATCCTGATGGGTGCCGCTGGCAACTATCTTACCTTTATCAACGACGAAGATTCGGTCACTGTCGATGACTGTAGATAGACGGTGGGCGACA
>ERZ772940.375-NODE-375-length-21727-cov-27.6631_pt1 | contig 21727 bp, 18 predicted proteins | sample MGYA00511682_ERZ772940 | MGnify/ENA primary metagenome ERZ772940 (study PRJEB29015, sample SAMEA2737922) | human oral metagenome | biome: human oral; feature: human-associated habitat; material: dental | place: China | collected 2031 ... | reverse complement strand
CACGCCAGACCCACTAGAGATCAGACAACCGCCCATCGACTTTGCCGACCCCCTGTCAGACCTCCAGCGCCGATGGCTTCAGCAGACAGACGCCACTCATCCAGCCAACACGACACGCATACAAACCCAGAACGGCGACGCACTGATAGCATCCAACAGAACCGCCACCAACGTTACAACTGCCGCATACGAGCTTGATGATGGAACATCACCAGGTAGCGTTGTCACGACCACTGGGATTGGACGAGAAGAAAAGTTCATCGCGGCCGGAAGCCTGTCGTCAATCGAATCAACCTAAAAAATCCCTCAACAGGAAAGGGCGTACGTGAATAAAATTCACTCATGCGATCGTATCGACTTAAGCCGCCTGCATGAATCCTACTTTTTTGGCCTCGTAGCCGTGATGTGCTTCGGTGCAGCCATTCTATTTATCAAGTTGACCCCCGCTCCTATGGAGATTCTATACCTAGGGATCGGCTTGTTTCTCACTTCGTATGCCATCAATCGAAATATGCAGTTCAAGTTCGCTCAGCACTCCTACAAAAAATGGAATGCTAGACCAGGCCGCATTGAGTTCGGTCCATGCTGGTTCTTCAACTTGTGGAGCATTCTGACGATAATCATTCTGGTACTTACCATAGTCACCGCGGCCTGGCTGACGCATTTTGGTGGAACACCATACTCAAGCCGGACGCAATTAAGAATCGCGATGATGGTCGGGATCTTACTGATCTTATCATTAGTCAGCCTGCTTTCATTTCCATTTGGGAGATGGACGAAGTCTGAAATCGTTATCGACTCGATCGGAGTTCACCTATGGCCCGCTGGGCGCTATCGAACCATGATCCCTTGGGCGGCACAGCCGAGAGTTTTGGGCTGCGTGAGACATAACGGCACGCCCGTTGCTCTCATAGAGACCAGAACCGACTCATTTTACTATTTTCCGATGTTCACGCTCCCCCTGGGGTACGTCCAGCTTCAAAGAGTTCTTGAGTTTTACTCAGGTTACGCTGATGCGCGTCGAAGTATCGGTACGCCGCAAGGCCTTGTACACGTACGAAGCCTGATGGATTTTCCAGTCTCTGAAATAGCCAAGGACCTTCATAGCCAGTGAACTTCGACGTTCTATCGACTTGAACTGCCGCCCGACAGGCCATCACCTCACCTCAGCAGGAAGCGTGTTTGTATGACTGTGTTTCAGAAGCTCTCCCCCACGGGCGGAGGCAAGTCCGCAGCGCAGAATTATGGACGCGCAGACCAGTTGAGGGGCCTGGAGGCATTCATCATGCTGATAGCTGGGGTCGGACTGGTACTCCTGTCCTTCACCTATCACTCATCCACTGCGTTCGTTGCGTGGATGCTGCTCATGGGCTGCTCCAGCATCGCTTACGGGCTCCACAGATACATCATCTACGCTCACATCCACCAGGCAGAACACCGTTGGCACTGCGATGGAACTCGCGTCGCATTCGTCCCGCCTTGGCTGTGCGAGACCGGCGAGATTCTTGTGCACTCAATGATGACGCTGTCATCACTGCTTTCTCTGTGTCTTGCAGTACTCTCTAGCCTCAATGAACCAGGTGACACCAAGGCCTTCTGGCTCTCGCTCCTGACGACCGCCTTTTGTGCATTCGCATGGGCGTCCACTCCCCTGTATCGTCCCGGATCTCCCGTCTTCGAGGCATCTCCTCACGGCATTCATCTGCGGACAGCAGGGCTTCGCCGTACATTCGCCTCCTGGGACTCATCGCCTACGTTTCAGACATACGGAACAATAAGAGGAGTCCCTCGTGTCACCCTGGCAACGAGTAGCGAGACGATCTACTTCTCAATAGGTGGCATACCTTTCGGCTGCGAACAGCTACACAAGCTCTTGGTGTTCTACCGCGATCATCCTGAACTTCGTGGCGAACTCACTCAGCAGCGCGGCCTGGAACGGGTTCGGGAACTGATGTACGCCTCATTGAATGAGGTGGAAGAAGGTCTCGCCAGGGAACGCGCACAGTCCGCGAATCAACCGGCCCCCTCACCACCCCCGCTCCGGCAGCGTCCGTCGAGACCTCCAGCATCACGGCCAGCTGCAGAACCTCCCAACTCGGCTGGTAACGGGGGCGATGCGACGTCGGCCGAATGACCACCGGCACCCTCAGCCGAACTCCGGCCACTCGACCTCAGGCATCGAGCAGGGCACGCAGGTTGCGCACGTACCGCTCGAAAGCGACCCGCCCCTCGGGGGTCAGCGCCAGGTACGTGGCGGGACTGCGCCCGGAGTAGGTCTTGTTCTGCTGCACATAGCCCGCCCCCTCCAGCTTGGACAGGTGCGTGGACAGGTTGCCGGCCGTCATATCCAGCAGCTCGCGCAACCGCGGGAAGTGCAGCTCGTCGCCAACAGGCACGGCAGCCAGGGTCGCCATGATCCGCAGGCGGGCCTGGGCGTGAATGACGGGGTCAATGTCGACGGTGGAGGCCGTCGCGGCAGCGGAGACTCCAGCGCCAGCACCCACACCGGCCGGCTCCGCCGACTCCTCCGCCCCACCGGCATCCTCCGACCCCTCAGGCCGCCGCGCCCGCACCCCTCCGGTCATGTCACGCACCTCGCTTCGATCCTGCGGCAGCAGCGACGACAGCGGCCGCCAGCATGCCGCCCCCACCAGCCACGGACATGATCCACCAGGCCCAGGGCATCCCGACAATCGTGACCACCAGGGTGACCAGGAGGATCCAGCCGCCCAGAACCCCCATGACCGCCTCATTCCACAGTGCGGCGCTCATGAGGAAGATGACGCCGACGACGAGGCAGGGCACGGCGTTGGACACGACGTCGGCGACCTCGTTGGCTTCACTCGTGTTGAGGGTGGCCAGGAAGGCATTGACCCGACTGAGGATGAGGGCGCCCAGTGGCATCCCGAGGAACCAGGCGAGACTGTAGTAGGTGCCCTCGCGGTTGCTCCGGCCGCGGATGCCGCGCACCTTGGGGACGATATAGGCGAAGGTGAACAGCAGGGCCGCCGCGAGGCAGCCGTAGAAGAACAGGTACGGCGCGATCGGCAGGCTGTAGTCCGCCCTGCGGAAGAGGGCCAGGGCGGCGTAGCCGATCAGCCAGGCCAGACCCCAGGCGACCAGGAGCGGGGTCGCCTTGATCCTGTGCCGCTTGAGAAAGGCGCTCCGCTGGGCCTCAACGACGGCGAGAGCCTCATCGGCCCCCGCCGGAACCTTCTGATCCTCAGTGACCGCACTCATGGTGAACCTCCTCGTCAACGAGGGTTTGCGTTTCAAACCAGCATCAGGATAGCGCTACCTGGTTTGTTCTGCAAACTACTTTGAACAAGCCACCTTCGGCGCGCGATTCCTTCCGGCGTAGGAGGGTCCGCCCAGGCTCTCCCCCTAGAATCGGCGTCATGACAGATGCGGCACCAGGTTCGCCCCCACCGGCCGGCGACCTCGACCACACCTCGACGCTCACCGACCCTCCCGGCGAGTTCCCCACCGCCGTCGCCCAGCAAGTATCTGCGGCCGCCCCGTCGGCCGCCTCCGCGGCTTCACCCTCCGCACACTCAGTCGAGTCGACCTCCACCTCGCCGGTCGGCATCCCCGTCATCGGGGTCACCCCCATGGCCGAGCCCACCCCGACCTCCGGCCCCACCGCCCCCTGCTCGACGACGCTCCTGGTGGACACCACCGCGCACCGCCTGCGCCGCACCGAGGACCTGCTCGACCTGGCACTGACGCTCCTGGGCATCTTCGCCGTCCTCGTCCTGGCGATCTACGCCCGCGAGACCACCACCGGCGTCACCCAGGACGTCCAGAACGCCCTGGCGGTGGTGCTGCGCCGCATCCTCGTCTTCCCCCTGCAGACCATTGAGGGCCTGGCCACCTTCATCGTGCCGCTGGCCGTCCTGCTGGACCGCCTCCTGCGTCGCTCCTGGCGCTCCTGCGGCCAGGCCATCCTGTCGGGGATCGCCGGCTACGCGGTCGCCGTCGCCGCGATGACCGGCCTCGTGACCTGGGGCCCCACCGCCCTGGTCATGGGGCTGACAGTCACCGCCTCGGGCACCGCCCAGCTGGGCGTCTCCACGGTCTTCGCCTCCATGGCCGGCCTGCTCACGGGCGCCGGCGACCGCAACAGCTCCACCGCGATGCGCTCGGGCTGGGCGGCCCTGTGGGTGGTCCTGGGCATGGCGGTCCTGCGCGGCGCCCTGACCCTGCCGGGCGCGGTGCTGTCCCTGTTGCTGGGCCGCGTCGTCGGCCTGCTGGTGCGTTACGTCTTCGGTGTGGAGGACCGCCGCGCCCACGGGGTCACGCTCGTACGCGCCCTGCGCCGGGCCGGGATCGACGCCGTGCGCGTGGTCCGCATGGACCGCGCCCCCGAGACGCGCGCCTGGATCGTCACCACCGACGCCCCCCTGGGCTACACCGAACAGGTCCGTGAGCAGGTGCGCGAGAACCCGCTGGGCTCGCCGGCGCAGGAGCCGGCGGGCCTCGAGCCCGCCACCGGGGACGCCCCCACCCCCGCCGACGAGCAGGTCACCAACGCGACCACCGGGTCATCGGGCGCAGAGGCCGCCTCCCTCCTCGACTCGACGCCGTCGAACGCGAACACGATCAAGCCGGCCACCAATGTCGACCTGGCCGCCGTCCTGGCCGAGGCCTCCAGCGAGGCCCTGTCCCAGGCGCGGGCCTCGGTCCACCGCATGTACGCCGTGTGGGACTCCACCGGTGAGCGCCGCAACGTCACCCTCCTCGACGCCGACCGGCAGGTAGCCGGGTTCCTCTCCAACATCTGGGACCAGATCCGCGTCAGGGGCCTGTCCCCCACCCGCGACCTGTCCCTGCGCCCGGCCGCCGAGCACGCCGCCCTCATGACGATGGAGGCCCGCCGCGCCCGCGTGCGCACCCCCGACCTGCTGGGGATGGCCGAGGCCGCCGAGTCCGTGCTGCTGGTGACCGACCACGTCGTCGGCGCCCGGTCCATCAGCGACCTGGGGGCCGAGATCGACGACGACGTCCTGGACCAGCTGTGGAGCCAGCTCCAGCGCGCTCACGCCGCAGGGCTGGCGCACGGGAGCATCGACGCCTCGAGCGTCGTCGTCGACGAGTCCGGGCGGCTGTGGCTCCTGGACTGGGCCTCGGGCGAGACGATCTCCTCTGAGCTCTCCCGCCGGGTGGACCTGGCCCAGGCCCTGGCGCTGACCGCCCTGAACGTCGGCGCTGAGCGGGCCATCGACGCCGCCTCCCGCTCACTGACCACCGCGCAGCTGGCCTCGATCGCCCCCATGCTCCAGCGGGTGGTGCTGCCGCGCCAGACCCGCGAGGTCATGGGGCGGCGCGGAGCGAGCCGGCAGGTCCTCCAGGATCTGCGCGACGCCCTCGTGGCGCTCACCCCCACGGCCGACGCCGAGCCGGCCCGCCTCAACCGCTTCTCCACACGCACCGTCCTCATGGCCGTGGTGGCCCTGGTGGCGGTGTGGACGCTGCTGGCGCAGCTGGACTTCCAGCAGGTCTCCGCGGCCGTCTCGCAGGCCAACATCTGGTGGATGCTGGCGGCCCTGGTCTTCTCGGTGGCGACCTACGTGGGCGCGGGGCTGACACTGGTGGCCTTCAGTCCCGAGCGGCTCTCCCTGTGGCGCTCCACCGAGGTGCACCTGGCCAGCGCCGTCGTCTCACTGGTGGCCCCGGCCGGCGTGGGCGGGGCGGCCATCAACCTGCGCTTCCTCAACCGCAAGGGGGTGCCCACCGCGGTCGGCGTGGCCACGGTGGCCCTGGTTCAGGTGGTCCAGTTCATCGTCACCGTGGTGCTGCTCGTGGTGCTGGCGGCCATGACCGGCCAGTCCACAGGGCTGACCCTGCCCTCGGGCTGGGTGCTGGTCGCCGCGGGCGCCGTCGTCGTGGTGGCGGCGGTGGTCCTGACCATCCCCAGGGCGCGCACCTGGGCGTGGACCAAGATCGAGCCCACCTACCGCCAGGTGTGGCCGCGGCTCGTGTGGGTCATGTCCAACCCGGTGCGCCTGGCCCTGGGCGTGGGCGGCGCCCTCATGCTGAGCCTGTCCTACATCCTGTCCTTCAGCGCGAGCCTGTGGGCCTTCGGCTACACGGTGCCCTTCGCGGTCCTGGCCATCACCTACCTGGCCTCCAACACGGTGGGCTCGATCGTGCCCTCCCCCGGCGGTATCGGGCCGGTCGAGCTCGCCCTGACCGCCGGGCTCGTCGCCGCCGGCGTCCCCTACGGGGTGGCGCTGTCCACGGCGCTCGTCTACCGCCTGGTGACCTTCTGGATCCCGATCCCGGTGGGCTGGCTCAGCCTCCAGCGCCTCCAGAAGGTCGGGGACCTGTAGTGCGCGTGCACGGACAGGGCCCTGTCATGAAGGTGCCTTCGGTGCGGGCCGGTCACGCCCGGGCGGAGGCGCCCACGCACCCCAGTCAGCGAGGCCACGGTCAAGACTCACGTATCCGCCATCATCGCCAAGCTCGGAGTCCAAGACCGGGTGGGCGCAGCGGTGTACACCCTGCAGCACAATCTGGTGTGATCGGGCTTATCCAATCCGTCTATCCGGACGGTTGATTTACCTTATCACCCAGGTAAGATACTCAGTGCACCATATCCAGGAAGGAAGAACGATGTTCAACCTCATTTTCTCACTTAACCCTGCCTCTTTCAGCAAAGATTTCGAATGGGGGAATTTTTGGGATTGGGCAGTCAGTTTCTGACTGGAACACACATGCTTGTTGCAGCAGACCCGGGCTGAGCGAGAAGCTCCGACATTGCCGCCTGAGCCGCCGCGCGTTCGTCGAGGAAAGTCACTCCTGCGCCTCTGTCGTCGAACACCCCCCCTCAGTGACGTCAGCGGGCGGGCCGAGTGCACCTCGGCCCGCCCGCTCACTCGATGGTGACGCGCCTACTCGTTGCCGTGGCAGGTCAGGCCCTTCTTGGGCATGGTGCCGGAGATCAGGTAGGCGTCGACGGCGTCGTTGACGCAAGAGGCGTCGCCGCCGTAGGCGGTGTGCCCATTGCCCTCCCAGGTCAGCAGCTGGCCGGAGTCGAGCTGCTCGGCCAGGGACTTCGACCAGGCGTACGGGGTGGCCGGGTCCCCGGTGGTTCCCACCACGAGGATCGGCGCAGCCCCGCGGGCATGGATCTGCGTGGGCTCGCGGGTCCCGTTGTGCCCCCACACGCTGCACACCAGGTCCATGCCGACCGCGGAGTCCGCAAAGACCGGGGCCTCGCGCTTGGCCTGCTCGTACTGCGCGACCCAGGTCGTCTTGTCGCCCTCCACCGGGTAGTCCAGGCAGGTGACAGCCTGGAAGGCACCGCCGCCGTCATCCTTCGAGGAGGAGTCCTGCTCCTCGGAGGCCGCGAAGGCCGATCCGTCGCGGTGGTTGATGGCCTGGTCGAGGGCCTTGTTCAGGGGCTCCCAGTTCTGCTCGGTGATGTAGAGGTACTCGCTCAGGGCGGTGACGATGTCCGAGCCGGTCACGGTGCGGTTCGGGTCACCGGTCGCCAGGGGCCTGCTGTTGGCGGAGGTGATGAGGTCACGGATCTGCTGGACTCCGGCGTCGGTGCCCCCGCTCAGCGGGCAGCCGGCGGAGTTCTGGCAGTAGTCGACGTAGGTGCGCAGCGCCTGCTCGAAGCCCTTGGCCTGCCCCAGTCCCTGCTCGGCGAGGGACAGGGAGGGGTCGATGGCGCCGTCGAGCACCATGCGCCCCGTGTTGCCGGGGAAGGTCTCGGCGTAGACGGAGGCGAGGTAGGTGCCGTAGGAGAAGCCCAGGTAGTTCAGCTTCTCCTGGCCGGCCAGCGCCCGCAGGATATCGAGGTCCCGGGCCGCGGAGACGGTATCGACGTGGTCGAGCAGGGCGGCGGGCTCAGTGTTGGAGGCGCACTGCTCGGCCAGCTCCTGGAAGGACTGCCGAGTCGACTCCGCCCACTCCTCGTAGGACTCGCCGCCCGAAGCGGTCCCGGCAGAGGCCGTAGTGGAGGGTTCAGTGCCTGCCGACGGCGTACCCGAGGCCGACGGCGAGGCCGTGGCCCCAGCCGAGGCAGAGGGCTCGGCGGTGCTGGAAGAGGAGTCGTCGTCGCTGGTGCAGGTGATGGCCGTGGAGGAGCCGACCCCGCGCGGGTCGAAGCCGATGATGTCGTAGGCACTGAGCAGATCGGGACTGAAGGCGTTGCCCGCCCGCTCGGCGAAGGAGACCCCGGAGTCGCCGGGGCCACCGGGGTTGATGAACAGGGCGCCCTGCGCGTGGCCGCCGGTGGCGGCGCGCTTCTTCACGGCGATCGAGATGGTCTCGCCCGTGGGGTTGGCGTAGTCCAGGGGGACGGTGATGACGGCGCAGCTGAAGGTGGCCGTGTCGGTCTCCTCGGAGGAGCCGGCTGTCCCGGTCGCGCCGCTCGCGCCGTCGGAACTCGGGGTGGCGGTTGCCTGCGCCGAGGCCGTGGCGGCGGTCGTCGTGGAGGAGCTCGCCTGGGCGGTCTTGCCCGAGGCCTTCTCCATGCCGTCGGTGGCGGCGCAGGGGTACCAGTTGACGGCCTGGCGGTAGAAGGACTCCAGGCCGGAGGGAATCGGGCCCGGGACGGTGGCCGAGCCGCCCGCTGCGGGGGACAGTCCCGTCCCGCAGGCGCCCAGACACCCGCCGACGAGGACCGCCAGGGCACTGATGCTCGCGCGACGACGGCGCGGCGAGCCGCCCGTCTTCGAGGACTCCGCGGACGCCTGCGCCGCGATGGCGCGCCCTGAATCGACCGGACGCCGCCTTAGTGTTCTTGTCATGCGCGGCATCCTACGAATGCCACCTGTGTCCCCCGTATGCCCCGTGTGTTCGTAGGGTAGGTCGCCGGTTCGTACCCTTAACCCCCGAACGCGAGGCACAAGGTACGAACGCGCGAGGGCGGGCCCTGATCCGCCCCTGCAAGCCTCAGTCGCCGACGGCGCGCAGATGCCCCAGCGCCTCGGCGTGGGCGGTCGGGGTGCCCACGAGGAGAGAACCGGCGCGGCGCACGTCGAAGGGCGCCCCGTCCATCCGGGTCAGGACCGCGCCGGTCTCGGCACACAACAGCGCACCAGCCGCAACGTCCCAGGGCTGGAGTCGCGGCTGAGCGTAGACGACCGCGCCGCCCGCAGCCACCTCCGCCATCTCCAGGGCGGCCGCCCCGTAGCAGCGCATGCCCCGCGAGGCCTCAATGGCCCTCCCGATGCCCGCGTCCTGCGTGAGCTGGAAGTGGGCGATGAGCATGCCCTCGCTCAGGGGCAGGTCCTCCACCCGCCCCAGCGCCCGCGGCGCCGCGTCGTCGGCGCCCGCCGACCCCACCAGAAGCGGCTGCACCCATGCGCCCCGCCCGCGGATGGCCGTGTAGAGCCGGTCGGCCACGGGGTCGGCGAGGACCGCCACCGTGGGCACGCCGTCGTCGACCAGGGCCAGGGAGATGGCCCAGTCGCGGTGGGTGGCCACGTAGTTGAGGGTCCCGTCGATGGGGTCGAGCACCCAGGCCCGCCCGCGGTAGGTCTCGAAGTCCTCGACGCGGTGCGCCTCCTCGCCGTGGATGGGCACGCCCGTGGCCTCCAGGTGACCGGCGATGCGCTCCTCGACGCCGCGGTCGACCTGGGTGACCAGGTCGTTGCGGTGCGCCTTGGCCTCGATGCGCAGCTCCTCACCCGGGTTCAGGGCGAAGGCTGCCGCCTGGCGGACCGCAGCCACCCCGTGGGCGAGCAGCTCCTCCAGGCAGGCCGACGACGTCGGTCCCTGTAAGGGCTTCGGTGTCACCGACCCACCACCGGCGCTCATGGCTGGGGCTCCTGGTGCCTGGAGAGCCGGCTGCTGTGGACGAGCCAGGCCACGCCCAGCACCACCAGCCACAGGGGCGAGGCGAAGACCGCGATACGGGTGTCGTGGGCCTGAGTGAGGGTCCAGATGACGAAGGCGAAGAAGGCCAGGCACAGCCAGGCCGCCACGCGCTCACCGGGCAGGCGGAAGGCGCTGGCCTCGTGCAGCTCGGGCCGCAGCGTGAGGAAGCGCAGGTAGCTCACGACGATGACGCACCACACGAGGATGAACAGGACGCTGGCCACCGTGGTCACCGTCGTGAAGGCCGCGATGATGGACTTGGAGGTGTAGAGCAGCGGGATCGAGGTGAGCAGGAAGGCACAGGTGACGGCCAGGGACACACCCGGCACCGAGCGGGCGGTCAGCCTGCGGAAGACGTGGGGGGCGTTGTCCGCCCAGGACAGGCCGAAGAGCATCCGGGAGGTGGAGTAGACCCCGGAGTTGGCCGACGACGCCGCGGCCGTGAGCACCACGAAGTTGACGACGCTGGCGGCCACGCCGAGCCCCGCCAGGGCGAACATGGCCACGAAGGGGCTTTCCTCGGGGTTGATCTCCTGCCACGGAGTGACGGCCATAATGGCCGCGAGCGCCCCCAGGTAGAACAGGACGATGCGCAGCGGGATCGCGTTGATGGCCCGCGGAAGAGTGACCTCCGGATCCTTGGCCTCGGCGGCCGCGGTCCCCACAAGCTCGGTGCCCACGAAGGCGAAGATGGCGATCTGGAAGGCCCCGAAGAACCCGCTCGCGCCCTTGGGGAAGAACCCGCCGCTCCAGATGTTGGAGAACTGGGCGTGGGCGCCGTTGGGCGCCGTGAACCCGCGCAGCACCATGAAGATGCCGACGACAACGAGCGCCATAATGGCCACGATCTTGATGATGGAGAACCAGAACTCGATCTCCCCGAAGGCCTTGACGGTGGCGAGGTTGAGGCCGAACAGCAGGATCACGGTCACCACCGGCGTGATCCACAGCGGCAGGTGTGGCCACCAGTACCTCACGTACCCGGTGATGACAATGACCTCGGCCACGGCCGTCACCAGCCAGCACACATAGTAGGTCCAGCCCACGAAGAAGCCGGCCCACGGCCCGATGAGGTCGTGGGCGACGTCGGCGAAGGACTTGTAGGACAGGTTGGACAGCAGCACCTCGCCCAGGGCCCGCATGACCAGGAAGAGAATGGCGCCGATGACCGCGTAGACGAGGAACACGCCGGGACCGGCCAGGGCGATCGTCTTCCCCGACCCCATGAACAGCCCGGTTCCGATCGCCCCGCCGATGGCGATGAGCTGGACGTGGCGGTTGGTGAGGTGGCGCTGGAGCTGGGGCTCCGCGTCGTGGTCCACCATCTGGTCGAGGCCAGGCCGCCGAGACGGCGAGGACTCGGCCGCCGAGGCGGAATCGGCGGGCGTCGGCGTGAGGGGCATCTCGTCTCCTGATCGTGGGTGACGCCACGAGCCTAGCGCTACCAGGTTCATCCCCGATTCACACGGGTAGGCTCAGCGCCGTGAACCTCAAGGAGCAGATCCGCCACTCGATTCCGGCTGCGATCGTCGTCATCATCGGCGCCTGGGTGATGATCTACTACTCGATCGTCCAGTGGGAGGCGATGAAGCCGGTGCCCAGCTGGGACCTGGCGATCTTCTCCGAGCTGGCCAAGGCCTACGCCCACTTCCAGGCCCCGATCGTGCCGGTCAAGGCCGACGGGTACAACCTCCTGGGTGACCACTTCCACCCGATCCTCATTCTGCTGGGGCCGATCTGGCGGCTTTTCCCCACTCCCCTGAGCCTGCTCATCACTCAGGACCTGCTGCTGGCGTTCTCGGCCTGGCCGCTGACCCGCTTGGCCAGCCGGCTAACGAATCGGTGGGTGGCCGGTGGGCTGGGGCTCGTCTACGTCCTGTCCTGGGGGATGCAGGGGGCGGTGGCGGCGCAGTTCCATGAGATCGCCTTCGCGATGCCGATGCTGGCCTACGCCTCGGTGGCCTTCGTGGAGCGGCGCTGGGGGGCGGTGACGGCCTGGTCGGTGCCCCTGGTCCTGGTCAAGGAGGACATGGGGCTGACGGTGCTCATGATCGGGGTGGCCGTCATCCTGACCTCGGCGGTCCCGGCCTGGTACCGCACGTGCACGGTCATTGGGCCCGGTGGTCGCAGGACCGACGGTCCCGACGCGGCCGGTGGGGACGCCGCTGAGGACGACGACGCCCGCAACCGGCGTCGGGGGCTGCGCCTGGGCGTGGGCATGGTCGTCGGCGGAATCGCGGCCTTCCTCTTCGCGATCCAGGTGTTCCTGCCGGCTTTCAACGTCAACGGGGTGTGGGACTACGGGCTGGGCTCGCAGGACCAGCCCACCTCACCCGACGCCCTGACCCAGAAGGCCACGGTGGTCGTCATGCTGATCCTCACCAGCGGGATCATCGGGGTGACCTCGCCATGGCTGCTCGTGGTGCTGCCGACGCTGGCGTGGCGGTTCCTGGGGTCGGTGGAGTTCTACTGGGTGTGGGACAACTGGCACTACAACGCCACCCTCATGCCCATCGCGCTGGGGGCCCTGCTCGACGTCGTCGCCCGGCGCCGGGCGCACGGCTCCTACGTGGCCGATCACCCCGTCAGGCAGGTGGGGGTCGATGGCCGAGCGGTCGTGGAGCCCTTAGCCCGGACCGCCGGGGATGCCAGCGCCGCCGATGAGTCCGACGTCGACGGCCCACGCCGGCGCCCGGCCGCCTTCCCCACCTGGCTCACGGTGCCGATGCGGCACCGCTTCGTGGTCGCCACGAGCATCCTCACCGCCGTAGCCACCGGGGTGCTCACCGCCCCCTATCTCCCGCTGTGGCAGGCCACTAACAAGAACTTCGACCCGCTCGCCGCCGAGGCCAGGCAGACCGACGAGGCGAAGAGAACCGAGACGCATCGGGTGGCCGTCGCCCACGAGGTCATCGCCACCATCCCCGAGGGGGCCACGGTGGTCACCGACCTGTCGCTGCTGGCCTACCTGGTGCCCCGGGCCGAGGTCTCCTGGATGGGCACGAGCGGACCCGACAAGGAGTACATCGTCATGACCCCGAGCAGCGCCAACCAGTGGGGCACCACCAATGCCGCCACCTGGGGCGAGCAGCACTCCCAGCAGGGGGCCAGCTACTCCCTCATCTTCAACAAGGACAACTACCAGATCGCCAAGCGCAATGGCTGAGGCCGACCCCGGCGCCGGTGCCGGAACCCGCAGCACCTCCGAGTCCGGGGGAGATCCCGCGCCGGGGGGCGTCGCCCACCCGGGGGCTGAGCCGGGGACTGAGCCGGCCCCGGCCATGGCTGCGTCCTCCTCGGCGGCCGGCTCCCCACCGGCAGCCGTCTCCCCCTCGGGAGCCGCCGCAGGCACCCCACCACCGCCCGGCTCCCCACCGGCAGCCGGGCATGCCTCATCCGAGGCCACCTCCCTCGCCCCGTCCGTAGCCACCTCCCCCTCAGCGGCCGGGCGGACCCCATCCGTGACCGCCTCCCTCGCCCTGGTCACCGCGGGCGGATGCGCGGGAACGCTGGTGCGCGCTGCCCTGGAGCGGGCCTGGCCCGCCTCCCCCGGGCACCTGCCGGTCACGACCCTGGCCCTCAACATCGTCGGGGCCCTCGCCCTGGGGCTGCTGCTGGGGGCGCTCGGCGAAAGCCACCCCCGCCTGCGACTGGCCCTGGGCACAGGGGTCCTGGGCGGGCTGACGACGCACTCGACCTTCATTCTGGAGAGCCACCGGCTCCTGACCCCCGGTGGGGACGGCGGCCACCCGGTCCTCGGCACCGCCTACCTGGTGGGGTCGATGGTGGCCGGGCTGGTGGCGGCCGGGCTCGGGCTGTGGCTGGCCGGCCGTCTGCGCCACCCGGACAGCACGGGCCGCACGGGCAGTGTGGGCCGAGCAGACCGAGCAGGCCGAGTGGACCGAGCGGGCAGCGGCCGCCTCCCGGAGGCGTCATGAGCGGGGCCGCCGCCGGGCTGGGAACCTGGCTCACCGACTGGCTCCCCCTGGCGATGGCCGGCGGGGTGGGGGCGGCCTGCCGCTGGGGCGTGGACACCTCCGTCAGCCGCCTCAGCGGCCGAGTCGCCCGGGAGGCCGCGGCGGGAGGCCGGCAGCGGCGTCGTTCCGGGCTGCGGACGCCCTGGATGTCGCGGATGCTGCAAATGCCGTGGGGCACGGTCGTCGTCAACGTGACCGCCTGCCTGCTCATGGGCCTGCTCGTGGGTTGGGCGGCAGACCCGCCGCACTCCGGGACCTGGGCCGCCACCGCGCTCACCGTCCTGGGGACCGGCTTCCTGGGCGGGTACTCGACCTTCTCCACGGCCTGCGTCGAGGGGGCGCGCCTGCTGCTGGCCGGGCGGTGGGGGCCGGCCCTCGTGCATGCGACCCTCATGACGGCGGCGACGCTGGGCGCCGTCGGGCTCGGGCTGGTGGCCGGCGCAGCACTGCGCTAGAGCGCCACCCGGCCGGCCCCCCACTCACTTCGACACTTCGACCAAAACTTCACAAACGACGCGGCTCCGGGTCGATGATGAAGATTCGGTCGAAGTGTGTCGGTCGAGGGATGCGAGACGACGACGCCCCCTGGCCGATGAGCTTCGGTGACCTTCGTGAGCGCGCCGTAAGCGGCTCGTGAGCGCCCCGTGAGGTTGGCGGGCCAGCCGAGATCAGCCCGAGACGGCTGTGACGAACTGTGCTCTCATCAGCCTGATCAGGCGTATTGCGGGGCGTACCTCCTCTGACAGACTCGCTGCCATGAGTGTTCAGCCGCCTTCTTCGACGCCGACGCAGACGCAGTCGCGGACCAACCGCGCCACGGTGATCACCCTCGTGGTCATCGCCGTCATCCTGGCCGTCCTCGCCGCGGTGCTGCTGCAGAACGTCGCCTCCCGGCGCCATCAAGCCGCCGCCACCAGCCAGACCTCCGCCTCCGATTCGGCCGCCGCGGTCCCCGAGCCCGATCCGGCCCCGCCGGTCGCCGACCAGCAGACCCTGGAGCTCATCCACTCCGAGATCCACCGCGACCCGGCCGACGGCCAGGCCAAGGGCAAAGTCGACGCGCCGGTCGTCATGGTCATCTACTCCGACTTCGCCTGCCCCTTCTGCACCCAGTTCGCCCAGAAGGTCGAGCCCAAGCTGGACAAGCTGGTGGAGGAGGGCACGCTGCGCATCGAGTGGCGCGATCTGGCTCAGATCACGGAGACCTCGCCCCTGGCCGCTCAGGCCGGGCGGGCCGCCGCCAATCAGGGAAAGTTCTGGGAGTTCCATGACGTCGTCTACGCCGCCGCCGACCCCAAGGGCCACCCGACCTACACCGAGGACTCCCTGGTCGACTTCGCCAAGAAGGCCGGGGTACCGGACCTGAAGAAGTTCCGCACCGACATGACCGCCGCCGAGACCGTCAAGGCCGTCGCCGAGTCCACCAACCACGTCCACTCCATCGGCATTCAGGGGACCCCATTCATGATCGTGGGCGAGACCTACATCAACGGGTACAAGGACGCCAACTACATGACGGCTGTCGTCAAGAGCCAGGCCGCCAAGGCTAAAGAGGCCAAGGGAGCCCAGGCAGCCACAGGTGCCGCGAGCCCGACGAGCCCAGCGGCACCGGCGCGCTGACCACCACGCAGCGGAGCACCGACGGGGCCCGACGGCGCACGCACGCCCACTCCATCCCGAGGCTCTTCCCCCGACTCGCCCCACGGGCGGGCCGGGGGACGCTATTCTTCCACCACCTGTCCCATCGATCGTCTGACGAGCAACGACGCAAGCAGCAACGTCACCAACGGTCGTCTCACCAAGGAGCGCGAGCATGGCACTGAGCATCGGAGTGGATGTCGGCGGAACGAAGATCGCAGCCGGCATCGTCGACGACGACGGGAAAGTTCTTCAGACGACTCGGCGCGACTCCCCCGCCGCCGACCGCCAGGCGATCATCGACACGATCACGACGGTGGTGCGCCGGCTGCGCGAGGACTTCCCCGACGCGGCCACCGTGGGTATCGGGGCGGCGGGCTTCGTGTCCTCCGACCGCAACACGATGGCGCACGGCACCAACCTGGACTGGACCGGGATGCGGATCGGCGACATCGTCTCCGAGGGCGTGGGCCTGCCCGTCGTCGTCGAGAACGACGCCAACGCCTTCGGGTGGGCCGAGGCCCGCTTCGGGGCCGCCCGGGGCAAGCGCAACGCCCTCATCGTGGCCATCGGCACCGGCGTGGGCGGGGCCATCATCGTCGACGGCCACCTCCTGCGCGGGGCGGCCGGATTCGGCGGGGAGATCGGGCACATCAACGTCGTCCCCGGCGGACGCCCCTGCGGGTGCGGCTTGCGCGGGTGCCTGGAGCGCTACAGCGCCGGCACGGCCCTGGGCATCAACGCCTGGGAGCTGGCGCAGTTCCGCCCCGACTACGCGGCCCGCATCATCGAGCTCTCCGGCGGCAACCCGGAGCACATCTCCGGCAAGGCCGTCACCGCCGCGGCCCGCGAGGGGGACCCGGCCGCCCTGGAGTGCTATGAGCAGCTCACCCACTGGCTGGGGGTGGGACTGGCCGACATGTGCGCGCTGCTGGACCCCGAGGTCATCGTCATCGCCGGCGGCCTGGCCGAGGCCGGTGACATCCTGCTCGCCCCCACGCGCAAGGCCTTCGCCGAGAACCTCACGGCCGGCCCCCACCGCCCCGCCATCCCGGTGGTCCTGGCCGAGGGCGGTCAGGAGGCCGGGCTCGTCGGCGCCGCGGACCTGACCCGCCAGCCCTGAACCACCCGGGCACCATCCTCGGGTCGGCCTGGAAACCATCAGCCATCCGGGCTCTTACGGGAACCTTGCGAGATGACGCGGCGTCAGCGTGCGCTATTGCACCGACTCTCCCATTGTTAGGTATGCCTTACCTCGGTTATCGTCAGCCTGTTCGACCGATCTCTCCTGATCGGCTCTACCAGAGAAGGGGCCTCGTGACCGTCTCACGCAAGTCATTCATCCTTGGCACCGCTGCCCTGTCCTCCACGGCGCTTCTGGCGGCCTGCGGCCGTTCCAGCGGCTCATCCAGCGCCTCCGGAAAGACCATCTCGATCAAGCACGTCTACGGCACCACCGAGGTTCCCGAGGGCGCCACCAAGATCGCCACCCTGGCGTGGGCCAACCAGGACGTCCTCCTGGCACTGGGCATCATGCCGGTCGGCTTCTCCAAGCAGGACTGGGGCGTCACCGACGGCTCCGGCATGCTGCCCTGGACCAAGGAGAAGGTCGACGAAATGGTCTCCAAGGGCGCCGCGCAGCCCAAGCTCTTCGACGAGACCGGCGGCACCCCCTTCGAGGAGATCAGCGCCACCAAGCCCGAGGTCATCCTGGCCGCCTACTCCGGCATCACCAAGGAGGACTACGACAAGCTGAGCAAGATCGCCCCCACCGTGGCCTACCCGAAGATCGCCTGGGGCACGCCCTGGCGCGAGACGATCACGATCGACGCCACCGCCGTCGGCAAGAAGACCGAGGGCGAGAAGCTCGTGGCCGACCTGGAGAAGCAGGTGGCCGATGCCGTCGCCAAGCACCCGCAGATCAAGGGCAAGGCCGCCGCCTTCTGCTACACCGCCGAGGGCGACGCGACCAAGTTCGGCTTCTACACCACCGCCGACCCGCGCACCGCCTTCCTGTACGACCTGGGGATGACGGTGCCGGCCTCCGTGGAGAAGGCCTCCAAGGAGAGCTCCTCGGCCTTCAACGTGGACGTCTCCACCGAGAACGCGGATTCGCTCAACGACTTCAACCTCATCGTCATGTACGGCACCGAGTCCGACCTGGCCACCCTGCAGGCCAACAGCCTCCTGAGCCAGGTGCGCGCCATCCAGAACGGCGCAGTCGCCTTCGTGGGCAACAACGACCCGCAGGCCGCCTCCACCAACCCCGGCCCGCTGTCGATCCCGTGGGGCATCGAGAACTACGTGAAGCTCATCGCCGTGGCGGCCGACAAGGTCCAGTGAGCACCTCGATCAGCACCCCGGCAAGCGCCCCACCCCAGTGAGTACCTCAACGGTTCCAGCGGCTGCTGGCACCGGCGCCGGCAGGCAGCTGCGCCGGTGCCTGGCCGCTCTGGCGCTCCTGACGGTCCTGGCCGTCGTCGCCGCCCTGTGCTCGATCGCCTTCGGCTCGCGGATCGTGGGGTTCGAGGAGATCGTCGGAGGCCTGACCGGCTCGCGCTCCGACATCGGCACGCTGGTGGTCGCCGAGCGCGTGCCGCGCACCGTCGTCGCCCTCGTGGCCGGAGCGGCCCTCGGGGTCTCGGGCGCCCTCATGCAGGCGGTGACCCGCAACCCGATCGCCGACCCCGGGATCCTGGGCGTCAACACCGGCGCCTCCCTGGCGATCCTCATCGGTGTCGCCTTCCTGGGGATCTCGGGGGTCTCCCAGTTCCTGTGGTTCGCGCTCATCGGGGCGGCCGTCACGGCGGTGCTCGTCTACACCATCGGCTCCCTGGGGCCGGGCGGTCCGACGCCGGTCAAGCTCGCCCTGGCGGGCGTGGCCACGAGCGCGGCCCTGTCCTGCGTCATCAGCGCCGTCATGCTGCCGCTCGCCCAGGGCCTCGACGACTACCGCTTCTGGCAGATGGGCTCGCTGGGGCGCGGCACCTGGAGCTCTCTGACGACAATCGCCCCCTTCCTGGCCGTGGCGACGCTCCTGGCGGTACTGGTGGCCGGCCCCCTCAACTCCCTGGCGCTGGGCGAGGAGATGGCGATCGGCCTGGGCGTCAACGTCACCCGCACGCGCCTGGCGGCGGCGGGCGCCGGCGTGCTCCTGTGCTCGGCGGTCACGGCCGTCGTCGGCCCCATCGGGTTCGTGGGCCTCATGGTTCCGCACACGGTGCGCATGCTCTGCGGCCCCGACCACCGCTGGCTGCTGCCGCTGTCCGCCCTGTGCGGGGCGGACCTGCTGACCCTGTCCGACGTGCTGGGGCGGATCGTCTCCCGGCCCTCGGCCGCGCTGCCGGTGGCGGTGGTGACCGCCTTCGTCGGCGCCCCCATCCTCATCATGATCGCCCGCGGTGCGAAGATGCGTGAGCTGTGAGTGCCCGGGACATCACCGCCGTCGGCAGCGCACCCACCGTCGGCTCGCTGCGGCCCGGCTTCTCCATCGCCGGGCGCCGACGCCGCACCCTGCGCTTCGCGGGCGTCACCATCGCCCTGGCCCTGGTGGTCGCGGCGCTGTGGGTGACCACGGTGATGGTCGGCGAGACCTGGTACGGCCCCGACGAGGTGCTCGGGGTGATCGTCGGCGACTTCGTGCCGGGAGCCTCCTTCGACGTCGGAGAGGTACGCCTGCCGAGGGCGATCATCGGGCTGCTGGCCGGGATGGCCTTCGGGATGGCCGGGACCACCTCCCAGACGATGCTGCGCAACCAGCTCGCCAGCCCCGACATCATCGGCATCACCTCGGGGGTCTCGGCCTCCGCGGTCTTCGCCATCACGGTGCTGGGCTGGTCGCCCGCAGGCACCGGCGTCAACATCCTGGCCGTCACCTGCGGCCTGGCGACGGCGCTGGTCATCTACCTGCTGTCGGGATCGGGGCGCACCCAGGGCGGGCGGCTCATCCTCATCGGCATCGGTGTGGCGGCGATGTTCACCTCCTTCATCTCCTACCTCCAGCTCCAGGGCAACGTGTACAAGGCCATCGACGCCATGCGCTGGCTGAGCGGCTCACTGGGCTCGACCGACTGGAACCAGGTGCCGGTCCTGGCCGGGGCGATGGCGGTGTGCGGGGCCCTCCTGCTCGTCGTCGGCCGCGACCTGGGGCCCCTGACCCTGGGCGAGGAGACCGCCACCGGCCTGGGCGTACCGGTGGACCGCACCCGCCTGGCGCTGGTCATCACGATGGTGGCGCTGTCGGCCTTCGCCACGGCGGCCACCGGCCCCATCGCCTTCGTCTCCTTCCTGGCCGGGCCGATGGTGGCCAGGCTCATCGGACAGACCGACCGCAGCCTCCTGGTGCCGGCGGCACTCATGGGCGCGGTCATCGTGCTGGGCTGCGACCTGGTGGCCCGCAACCTGCTGCCCACCAGCCTGCCCGTGGGCGTGGTCACCGGCCTCATGGGCGCGCCCTACCTCATCGGCCAGCTCATCCGCATCAACAGACAGGGCGCCTCCGCATGACCTCCGCAGAGACCTCCGCAGAGACCTCCGCAGAGACCTCCGCAGAGACCTCCACAGCGGCCTCCTCGACAGCTTCCTCAGCGACCTCCACCCCTCCCGCGGTCCCCGAGCTCGCCACCCAGGGGCTGCGCTCCGGGTACGGCCGGCGCGTCGTCGTCGACGGCGTGGACGTGACGATCCCCAGCGGCAGGATCACCGTCATCGTGGGGGCCAACGCCTGCGGGAAGTCGACCCTGCTCAAGACCATGGCCCGGATCCTGGCACCGGTGGGGGGCCAGGTCCTGCTCGACGGGACCCCCATCGGGCAGATCCCCACCCGGAGGCTGGCGACACGGCTCGGCCTACTGCCCCAGCAGCCGATCGCCCCCGAGGGGATCGCCGTGGCGGACCTCGTGGGACGCGGGCGCCACCCGCACCAGTCCATGTTCCGCTCCACGGACGCCGAGGACCGCCGGATCGTCGAGGAGTCGCTGCTGGCAACCCGCACGGCCGAGCTGGCCGACCGCTCCATCGACGAGCTCTCCGGCGGCCAGCGCCAGCGCGTGTGGATCGCCATGGCCCTGGCCCAGCGCACGCCGGTGCTGCTGCTGGACGAGCCCACGACCTTCCTGGACCTCACCCACCAGGTGGAGGTCCTCGACCTGCTCACCGACCTCAACCGCGAGCGCGGCACCACCGTGGTCATGGTGCTGCACGACATCAACCTCTCGGCCCGCTACGCCGACCACATCATCGCCATGCGCGCCGGCAGGGTCGTGGCCGCCGGTCCCCCGCGGGAGGTGGTCGACGCCGAGCTGGTGTCGACCGTCTTCGACCTGGACTCCGACGTCATCACCGACCCGGTCTCGGGCACGCCCCTCATCCTGCCCAAGGGCCGTCACCATGTACGCGAGGCCTCACACGGCAGCTGACCCAAAGGAGCATCAATGAGCCCAGCCAGACCGTCCGCCTCACCGACATCTCCGTTCCGCTTCTTCCATGTCACAGTGGCGGCAGTCCGCGACGTGACGCTGTCCATGCGGCGCTTCACCTTCATCGGGGATGATCTGGTCCACTACGCCGACCCGGGCTGGGACCAGCGGATCAAGCTGGTGCTGCCAGCGCCGGCGTCGGGTTATGAGCAGCTGCCCGACGGCGAGGACTGGTACGGCCGGTTGATGAAGCTGTCCGAGGAGCACCGGTGCTCGATCCGCACCTACACGACGCGCACGGTTCGCCACGAGGCGGAGGGTCCGGACGGAACGCGTGCGGAGGTGGACGTCGACATGGTGGTGCACGATCCGCTCGGCCCGGCCTCTCGGTGGATCCTTGAGGCTGAGGTCGGTACCGAGGCGGTCCTGCTGGGGCCGAACCGGCAGTGGGACGGCGATGCCGGGGGCGTGGACTTCGTACCTCCGCAAGTGACCGAGCGCTACCTGCTGGGCGGGGACGAGACGGCGGCACCGGCGATCGCCCGGATGCTAGAGGACCTGCCCGCGAGCGCGCGAGGGGTTGCCGTCGTCGAGATGCCCGCCGACGCCGATGCCGCCTACCTGCCCGCGCATCCCGGGATCGAGGTGCGGGTGGCTGGGCGCAACGGCCGCTCGCACGGGGAGCTGCTCGTCGAGGGTGTACGCCGGGCCGCCGAGGAGCTGTGTCCGGTAGGGGTGCCGCAGGAGGTCGAGGAGATCGACGTCGACCGCGAGCCGCTGTGGGACGTGCCGCGCCACGCCAAGGGCGGGGACGCGCTCAGGCGCACGAGCCTGTACGCCTGGCTCGCCGGGGAGGCGGCC
>ERZ772940.371-NODE-371-length-21928-cov-6.92914_pt1 | contig 21928 bp, 20 predicted proteins | sample MGYA00511682_ERZ772940 | MGnify/ENA primary metagenome ERZ772940 (study PRJEB29015, sample SAMEA2737922) | human oral metagenome | biome: human oral; feature: human-associated habitat; material: dental | place: China | collected 2031 ... | reverse complement strand
GGGCAGTTTTAACCTGGATGTCCAATTTTGGTCCGTAGAAGGCTGCTTCACCTTCAGCTTCAAAGTAGTCCAGTTCCATATCATCCATAGCTGCTTTCAACATGCGTTGTGCATTTTCCCACATCTCATCGTTGTCAAAGTATTTGTGTTTATCTTCTGGGTCACGATAAGACAAGCGGAAACGGTAATCTGTCAAATTAAAGTCTTCATACACGTCGATAATCAATTGAAGAATTTTCTTGAATTCTTCCTCAATTTGTTCTGGAGCCACAAAAGTATGACCATCATTTAGGGACATTTCACGTACACGTTGAAGGCCTGTAAGGGCGCCAGATTTTTCATATCGGTGCATCATGCCAATCTCAGCGATACGGATTGGTAATTCACGGTAGGAGTGTACATGGTGTTTATAAACTTCGATATGGTGAGGACAGTTCATTGGGCGGAGGACAAACTCTTCACCGTCCCCCATGTCCATAGTTGGGAACATATCTTCACGGTAGTGATCCCAGTGACCAGAAGTTTTATAGAGTTCCACTGAGGCAATTGGTGGAGTGTAAACATGTTGGTAGCCTGCAGCGATTTCCTTGTCGACAATGTAGCGTTCCAATTCACGACGGATAGTCGCTCCGTTTGGTAACCAGAATGGTAAACCTTGTCCGACTTCTTGTGAAATCATGAAGAGGTCAAGCTCTTTACCGAGTTTACGGTGGTCACGTTCCTTGGCTTCTTCACGCATTTGAAGGTAGTTCTTCAAGTCTTTCTTGTCAAACCAAGCTGTACCGTAGATTCGTTGCATCATCGCGTTGTCGCTATTTCCACGCCAGTAGGCACCAGCTACGTTGAGCAGGTGGAAGATTTGGATACGACCTGTTGATGGGACGTGAGGACCACGGCAGAGGTCCACGTATTCGCCCTGACGGTAGATAGTCAAACCGCCTTCGTCTTCTGAGTGTTCTTCAATCAATTCCAATTTGTAAGGGTCGTTCTTGAAGATTTCACGGGCCTCGTCCTTAGTCACTTCTTCACGGATTGATGGGAAGTTTTCTTTAACGATTTTCTTCATTTCTTCTTCGATACGAGGCAGGTCTTCATTGGAGATTTGACCAGCAGTATTGTCGGTATCGTAGTAGAACCCATCTTCGATAGCTGGACCAACACCCAAATGAATGTCTGGGAAGAGGCGACGAGCTGCTTGGGCAAACAAGTGAGCAGCTGAGTGGCGCAAGATTGGCAGAGCATCTTCGTGATCAGACGTCACGATTTCGATGCTTCCATCTTCAGTGATAGCACGAGTAGTGTCGATGAGTTTGCCGTTGAATTTACCAGCCAAGGCTTTTTTTGCTAGGGAATTGCTGATGCTTTGCGCAATTTCAAAAGTTGTCACGCCAGATTCGAATTCACGAACAGCGCCATCTGGGAAAGTAATCTTAATCATGGTTTTCTCCTTATAAAGTTTTTATTAGCCTAGTTATGGTGAAGGTGCCCTTGAAATATAAATAGAAATTCCTTTTGATTTTTTCGTTAATAAATCAAAAAGCGACATCCTTAAAAGGACGTCGCAACGTGGTTCCACCTTCATTTATGTTCCTCAAAAAAGAGGGACACCTCAGATTGGCTTTAACGTGGCCACCGTTTTATGTTTTCATAAAAGTCAGTAGAGTAGTATCAGTTTAGGCTTTCTATGCGTTTCCAGCAACCACGCACTCTCTAGTAGAAAGGGACTAAGTGACTTGTCTCTATGCATTATTATAGCATGATTGCGAGAATTTTCAAGGTTTTTGTATAATTTTTTTGTTTTTCTCTCTTTGGAAGACATGCTTGATACCCATGCCAGCAGCCAAGCCAAGTAGGGCAAAGAGTTCATAGGCTAGGAAGTAAAGCAGGATGAACTCACCAAAGGTGATGATGGTAAAGCAAAAGACCAGACCAATACCGAGTAGCCACCAAAGTGAGAAATGAAATCGATAGCTATAAAGTAGCGATACGATAAAGGTTACTAGGGGAGAAAAGAGGAGAATGTTGTAAATGTAAAGCCCTTTCAGCGTATAAGGATCAGATATCAGCAGCAAAAGCAACTCATAGAGGGGCCAGTAAAAGAAGAAAATGACAAGGCAGTATGGGATATACTTAAGATATTTCCGCATGGCAATAGTCCTCCAATCTACAAAAATTGAGAGATGTTGAAGACCACATAATCCTAAATGAAGGGGAACTCTCTGCTTATATTATAGCACGTCTTGGAAGCCTTTATAAGTTGATCCAGTGAGTAGTGATAGTGCTCTTTTTGAGTGTTTTCTGCTATAATACTAACAAAAGAAGTAAGAGGAAATGAGGAGAAAGAATGACCAAAATAGCAGTTCTTTCAGACATACATGGGAATACGACAGCCCTGGAAGCTGTACTGACTGATGCTAAAAAGGCAAATGTAGATGAGTACTGGCTTTTGGGGGATATTCTTATGCCGGGAACAGGACGTAGAAGGATATTGAATCTTTTAGCTGCTTTGCCTATCACTGTAAGAGTTCTTGGTAATTGGGAGAATAGTCTCTGGCGAGGTTTGCATCGTAAGCTAGATTTGACAAAAGCTAGTCATCGCTACCTCCTACGTCAATGCCAGTACATATTAGAAGAAATCAGCCCTGAAGAAATCGAAGACCTCCACAATCAACCCATGCAAGTTCATCGTCAGTTTGATGATTTGATGGTGGGAATCACTCACCATCTCCCTGATAAAAACTGGGGTAGGGAGTTGATTCATACGGGAAAACAAGAAGATTTTGATAGATTAGTGACGGAACCACATGCCTCCATCGCAGTATATGGTCATATCCACCAACAGTTGCTTCGTTATGGAAGTGATGGACAGTTGATTCTTAATCCAGGGTCCATTGGACAACCCTTCTTTTTAGATGCTGGATTACGTAAGGACCTACGGGCCCAGTATATGATTTTAGAGTTTGATGAAGCAGGTTTGTCTGATGTTGATTTTCGTCGAGTGGACTATGATGTAGAAGCTGAATTGCAGTTGGCCAAAGATTTAAAGCTCCCCTATTTCCAGGTCTATTATGAAAGTTTGGTAAATGGGATTCACCACACTCATAACCAGGAACTTCTGTATGAGATTGCCCAAGAACAGGGGCATGATATTGAGTTGGATGCATGGTTAGATAGTAGTAATGATTGACATGACATCAAAAAGGGGTATAATGAGTATGAGAAGAGAGATGATGAGAATCTCAGGTGAAAGGGGAACAAAATGCAAATTTCAAGTCGATTTACCATTGCGACCCATATGCTAATTATCATTGCTATCAAGGGCCGGGAAAGCAAGGTGACCAGTGATTTTCTCGCAGCTAGCGTTGGAGTTAATCCAGTCATTATCCGTAAGACTTTGTCGCAACTCAAAAAAGCAGGATTGATTTCAGTTGCTCGTGGGACGGGTGGTACCGAAATTATCAAAGACCTCCAAGATATTAGCCTTTTTGATGTTTATCAGGCAGTCGAATGTTTAGGAAAATCTGGTAAGCTCTTTAGTTTCCATGACAATCCCAATCCTAACTGTCCAGTAGGGGCTAATATTCATAAGGTCTTGGATCAGAAATTGCTGGATATCCAAGTAGCTATGGAAAATCAACTTCGTCAGATGAGTCTGGCTCAGGTTGTGGCAGATGCAGAAGCAAGAATTGTAAAATAAGAGGGCTAGGTTCCTCTTTTTCTATTGCCACAATTATGGTACAATGTAGTCATCAAAGGAGGAGACTATGTACTTTATCACAGGATTTTTTGTCCTACTTTTTCTCGTTTCGTTTTTAAGGGACAATCGCAGTCTCTGGAATCCAGCTCTCTTACTTTTGTCTCTGCTCTTTTCTTATATGTCCATTGCCAATCTTTTTTACGAAGCTGGACAGAAAGAAGTGCACATGGTTTTCTTTGCAGGGATTTTTCTCCTGCTGCCTCTTTTAGTTTTTCTAAGTGGTTTTTTCCTTATTTATAATGGATTTGTGTTATTGAAAAAAGAAGGAAAATCCAAGGCAAATTATTTGTCTCTAGGATTAGGTTGTGTGATTCTATTCTTTTTTGTGATCATGGCGATTCGAGTGAGCGATACCAAGGGCTTGTTTTACACCAATCATCTAGTGAATATTATCTTTTTCTTTTTGATTTATTCGTATTTGATTTTTGGTTTTGCCTTTGCAGGATTTCTGCTTTATTCTATCCTGTATCTTTTTATTCCTAAGAAAAAATATTATGATTTTATTATCATTCATGGAGCAGGCTTATTGAATGGAGAAAAAGTGACTCCCTTACTCAAGAGTCGCATTGACAAGGCAGTAGAAGCTTATCACCAGTCTCTCAATCCCAATGTTAAAATCATCGCAAGTGGTGGTCGAGGTGGGGATGAGAAGATTTCCGAAGCTCAGGCAATTTGTAATTATTTGCTGGAAGAGACGGATGTTCCGAGAGAAGCAATTCTCCTAGAGGAAGATTCAACGACAACCTATGAGAATCTTCTCTTCTCAAAAGAATTGGGAGAGAGGCTGGTGACCAGTCCACGTTTTCTCTTTGTGACCAATGATTACCATGTTTTTCGTACCAGTACCTATGCTCGCCGTATTGGGATGAAGGGAGATGGTCTTGGTTGCCGTACAGCCGCCTACTATATCCCATCGGCCTTTATCAGAGAATATATTGCTCTATGTGTGAAGATGAGATGGCTTTTTATCGCCTTCTATATTTTATTAATTTTAGCTCTGATCTTCTCCTATAGAGGTGTTCTATGGTAATATGTAAAATTCATATTGTAATTCTTGTTAGAATCTCTAAAAAATCTTGTAGTAACCCTAAGGGAAAAATTGTCACTAGTAATGAAAGAGCAGGGTAAGTGATTGTGAGTGCGGTTTTTGGAACGGCTTCATGATTGCTCGTCAATCAATTGAACAATTTCTAACCTAGTTACAGATTTTCAGAGAGAGCCAAAAATAGGCAACTGAATATGAGTAGACTAGAATTTTACAGTCAACGACAAATAAAAATGTGAACAACAACAGAGGTTCACATTTTCTTTTTGGTCTATGGCAAAATGGCTTTTAGTTCCTTCAGGATAGTTTGCAAGGTTACGATCGCTTGTTCTCCTTGTTGTGGTTGATAGAGTAGTTGGAAATACTTGCGAATAGTTTCTTCAAATTGTTTAGGGAGGAGGGTACAATTGGTCTTTGCGTACTCCAACATTCGTTTTTCACCAGGATGGGTTTGCTCATTGAGCGCAAATAACAAGTCAAAGTAGGAAGCAAAAAATTCACTTGTACGATGATTCATACTGAGAAAATCTTGGCGTTTGATAGCTTTTTCTATTTGGTGAGAGAAGGCAGGCATGGCTTGTTCTAGCAAAAGGAGTTGCCTTTCAATGATATGCTTTTTGAGTTCCTGTGGATAGGGAATCTGGTAGGCTCTTTGGAGCGAAGCATAGTTTCCATTCGGATCGTATAGAATCTTGCTGTGGAGTAGATTATGCCACATGCAAGTTGTATAAGCATTTTGAGCTTTGTGCTGAAAAACGGTTGAGTTCAATTCCTGTTCAAACGACTCCAGCGAACGATAAATCAACTCGATTTCGATACCGTTGTTTAGTACGCAGTCATCCTCTAACTCCCAAAACTGGTTTTCAATTTCCATATAAGAACAATACTTACTCAAGATATCTCGTCGAATCGCCTCATCAATAGAAGAGTTTAGATAGACATAAACGTCATAGTCAGAATTTTGATCGTAGGCTTGTCCTGCACGAGAACCACCAAGAGCAATAGCTTCTACTTGTTCCAGTTGAGAGAATTCTTTGCAAAGTGCGTGGATCATGATTTTTCTCCTTGCTTTATGGTTTTAAAGTCATTTTACCAAAAAGTAAAACGTTTGCATAGCATTGAGTTGCTCTTTTCCATCTATAGACTATAGAAAAAAATGTGACCCCTTGTTTTGAGTTCACATTTCTTTTTTATTCTGCGGCTTGTTGCCAACGTTTTGCTAGCTTATGAGACAGGCTAGAAATGGCAAAGTTAAAGATAAAGTAAATCAAGGCAATCAGGATATAAAGACTGAAGACCTGCTCTGGTTCGAAATAGCGTCCCATGAGAATTTGGCTGGCGCCAAAGAGTTCTTGTAGGGCGATAACAGAGTAGAGAAGGCTGGTATCCTTAATCACAGTTACAAACTGAGAAATGATGGCTGGCAGCATTTTACGGATCGCTTGTGGGAGAATGATGTGGTAGAGGATTTGCACTGAAGTGAATCCTTGCGACATTCCTGCTTCATACTGCCCTTTGTCCACAGCATTGAGGCCACCTCGGATAATCTCAGCTAGGGCTGCTGAAGTAAAGAGGGTAAAGGCAGTAATACCTGCTGGTGTGGACTTCATCTTAAATACCAAAAAGATGGTGAAAATCCAGAGGAGGTTGGGAACATTGCGCACAAATTCGATGTAAATGCTGGAAATGATTCGCAAGACAGGATTTTTCCCATTTCTCATGACGGCTAGCACTGTTCCGATAAGGGTCGAGAGGACGATAGCAATCAGAGAAATGTAGAGGGTCAAGCCAAATCCTTTAAAGATAAAGATTAGGTTATCTGGGGTCAAAACTTCTAAAATAGATTCCATAGTAACCTCCTAAAGTGAATAGGCTTTTTTGTTGGCTTGCTCCATCTTGCGGCCAAACTGGGCAACAGGGAAGCATAGGACAAAGTAGAGAAGAGCAGCACCTAAAAAGGCAGGGATGTAGTTTCCGTTAAGAGCTGACCAAGATTTGGTCACAAACATCAAGTCCACTCCAGAGATGATAGCGACTGTTGAGGTGTTCTTGATGAGGTTGACGATTTGGTTGGTCAAAGGTGGGAGAATGATACGGAAAGCTTGTGGCAAGATAATCAAGCGCATGGCACTGATATAGGTAAAACCTTGGGACAAGGCAGCCTCCATCTGACCACTTGGTATAGACTGAATCCCTGAACGAATAACCTCAGCGATATAAGCACCGTGATAGAGTCCCACGCAGAGAACAGCTGTCCAATAAATGGGAATCATGATGGTGTGTTCACTGATGAGAGGCAAACCATAAAAGACGATGACAAACTGTACCAAGAGGGGAGTGTTTTGGTAAAATTCGACAAAGATACGAGCCAAAATCCTTAAAATTTGATGTTTGCTAGTTGATAGGACTCCAAAGATGATTCCTAAGACCATAGCTAGAATAAAGGATCCAATAGCTAAGGCAAGGGTGAAGAGGAAACCATTGAAAAATTGTCCAAAATCCTGAAAATAGGCTGTCCAAGATGATAAATCTGTCATGGGGTGTCCTCCTTAATCTGCAGTATGGCTAGATGGTTTGAGCTTGTAACGGTCATAAAGTTTCTGTAAACTACCATCCTTGCTCCATTTAGTGACCAAGGTATCGAGATAGTCATTGAGCTCGGTATTTGATTTCTTGGTAACAATGCCGTAGTCAGATGGCTTGAAACTATCTTCTAGTAGTTCTGTCCGTTTACTAATGTAGCCAGACAGGATAGAGCGGTCCACGGAAAAGGCATCAATACGGTGAGCGTGAAGGGAAGTAATCAATTCTGGGTAGGAACCAAGTTCGACGAATTTAAAGGTTAGACCTTTCTTTTTCCCTAGTTCAGTAATCAGGCGTTGGGTGATGGAACCTTGGGCAACCCCAATGGTTTTACCGTTTAGGTCCTCAATGCTTTTGATGTTGGCAGACTTATTGACCAAAAAGCCAGAAGCATCCGTGTAGTAGGGACTGGTGAAGTTGTAGAGTTTTTTACGCTCGTCAGTGATGGTGAAGGTCGCGATATCCATGTCGACCTGCTCATTGTCTAGAAGGGGACCACGAGTTTGCGCGGTAACAGGCACATAGCGAACCTTGACCTTGAGTTCGTCCGCAATCATCTTGGCAAGGTCAGTTTCGATACCAGAATAAGACCCAGTCTTGGGATCCTTGTAGCCAAAATTGGGAACGTCTTGTTTCACACCGACAACCAGCTCGCCTCTCTTTTGAATATCTGCGACACTGGTGTCTGCTTGAACTGGCTTAGCTAGGGTAAGGCTGAAAAGGCTAATCAATAATGCGGATAAAAAGAGTTTCTTTTTCATAGGCGCCTCCTTATTTGACTTTGTCACTTTCGTGGTTGATAATTTTGCTGAGGAACTGTTGGGCACGAGGTTCGCTTGGATTGTCGAAAAAGTCATCGACATCTGTCGTATCCACCAAAACTTCTCCGTCGGCCATAAAGATGATACGGTCAGCAACTTCACGGGCAAAGCCCATTTCGTGGGTAACAATAATCATGTTCATCCCGTCTTGAGCCAATTTTTGCATAACTGCCAGAACATCTCCGATAGTCTCAGGATCAAGGGCAGATGTTGGCTCATCAAAAAGGAGGAGCTCCGGATGCATGGCAAGACCACGAGCGATGGCGATCCGTTGTTTTTGTCCACCAGATAGCATGGATGGATAGGAATCTTTCTTGTCCCACATATTTACAAATTCCAGATATTTTTGGGCTGTTTTTTCAGCTTCTTTTTTATCAATTCCTAGAACTCTTACGGGAGCTAGCGTTACATTTTCTAACACTGTTTTGTGTGGATAAAGGTTAAAATGTTGAAAAACCATGCCGACTTCCTTACGAAGAGGAACTAAATCTTTCTGACTAGCACCTGCTACTTGGTGTCCATTGACTAGGAGACTTCCTTTGTCAACAGCCTCCAAACCATTGATTGTACGGATAAGAGTGGACTTTCCAGAACCAGAAGGTCCAAGCAAGACAACGACTTGTCCTTTTTCAAAACGGAGATTGATATCGCGGAGTGCGTGGTAGTCTCCGTAATATTTTTCGACGTGTTTAAATTCTACTAAAGCCATGAGAGATCTCCTTTGTGTTAGATTTTATAACATGATTCTACAACAAAAGAATGTTCTTGTCAAATCATATCTGAAAAAAATTCACTAAAATGTTATAAAAAAGCAATCTGGATAGAGAAAATGCCTAAATCATGTTATAATGAAACGATAGAATTCTTAGAAAGAGTGGATGTTTTTTTGATAACTCCTACTTATGAATGGCAGTTTGCCCCGCAGGTTGAAGATGCGGATTTTACAAAGATAGCCAAGAAGGCTGGACTGGGCCCTGAGGTGGCTCGGTTATTGTTTGAGAGAGGGATTCAGGATGAAGAAAGTCTAAAGAAGTTTTTAGAACCTTCTTTAGAGGACTTACATGACCCCTATCTGCTCCATGATATGGATAAGGCAGTAGAACGGATTCGTCAGGCCATTGAAGAAGGGGAAAACATTCTCATCTATGGAGACTACGATGCGGATGGTATGACTTCAGCTTCGATTGTGAAGGAAAGTTTGGAACAGCTTGGCGCGGAGTGCCGAGTTTATCTGCCAAATCGTTTTACCGATGGCTATGGTCCCAATGCCAGTGTCTATAAATACTTTATCGAGCAAGAGGGAATTTCCCTGATTGTGACAGTGGATAATGGGGTTGCAGGTCACGAGGCCATTGAATTAGCCCAGTCTATGGGAGTGGATGTCATTGTGACTGACCACCATTCTATGCCTGAAATCTTGCCAGATGCCTATGCCATCGTTCATCCCGAACATCCAGACGCGGACTATCCTTTCAAACAGTTGGCCGGATGTGGAGTGGCTTTCAAGCTGGCTTGCGCTCTTTTAGAAGAAGTGCAAGTGGAATTGCTTGATTTGGTTGCTATCGGAACCATTGCAGATATGGTGAGTTTGACGGATGAAAACCGTATTTTGGTTCAATATGGTCTGGAAATGTTAGGGCATACTCAACGTATTGGCCTACAAGAAATGCTAGACATGGCTGGGATTGCTGCGAATGAAGTGACAGAAGAAACGGTTGGCTTTCAGATTGCCCCTCGTTTAAATGCCTTAGGGCGCTTGGACGATCCTAATCCCGCCATTGATTTGTTGACTGGATTTGACGACGAGGAAGCGCATGAGATTGCCCTCATGATTCACCAGAAAAACGAAGAGCGCAAGGAAATCGTTCAGTCAATCTATGAAGAAGCTAAGACCATGGTGGATCCTGAGAAGAAGGTCCAGGTTTTGGCCAAGGAAGGCTGGAATCCTGGCGTTCTGGGTATCGTGGCTGGGCGCTTGCTGGAAGAACTAGGGCAGACAGTTATCGTTCTCAATATAGAAGATGGTCGTGCCAAGGGTAGCGCTCGTAGTGTGGAAGCAGTCGATATTTTTGAGGCTCTGGATCCCCATCGAGATCTCTTCATCGCCTTCGGTGGCCATGCTGGTGCAGCAGGAATGACGCTGGAAGTTGAGAAACTCTCAGATTTATCTCAGGTTTTGGAAGACTATGTCCGTGAAAAAGGTGCAGATGCTAGTGGCAAGAATAAGTTAAATCTAGATGAAGAGTTGGATTTGGAGACACTTAGCTTAGAAACGGTTAAAAGTTTTGAACGTTTGGCACCTTTTGGGATGGACAATCAGAAACCTGTTTTTTATATCAGGGATTTCAATGTCGAAAGTGCTCGTACAATGGGAGCAGGCAATGCCCACCTCAAACTAAAAATTTCCAAGGGTGAGGCAAATTTTGAAGTGGTAGCCTTTGGTCAAGGTAGGTGGGCGACAGAGTTTGCTCAAACCAAGAATCTAGAATTGGCAGTCACCCTGTCTGTCAACCAATGGAATGGCCAAACCGCCCTCCAGTTGATGATGGTGGATGCGCGTGTGGAAGGTGTTCAACTCTTTAACATTCGTGGGAAGAATGCAGTCTTGCCAGAGGGAATTCCAGTATTGGATTTCTCTGGAGAATTGCCGGATTTGGCGAATAGTGAAGCGGTTGTTGTGAAAAATATTCCGGAAAATATTACCTTGCTGAAGACGATTTTTCAGGAGCAACATTTCTCAGCTGTCTATTTCAAGAATGACATTGACAAGGCCTACTATCTGACAGGTTATGGAACTAGAGAACAGTTTGCAAAATTGTACAAGACTATTTACCAGTTCCCAGAGTTTGATATTCGCTACAAGTTGAAAGATTTGGCGGCTTATCTCAATATCCAACAAATCTTGCTGGTCAAGATGATCCAAGTCTTTGAAGAGCTAGGTTTTGTGACAATCAAAGATGGGGTCATGACAGTCAATAAAGAAGCGCCAAAAAGGGAGATTGCTGAAAGTCAGATTTACCAAAATCTCAAACAAACTGTCAAAGATCAAGAAATGATGGCGCTGGGCACAGTGCAAGAAATTTATAATTTTTTGATGAGAAAAGAGTAGAAGTTAGGAAAGAGTTGGGCAACCAGCTCTTTTTTGAAAACAAATCTTCATTTTGAAAATCATCAAAAAAATGGTATAATGGTAGGAAAAGATTCGGCTGAAAGTTTTAGAACTTTTAGAATAAGAGGGTAAACCTACCCTATAATCAAGATAAATTAAGTTTCGGAGGGAAAATGAGTAATATCAGTTTAACAACACTAGGTGGTGTACGAGAAAATGGGAAAAATATGTACATTGCTGAAATCGATGAATCTATCTTTGTTTTGGATGCAGGGCTTAAATACCCTGAAAATGAACAACTAGGGGTTGATGTCGTCATTCCAAACATGGACTACCTTTTTGAAAATAGCGACCGTATCGCAGGGGTCTTCTTGACTCACGGGCATGCGGATGCCATTGGTGCCCTGCCTTATCTCTTGGCAGAGGCTAAGGTGCCTGTGTTTGGTTCTGAGTTGACTATCGAGTTGGCGAAACTCTTTGTCAAAGGAAATGATACGGTTAAGAAATTCAATGACTTCCATGTGATTGATGAAAACACGGAGATTGACTTTGGGGGAACGGTGGTTTCCTTCTTCCGTACGACTCACTCTATCCCAGAAAGTCTGGGAGTTGTGTTAAAAACACCAAAAGGGAACATTGTTTACACAGGCGACTTCAAATTTGACCAGACGGCTAGTAAATCCTATGCGACGGATTTTGCCCGTTTAGCCGAAATCGGCCGTGACGGTGTCTTGGCACTTCTCAGTGATTCTGCGAATGCAGACAGCAATATCCAGGTGGCGAGCGAGAGTGAAGTTGGGGATGAAATTACCCAAACCATCGCTGACTGGGACGGCCGTATCATCGTTGCAGCGGTTGCCAGCAATCTTTCTCGTATCCAGCAGGTTTTTGATGCAGCTGCAGAGACTGGCCGCCGAGTCGTTTTGACTGGATTTGATGTTGAAAATATCGTCCGTACAGCGATTCGTCTCAAAAAATTATCTCTAGCTAATGAAAGTCTCTTGATCAAACCAAAAGAAATGTCTCGTTTTGAAGACCATGAGTTGATTATCTTAGAGACTGGTCGTATGGGTGAACCCATCAATGGACTTCGCAAGATGTCCGTTGGGCGCCACCGTTATGTAGAAATCAAGGATGGGGACTTGGTTTATATTGTAACAACTCCATCCACCGCCAAAGAAGCAGTTGTGGCTCGCGTTGAAAATATGATTTACCAAGCTGGTGGTGTGGTAAAACTCATTACCCAGAGTTTGCGAGTATCAGGACACGGAAATGCGCGTGATTTGCAGTTGATGATCAATCTTTTGCAACCGAAATATCTTTTCCCTGTCCAAGGGGAGTACCGTGAGTTGGATGCGCATGCCAAGGCTGCCATGGCAGTTGGAATGTTGCCAGAGCGCATTTTCATCCCTAAAAAGGGAACGATCATGTCCTATGAACATGGAGACTTCGTCCCAGCTGGAGCAGTTTCTGCAGGCGATGTCATGATTGATGGAAATGCCATTGGTGATGTTGGGAATGTCGTTCTTCGCGACCGTAAGGTCTTGTCAGAGGATGGAATCTTTATCGTGGCGATTACTGTCAACCGTCGTGAGAAGAAGATTGTGGCTAAGGCTCGCGTTCACACGCGTGGATTTATCTACCTTAAGAAAAGTCGCGACATTCTCCGTGAAAGTTCAGAATTGATTAACCAAACGGTAGAAGAGTATCTTCAAGGGGATGACTTTGACTGGGCAGATCTCAAAGGCAAGGTTCGTGACAATTTGACCAAGTACCTCTTTGATCAAACCAAGCGTCGCCCAGCAATCTTGCCAGTCGTGATGGAAGCTAAATAATAAGCAGAATACCTACGGAAAAAGTCGATATTCGGCTTTTTCTTATAGAATAGTAAAAGGAGACAACCATGGCAGTTATGAATATTGAGTATTACTCTGAAGTTTTGGATATGGAGTGGGGTGTTACCGTACTCTATCCAGATGCTAGTCGAGTGACTGAACCAGATTGCACAGATATTCCTGTGCTTTACCTTTTGCACGGAATGTCAGGAAATCAAAATAGCTGGCTCAAACGTACCAATGTCGAACGCTTGTTGCGTGGGACCAATCTCATTGTCATCATGCCCAATACAAACAATGGCTGGTACACAGATACCCAGTACGGTTTTAACTACTTTACTGCTCTAGCAGAAGAACTCCCCCAAGTCATGAAACGTTTCTTCCCCAATATGACCAGTAAGCGAGAAAAAACCTTTATTGCAGGTCTCTCCATGGGAGGCTATGGTTCCTTCAAGCTGGCTCTCGCAACCGATCGTTTTTCTCATGCGGCTAGTTTTTCCGGTGCACTCAGTTTTCAAGAATTTTCTCCTGAAAGTCAGGATTTGGGATCACTTGCCTACTGGCGAGGAGTTTTTGGAGAGATTAAAGACTGGACAGCTAGTCCTCATTCGCTTGAAAGCATGGCTGCAAGATCCGATAAAAAGACCAAACTATGGGCTTGGTGTGGGGAACAAGACTATCTTTACTCTGCCAATAACCTCGCAGTGAAAAATCTCAAAAATCTTGGTTTTGAGGTGACCTATAGTCATAGTCCAGGTAAGCACGAGTGGTACTACTGGGAAAAACAATTGGAACGTTTTTTAGCTACTCTACCAATTGACTTTGTCTTGGAAGAACGTTTATCTTAGTTTTAGGTTTCTTTCAGCTTTCTTCAGTAAAATAGAGAATCTATCTTGATCAAGGAGAATGTGATTTCAAGATAGGTTCTTATTTTTATGAAAGGTGGGGCGTCATGTTCTGGATTATTCGATTATTCTTCCGATTTCTTTTGGGAATTTGGCGTTTCTTCTGGCGTCTGGTTTGGACTGTGGCCATTCTACTGCTTATTGCCTTTGGAGTGCTTTGGTACCTGACTGGTGATTTTCATTCTGCGGTCAATCAGGTTGAAAAAATGAGCAAGATAGGTCAAGGTGGCTGGAATCAATGGAAGGAGACGGGAACGCTGGAAGTCTTGTCTCAGACAGACAGTCACCAACATGCAGAAGGCAAGTGGGCTCAGGCCTCAGCTCGCATCTATATTGAACCTCAAATGGATGAGACCTTCCAAGGTGCCTATGCAGAAGCTATAAAAAACTGGAATCAAACGGGATCCTTTACCTTTGAGGTGGTTGCGGATCCTAGCCAGGCAGATATTGTGGCAAGTGAGATGAATGATGGATCGACCGCTGTAGCAGGTCAAGCCGAGAGTCAAACCAATTTGTTAACCAAACAATTTATATCCGTAACGGTTCGCCTGAATCACTATTATCTATCCAATCCAAACTATGGTTATTCTTATGAACGGATTGTGCACACGGCGGAGCACGAGCTGGGACATGCCATCGGATTGGATCATACCAACGAAACTTCTGTCATGCAGCCAGCAGGTTCCTACTATGGAATTCAGCCTCGAGATGTGAAAGCTGTTCAAGAACTCTATACCAGTAGCGACTAGCTGAAGTTGGTACAATCTAAAATAAAATCAAAGCTCCTCCAACAAGTGATTGGTGGGGCTTTTTGTTCGTCCTGTTACGGCCTTTTTGCTATAATGGAACTATGAACAACTTGATCAAATCAAAACTAGAGCTCTTACCAACCAGCCCTGGTTGTTACATTCACAAGGATAAAAATGGTACTATTATCTATGTAGGAAAGGCTAAAAATCTGCGCAATCGCGTGCGGTCCTATTTCCGTGGCAGTCATGATACCAAGACGGAGGCTCTGGTGTCTGAGATTGTGGATTTTGAATTTATCGTCACTGAGTCTAATATTGAGGCACTTCTCCTAGAAATCAACCTGATCAAGGAGAATAAGCCTAAATACAATATCATGCTCAAGGATGATAAGTCCTATCCCTTCATCAAAATCACCAATGAGCGTTATCCTCGCTTGATTATCACCCGTCAGGTCAAGAAGGACGGTGGTCTTTATTTTGGCCCTTATCCAGATGTGGGGGCAGCCAATGAAATTAAGCGGTTGCTGGATCGGATTTTCCCTTTTCGGAAATGTACCAATCCGCCGTCTAAAGTCTGTTTTTATTATCATATCGGCCAATGTATGGCCCACACCATCTGTAAGAAAGATGAGGCCTATTTCAAATCCATGGCTCAGGAGGTTTCTGATTTCCTAAAAGGACAGGATGACAAAATCATCGATGACCTCAAGGGCAAGATGGCAAAGGCAGCTCAAAGTATGGAGTTTGAACGTGCGGCGGAATACCGTGACCTGATTCAGGCCATTGGAACGCTTCGGACCAAGCAACGGGTCATGGCGAAAGATTTGCAAAATCGGGATGTCTTTGGCTACTATGTGGATAAGGGCTGGATGTGTGTCCAGGTTTTCTTTGTCCGTCAAGGCAAGCTCATTGAGCGGGATGTCAATCTCTTCCCCTACTACAATGATCCGGATGAGGACTTCTTGACCTATGTGGGACAATTCTATCAAGAAAAATCCCACCTGGTTCCCAATGAGGTGCTGATTCCGCAGGATATTGACGAAGAAGCCGTCAAGGCCTTGGTGGATACCAAGATTCTCAAACCCCAACGTGGAGAAAAAAAGCAACTGGTCAATCTAGCTATAAAAAATGCCCGTGTCAGCCTAGAGCAGAAATTTAACCTGCTAGAAAAATCTGTCGAAAAGACTCAAGGAGCTATTGAAAATCTAGGACGCTTGCTCCAAATCCCGACCCCGGTACGTATCGAGTCCTTTGATAACTCCAATATCATGGGAACCAGTCCTGTTTCAGCTATGGTAGTCTTTGTCAATGGCAAACCGAGTAAGAAGGATTACCGTAAGTACAAGATAAAAACGGTTGTTGGTCCAGACGATTATGCCAGTATGCGTGAAGTTATTCGCAGACGTTATGGTCGAGTTCAACGAGACGGTTTGACTCCTCCTGATTTGATTGTCATTGATGGGGGACAAGGTCAAGTCAATATCGCAAAGCAAGTCATCCAAGAGGAGCTGGGCTTGGATATTCCAATTGCAGGTCTGCAAAAGAATGATAAGCACCAAACCCATGAACTGCTCTTTGGAGATCCGCTGGAAGTGGTGGAGTTGTCTCGCAATTCTCAAGAATTCTTTCTCCTCCAACTCATCCAGGATGAGGTGCACCGCTTTGCTATCACCTTCCACCGCCAACTGCGCTCCAAAAACTCCTTTTCTTCGCAATTGGATGGTATTGACGGGCTGGGACCTAAACGCAAGCAGAATCTCATGAAGCATTTCAAGTCCCTCACTAAAATCAAGGAAGCCAGTGTGGATGAGATTGTCGAAGTTGGTGTGCCAAGGGCAGTCGCAGAAGCTGTTCAGAGAAAGTTGAACCCTCAGGAAGAAGTGGGGTTGGCTCAAGTAGCGGAACCATTAAGAGAATTGGAATAAGTATCTAGATAGAAAGTAGAAGAAATGAATAGGATTGAGATTGACAGAGATATACTCCTTTTTTTACGATTTGCTTACTTTGGGAATTCAAAAGATTTATTTTTGGCTGCAACTACAAGAGCCTATCTGGATTTTAATCGAACCTTGCGATTTCATGCCATGCCAGATGAACAGCGCTTGGAGATGAGAAATCGGGCCTCTAAGTGTATCAAAGAAGCGATTTTAAATCTCTTGAATCGGGATAAGCCGTGTCAAACTGACTTTGATAGTTGGCATCATAGGACTTGTGATAGTATTATAGAATGCTATCGTTCAAATGGGATTCGATTCACTTATGGTCATGCTCAAAAGTGGATTAATATGACGTTTAAGTATCTGTATATGCTTGAAGCTGTAACCCTAGACTCCGTTTTTCCTTTTTTACACGTACCGATAGATAACATCGTGTTAGAGAGGGCGAACAAACAGTTGTGTATCCCAAAACCTTCTCAAGTGTGGAGTAGTTGGGGAGATTACGCTTTCTATCTTCAATATCAAGAACATTTGAGGCGAAGAATAGGCAAGGAAGATCCTCTTCGTTGGGAGTTTCACAATTGGCTAGATGAAATAGAAAAAGGAAAACCATCATGAACCATAAAATCGCAATTTTATCAGATATTCATGGCAATGCAACGGCACTAGAAGCAGTGATTGTAGATGCTAAAACTCAAGGAGTCAGTGAATATTGGCTTCTGGGAGATATTTTTCTACCTGGTCCAGGTGCAAATGATCTTGTTGCTCTGCTAAAGAATCTTCCTATCACGGCAAGTGTTCGAGGCAATTGGGATGATTGTGTCTTAGAGGCTTTAGATGGGCAATATGGCTTAGAAGACCCACAGGAAGTCCAGCTCATGCGATTAACCCAGTTTTTGATGGAGCGAATGGATCCTGAAACGATTGTCTGGCTACGAAACTTACCTATGCTAGAAAAGAAAGAAGTTGATGGACTGCGCTTTTCTCTCTCTCATAATTTGCCAAATAAGAACTATGGTGGTGACTTGTCTGTTGGGAATAACACAGATAAATTTGACCAACTCCTAGATGAGGAAACGGACGTGGCAGTCTATGGTCATGTCCACAAGCAGTTGCTTCGTTACGGTAGTCAAGGGCAACAAATCATCAATCCGGGTACGATTGGCATGCCCTATTTTGATTGGGAGGCGTTAAAAAATCACCGTGCTCAGTATGCTGTGATAGAAGTAGAAGATGGGGAATTGGTAAATATTCTATTCCGAAAAGTTTCTTATGATTATGAAGCGGAGTTAGAATTGGCCAAGTCCAAGGGTCTTCCCTTTGTCGAAATGTATGAAGAACTACGCCGAGATGACAATTATCGGGGGCACAATCTGGAACTCTTAGCTAGTTTAATCGAAAAGCATGGGTATGTAGAGGATGTGAAGGATTATTTTGATTTTTTGTAAAGTTAGAAATAAAATGGACGCTCTTATTTGGAAGTGAGGTTTGTAGTCGAATTGCTTAGAAAAGATGGTTTAGCTAAAGTTTGACATTGAAATTATTTTGTTATAAAATGGACTCAATTCTTAATAAAAAGGAGAACATTATGAAGAAAATTATTACAGCCAGTATGGCTCTTTTATCTGTTGTTGTTTTAGCAGCATGTTCAGGGAAAACAACGTCTGATTCTTCGACTAAAAATTCAAGTTCTGTAGAGCAAACTTCTTCAGAGACCTCATCAACAACGTCTAGTTCAAAGACAGAAAATAATGAGGTTGTTTTGATCACCGATGAAGAAATTGATAATGCTAAAACTGTTGGAGATGTGAAGAAAGTTTTTGGTAAACTAGTTGACAATTATAAAAAGCATGCAGTTGAAATTGGAGAAAAAATTCCAGAGAGTGGAAAAGAAGCATATAACGCCCAAGTTGAACCAGCGCTTAAGTCTATGGAGACTGTAAGAGAGTCATTTAACGAAAGCCTTTCAAGTATTGGTTCTGATGATACAGTAGTGCCAGAACAAACTCGTACTCTATTTGTTCAACAGTTGAAAACTGGACGTGACACAATGAAGAAAGCGCTGGAAGCGGCTTATAAAGCAGTTGCTCCATACACATCTGGTCAATAATATGAGAAAGTAGGTGTTTGATCACCTGCTTTTTGCTTGCTCAAATCCAAAACGATACCTACATAAAGAGCTACAAGTGGATAGCAGAGAGTCTGAAAGAAGTACTAACTCTATGAAAAATCTCTGCAAGCTCTTTCAAATTATGGTAGAATGGAAGCAGTAGAATTAGAAAAGGAAATCGATTATGAAATTTCTTGAATTAAATAAAAAACGTCATGCGACTAAGCATTTTACTGATAAACCGGTAGATCCCAAAGATGTGCGTACGGCTATCGAAATAGCAACCTTGGCCCCAAGTGCTCACAACAGCCAGCCATGGAAGTTTGTGGTTGTTCGTGAAAAAATGCTGAACTGGCAAAGTTGGCATATGGTTCGAACTTTGAACAGGTGTCATCAGCGCCTGTAACCATTGCCTTGTTTACAGATACAGATTTGGCCAAACGTGCTCGCAAGATTGCCCGTGTTGGCGGTGCTAATAACTTTTCTGAAGAGCAACTTCAATATTTTATGAAGAATCTGCCTGCTGAATTTGCACGTTACAGTGAACAACAGGTCAGCGACTACCTAGCACTCAATGCAGGTTTGGTTGCCATGAATTTGGTTTTGGCTCTTACAGACCAAGGAATCGGTTCTAACATTATCCTTGGATTTGACAAATCAAAAGCCAACGAAGTTTTGGACATCGAAGACCGTTTTCGCCCAGAACTCTTGATTACAGTGGGTTACACAGATGAAAAATTGGAACCAAGCTACCGCTTGCCAGTGGATGAAATCATCGAGAAAAGATAGAAGGAAGAAAAAATGACAGCAATTGATTTTACAGCAGAAGTAGAAAAACGCAAAGAAGACCTCTTGGCTGACTTGTTTAGCCTTTTGGAAATCAACTCAGAACGTGATGATAGCAAGGCAGATGCGCAGCATCCCTTTGGACCTGGGCCAGTAAAAGCTTTGGAAAAATTCCTTGAAATCGCAGACCGCGATGGTTATCCAACTAAAAATATCGATAACTACGCAGGACATTTCGAGTTTGGTGACGGAGAAGAAGTTCTCGGAATCTTTGCCCACATGGACGTGGTGCCAGCTGGTAGTGGTTGGGACACAGATCCTTACACACCAACTATCAAAGACGGTCGTCTTTATGCGCGTGGAGCTTCAGACGACAAGGGGCCTACAACAGCTTGTTACTATGGTTTGAAAATCATCAAAGAATTGGGTCTTCCAACTTCTAAGAAAGTTCGCTTTATCGTCGGAACAGACGAAGAATCAGGTTGGGCAGACATGGACTACTACTTTGAACATGTAGGACTTGCGAAACCAGACTTTGGCTTCTCTCCAGATGCTGAATTCCCAATCATCAATGGTGAAAAAGGAAACATCACGGAATACCTCCATTTTGCAGGTGAAAATACAGGTGCAGCCCGTCTTCACAGCTTCACAGGTGGTTTGCGTGAAAACATGGTACCTGAATCAGCAACAGCAGTTGTTTCAGGTGACTTGGCTGACTTGCAAGCTAAACTAGATGCCTTTGTTGCAGAGCACAAACTCAGAGGAGACATCCAAGAAGAAAACGGTCAGTACAAGGTGACTGTAATTGGTAAATCAGCTCATGGTGCTATGCCACCTTCAGGTGTCAATGGTGCGACCTACCTGGCCCTCTTCCTCAGCCAATTTGACTTTGCTGGACCAGCCAAAGACTACCTCGACATCGCTGGTAAGATTCTCTTGAATGACCATGAGGGTGAAAATCTCAAGGTTGCTCATGTAGATGAAAAGATGGGTTCCCTTTCTATGAATGCCGGTGTCTTCCGCTTTGATGAAACAAGTGCTGACAATACCATTGCCCTTAACTTCCGTTATCCAAAAGGAACAAGCCCAGAGCAAATCAAGTCAGTCCTTGAAAACTTGCCAGTTGCTTCTGTTAGCCTTTCTGAACACGGTCACACACCTCACTACGTGCCAATGGAAGATCCACTTGTACAAACCTTGTTGAATGTTTATGAAAAACAAACTGGTCTTAAAGGTCACGAGCAAGTCATCGGTGGTGGTACCTTTGGTCGCTTGCTGGAACGTGGAGTTGCCTACGGTGCTATGTTCCCAGACTCAATCGATACCATGCACCAAGCCAACGAATTTATCGCCTTGGACGATCTCTTCCGAGCAGCAGCAATCTATGCAGAAGCTATCTATGAATTGATTAAATAAAACGATAGAAGTCTGAGATGTTATGCTTGGACTTCTTTTTGGAGGGAAAACAGATGTCTCAAATCGAAAGAATCAAGCAAGCCATTATGGCGGATCCACAGAATACCAGCTATACCGAACGCGGAATAGAGCCACTCTTTGCGGCACCAAAAACAGCTCGCATCAATATTGTCGGTCAGGCTCCTGGACTTAAAACACAAGAAGCTGGAATTTATTGGAAGGATAAGAGTGGCGATCGCTTGCGAAATTGGTTAGGTGTAGACGAAGATACCTTTTACAATTCAGGTTATTTTGCAGTTCTGCCAATGGATTTTTACTTTCCAGGACATGGTAAGTCGGGTGATCTTCCACCTCGTAAAGGCTTTGCCGAAAAATGGCACCCACAACTCCTCAAGGAATGTCCAAATATTGAATTGACCCTTTTGATTGGGCAATATGCCCAAGCCTATTATTTACAGGAGAAGATCAGTGGTAAGGTGACAGAAAGGGTAAAACATTACAAAGACTATTTGCCTAAGTATTTCCCCCTAGTTCACCCTTCTCCTCGTAATCAAATCTGGATGGCTAAGAATCCTTGGTTTGAGTCTGAAGTGGTGCCAGAGTTGCAAAGAAGAATTAAAACGATTTTAGGAGAAAAAGAATGAAAGAAATTTCCTTCGATGAATTTTATCAGCTTTACCAAAATGGTCAGCTTTCTCTAGTGGACGTGAGAGAAATAGAAGAGTTCAAGATGCTTCATTTAGAAGGTGCACACAACTTACCGCTTAGTCAACTGGCTGATACTTATGAGCAGTTGGACAAGGAGCAGTTACATTATGTTATTTGTAAATCTGGGATGAGGTCAGCGCGTGCTTGTCAATTTCTAGCTGAAAAGG
>ERZ772940.369-NODE-369-length-21965-cov-7.78727_pt1 | contig 21965 bp, 24 predicted proteins | sample MGYA00511682_ERZ772940 | MGnify/ENA primary metagenome ERZ772940 (study PRJEB29015, sample SAMEA2737922) | human oral metagenome | biome: human oral; feature: human-associated habitat; material: dental | place: China | collected 2031 ... | reverse complement strand
CATGATAGCCGATAATACGGCCTGGTTCGTTGGTGTCAATTTGAAGATTGATGGTACGACGATTGTAGTCGCTTGAAATCGTACCTTCAACATCCATATCATCCACAATGGTTTGAACGTAGCTCGCTACTTCTGTTGCCACTTGTTCGATATCATAACTTGGCTCTACTTTTAAGCCCAAATCTTCCAACGATTGGCTCGCTACTTCTTGCGTTTCAGCTTCTTGTTCTGGGGCAGACTTAACTTCCTCAGCAACATCTTCTGCTTGCAGTTCATTTAAAATTGAAATATGACCTGTTTCTTCCAAAATCGTGCTGGCATGTTTTTCATTTTTCAAGATTTCAGCCTTGACCTCTTCAGAAACACCTTGACCTTCTTCTTCAATCTTCTTGATGGCTTCCACTACATGCCCCAAATCAACTGTTGCTTCGCTGACGCTCTTTACTGGTTCATTCTTTTCATTGACTTCTTTTGGAACCCCTTTAATAGCCTGCTGATTGGCTTTGATCACTGTCGTTTCACTAATCGCTTCGATATCAACTTGAGCTGGCTTCTTACCAAACAAGCCTAAGAACCCTTTTTTCTCTTTCGAAACAACCTTGATGTGGGCCTTCATTCTTGGAATGTCTAATTCTTTCAATCCTTTTTGGATTGCCTCTTCAACCGTTGAACCTGTAAATAGTACCATTACAAGATTCCTCCTTATTTTTTCTTTTTCTGTGCTTTTTTCAAGGCTTTTCTCTTCTTACCTTCTAAATCTTTTTCTGCTTGCGCCACTGCTTCTCTTTCAGCAATAATCTTGAAAGGATTGTTCAAGAAATAGGTTTGCAAAACTTGGTAAGCATTGGATACAGCCCAGTACAAGGCAACTCCACTAGGTGCAGAGATGGCAAAGATAAAGATCAGTACCGGCATACCATACATCATCCCTGTCGTAGCTCCACTTTTTTCGGATAAAGCTTTATTCGATAACCAGCTACTCAAGAAGGTAAAGACTGCTGCCAAAATCGGAAGGACAAAACTTGTATCTACTCCTCCCAAATTAATCCATAAAAAGTGACCTGTTTTCAAAAAGTCTACTCGACTCAAGGCTTGAAAGAGCGCCAAGAGAACCGGCATTTGTATTAAAATTGGCCAGAGAGAGGATGAATGTTTGATCCCTAACTCTTTATAAACCTTACGCATCTCCTGGTCTAGCTTGGTTCTACTTTCCATATCACGACCCGGATATTGTTCTCGCAAAGCCTTGATGCGTGGTTGTGCCTCTTGCATTTTTCTAGAGGCAACCATCTGTGTCTGAAAGACCGGCAATAAAATCGTCCGGATCAAGATCGTGAAGAGGATGATTCCCACTCCGATACTAATGTCAAAGGACAAAAAGCGGATAATTTCAGCAAAAAAATAGACGAATTTACTCCAAAAATCTGTCGAATCCGCTGTTATATCGCTAGCTGTACTATTTGTTGCACAGGCCGTCATGATAAACAAGGACAAGCCCAGCAAACTAGTCAACTGTAGTTTCTTTTTCACTCCCATTTCCTTCCTGGTAAATCTTTGATAACTTTAATACGTGGAGTAGATTTTTCTCCATCTCTGCATATTCCAAGGTTTCCACCCCTTTTCGGGCAATCACGACAAAATCGACATGCTCTACCAAACTCCCTTTTACACTTTGTAGAATGTGTCGGATTCGTCTCTTAATTTGATTTCTGGTAACTGCATTCCCCAGCTTTTTGCTGACGGACAGTCCTACTCGAAAATGGTTTTGCTGGTTTTCCAATTGGTAGACAACAAATTTTCGATTGGCAAAACTTGTTCCGTCCTTGAAAATCGCCTTAAAATCTTTCTCTCTTTTTACACGAAAGCTTTTCTTCAAAACTCAACTCCATCTATTAAATTACTACTATTATACCATATTTTTTGAAAAAGCCAATAACAGCAAGGTTTTAGACATTTTCTACATAAAAAAAGCTGGAAAATCTCTTTCCCAACTTCTTTTCACAATCAAATTTTACGTGTATTTACTTATTTTTTCAAGCGCTCAACATCGCGTGCAATCACCAATTCTTCATCTGTTGGAATAACCAAGACACGGATTTTCGCTGCATCCGTTGAGATGTCTCCCGTTACACCAAAGACATTCTTTTCTGGATCTACATCACAACCAAACCAAGAGATACCTGAAATGACATCCTCACGGAAATTTGCTGCATTTTCACCGATACCTGCTGTGAAGATGATTGCATCTGCTCCGTTCAAGACAGCAAGGTATTGACCGATGTGTTTTTGGATACGATCAACATACATTTCATAAGCTAAAGTCGCATCATGATCTCCTGCTTCCATAGCAGCAATCACATCACGCATATCGCTTGACTGACCAGAAACTCCCATGAGCCCTGATTCACGATTGAGAATGCGGCTAATATCTTCTGGGGTATTGAAATCCTCTGTATATTGCATGAGATAAGGGATGATAGCAGGGTCAATATCTCCTGTACGAGTTCCCATCATCACACCTCCAAGTGGTGTGAATCCCATAGAAGTATCCACAGACTTCCCACCCTTAACAGCTGTGATAGAAGCCCCATTACCAATATGGCAGGTAATCAATTTCAAATCTTCTAGAGGACGGCCCAAAAGTTTCGCTGCTTCTCCTGCGACAAACTGGTGGCTTGTACCATGAGCACCGTATTTACGAACCTTGTTGTCTGTGTAGTATTTAGTTGGTAGAGGATAGCGATAAGCCTTCTCTGGCATGGTTGTGTGGAATGAAGTATCAAATACAACAACACTGGTAATATCTGGAAGTAATTCCTTAAATGCACGAATTCCAGCTGCGTTGGCTGGATTGTGAAGAGGAGCCAAGAGTCCCAACTCCTCAACTTTTTCTATCACATCTCCCTCAACAACTGTTGATTCCTTGAAATATTCACCACCTGCAACGACGCGGTGTCCGACACCTGTAATCTCGTCGTACCCTTTGATGATGTCAAAACGAATCAAGTCATCCAATAAAATTTTAACGGCTTGTGTATGGTCTTCAATATCAAGAATTTGTTGCTCCGAACGACCGTCAAATTTTACTGTTGAAATTGAATCTTTCAATCCAATACGTTCAATCAAGCCTTTAGCCAAAACTTTCTCTTCAGGCATTTGATAAAGTTGCCATTTCAAGCTTGAGCTTCCTGCATTGATTGCAATTGTTTTTGTCATAAGATGATACCTCTTTTTAAGCGTTTTCATCTATTATAACAAAATCTCTTTTATATTTCAGTACCTTTGCTCCAATTTTGAAAATTTTCTTTAAAGGTCAACAATACTGACGGATCTTGCAAGCTAGTAAGAGGGTAAACAAAGGGTTCTATTTCCTTGTCTCTTTTCTTCTGTAAGACAAAAATACTTTTAGCTTGGCTTGCAGTTGAGAAAATATCCTCTGGCAGAGCGATGATAGCAGCCAGACTCACTTCGTCTTTGAGCCACCCTTTTAACAAATCACTTTGGGGGCTGGTCAACAAATCACTCGGAGCCAGAAAAATAGCATAGCCATCTGACTTGAGGTACTTGAGACCTTGTTCCATCAGCAAATGGTGGGCATAAGTATGTTCTTGGCTAGAAGCTACATGATAGCGTGAAGCGATAGTGTCGTCTGGGTAATAACCGACAGGTAAGTCACTGATGACCACATCGCTTTCTTTGAGCATTTGCGGACGAACGGCGTCCCCCTGAACAAAACCAGCCTGCAAACCAATCACATCTGCCATGCTAGCTGCCAAATCAATCAGCAAATCATCCACTTCCGTTCCCAAATAGTCCACCTTTTTATCAAGCGAGGTCAAGAAAGTAGCGCCTAGAATTCCCATCCCAGAACCCATTTCGAGAATAGTAATTTCCTCCTCTTTAAGCAATTCTTCCACAATAAACACCAAAAGTAAAGCAATGGCATCTGGTGTAAACTGGTGATTGGCCTGTAGGGGCTCTGTCTGCCCAGCCTTCATCAAGAGAAACTGGTAGGTCTTGAGCCATTCTTCTTTGCGAAGCGCTAAACGCTTAAGGGCCTGATTGTTCTCCTTGACCTGATTTAGCTCAGTTTCACCATCCAGATAAATGCTGTTTTGCTCCACCAAGGCGTCATAAAAGTTGGTCACCAAATCACTTTGAATGACTTGGACATTCTCTAGTAAATACGTATAAGCTTGTTCAATTTTTTCAAAATCCATATTCCTATCTTATCAAATTTCCCCTATTTTTTCCATCTGAAGAGAAAAAATCACTGCTTTAGTGAGCGAGTGATTTTTGGGCTACAGTTAAAAAGAGCTCTGCGTAATTTCCTAGGAAAAGACCTTCAGCACTGTAAAAAATCTGACTGTCAATGCTCGAAAAGCCAAACTGGGCGAGCTTATTTCCCAGTTCAGGCAATTCAAAGCCGTGATGGTTGGTATCTGTCTTGACAAAATCAGCAATGAGGAGCTGTCCATTCTCCCTAAGGTGATGGTGAAACATGGCAAGAGTTGCATCTAGATCAGGTATATGATGAAGAACTCGACTGACAACAATTATGTCAAATTTCTGCTCCAAGGGATTTGCCAGTAAATCCTGCTCCAAAAACTGGATATTCTTGATGTCTTGTTGCTCAGCTTTCAAACGGGATTGCTCCAGCATTTTCTCCGAGATGTCTACAAGGGTAACAGACTTGGCCTGCTTAGCTAGAGGCAAGGCTAACAGACCCGTCCCACCACCAAAGTCCAGTATTTCCTTGTCTGATAGAAGAGCAATCTGTTTTTCAATTGCTTGACAAACCAAGTTTGCAAGAAAAATATTTTTGGGCGAATCAAAGGTTTCTGCTTTGTGATTAAAATCGTGTTTCATGCTTTTAGTGTAACACAAAGAAGTTGAATTGCCTAGGAATTGCCTTTCTTATCTTCTGTTTTTTATTGATTAGATTCTGGGCTTGAATCAGTCGCTACCTGTTCCTTTTTATCCGTTTTCTTTTCCTTGGGTTTCATTAAAGGAAAGAGAAATTCATAGTTGCTCTTATTCATACGAACACTTGTTGCAAAACCTGTTTTCGTATTTTGATAAGTAACTTTTCCTAGGTTAAAGACACGTTCTCCACTTTCCTGCTCAGCCTTATCTTTGCTTCGTTTGGCCATGGCAAAAGCGACCAACTTTTCTTTGTTTAGGGTAAAGTCTTTGTGGTGGGCGACTTGCCGATTCAAATAAAACTGCAGCAAAAGGCTAAAAATGGCTGCCATAGTAACTGCATATAAAAGAACACCTGCCTTAACTTTTTGCTTTTTCCACACGATAGATGAATTCCCTTTCTAAGCCTTTTTGAAATTGGAAGCGAAAGCGAACCAGTTGATTTTCCTCTGTGATTTGTGCTGATTTGAGTCCATAAACCATAGGTTGATAACCTCGGCCACTGGCATCCGTTTTTCGAAAATCATCTGATTTGGACTTCCCCATAGCAATGTCCTTCCCATCTTGCTTCACATAGAGGCGATTGCCTTCCACTTTTTCAAACTGCGAACGCTCTAGCTCTGTCTCCAGTTGATCCACAAACAAGAGCCACTCCTTTTGCTCGCTTTGCTTCTGGTGACGAACTTCTGAAATGAGGAGCTGACTCATAGCCTGAAAGAGGAGCAAGCCCCCGCTGATGGCAATAAGGGCAATCAGGGATTCTAAAAGAGTGAACGCTCTTACCTTACTGCTCTTTAAGGTCGAGTAACTTCTCTGAACCATGATAGACCTCCACTCCTTTTTCACTAGAAAACACCTGAATCTCCACTCCGTTTATGTTTACCTGATTTTGACCTGTCTGCAGAGCAATCTTAGCTACCCTCAAGACTTCTTCCTTTTGCAAGATTCTTGCTTCTTCTTGCCTATTTTTCTGGATTTGTCCCAAAAGAAGGGTCGCAATGCTGGCAAAAACGGCTAGAGCAACTACTGCTTCTAGTAAGATCACTGCCTTAATTTTTAGTTTCCTTAATGCGTTTAATTTTTCCATTTCCTAGATATAATTGATAGCGAATCGCTCCTTTGCTAGTCTGAAATTCCACCTTAGCCAGGGACGAATTGCCCCCAACTCGGTCAAAGTGAATCGTCTGTCCTGATGGCGCCTGAATTCCTTTAGGAACGGTCAAGTTTTGACTGCCATTGCTGATCGTCTGTCCATCTAAGTTCAGACTGGTTTTTTGCTGACTAGCAACACTGCGTTTTTGCGTTTCCCGATAGAGTTCTTCAAACTCCATAAAGAAAATCTGCTCTTCCACTGCTGCAAAACTGGACTGAACAGAACCGGACAAGCCCAAGGCAAGGATACTCACAAGTCCCAAAACAAGGAGACTTTCCAGCATAGTAAAGGCCTTAATCTGCAACAGTTTGATTTGTTTTTTGTTTTGCATGGTAGTCTTTATAAGCCTTGGCTTGCTCAGCTGTGATACGACCGTCCGCTTGTAATTTGCTGAGGCTGGCATCATCATTTTTATCCAAACGATAAAGTTCTGCCTGACTTTCCACAACCTTGACAACAGCAGCTTTTCCTTTATCATCTACGGCATCCTTTTGCTTGGTCAAATTGGGCACAAAGAGCAAGAGAAGAACGCTGATGATGAGCAAGACGACTAACATTTCTACCAAAGTGAAAGCTTTAACCTTGGCTTTTTTTAAATTTGTCATAAGTTTTTTCATTTTAAAAATTTACCTCCATATTTTGATACATGGGCATGAGCATTGCCGCATAAAGTAAAACGATAATCAGGGCCACAAAGATAAAAACCAGTGGCTGTACTAAGTTCATGGTGCGGTTGACTCGGGTAAAAAAGGCTTCCCAAGTTTTTTCAGCATAGATTTCCAACTCACTCCCCAGCTTGGACTTGACTTCTCCATACTCGATGATGAGACTCAACTCCTTTTTAAAGAAAGGATAGGTCGCTATGGTTGGAGAAAATTCGCGGCCATTTTGCAGAGCTTGAGCCAGATCTTGACCGATTTCTTTAAAGAGCTGGGAACCTTGTTCCCGCATAATCTGAAAAATCTGCGTCAGCTCCATTCCCTGCGAAATCATATTGCCCCATTCACGCGCGTAATAGGCTGTCAGATAAGTCTGGACAAAGATTCCCAGAAAGGGAATCCGCGCTAACATCGAAAAGACCCGCATCTTGGAACTTCTTTTGTAAAAAGTGAGGGCTAAAAGTAAAGATAGAGAGCAAACCAACACTAGTCCCAGAAAAATTTGTGGCAGATTGCCAATGATTTGAGTAGCGATATTGCTACTGTCCAGTTGGGGGAGCAAATAGTTTCTTAATCCCAGCATGATTAGCAGGAGAAATCCCAGCAAAATCAAGGGATAGGTCGCCACTTCAATTAACTTTTTCTTGACCTTGGCCAGATTGTCCAGATATTCTTCTATCTTTCCCAGACTCAGGTGGAGATTTCCATGAACTTCAGCTAGGGATAACTGAGTGACAATGGCACTTGAAAACCCCAAACTTTCCATCATTTCTGAGAAGGATTTCCCCTGAGACAAGCCTTGGTGCATCTGGGCCACATAGTCCTTTTCCAGCAGGGCACTTCTGCCCAAAAAAGAAATAATTTCCACCAAATGAAAGCCACTGGAGAAGAGGTTGTTAAACAAGGTGATGATTTTCTTCTGCTTAGCTGTAGCTAATTTTTTCCGTTTCAGCCTGAAGACTTGTGATATGTCCATCTTTAAGAAGCTGGTCAATCTGCTCATTCCAGTTAGTTGGCTGGTGTTCCTGATAGTCTTTGTTTGCAAAGTCAACGATTCCTCCTCCCCCGATTAATCTCTGGTAGCAGACGCCTTGCAGGACAACTGATAGTTCCTCCTCCGTCACACCCAACTCCAGAAGGCGTTCATAAACTCCTCGGATACTCTTGGCATGAATGGTTGAAAAGACTGTCGCCCCTGTCAAACTGGCTCTGACCACTGCACGCGCCGTCTCGCTATCCCGAATTTCACCGATAATCAGGAGATCCGGACGATGCCGGAGAGACAGTTTGATCAGATTTTCATAGGTCAGCCCAATCGTTTCATTCAACTGTAACTGGAGCATCTCTTCTTGCTTGATTTCGACAGGATCTTCGATGGACATGACCTGTTGCCCCATAAACAGAGACTTGGCTAATTCGTGCATCAGAGTCGTCTTGCCACTTCCGACTGGACCAGCAAAGAGATAGAGTCCCCGTTGCCGGTACTGCTCACCCAGTTCGTTCATATCCTGAAACCAGAAATGCAGGTCCTGCTCCTCATCGTGCAACAAACGAATGACCAAACTCTCATGTCCCCGATAATCTCCTACGGTAGACAAACGCAGAGAAGACTTCTTCTCCCCATGCTGATAGTCACAAGACCCCAGCTGACTACGCCTCTTCTCTCCTACGTTCATACCCGCCACAAACTTAAAATGACTAATCACCGCAGCTAAAACATCAAACTCATAGGAGTCAACTAGACAGCGTTCGTCTCCAACCCGCATGTGAAGCTCGTAGGACTTTTCCTTGGGGATAAAATAGATATCCTGAGCCTTCTTTTCTTTCGCAGTAGCAATAATTTTCTGTGCAATTTCTTGTACCATACCGCCCTCCTTATCTAACTATTCGCAAAAAAATAAAAAAAAGCAACTTAAAAAGTTACTTTTTTATCTCCATTTCATGCGGCAAGAACGATGCTTTTCTTGACCTGTTTGTTTTTCGTAGCCTGGACGTAGCTTTTCATCAGGGATGACTTGCTCATCCTGTAAAAGTGCCAAAGAATGGTACTGCTGCAAATACTCATCACACTCATCACACCAGCGTTTATCAGCAGGATCCCAAAAAATAGTCATCAAATCACTCCGACTCTTATAAAGAGGATTCTTCTTTTCCAGCTCAAACCAGCATGATTTATAATATTTTAGAGCATCATAATACTTGTCAAAAGATTGACTCATAATGACATCTTCTTCCCAACCTTCTATGAACCACCACGGTTCAAAATCCCCATACATTTCTATAACACGATACATTCTTACTACTTCCTTTGTATCGTATATTATATCTAATTTTTTATTACAAGAAAAGGATTTTGCTTGCCTTTCCCTTTAGGAAGACTTCTTTAAATAGCTTTTCAGCCTATCATAAAAATAGGAGTCCTTTATTGACCCCTATTTTATCTTCTTAGGCTTGATAACGTTTCACACCGTCTAGGTACGTTGCTACCAATTCCAAATCTTTATCTAGTACGATAAAGTCGGCATCGTAACCTTCACGGATTTGACCACAGACATCATCGATGTGAACAGATTTTGCTGGGTTGAGGCTGGCCATCATGACTGCTTCATGCGGATTCGCAATGCCCCATTCGACAACATTCTTCAAACCGTCCTTGAGTTTGAGTATAGAACCTGCCAAATTGCCTGTAGATTTGAGGCGTGCAGTCCCATTGGCAACAACTACTGGGAATTCTCCCAACATGTAGTCACCGTCTTCCAAGCCACCAGCTGTCATACAGTCTGTGATAAGGGCAATATTTTCAGTTCCTTTTTGTTTGAGCAAAATGTCACAGGCCTTTGGATCTACGTGGTGGCCGTCACAAATCAATTCTGCGTAAGTATGTGGCAATTCATACATGGCTCCCACCATACCGAGCTCACGGTGAGTCAACCCACGCATCCCATTGTAGGCATGTACCCAAACGCTTGCTCCAGCATCGACTGCTTTTTTAGCTTCATCAAAAGTCGCATTTGAGTGTCCAAGAGCAACCGTTACGCCTTCTCCAGTGATAGTTCGTACAAAGTCTTCTACACCTTCGCGTTCTGGCGCAAGGGCGATTTTATTGAGCAAGCCATTGGCAGCTTTTTGCCAAGCACGAAACTCATCCATACGAGGGTCTTTCATGTAGGCAGGGTTTTGAGCCCCCTTGTATTTCTCTGTGAAATAAGGCCCTTCAAAATAGATCCCACGAATCTTGGCTCCACTTGCTTCCTGGTAACGAGCACCGATATTTTCAGTTACCGCAAGCAACTGCTCGTAAGAGGAAGTCAACGTCGTTGGCAAGAAGCTGGTAACACCCGTGCTAAGTAGTCCTTCACTCATTGTATGAAGGGTACCTTCGATGTTATTATCCATGACATCCACACCGCCAAATCCATGAATGTGGGTATCCACAAGTCCTGGTGCAATGCTATAACCAGTATAGTCAATCACCTCAGCTCCTTCAGGAATCTCTTCTACATGTTTTCCAAACTTGCCATCCACAAGTTCCAAGTAACCGCCACGACGAATTCCGTGTGGGTAGAAAAACTGATCCGCTTTAATATAATTAGGCATAATGATAACCTCCTTGATAGATTGATTCTAGAATTTATTATGTCAATTACATTATAAACCTTTCTTTTTCATTTGTAAATGGTATAGACCTATTTTCTAGAGATATTTTAAAAGAGCTGGATATCTCCAACTCTTTGATTTTATTTTGATTTCACAGGTAGTTCTTGAGCGGCCTTAACAGCAGCTGCAATCGTCTCTGCGTAAAGTTTAGCACCTTCTTCAATCATGTTGCTATCATTTCCAAAGTGGACTTGGTCAGTTCCGGCCCAGATTTCAGGGTGTTCCTTAGCAACCTTATTCCAGTCAGCGATGCTCACGTAAGGATTCTTTTCAGCTAATTCTCTCGCATAAGCCGCATACTGCTCCACTGATGCATAAGTGTCCTTGCTCTTGTCTCCCTCATAAGGTGTCACCAGTATCAGATGGTGTCCTTTCGGTAGATTGTTCACGATGCTGTCCAAATCATTCTTATAGCCTTCAGGATTGTTGACCCCCGTTGCAATGACAACTGTTTTTAAAAGCGCCTTGTTCTGGCTATTATTGAGCATGATGTCATTGGCTTGCTTGGTCGTCCGACTAACCTGAGCATTGATATTTGCATCAGGAAGCGCCTCTTTTAAGGCTGTATTGGCACGTAAAGTCACTGAATCCCCAATCAGACTCGTTCCCTCAGAAATTCCTAGGCGACTGACTTCAGCTTGTTCAGCAAGAGTCTTTGTTTGTCCTATATTGGTCTGAGCTTGCTTGAAACCATTGACCATCAAGTCTGTCTCAAAAGCTCCAACCTGAGGAGCTGCAGCTATGATAATCAAAGTAAGTAAGGAAAGGGCGCCCACAACACTAGCACTAATAGGTTTGATATGACGCAGTTTAGTGATTTTTCTAACTAAAGCGTTGGTCTTACCAGCAATCAATGGCTCAATAATATAGAAGGATAGGATAGCAAAGAAATAAGAAAAGATGATTGTCAGAATAACAGCAGGCAGATTACTCATCAGCTGCGAAAAGATAATATAAAAAGGCCAGTGGAAAAGATAAACCGCGTAGCTGGTATCCGCTAAAAATGTGATTATATGAGGTTCTCGTATCTCAGGCGTTTTCTCATGCAAAACACGCGCAGCAAAAATCATGGTCACGGCCGCTAAACTTGCCAGTAAGAAACCAAATAGATAAGCGAACAGGTAGGTAAACTTGACAAAGAAGGTCAAGAGTACTAACACCAAGAGACCTGCAGCAAACACCAGTAGATTCTGACGAAGATCCCACGTCCGATCAAACTGCTTAACTAAATCGCTCGTCTGACGAACACCCACAACCGTCGCCAAAATACTTCCTAAAAAGAAGGGATAGACATGGGTTAAACTTGAAAAGTAGACAGACGAATGAGAACCAGCCATTAGACTACCAATAAACATGGAGAAAAAGCTAATGATGAAAGCTCCCGCAGAAAGGAGAAAGACCATCCCTCTCAATTGACTACTAGATTTTGAACGTTTCGATAAGAACCAAACCGCTAAGCCCCAAAGAATATAGTAGTGAACCTCAACAGCTAGACTCCAGTTGTGAACAAAGAGATGCGGAATGAACTGGGATTCGTAACTTCCCCCTGTTAACATCTCATAGAAGTTGGTCATAAAACCAAAAACTCCCGCAATCTGACCGCCAATTCCAGCAACATAGTCTTGGCGAACTAAGAGGGTAAAGGGCATGGTTACCAAAACCATCAGAACCACAGGTGGTACGATGCGGTAAAACCGTCTCTTAAAAAAACCCAGTAAATCAATCTGGCGTGCCTTCCCAAATTCTTCTAAAAGGAGAGAAGTGATTAAAAATCCTGAAAAAGTGAAAAAGACATCTACCCCAAAGAAGCCTCCAGGAAAGATCGTTTGAAAGAAGTGGTACAAGAGCACCAAAAGTAAACCTGTAATCCTAATCAAAGAAAACCATTTAATACGCATACGAGTTTATTCCCCACTCAATTAGATCGTAAAAACATCTAATTTTCATTCCATAATACACCTTATTTTATCAAAAAAAGAAGAAAAATCCTAAGAGAAAACTTAGGATTTCAGTATTCTATTTTTACACTTTAGAAATTGCGTCCTGACTTGTTGTAACCATATTTTTCCACAAAATACTCACGGAATTCCAAGAGATTATCATCCATGATGGCTTGGCGAACCTGCTTCATCAGGTTGAGTAAAAAGTAGAGATTGTGGTAGCTAGTCAAGCGGATACCGAAGGTTTCGTCGGCCTTAAGCAGGTGACGAAGGTAGGCACGTGTGTAGTTCTTACATGTGTAGCAATCACACTCAGGATCCAGTGGCATAAAATCTTCAGCGAATTGGGCATTCTTGACAACCAAACGACCTTGGCTGGTCATACAAGTCCCATTACGAGCGATACGAGTCGGCAAGACACAGTCAAACATATCCACACCACGAATAACCCCATCAATCAAGCTATCTGGCGCTCCCACACCCATCAAATAGCGAGGTTTGTTTTCAGGAAGAAGTTGGGTTGTGAAGTCCAAGACTGCATTCATCTCTTCGTGGGTTTCTCCCACTGCTAAACCACCGATAGAGTAGCCAAGGAAGTCCATGCTGACAAGGTCATGAGCTGACTGACGGCGAAGGTCTTCAAATCCTGCCCCCTGCACAATTCCAAACAAACCTTGATCCTGTGGGCGACGGTGAGCCTTCAAACCACGCTCAGCCCAACGACTGGTACGTTCGATTGATTTCTTAACGTAATCATAGGGTTGGTAAAACTGAGGACATTCATCAAAGGACATCATGATGTCTGAGCCTAGATTGTTCTGAATAGAGATGGCCTTTTCTGGCGATAGGAACATCTTGGATCCATTGAGATGGTTTTTAAAGGTTACTCCTTCTTCGGTGATATTTCGGCTATCTGCTAGGGAATAAACCTGGAAACCACCACTATCCGTCAAGATTGGTTGGTCCCAATTCATGAATTTGTGGAGACCACCTGCGCGTGCGATGAGTTCGTCCCCTGGGCGAAGCCAGAGATGATAAGTATTAGAGAGGATAATCCCTGATCCCATCTCCTTCAACTCCTCTGGCGACTGGGTTTTTACAGTAGCTTGGGTCCCAACCGGCATAAACATAGGTGTCGGGAAGGTGCCGTGAGGAGTGATGATTTCTCCCAGACGAGCTCCTGTGTGTTTTTCTTTCTTAATCAAACGGTATTTGATTGGCGAATCTGACATTTTCTACCTCCGAAGCTGGGAAAGACAGTCCCAGTTCATACTTTGTGCCCAAAGGCATACTGTATGATTTTATCAAAAAAACCAGGAACTGTCACGAACTATGGTATAATGAGAGAATGAAATACCCAAAAATTGATTTAAAAACTATTCGTCTGCAGACGAGGCAATTTCAGGCTGAAAATCCCCGCCTATTTCTCGTCTATCTCTTACCTAGCATACTGGTCATCTTATCAGGCTTTCTCAACCCCTTGGCTCGTCTCCAAGAAAGTGTTTTAGAGCAATCCTTTTTCAGCATGCTGGCACAAGTGCTCCAAGCCTATCTCTTCCCACTAGTGGTTTCTTTTGTGAGCACGATTTTTCTAGCAGGTGCTGCTTTTGCGACACTCCGACTCCTCAAGGATCCTGATACAGAACTCTCAGTAAAATCAAGCCTAGCCCTCTTTGCGGAAGAGCGCTTCTCGCAAACCTTCCTAACTCTGCTCCTCAAACGTTGCTACCTCTTTTTATGGAGCATTCCAAACTTAGTAGGCGTTTATTTTCTCTTTTATAGCAATCTCTTAGCTCGGAGATTTGTCGCCCTACATCCTGAATTTCCAAAATTAGACCTCTCATCCGTTGAAACAGAGCAGTTCCTTATGACCTTTGGCCTCTACTTTTTCGCGAGTCTCATCTTGATGATTGTAGGGAACATCCTCTATGTTCCGCAACATTATGCCTACTCGCAGGTAGAATTCCTCCTCTGCGATACTCTAGATTTAGGACAGGCTAAACCCCGTCAAATCCTGAAAACTAGCCGTTTCTTGATGAAAGGTTACAAATTCCAGCGCTTTGTCCTCGACCTACAACTACTCCCTTGGTACTTCCTCAACTGGATCACCTTTGGAATTGCTAGCTTTTCACTCCTTCCCTATATCCAAAACAATCACATCTTCTTTTACAGAGCCCTACTAGCCCGTAAACGTCGAAATGGATAAGAGTCTACAAAAACCAGCGTCGTTCAGGACGCTGGTTTTCTTATTTCAAAAGTAACATACTCAGCAGAGTCAAAATAGCAGGCCCACCTTGCTTCAGAATAATCTTCTTGTCTGCTGTCAGAGAACCGTAGGTCGCTGCACCAAGCACAAATAAAACAAAGATGGTCACAATTTCCAAACTTTGTGAGAAATAAATCCCGTACAAGAGAAAGGCCCCTATCAAAGCATTATAAATTCCTTGATTTTTAAATAATGAACTCACTGAAGGACGAGCCAGTTCTTCCTTATCCACATTAAACACTCGACTAGTAGTATCTGATTGCGTAGCCACACTTTCCAAATAAAAAATGTAAAAATGCTCCAAGGCAACGATAGTTGCTAAAATAATTGTAAAAATAGACATATTCTTCTCCTTAAATTTCTATCTCTTCTAAGCCAGATATCAACTTTTCCAACAAGCGACTGAACTCTTCTCGCTCTCCTTTTGTAAGTACACTCTCCATCTGACTCTTTACGTTTATATGGTGTTGGGGAGAGTTGGTTATTAGTTGTTCTCTCGCAAAGTCTGTCGCTTCCACCAAAACCTCCCTCTGGTTTTCAGGATTCCGACGTCGATTAACCAAACCTTCCTTTTCCAAAATTTTAAAGTGCCTTGTCAAGGCAGCCTGATCAATCTTCAATCTATCCTGAACTGCTATTTGATTACACGGAGACTGATCGATTAAGAAACATAAGATTTGATAACGAGTCAGACTAATTCCCAATTGGCGTTCAAATAGTTGTGTCATAGACTGATCTGTCAACCGTAGTTGATACAGCAAATCTTGGATTGCTACCATAAATCTTTCTCCTTTAAAATTGATTCATCAATTATTGACTTATCAAGTATAGTATAAGGCAAAAGATAAATCAAGCAATCTGTTTACATTCTCTTGAAATATTACTCACTTCCTCATATTTATCCCTTTTATCCTGAAGAAATGACACAAAAAAAGAAGCGGGAACTCAATCAGTTCCCAACTTCCATTTTAATGATTAGTTCATTGAAACGTGAACATGGTCATAGTGGTTTTCGGTTACGCTACCACGGTCTGGCATTGGATTCCAAGTGTAGGCTGGTCCATATTTACTATCATATGGAGCGTAGAAACGTTGTTTCCAGATGATGTAGTTGATACCACGGCTCGCCATATTTTTGACTGCATATTCTGCAACTTGATCCCCGAGTGCTGAACTCACTGGAACCATGAAGTCGATGGCCAAACCTTTACCATGGTCCCCACTGTCACCAGGACGGTAACCACTAAAGGATGTGATGCCAAACAAGTTGGCGATTTCCTCCTTAAAGGCTGCCGTTTGCGGTTGAAGACCAGCGTTCTCAGACTTAGCAACAGCAAGTCCTGCATAGTCAGGAGCTGCTGGTGCTGAGTAAGTTCTTGAAGGAGTTTGGCTTTGCTCTGCTTGATAAGTCGAAGTTGCAGTATCAGAAGTTGCTGTTGATGCTGCTGTTTCTTCTGTTGTACTTGTTCCTGTTGTATCAGCAGGCGTTTCAGTTGCTGGAGCAGCTGCTACTGGGGCTTCTGTTGGAGTTGTTGCTGCCGTTTCTTCGGTAGCTGGAGTCGCTGCTTGTGGAGCTTCTTCAACTGGACTAGTTGTTTCTGCTACTGGTGCTTCCGCTGGAGTCGTTTCAGCTGTTTCTTCAGCTACAGATGTTTCTGTAGATGGTGTCTCTTCAGCAACTGTCGCTGTCTCAGAAACTTCTGAACTTGGCGCTACTTCTGCTGGTTTTTCAGTCTCTGTTGCAGTTGGAGCTTCCTCAATTGGTTGAGAAAGGTCTTCTACTTGAACTGTTTGTTCATCGACTGTCACTTGATTCGTCGTCAAATCAGCTGTTGCAGTCGTCACTTCTTCACTAGCATCTGATTGAGGAGCTTGGATTTCAACTTCCGTTACCTCTTCTGCCTCATTGACAGTTGTAGTGAGGACAGTATCTGGGAAAATCAAGTCCATATTGGTGATTTTGTTCAAATTAGCAAGAACCGTCACATCTACTCCCAAAGCTTCTGCAATCGTGCTCAGGGTATCACCATACTGAACTGTATAGCTATTTTTGTTCTCGTTTTTCGTTACGTCATTTTGGATTTGCTCAACGCTACGTGCTGTCCAAGAGATTTCTTGAGCTTTAGCTCCTAATGCGGGAGCAAGAGACAAGGCTACTGTTGAGGCTAAAATAATTCTTTTCTTCATTCGTTCATATTCCTTTCAAATGAATACCTGTCTATCATAACACAAAAAAAGCAGAAAAAAAGCCCTCTCGGGCCTATTTAACAGAACTGTCTATTCCCTGTAACAAACTCGATTACTTGAAATAGTTTGTTAGGTTTCTGTCACAAAACTGACACAATCTTCTCGCTCCTAATCCTCAAAAATATGAGAAATATCTGCTAACTCTTGAATCCTGTGATTCCCTTCATAAGAAGACTCTAAAAAGTTGATGCTTTGAAGGCCACTATTCTGGGCAAATTCCACATCTAAAGTCCGGTCCCCTATATAATAGGTCTTCTCAGGATCCAACTCATACTTGTCTAGCAGATAGGTCGCCGCTTGTGGACTTGGCTTCCGCTCAAAACCGCTCTGACTGGTTAAAATCTCTCTGAAATAGGATTCCAACCCCAAGTCTCTGAGAATGGCAAAAGCATTGTCCCCCTTATGAGTATAGACAAACTGCTGAATCCCTACTTGGTCTGCCCAAGCTAGCACTTCACGCGCACCTGGCATCAAAACTACCTGAGCATTCTTCTCAGCCAGACTTTGGGCGCGCACCTGATTGAGCACTTCCGCATCCAGGTTTCTCTCTTCTGCCACCTGCTCCAGCAAATCCTGCACAGAATACCTGAGGATAAACTCTCTCACTTTCTCCTTATCATAAGGAATAGAAAACTGAACAAATGTCTCCTCAATTCCTGACAAAATCGCTTCGTAAGAGTCCAATAAGGTCCCGTCCAAATCCCAAATAAAGGCTATTTTTTGCATTTTCTATCCTTTCAAGCTCATATAACGCTGGTAACGGTAACGTAGAAATAACCAGCGAAAACCATTATCCAAGAGAGTCCCTGCCCAAATACCAGGCAAGCCCCAACCAAGAACAATACCCATCAGATAAGCTGTCCCTATACGGATACACCACATCCCAATACTTGTCGCATAAAAGGGGAGGCGAGCATTTCCCAAACCCTGCCAAACTGCCGTATAAATAACTGTCCCTGTCGCCATGGGGGTTCCTAGTAGAGAGAACAGTGCCACCAAAACGCTCGCTTCAACCGCTACAGGATCGGTCGTATAGAGATGAGTCAATGGTGTCCCCAAGGCATAGATACTGAGAGTTAAGGGCAACATGAGGAGCAGAGAAAGCCAAAAGGTTTGTTTGCTCAAATTATCTACTCTTTCCCAGTTATCCTCCCCAACTGCTCGAGCTACCTGCATGACCGTCGCCGTAGCGACGCCAAAGGCAGGCATATAGTTAAACTGGGTCAAGACTTCTCCGACTGCATTCCCCGCTACTGCCTCCGTCCCAAAAGAAACAACCAAGGCAATGACCACTACATCTCCAGCTCGCATCATGAGACGTTCTCCTGCCGCTGGTAAAGCCAAAGTCAATAGTTCCTTATCTAAACCAAAAGTCGGTTTCTCAAAAGGCAGCTTTAATTGCGACCACAAAATCACAAGACCGACTAAGCGAGACAAGATAGTCCCCCAAGCAACACCCGCTATGCCCATATCAAGGACAAAAATAGCTAGACTTGAAAAAAGAATATTCAAGGCATTGGATAACAGACTAACATAGAGAGGTAGACGCGGATTATGCGTTGCACGAATCAAGGCACCTAGACTGGTCATCAAGCCCAAGAGAACAATCGATCCACCCACCAAAGATAGGTAGAGCCCACCACTCTCAGCCACAGCCTGCTCAGTTCCCAAAAGTCCTATCATCTCTTGCCCAGCAAAGAGTGATAAGGCGCCTAAAAGCCCACTCAGCAATAGGGTTATCTTGAGAGCCTCTGTCACGTGATAAGCCAACTTGGACTGATTTTTCTGCCCCAAACTTTTTGAAATAACACTGGAGATAGCAGCTCCCAGAGCGATAAAAATCGCCTGGTAAATCGTGATAATATTGCCAGCCACTGAAACACCTGAAATAGCGATTAAGCCCAAGTGAGCGACCAAGTAACTATCCACCATGCCCATAAGCATCTGCAAAAAGTTTTCACCCATAGCTGGCAATGCAATGTTAAGAATGTCCTTATTTTTCTTAAACAATCCTTCCTCCTGATGAAAAGAAACTCAGTTGGTTTCCCAACCGAGTTTACTCCCTCTGTCTTAAAGTCCTAGATAAGCCTCAACCGCTGCTTGCATGTCAGCAGCTGCCACTGTTGTTTTATGACGAACTGGAGCTGTTTCAAGGCCATCAACCGCTGGTGGCACTGCCACTCCTGAAATGTCATGCAATTGAGCCAAGGCTTCAAAGTCAGTCAAGCCTGCTTTTCCTGTTACCGCTTCTACGGCAACCACTGGGAACTTGTATGGACTAGCTGTTGAAGCAATCACTGTCTTGGTTACATCGCCAGTAGCTGCTTGGTATTTTCTATAAACTGCTGAGGCAACCGCCGTGTGGGGATCCTCGATATAAGAATCTGACTCATAAACACGCTTGATTTCTGCCGCTGTTTCTTCCTCAGTCGCATATTCAGCTGCAAAGAGTTCCAGAATCGCTGCATCAAAGTCTGTCAATTCATATTGTCCTTGTGTACTCAAGGCATTCATGAGTTCAGCTGTCTTAACCGCATCATTCCCCAAAAGATGGAAAATCAAGCGCTCCAAGTTTGAAGATACCAGGATATCCATAGATGGACTAGTCGTCACTTTAAACTCACGTTTCTTGTCGTAAACACGTGTCTTGAAGAAGTCTGTCAAAACATTATTGTCATTTGAAGCACAGATTAATTTGCCAACTGGAAGACCGATTTGTTTAGCATAAAAGGCAGCCAAGATATTTCCAAAGTTTCCTGTTGGTACTGTGAAGTTGACCTTTTCACCAGTCACAATCTCACCAGACTTGACCAACTGAGCGTAGGCATAAACATAATAAACAATCTGTGGTACCAAACGACCAATGTTCATAGAGTTAGCTGATGAAAATTGCAGTTTATTGGCAGCCAACTTTTCACGAAGAGCTACATCGTTAAACATATGTTTCACGTTTGTTTGCGCATCATCAAAGTTTCCATCAATAGCGATAACATGAGTATTGTCGCCAGTCTGAGTAGTCATTTGCAACTCTTGTACCTTGCTAACACCATCCCTTGGATAAAAAACGATAATCTCAGTACCAGGTACATCCGCAAACCCTGCCATAGCAGCTTTTCCAGTATCACCAGATGTCGCTGTCAAAATGACGATTTTGTTCTCTAAACCATGCTTTTTAGCGGCTGTCGTCATAAAGTATGGCAAGATAGACAAGGCCATATCCTTAAAGGCAATCGTTGAACCATGGAACAATTCCAAGTTGTATTGCCCATCCAGTTTCACCAATGGCGCAATCGCTGGAGTATCAAACTTGCTATCGTAGGCATTGTTGATACAGTAGTCCAACTCCTCAGCCGTAAAGTCATCTAAAAATGCTGACAAAACTAATTTAGCTACTTCTTGGTAAGAAGCATCTTTCAATTTTTCAAAGTCCAAATCAACCTTTGGATAAGTAAGTGGTGTAAACAAACCACCATCCGTCGCCAAACCTTGCAAAATAGCTTGGCTGGCAGTTACTGTATTATTGGCATCACGCGTTGATTGATAAACTAATGTCATGAATCCCTATCCTTTATCTATAGTCTCTTCCATTATATCATGATTTTTCAGAAAATTCTCGCTTTATAGCAAAAATTATAATCCCAATTTGTCTCTCAAGGGCTGTAAATAGGCCATTTCTTGCTTACCTCTCTTCTCCAGTCCTTCCTCAGCTAGAAGGAGTAAGCCTTTTGAAAACTCGACAATTGCAGTTTCTTCCTCATCTGTGAGCATTTTCTTAGAAAATTGTCGCCTCAATGACTTGTAATCACGACCAAATGTGGTAAAAAATGGCGCAGATTGCAAGTAAGCTTCTAACTTATTTAAATTAAGCAACAAACCCAAATGAAAAGCCGTCGCAGCAAAAGTACGATTCAAGGGTTGCGTACATACACTACGAAACTCAATAGTACCTCGAGTTGTTAAATCTTGGTACTGGTAACTACGGTGAGTTTGGAAGTCCTTCTCCTGAGGATAAAGAAGGATCTCCCTCCCATCAAGGGCGAAGGCATGAATTTTCGGAGTCCCTAAGTAATCTTTTGCTCGAATTGGATAAAAATAATAGGTTTCGCCATCACGTTCCGCAGTAAAGATTGCAGAATGATCTAGATAATCAAAAAAATCATTCTCGTCTTTGAAGAGTCTGGTATTGACGCCTACATTTTCAGCATAAATCCCGTGCATAGACTCTTCCCAAAAAATATCTCTCGAAATTTTGGTATCCCAATCTTCCCCTGAAAACTCAGAATTGGCAAATAAAAAGGCTTTGGCAGCTTCAATCTGGTTAAATGCATTGATTACACGCAAATAGTTAGACTTTGAAACATCCAATTGAACTTGACTTCCACAGATAAAAGCACCGTATTCCGGGTAGTCGTGTAAATCCGTCCCTAGAACAGTTCTGCTCAACTTCAAATAGTTCATTAACATCTGATAACGTGCATAAGCAACCGGTTGATTATCATTTTTATCCCAATAAGGATGAATTCCAGAACCAATAATTGCATAATTTGCTTTACTCAGCTTTTTCTGAATCAGATCCATATAATCTCGAAAACGCACTTCAACCTCTTGGATGAATTCCGCCCTACCAAAGGCAAACTCGATAGTTGTATAGGAGACTTCAAATAAGATAGTATCTTGGCTAACTGGATCGAACAACTGAATTGGGTTCCCAAAATCATCCACTTTTTCGATAGTAAAACCCAGTACTGATGGTAAATACCGAAAGAGATCCTTAACAACTTCACCATCTGTAGCTTTACCCTCTAAATTTACAATAGGATATTCTAACTCGATTCCAATAAATAAATCTGGGTGCTCTTTGATATTATTTAAATAACGTTTCTTTAGTAGTTCAACAGACCGAGACATTAATCACCAAACTCTTTCATAATCAAAATAAATTGTGAATAAGTAATATTATACCAAAAATCTAAGCAAAAAAGATCAGAATGGCACTCAAAAATAAGGCTCTATAATATTTGTAGTGGGTAAATCCCCTATAGATATTATGGAGCCTATTTTTGTGTGATAAATTGTAAAATATAGTGCAACAAAAAACTCATAGCGTTTCATTGGTGTAA
>ERZ772940.361-NODE-361-length-22229-cov-31.9831_pt1 | contig 22229 bp, 19 predicted proteins | sample MGYA00511682_ERZ772940 | MGnify/ENA primary metagenome ERZ772940 (study PRJEB29015, sample SAMEA2737922) | human oral metagenome | biome: human oral; feature: human-associated habitat; material: dental | place: China | collected 2031 ... | reverse complement strand
CAGCTCCAGGCCGACACCTTCGCCCTGGACGGCACGTGGACAGTGGAGCCGCAGTCCATCGCCCCGGTCGGGGGCAAGGGCCGCCTGCGCCTGTCCTACCGCGGCAAGCAGGTCAACCTTGTTGTCTCCGGCGAGGGGGACCTGACCTGGGCGGTCAACGGGAAGACGCGCACCACCCACGTCTCCGGCGTTCCCAATGGCATGGAGCTGGTCCACACCGAGGAGGTGGGCTCCGGTGAGCTCGAGCTGGAGGCCTCGCCTGGGCTGCAGCTCTACTCCTTCACTTTCGGGTGACCCGGCGGTGAGTGCAGGGATGACCCAGGAGACGGTGCGATGAGCCTAGCCACGCTGGAGGCGCGGAACGGGACGCGCACCGCCTCCGCCCGTGCACTCGCCTACCATTCCCCTGTGACAAGCAGCAGTTCCGCCAGATCTGAGGGGGAGTCGATCGCGCAGGTGGCCGACGGCGACGCCGACGCCTTCGCCCGTCTCTACGACGCCTGGTCCTCCCGGCTGTTCGCGCTGATCCTCCAGATCGTCGTCGACCGCGCCCAGAGCGAGGAGGTCCTCCAGGAGGTCTTCCTCGAGGTGTGGCGCACGGCCGGCTCCTACTCCCCGGCGCGGGGCAGCGTCCGGGCCTGGCTGGTGACCATGGCCAGGCGCCGGGCCATCGACCGGGTCCGATCCTCCCAGTCCTCCCGGGACCGGGAGAGCCGGTGGCATGACTACATGCCCGACGTCGACCAGACGGTCCAGCAGGTCGAGGACAGACTCGTGGGCGAGCAGGTGCACCGGGCGCTCGAGGCGGTGGGGGAGCCCTACCGCTCCACCATCGAGCTCGCCTACTTCACGGGCCTGACCCACCGCGAGATCGCCCGCCGCACGAACACACCGCTGGGAACAGTCAAAACCCGCATCAGGGACGGAATGGCACGGTTACGACGAGAGCTGGGGGTGCAGTCATGAGCGACCGCGACGAGACTCACGAGGACGCCATCAACGGCGAGGCCGATGCGCGAGGCGCCGAGGGCCTCGACGACGCGCGGAGCGGAGGCGGCGTCGAGCTCTTCGACGACGAGCTCGACTCGGAGACGGCCGCCCTGCTGGGTGCCTCGCTGCGGCCCGTGGACCCGCCGGCCGCGATCCGCTCCTCCCTTCTGGAGACCATCGCGCGCGAGCCTCAGACGGAACGGGCTGACGGTGACGGCGACTCGGCGGGCTCCTCGGTCGTCAGCCTCGATGCGCGCCGTCGCCGCTCCGCCTGGCGCACCGGCCTGTTGCGGGCGGCCGCGGCCGTGGTCCTGCTCGGCGTCGGCATCGGCGTGGGACGCTGGAGCGCGCGGGGCGCGGTCGATGAGGCCATGGACTCCATGGCGAGCACCATGGCGTCGACCCAGCACTACGCCCACCTCAACCAGGCTCAGGACGTCCAACGGGTGACCGACACGATGCCCGACGGGCACATCGCGACCCTCACCTGGTCCCGGGACATGAGTATGACCGCGCTGACCCTGCCTGCCGCCATGAAGGAGTCCGCTGGAGGGCGCAGCCTCCAGGTCTGGCTCAAGGAGGGGGAGACGACCACCTCACTGGGCGTCTACGACCCCCGGGACGGGGCCGGCTTCTCCTTCCTGGACATCATGCCCAAGCCCGGCCAGCAGATCGTCATCACCATGGAGCCGGCCGGCGGATCGGCCCAGCCGACGACGCCGCCCCTGGTCACCCTGCGAGTGAGTGAGGACGCCGGCCATGCCGGCACCGCGACCGGCTCACCGAGCCCCGCACCCTCGGCCGACCCCACCGGGGACTCCGCCTAGCGGCGGACCGAGGGGGCGCGGCGAGGCGGCACAAGCACCCGAGTCGTGATGTAGATAACAGTAAAGTCACCCTGGGAGGGATGGTCTCGACGCTGACGGACGTCAGTGCCTCTGAGGCGTTTTCCCGTTATTCCGCGGTTTCCTGAGGCTGGGCGGACGTGGCGGGTGACGAGGGCGGTCAACGTTGCGATGAGCGGACAACAATGTGCACTTCTATTTCCGACTCCGGCGGGAATCGGAGGGGAATTTCGAGGGTGCGAGTTCCTTTCGGAATATTCTCTTCATTCCGGTCCTCGCCACAATTCTGAATGCTCTTGGGATATCGCCCCGGAGTTCTCGTAGGTGGTCGCGCTGACGGCTCATGGTCAGAAATGGTCAGAAGTAGTACGGGAAGGATGACCAGTCGGGGGTGCGGCGCTGAAGGAATGCGTCGCGCCCCTCCACGGCCTCGTCAGTCATGTAGGCCAGGCGCGTGGCCTCGCCGGCGAAGACCTGCTGGCCGGCCAGGCCGTCGTCGGCCAGGTTGAAGGCGAGCTTGAGCATGCGGATGGCCTGCGGGGACTTGCCCGCCACCGTGGCCGCGTACTCCAGGGCCCGTTCCTCGAGCTCGGCGTGGGGGACCGCCTCATTGACGACGCCCCAGCGCTCGGCGGTGACGGCGTCGTAGGTGCGGGCCAGGAAGAAGATCTCGCGGGCCCGCTTGTCCCCGACCTGCCGGGCCAGGAGCGCGGAGCCGTAGCCGGCGTCGAAGCTGCCGACATCGGCGTCGGTCTGCTTGAAGCGCGCGTGCTCGATCGAGGCCAGCGACAGGTCGCACACGACGTTGAGGCTGTGGCCGCCACCGGCGGCCCAGCCCGGGACGGCGGCGATGACCGCCTTGGGCATGGTGCGGATGAGGCGCTGAACCTCCAGGATGTGGAGCCGGCCGGCCCGTGCGGTGTCGAGGCGGGCCTGGGCGGCGGCGACGTCGGCCTCGTGGCTGTAGGCGCGGTCCTCAGACTCCCCTGCGGCAGTCGAGTCCTCCTGCTCGTAGCGGTAGCCGTCCCGGCCGCGGATGCGCTGGTCGCCGCCGGAGGAGAAGGCCCAGCCGCCGTCGCGCGGGGAGGGGCCGTTGCCGGTGAGGATGACGGCGCCGACGTCACCGCTCATGCGCGCGTGGTCCAGGACCCGGTAGAGCTCGTCGACGGTGCGGGGGCGGAAGGCGTTACGCACCTCGGGCCGGTTGAAAGCCACCCGGACTACCGGCAGGTCCCGGAGCCAGGTGCCGTCCTCGCCCCGGACGCAGCCCCTGTGGTAGGTGATGTCCGTGAGAGCCTGCGCCCGCTGCTGGGAGGGGTCCGCGCCGGCCTCGGCGTGGGGGAAACCGGACACCTCCCGCCAGCGGGCGGGGGAGAAGATCTCTGAGACTCGGCGCGGCAACGGGTGGGCGGAGGTGGCGTTCATGGCCTCAGCGTAGGGCCACCGGGGCTCGACCCCACCCCTGGGTGCCGGTGCGGTCGCCGTGGCCCCTAGTTCCCCAGGGCCGCGGCGATGAGCTCGGTGCGCGAGGTGTGGCCGAGGCGGTGGAGGACCTCGGAGACGTAGATGCGCACGGTGTTCTCAGAGATGCCGAGCTTGCGGGCGATGCGCCGGTTGGTCAGCCCCTCCAGGAGGCAGGTGTAGATGTCTCTCAGGCGGGGCGGCAGCTCATTGACCAGCTCCTGGATACGGGCCTCCGCGGTGGCGCGCTTCTGCTCGGACTGGTAGGCGCTGACAAGCATCTTCGTGGGGCGTGAGGACATGACGGGCTCGCCACGGCTGGCGCGCAGCAGCGCCGCAGCGACGTTCTCGGTGCTCTCGTCCTTGGTGATGAAGCCATTGACACCCTCGGCCAGGGCCTCGGCGAGCATCTCGTCACGGCTGAAGACGGTGAACATGACAATGGGCATCCTGGGGAAGCGCTCATAGATCGCTCTGGCGGTCTGGGCGCCATCCATCTCCGGCATGTCGCTGTCCAGCAGGACGACGTCGATCGGCTGCTGCCCGGTCATGAGCAGACTAATGGCCTGCCGTCCGCCGGAGGCGGCGGCGACCACGGTAATGGCCCGCTGCGAATCGAGCTGTTCGGCGAAGGTGGTGCGAATGAGCGGGTCGTCATCAACGATGAGGACTCGCAGGGAACGCAGGGTGTGACTAGGCATAAGCGGCTCCGTCCGGTGGCGACATGAGGGATCTCGCATTAGTGGTTGGTGTGGCGATCTCGTTCCAGGGAAGACTGGCGAGAACGGTCCAGGAGGCTCCGATCCGGTTCGAGCTCAAGGAACCCCCGGCATTCTCGAACCGGTCCTGGAGGGCCCATAAACCGTACCCCCCGTGCATCTCCTCGGGCACCTTCTGATCATGCCAGGGAGAGCTGAAGCTGATGAAAAGGGTGTCCTGCTCCTGCTCCACGAAGAGGGAGACAAGGTCGCGGGGGGAGTTGTACTTGAGGGCGTTGAGGGTGTTCTCGCGGATGAAGGCGACCAGGAGCCGGCCGAGCTCGGAGCGGTGCAGCGCCGGAATCCTCTCGATGCCGTCGAGGTCGGCGTCCAGAACGATCTCGCGCTGGGCCAGCGTGGAGACGCTGGAGTCGACGATCTCCTGAAGGGTGGGCTCCTCCTTGGGCGGCCCCTGGGAGACGGCGAGGTTGTGGATGAGCAGGCGCAGGTGGGCGAGGGCCTGCTGGGTCCGGTCCTGCAGGTCGAGGACCCGGTCGCGGTCATCGCCGAGGGGGAGCCTGATGGAGCGGGAGATGATGAGTATGCGGGTGAGGTCGGCGGCCAGGTCGTCATGGAGGCTGTCGGCGATATCGCGGCGCAGCTGCTGAATGAGCTCGGCAGCAATCTCCTTGGAACGCTCCGCCTCCCGCTGCATCTCCTCCAGGCGGTCTTTGGTATTGCGGATCAGGACTCCGAAGGAAGCGGATAGGGTTCCCCAGAATACTGTCCAGACTGCCACGGGAAGGAGGGGGAGTCCAGATATGAGCTGTGCCAGAAAGAATGTAGAAAGTGAAATAAGAGTGAGCTTGAATTTTCTGGCCACTGTGAGGTCGGCGACTATGATGTACACAAGAATCCATGCCCATGCCAGGCGTGATCCTGCAACGGAAAAGATGACGAGGAGTGCGGTAGAGAAAGTGGCTACTCCGACTCGTCGGTCTTTTGCGTAGACATATGGGAGGAACGAGAGTATCTGAAATAGTTCCCCGAGGAAAATTGGGTCTATATTTTCTCTAGCTGTGAGATATGTGTAGGTGTCTAGAAGAATTAGGGGGATGATGAATGAAATGAGGGTGGCTCGCCTCAGGCGTGGCAAGAACCTCTGGTGTCGTATCCAGAGTCGTGAGAGAAGGTTGCCGTTCTGCATAGTCCTTGAGGTGAGTGCTGAAACTGTGGTTGGGATCTGTTCTATCTCAGATGCTCGGTACTGGAAAAACTCTGCCACCCCTAAGGGGTGGGCTTAGGGGTGGCGGCGGAGATGCTTCTCAGGAGAACCAGCGGTTATTCTTTCGGTCGCACCAGAGGGAGGGCGGGAAGACACAGAAGTCGTAGTAGGGCTTCCCGAAGGTGCTTGCTGAGTCGTCGTGTCGTGCGGGGGCGGTGGCCGGCGCGGCGCTGGCCGGCGCGGCGAAACCCGCCAGGAGCAGGGCGACCAGGGAGATGCGGACGACAGATTTCATGGAGGGAACTCCTGTCTCGGGGGTGTTATGAACAATTTATCTTACCATTCCTGTGGTTTGCGACAACTGCGTTCTTCGCCGTCCCGGTTGATTCTTCGCTCAACAAAACCAGTCGATGGCGGGCGACGGCGGAGGTGCGGACCATTCCTGCCGGCGACCGGGCGGAGACACCCCTGACCTCCGACTACTGACTACTCTGGGCCCATGACACAGACCGGTGCGACCGCCAGCCGTCCCTTCGTTCCCGTGGCCGAGGGCGGGGGGCGAATCGACTCCGAGACCGGTGCCCTGCGTGAGGTGATCGTCCACCGCCCCGGCGGGGAGATCGCCCGCCTGACCCCCATCAACGCCGACTCCCTGCTCTTCGACGACGCCCTCAACGTCCCCCGGGCCCAGGCCGAGCACGACGCCTTCACCGCGATCCTGCGCTCCGAGGGCGTCATCGTCCACGACTTCCGCGAGCTGTTCACCGAGGTCCTGGCCGTCCCCGAGGCCCGCCGGCTGGTCCTGGACGAGGCCGTCGGTCCCGACGTCGTCGGCGTCTCCGCCTCCGAGCTGCTCATCGACTACTTCCAGTCCCTGCCCGACGCCGACCTCGCCGAGGTGCTCCTGGGCGGCATCACCCGCACCGAGCTGCGCGAGCGCCTCAGCTCCTGTGACGGGCGCGACCTGTTCTCCTCCACCTACCTGTCCACCCTGGAGGGGCCGTTCGTCGTCACCCCCCTGCCCAACCTGCTCTTCACCCGCGATGCGTCGGCCTGGCTCTACGGCGGGGTCTCGGTCAACTCCATGGCCCTGGAGCCGCGTCGTCGTGAGGCCATCGGCTACGAGGCCGTCTACCGCCACCACCCGGCCTTCGGCCCGCGCCTGGCCGAGCTCGCCGGCTCCGACGGCCCGGACGCCCGCCTGTGGCGCGAGGAGGGGCGGGTCTCGGCCGCCTCGACCATCGAGGGCGGCGACTTCCAGATCCTGGGCAACCGGACCCTCGTCATGGGCCTGACCCACCGCTCCACCGCCGCCGGCGTGGAGCGCCTGGCCTCCCAGCTCTTCGCCTCCGGCGTGGCCGACCGGGTCATCGGCGTCCACATGCCCGACGCCGCCTTCTACACCCAGCTCGAGGCCGTCATGCACCTGGACACCCTCATGACGATGGTCAGCCCCGACACCTACCTGCGCTTCCCCGGCTTCACCGAGGTCACCACCGTGGAGATCGAGCCCGCAGCGGCTGGACGCTCCCTCCAGGTGACGGTCCACGACGGCTCTCAGATGGATGCGGTCCTCGCCCGCGCCGCCGGCATCGACTCCTTCCACGTCATCAGCCCCGGCGCCTCCGACGAGGCCGAGGCCCTGCGCGAGCTCGCCCGGGACTCCTGCAACGTCGTGGCCCTGGCCCCCGGGCGTGTCATCGGCTATGCCCACAACCAGCGCGCCAACGACGCCCTGCGCAAGGCCGGCATCGAGGTCGTCGAGACCCCCGGCGTCGAGCTCGTGCGCGGCCGCGGCGGCTCGCACTGCATGACCTGCCCCGTCACCCGCGACGCGGTGTGAGCCCGGCCGGTCGGGGCGCTCAGAGCAGCCGGCAGGCCCCCGGCCCCGGCCTGGTGACGATCACTGCGGCCTGCTCGGCGCCCGGCTCGCGGTCCCGGTAGGCCCCGAGCCACTGCGAGGCGAAGGCCTCGGCGTCGTCGGCCCGCACCAGGGCGTACACCGACCCGCCCCACCCGGCGCCGAAGGAGGAGGCGCCGATGGCGCCCGCCTGGCGGGCCAGCGACACCATGAGCCGAGTCTGCGGCACCTGGTTGCCCAGGCCGCGGTCGGCCAACTCCTGGGAGCGGTGGAGGACCTCGCCCACGCCCGGGTCGGCCGCGACGATCATCCGGGCACCGGCGGGAACCAGGACGAGGGACTCGATGAGGAACTGCTCGATCCGCTGCCTCTCGTAGCCGGGCTCGCACAGCCCCAGCAGGTCCTTCAGGGCCGGGTCGCCGGCCGCCTGCTCGCCGGTGGCCTCCCCGACCAGGTGCCTGACCGCACCGGCCAGGGAGGCGTCAGTGCGTCCGGTGGACTCATTCCACCTGGCCAGCACCGCCTGGACGGTGCTCGGCCCGCGGTTGTAGTCCTCCAGGGCCGCACCGGTCTTGTGGGCCAGCAGTCCGCTCACGCCGACGACGAGCGCCCACTGGGCGGGGAAGGAGATGGTCTGATCGATGCGCATCGGGTCGAACCCGGCCAGGAGCAGCCGGTCCTGGGCGCCGCACAGCATGCCGGTGTGGTCCTCGCTCCCGCCGCGAGTGCCCACCCCGCTGGTCCCCGGCAGGTCCCGCCACGCCCGTCCGCCCTCCACGGCGGCGAGGTAGCCGGCCAGGGACAGCCGGTCGGGCATCGAATCGATCCACCGGGGATCCTCGTCCCAGCCGTTGAGGGAGGCCAGGGCCAGGGCCGTGGCGCACACCAGCGCGGAGGACGAGCTCATCCCGGAGGCCGGCGGCAGGTCCGAGGAGACGGACAGGTGGGCCGCGGCTCCCGCCCCGAAGTTGAGGGTGAGGCGGTCCAGCACCGTCTGAAGGTAGCGGCCCCAGTGGCCCGGCTCCAGGCCCGGGTCCACCCCGGCGCGCAGGGTGACCGGATCACCGCCGTCCGTGGTGGCGGTCAGGGACCCCGGCGGCCCCGCCACGCGACGCGCCCGCGCCGTGATCGCCCGGTCGACGGCGCCGACCAGGACCGAGCCGCCGGCGTAGTCGGTGTGCTTGCCCAGCACCTCGACGCGCCCGGGCACCCGCCAGGCGGTCTCCTCGGGCGCCTCACTCAACGCCCCGTGCGTCCCCCGGCTCACAGCGACACCTCCGTTTCGGACAGGCGGGCCTCGACCTCGGCGATGTCCTCACGCCGCGACAGGTCCAGGACCCCGCCGGTCGCCGCCAGGACCGAGACCGGGCCGGGCAGGGCGCGCACGGCGTCGACGATCTCCAGCTCGCCGCGCGGTGAGGGGGTGATGCGGCGGCAGGCGGCGAAGATCTCCGGGGTGAACCGGAAGGCGTTCATCGACACCGGGGCGTGGGGCCCGGCGGCCAGGACCACCTCCGCTGAGGGCTTCTCCACGATCTTCTCCAGCGCCCCGCCGCGGGCGCGCACGAGGGCGAAGGCGGCGATCCGCTCGGCGGGGATGTTGGACTCGGCCACCAGGGCGGCACGGTCGAAACCGGCCAGGGCGTTGCCCCGGTGGCGGGCCAGGTCGCGCAGCACCTGACGGGGGTAGTAGTTGTCCCCGTTGACCATGAGGAAGGGCTCCCCGCCCACGGCGGCCTCGGCGGACAGGACGGCGTCGGCCGTTCCCAAGGGGTTGACCTGGACGGCCAGGTCGATGGTGAGCCGGGTGAGCTCCAGGGAGTCGACGTGGCGGCGGAAGTCCTCGTGCTCGGGCCCCACGACCAGGACGGCCCGCTCGATCCCGGCGTCGACCAGGGCCGAGAGGCTGTAGTCGATGAGCCGGTGCTCGCCGATGGGCATGAGGGCCTTGTAGCCGCTGGCCGCGGCCGTGGCCTGCTGGGAGGTCAGGCCGGAGCCGGCCGCGCTGCTCGCCCGCATGCGTGTGCCCAGGCCCCGGGCCAGGACGACGGCGACACGGGTGCGCTCCGCCGCGCCGCTCACCGTCTCAGTGATCGCGTCTGTCATGGGTTCCTTCCTCCTGCCCGTCTCAGGCGTCCAGGCCGTAGTGGCTCGCGACGGCGGCCGCGGTGGCCCGGGCCGCGTCACCGGTGGGCATCTCGGCGAAGACCCGCAGGAGCGGCTCGGTGCCCGAGAAGCGGATCGTCACCCAGCCGCCGCAGGTGAAGTAGACCTTGCAGCCGTCCTGCCAGGAGACGCGCTCGACGTCGTGGGTGAAGGCGGGCAGGTCATGGGCGCTGAAGATGCGCTCCTCAAGCTCGGCGCGCCGCTCGGAGGTGAAGCCGTAGGCGTTCTCCACCATGACGAGCTCACCGTACCGGGCCACGATGTCGGCGTAGAGCTCGGAGAGCCTCTTGCCCGAGGCCGCCACCGCCTCGACCAGCAGGGAGCCGGCGTAGACCCCGTCCTTGCCGGGGATGTGGCCGCGCACGGTCAGGCCCCCGGAGGACTCGCCCCCGATGACGGCCCCGGTCTCAGCCATCTTGGCGCTGATCCACTTGAAGCCGACGGGCACCTCGTAGCAGACCTGCCCGTGGGCCGCCGCGACCCGGTCCAGCAGGTGGGTGGTGGACATGTTGCGCACGGCCGGCCCCGACCAGCCCTTGCGGGTCAGCAGGTAGTCGTAGAGCAGGACCAGGACCTGGTTGGGGGTGAGGTAGGCACCGGTGTCGTCAATGATGCCCAGGCGGTCCGCGTCCCCGTCGGTGGCGATGCCCAGGTCCGCGCCGGACTCGACGACGGCGTTGCGCAGAGTGGTGACCGTCCCCTCGGTGGGTGAGGGCATGCGGCCCCCGAACAGGGGGTCGTGGCGGTCGTGGATGACGTCGACCTGGCAGCGGGCGGTCAGCAGGATCGTCTGCAGGCTGGTCTCGGAGACCCCGAACATCGGGTCCAGCACGATGTGCATGTGGGCGTGGCGGATGGTCTCGGTGTCGAGCTTGTCGATGATGGCGTCCAGGTACCAGTTGATGGAGCGCTGGACGGTGACCAGCTCGCTGGATCGGGCCTCATGGGGCTCGACGCTGCGCACGTCCGCATCCGTCAGGCCCTGCAGGGAGGCGGTGAGCTCGTCGGTGACCTTCAGGTCGGCGTCGCGGCCTCCGGGCAGGAAGATCTTGATGCCGTTGTACAGGGCCGGGTTGTGGGAGGCGGTCACGGCCATCCCGTACGCGGCCCCCAGGCGGCGCACCGTCCACATGGTGGTGGGGGTCGGGGAAGGGCGGTCGATGAGGGTGACCCGGATGCCGTTGCCGACGAGCACCTCGATGGCCCACCAGGCGGCGGTGTCGGACAGGAAGCGGCGGTCGTAGCCGATGACGACGCCCTGCTCGGCCGTGCCCTCCTTCAGGATGCGGTTGGCCAGCCCCTGGGTCAGGAGCCTGACGTTGGCGCGGGTGAACTCGTCGCCGATCACGGCTCTCCAGCCGCCGGTGCCGAAGTGGATCATGGTGGTTCCTCTGCTGAGGTGCCGTTGCCCGGGACGGGGCGGCGAGGTGGATAGGGGGTGGTGAGGGAGGGCGCTGGGTGGGAGGGACTCAGCCCTTGACGGCGCCGGCCGCCAGGCCGGACTGCCAGAAGCGCTGCAGGCCCAGGAACAGCACGATCAGGGGGATGACGCCCAGGAGAGCGCCCTGGAGGAGCGCCCCGTACTGGGGGTTGAAGTAGGTCGACATGCCGTAGAGCCCCAGCGTGACGGGCTTGAGCTCGGCGGAGTTGATGGTCATCAGCGGCAGGAAGAAGTTGTTCCAGGTGGCCACGAAGATGAACAGGAAGATGGTCACCATCGCCGGTGCGAGCAGCCGCAGCACGATGGTGAAGAAGATGCGGATCTCGCTGGCCCCGTCGATGCGGGCGGAGTCGATGATCTCGTTGGGCACCGAGGAGTCGGCGTAGACGCGGCCCAGGAAGACCCCGAAGGGGCTGACCGAGCACGGCAGGATGATCGACCAGACGGTGTTGGTCAGGTGCACGGCGTCGAGGACCAGGTACAGCGGGATGGTCAGCAGCGCGATGGGCATGAGCAGGCCAGAGAGGATGACGACCTGGACGGCGCCCCGGCCCGCGAACTCGAACTTCGCCAGGCCGTAGCCGGCGGACACCGACAGGAGCGTGCCCAGCAGCCCGGCGACGCTCGAGTAGAGCAGAGAGTTGAGGATCCAGCGCCAGAAGAGCCCCTGGGTCCAGCTCATGAGCGCGCTGTAGTTGGTGGAGAAGCTGTTACGTCCGGAGAACCACCACCCGGAGGTGGTCAGCAGGTCGGAGTTGGACTTGGTGGAGGAGACGATGAGCCAGTAAACCGGGCCGAGCATGTAGGCCAGGACGATGACCAGGACCGCGATGGTCACGGCCCGTGCGGGCACCGACGGGCGCAGCGAACGAGGAGTGTCGGTGGGCTTCACTTGTCGATCCTGTTCTGCACGAGGGCGTAGAGGGCGGCCAGGACGCCGGCCACCAGGGCGATGAGGACGGAGATCGCCGAGGCCGGCCCCGAGCCGGAGGGCGAGAGCGCACCGGTCATCGAGTTGTAGGCCATCATCATCGGCGTGTAGTCCAACCCCATCCACTGGTTCTGGCTGTACAAGACGGTGGGCTCGTTGAACAGCTGCACCGTCCCGATGATGGAGAGCAGGACCGCCAGCAGCGAGGCCGAACGAACCATGGGGATCTTGATGCGCCGGACGATCTGCCACCCGCTGGCCCCGTCGATGCGGGCGGCCTCGTAGAGCTCACGGGGCACGGACTGCAGCGCCGCCAGGAAGATGAGCATGTTGTACCCGGTGAAGGTCCACGTCGTGATGTTGGCCATCGACCACAGGATGATGCTGCGACCGAAGAAGTCCACCTTGAGGCCCACCAGTCCCAGCAGCTCATTGATGGGGGAAAAGCTGGGGTTGTACATGTAGAGCCACATGATCGCGGCCACGATCCCGGGGATCGCGTAGGGCAGGAAGAAGCCCAGTCGGAAGACCGTCACCCGCTTGACCAGGAGGGAGTCGAGCACCAGCGCCAGGGCGAGGGCCGCCAGGATCATGACCGGGACCTGGACCACGCCGAACAGCAGGACCCGGCCCAGCCCCTTCCAGAAGGCGGGCTGACCCGCCGCCTGGACGTAGTTGTCCAGGCCCACGAAAGTGCTCACCTTCTCCCCGCCGCCGTAGAGGTCCGAGCCCGAGGCGACGTCGCGGAAGAAGGACCGGTAGACCGACACCACGATCGGAATGAGGAAGACGACGGCGAACATGACCAGGAACGGGGCCACGAACCCGATGCCCGCCCGGGCCTCCCTGCGCCTTCGCAGCGAGGTGGTGCGGATGGCGGATGCGCCCGTGGTCGTTGTCGTCGTGCTCATGATGCTCTCACTTCGATCGTGGTGCCGGTGGCTGCCTGTGTCTGCCGGTGGACTGTGCTCGATCGCCTACTCGGCGACGGGCAGGTTGGCGTCCTTCAGGGAGCTGACCGAGGTCTTCTGGGCCGCCTGGAAGATCTCATCGACCTTGCCGGTCCCCTTCCCGGCCGCCTCGGCGGCCTTGGTCATGGGGTCGGCCAGGGAGGGCCAGGTCGGCATGAAGCCGAATGTGGAGTTCACGGCCGCGTTGGCCTTGGTGAACTCGGCGTAGACATCCTGGCCTCCGAAGAAGGTGGAGATGGTCTGCGGGGTCTTCACCGGGGCCTTCGCGGTCAGGACCAGTCCCTGGGTGGCCAGGTCATCGACCTGGGTGTTGAACCAGTCGTTGAAGGCCATGGCCCCCTCGGGGTTGGAGCAGCCCTTGAGGACGGCCATGCCCGAGCCGCCGTCGGGACCGGACATGGCCTTGTCACCGAAGGCGGGCAGCTGGGCGACCGCCCAGGACCCGGCATTGGGGGAGTCCTTCATGGTGTCGGCCAGGAGCGCGCCCTCCCAGGCGGCCCCGATGGTGCCGATGAGCTGCTGGTCGACCAGCGCCTTGCCGAAGGCGTCGTCCCAGCGGTTGGCCACGAGGGCCGTCTTGGAGTCCAGGACCCCCTGCCAGAAGGAGGAGACCTTGGCGGTCTCCGGGCTGGAGACGTTGACCTTCCACTTGTCGTTCTCAGCGCTGAACCACTGGGCGCCGGCCGCGGCCGCCTGACCCGCCAGGGTGTTGGGGGCCTCGTCGGGCTCGAAGGCCAGGGCGTACTTGCCCTGCTCGGCCGCCTTCTTGGCGACCTCGGCCAGCTCGGCGCTCGTCGTGGGCACCTTCAGCCCGAGCTGGTCGAAGGCGGCCTTGTTGTAGAAGTAGACCAGCGGGCCGGAGTCCTGCGGCAGACCGACGACGGTCTTGCCCACGGTCATCAGCGACATCGACCCCTCGGAGAAGTGGTCCTTGTACTTCTCGGCCTGGGCGGAGACGTCGGTGAGCAGGCCGGAGGTGTAGAGCTTGGGGATCTCGGCGTAGCCGACCTGCGCCAGGCAGGGGCCGGTTCCGGCCTTGACGTCGTTCTCCAGCTTGACGTTCATATCCGCGGCCTTGCCGTCGAACTTGGTGGCCTCGACCTTCATGTCGGGGTGAGCGGCGTTCCAACGGGCCACGATGTCGTTGACCTTCGTCATCCCCTCGCCGTCGGGCAGGCGGTGCAGGTAGCGGATGACGCCGCCGGAGGAGGCCGAGCCGGATGAGCCGGTCGTGGCCGAGCAGCCGGCGGTGAGCATCGCGAAGGCGAGCAGCGAGGCGGCCAGTGCATGTTTCTTCATGGGAGTTTCCTTCTTCGTCATTGAAAAGGCCCGGCGTCTGCCGGAAGGAGCGGGGGGCGCGGCGGGGCGGTGACAGGGAGCTGTCGGTGCTGTCGGTGTTGTGGGTGCGCGCCCGTGAGCGGAGCGTGGATATAGAACGGGGGTGCTCACTGCGAGGCAGCGGTGAGCCACTGGTGGCCTCCTTCCTCCAGACGGACCGTCCGGGGGCCCTGGGGAGTCGGCACCGTCGTGGTGACGGGCTCCAGGGAGTTGTTGATGACGAGGGTGGTGCGCCCGTCGGGGTAGGCGGCCACCTCCACCCTGGGGTCGAGGGCCGCCCAGGCGGAGAACTCCTCCTGGCATCCCGCGGCCCAGAAGATGGCCCGGTGCAGCAAACGGGAGTTCTGGGCGCTGTAGGGCAGTCCCGTGGCGTACACCGCCCGGCCCCGACCCAGCTCGTGGACCGCGAGACGGACCTGGCCGTGCGCGGCGTCGAGCACCCGGGTGGCGGGACTGGTGACGACGATGTCGGGGGTGCCCTCGCCGTCGTCGAGGCCGCCGGTCAGGTCCCGGGTGATGAAGTGCTCCTCCGCCTCGGGCGGACGACGGCGCGTGCTCAGGCCCCAGCCGATCTCCCGGTCCACGCCCAGGACGTCGGCGAGCTGGAAGGTGACCCCGTGGGCGGGGTGGGCACTGGGCGCCCCCACTCCGATGAGGCCGCCGCCGGCGGCCACGAAGGAGCTGACCTGGGCCACCAGCTCTGAGTCCGCCCACTGCTCGCCCCCGGAGAAGGCGGTGCCCTCGGCGCCGGCGCAGATGAGGACCTTCACCTCCGGGGCCAGACCGGCGCGCACGTCGTCGAAGGACAGGAACTCCACGTCCACCGGCAGGCCCGACAGCGCCTCGAGGACCCCCAGGTAGGTGTAGGTCTGGCGGTACCACAGCGCGTGCGCGACCATATGCGTCATCCAGGAGCGCAGGCGGCCCCAGGAGTTGACGACCGCGACCTTGAAGCCCGGGGTCAGCGGACGCAGCCCTGCGGAGCGCTCGTGGATGGCGCGGAACTCCGCGACGATCTGCTCGACGCGGTCGATGAAGTCGGGGTGCTCGACGGCCAGGGACAGGTAGCCTCCGTAGCCGATCCGGTCCAGGGGGGAGCGCACGATGGCGCGCCGGGCCTCCAGCCAGCTGCGGTTGGCCTCGGAGACGGGATCGCCCCCCGGGTGGAAGACATCGGGGAAGAAGTACGGCAGGAACCGGCCCTCGGTGTAACGCACGTGCGGGATGTCGGCGATCATCCGGCAGGTCGCCCCCGATCCGACCGAGCCGACGACGGCGTCCAGGCCGGTGGTGGCGAAGTGCTCGCCGTAGGGCTCGGTGCCGATCCAGTTGTCGCCCAGGAACATCATCGCCTCCTTGCCCTGGGCGTGAACGGCGTCGGTCAGCTCGCGCACCCGGGAGCACACGAAGCGCTGCTGGAAGTCGATCCAGTCGCGGAAGGCGCGGGTGGGGACCCGAAAGGGGGAGTTGTAGTAGCCGGCGTCGACGAAGTCCTCGGCGGTCAGGCGGTAGCCGTACTCCTCCTCGAAGGCCTCCAGGGCAGGGACGCTCACCGAGGCGGAGTAGCCGAACCAGTCGACGAAGCGCTCGGTGGCGTCGGCGCCATAGACGAGGGTGAAGTGGTAGAAGAAGGTGGTGAAGCGGACCACGTCCACCTCGGGGTGCTCCGTGAGCCAGGCGCTCAGGTGAGCGCGCACGTGAGACCACGTAGCCTCGTGGCGCACGTCGAAGGGCTTCTCCTTGACGCGCGTGGGGTCCTCGTCCCAGCCGTTGGTGAGGTAGTTGTACATCTGGGTGGGGTCCCAGGTCTGGATCGCCAGGAAGCTGACGGTGTAGACGTGCCCGGCGAGGGCCTCGTGCACGGTGACGGTGCGCCCGTCGGCCTCGATGCTCCACGCGGTGGCGGGCAGCTCCTGACCGGTGGTGCGGTCGTGGGCCTGCCACCAGCGCGTCACGTCGCAGCCGGTGTCGGGGCGGACCTGGTCGGCGAACCAGGAGGCCAGCAGGTCGATGCTCACGGGGCCGTCGGCGGTGGCGGCGACCCGGTCGGACATGAGGAAGATCCGGGTGGCCTCCTGCGGGTGGGCGTCGGCCCAGGCGTTGTCGCCGCGGCCCACGAAGTAGGTGGAGTAGACCTTGGTGGCCAGCTCCGAGACGATGCTGGGCAGCTCGGTGCCATCGGAGTTCCGCACGGCGTCGGCGCCCAGGCGGGCGATGAGACGGCGGACCTCCTCATCCATGCCTGTCTGGATCGGCAGGGTGAGGCGTCCCCCCGCCTGAGAGGGGAGCGGCGCCGCGGGCTGGGTCTGGAGAGACATCAGCACTCCTTCGGGCTGAATAGTCTGAACTCCGAACAAACTACAGCATGTGGCGCCCCTTGGCTACTGGCGAGGCGGTCGATAAGCCGGGTGGCGTCTAGCAGGTGGGCCTGATGTCCACCAGGGTGGGGTTGTCGAGCACGGACTCCAGCGCGACCAGAGCCGCCCCGTATGACGAGGCCCACTGGCCCAGGTGGGAGGTCTCCAGCCTCACGGCGGCGCGCTGGTCCAGCAGTCGGTCCTTCAGGGTGGAGGCGGTGGGGGAGACGAACACGTCGGCGAAGGCGGCCAGGTATCCCGACAGCACGATCACCTGAGGGTTGAGGACGTCCGCCAGGATCGCCAGGGCGCGTGCCAGTGCCTGCTGGGAGAGCCTCAGTCTGCGCGCGAGCTCGGTATCCCCGGCGTCGAAGCGCCGGCGCAGGATCTCGATGCGCTCATCCAAGGAGGTGGTCTCGTCGCGCACCGCGTCGCCCGGCGGGTACGCCGAGGTCAGGGCCTGCAGGCCCGAGCGGGTCTCCCAACAGCCGCGCCGCCCGCAGCGGCACGCCAGGCCCTCGGGCTCCACGGGCATGTGGCCGACCTCGCCGGTCAGGCCCAGCCAGCCGCGCAGGAGGTGGCCGTCGGCGATGATGCCGGCGCCGATCCCCTCGCCGCCCGACAGGTAGAGCAGGTTGTGCACCCCGTCCTGCGCGTAGCGCTCATAGGTGGCCAGTGCGGCGAGCTTGGCGTCGTTCTCCAGCGTGATGGCGGGGACGCTCCTGCCGGGGCCGATACGGCGGGCGACGGCGTCGCGGACCCTGTCCGCCACGGCGACGTCGTGCCACTCCAGGGTGGAGGAGTAGTGCACGGTGTTGTCGGTGTAGTCGATGATCCCGGGCTGGGCCAGGACGATTCCCGGAACCGTCGTCCCCTGCTGCGTCAGCTGCTCCAGGGCCTGGGACAGCATGGCCGCCACATGCTCGATCATCGTGTCGGGGTGGTGCGCGGCGTCGTCGACGAGCTCGCAGCGGCGCGCGATGACGTCTCCGGTCAGGTCCGCGATGGACAGGAGCAGCGAGGCGCCACTGATCTCCAGGCCGATGCCGGCCGCTGTGCGCGGAGCCGTGCGCAGGCCCGTGCTCGGCCTGCCGACGTTGCCCGACAGGTCCGGTTCCTCCTCGATGAGCAGCCCCCGGGAGCACAGCTCGGCCACGAGGGTCGAGACCGTTGCCTTGGACAGCCCCGTCTCGCGGGCCAGGCGCGTGCGCGACAGTGCGGGACTCGTCTGGAGGTGGCGCAGGATGAGCGACATGTTCGAGATGCGCACGTCGGCATGAGCCTTGGGTCTGTGCGCGCCCGGGCCTCCGAGGGATCCCCAGGGGGCCGGACCGCCCGCCGGGATCCATCCTGCAGCCGGCACGACAGTCTCCTCCTCCATCAGCGCCCCGGGTGGTCCTGCGGACCGCGGGCGTGCCCCTTAGCGTAGTGATTCCACGTGAGAGGGGAGGGGGTTCGGGTGCGCGCCATGTCGTTCCGATGCGGAGCGGAGGGCATCAACGAAGCAAATGTGATTATCAACACATCCTGAGGTGCTAGGGAACTCCGGTTGCGGGTGTGAGCGTTGTTAGTTATGTGCCGCGCTCATGCGCGTGCGGCGCGAGACCGCGGGGGAGCCGCGATGATCGTGGTCATTTCAAGCATTCTCGGTGCTGATGGATGGTCGTGCCTGACCGTGCGCGCCAGGCGAGCCCCGCCCCGCCCTACGGGCGTGGCGCCGGACACGCTCACAGACGTGTCAAGGCCTGAAGTCCCCTGAATTCGCGGGATTCTGCGCCTACTCAAATTGACCGCGTGAACACTCCGCAGCACCATAAAACGGGTCTGCAGCCGTCATGGGGTCCGGACGCGACTCTCACAACTCGTCTTCCGGACCCTCGCGGCCAGGCCAGGAGCTAGATCGCGAGGAGTGCAGTGAAAGTCATTGAGGCCAACCATGTCTACAAGGTCTTCGGGCGTCGACCGTCCGACGGCGTCAAGAAGCTCAAGGCCGGCAGGACGCGGGACCAGCTGAGGAAGTCGGGACAGACCGCGGCCGTCATCGACACCTCCTTCGACGTCGACAAGGGCGAGATCTTTGTGGTCATGGGCCTGTCGGGCTCCGGGAAGTCCACCCTCATCCGCATGGTCAACGGCCTGTTGCCCATCACGGCCGGCAGCATGACCCTCTACGGTGAGGACCTGGCGCACGTCTCGAAGTCAAAGCTGCGCGAGCTGCGCCGCAAGCGCGTCTCCATGGTCTTCCAGAACTTCGCCCTCCTGCCGCACCGGACGGTGGGGGAGAACGCCGCCTACGGCCTGGAGATCCAGGGAGTGAATCGCTCCGAGCGCGAGCGCCGGGCCACCGAGGCCCTGGCCCTGGTCGGCCTGAAGGGGTGGGGCGGCTACAAGCCCGGGGAGCTCTCGGGCGGTATGCGTCAGCGGGTCGGCCTGGCCCGCGCCCTGGCGGCCGAGACCGACATCCTTCTCATGGACGAGGCCTTCTCCGCGCTCGACCCGCTCATCCGCCGGGAGATGCAGGACCAGCTCATCGACCTGCAGGGCAAGCTCGGCAAGACGATCCTGTTCATCACCCACGACCTCAACGAGGCCATGCGCCTGGGGGACCGCATCGCCATGATGCGCGACGGTCGCGTCGAGCAGGTCGGCACCGCCGAGGAGATCCTGCGCGACCCCGCCTCCGACTACGTCTCACGGTTCGTGGCCGACGTCGACCGCACCCGGGTCCTGACGGCCGGCTCCATCGCAGAGCCTCCGTACGCGGTGCTGGGCTCGGACCGCAGCCCCCGCGCCGCCCACAAGCTCCTGCGCGAGAACCAGCCGCCGTGGCTGCTCGTCCAGAACCGTGACCGCACCCCCTTCGGCTACGTCTGGGAGGACGACGTCGCCCGGGCGGTCAAGGAGGGCTCCGACGCGCTGCCGTTGTCCACGATCCACGAGATGCCGGTCGTGCCACACTCGACCCCGGTCAACGAGTTGTTCGCTTACGCCGCGCAGCACGCGGCCCCCATCGTCGTCGTCGACGATGACGGACGGATCTCCGGCGTCATTCCGCGCGTCACCCTGTTGGCCGCCATCAGTGAGCAGAACCAGGAGGCCAGCGCCTCCAGCGCCGAGCCGGCCATGGAGCAGACCGATGCACAGGCCGGTAAGGCCAGTGAGACCACCGAGGCCGAAGGAGCCGACGCCTGATGATTCCCGTACAGACTCCTCTTCCCAAGATTCCCCTGGGCACGGCGGTCGAGGTCCTCATTGAGTGGATCCAGGTCCACCTCCACGGCTTCCTCAGCGCGATCTCACGGGTCGGCACCCTGGTCAACGACAACCTTGTGGACCTGCTCCTGGCCGTGCCCCCGTTGCTCATGGTGGTGGTCTTCGTCCTTATCGCCTGGATGGCGAAGTCGTGGAGGCTGGCGGTGGGTACCGCCATCACCTTCCTCATCATCATCTCCCTGGGGCAGTGGGTCAATGCGATGGAGACACTGGTCCTGGTCACCCTGGCGACCCTGACCGCCCTCGTCTTCGCCATCCCCCTGGGGATATGGGCCGCCCGCAACAAGTACGTCAGTATCCTCATCCGCCCGGTCCTCGACCTCATGCAGACGATGCCAGCCTTCGTCTACCTCATCCCCTCGGTGCTGTTCTTCTCCATCGGAGTGGTGCCCGGGATGTTCGCCACGCTCATCTTCGCGATGCCCCCCGGGGTGCGCATGACCGAGCTGGGTATCAAGCAGGTGGACAAGGAGACCGTCGAGGCGGGGCGTTCCTTCGGCGCCACCGACTGGCAGATCCTGCGGGGCATCCAGCTGCCCCTGGCCGTCCCCACCATCATGGCGGGCGTCAACCAGGTCATCATGCTGGCCCTGTCGATGGCCGTCATCGCGGGCATGGTCGGTGCGGACGGCCTGGGGAAGGAGGTCGTCAAGGCACTCGCGACGATCGATATCGCCAAGGGCACCGAGGCGGGGCTGTCCATCGTGTTCCTGGCGATCTACCTGGACCGGGTGACCGCGGCCCTCGGGGCGCCGCGGGAGAAGGGCTCGCTGCTCTCACTCATCAAGAAGCGGTGACCCATGACTCGACGACGCTTTTCCACTTCGCCCTCACCGGCGTCGGGCACGTATCGAAGGAACACCATGCAGACCTCCCGCCGCACCTTCACCGCTGCTCTGGCCTCCTTGGCGGCGGCGGGCGCCCTGTCCGCCTGCGGTAAGGGTTCCGGCGGCGGGGGCAAGCGACTCCGCCTGGGCTTCATCCCCTCCTGGAGCGACGGCCTGTCCATGACCCACCTGCTCAAGACCCAGCTGGAGAAGGCCGGGTACCGGATCAAGTTGACCGACCTGAGTGAAGCGGGGCCTCTCTACGCCGGGCTCAGCCAGGGGGCGGTCGACCTGTATCCCTCGGCGTGGCCGGATGTCACTCACAAGGAGTACATGGACAAGTACCGCACCTTCATCGAGGACCTGGGGACCTACTACGACGCGGCCAAGCTGTGCTGGTCCGTCCCGAACTACTCCTCCATGCAGTCGATCGAGGACATCAAGCCCCACGCCTCGCAGATCGGCAACAAGATCATCGGTATCGAGCCGGGCGCGGGACTGACCAAGGTGTCGCAGGAGGACGTGATCCCCGCCTACGGTTTGGGGGACATGAAGTTCCTGACCTCCTCCACCACCGGGATGCTGGCCGAGCTCAAGAAGGCCGTCGATGCCAAGCAGGAGATCGTCGTGACCCTGTGGCACCCCTTCTGGGCGAACACCACCTATGGCATGCGGGACCTGAAGGATCCCAAGGGCGCGCTCGGTAAGGGAGAAGGGCTTCACTTCCTGGGGCGCGAGGGCTTCGCGCAGGACTACCCGGAGATCGCGACATGGCTCGGCTCCATCAAGATGGATGAAGCCACCTACGGCAGCCTCGAGGACCTCGTCGTCAACACCTACGGTGAGGGCCGGGAGGATGAGGCCGCCATCGCCTGGGCCAAGAAGTACCCGCAGTACGACTTCAAGAAGTCCTGACGCCGGACGGCCGCGGCTTGGGCGGGACCCGCCGGGCGTATGGCGACGGGGCCTGTCAGTCCTCGATGCGGTTGCCGTCCTCGTCGAGGTAGTAGCCCTCGTCATCGATGGGGCGGAAGGTCATCCGGCCGTCGGCGATCTCCTCGGCGAAGTGCTCCCGGGTCATCAGCCGGGTCTGGCGCCCGCGTTCCTTCATCTCCTCGTAGGACATCGGTGTCTTCCACGGCCGATCCACTGCGCAGAAGATGACCAGGAAGGTTGCCCACGTGAGAAGCGTCAGGTGAGTGAGACGGTGCGGTGCGAAGACCATGGCCGCCAGTGCTCCGCTAATGGCCGGGCAGATGAGGGCGGACAGGATCCGCTGCGCGGTACTCATGTCGTTGGTGCGTTGGATGCGCATGGTCAGGCGCATGGATGCCGCATCCAGGGTCTCGTGCACGGCGGTCGCCAGGATGGCGAATCCTGTGATCTGGTCGTAGGTGAGCCCGGCGCGCGTGAGGGCGGACCAGAGGGCCAGCACGACTCCGACTGCGAGTGCGTCGAAGACTCCCAGGAAGACCCTTCCCGCAACCACCGCTGACAGGGGAACGTCCGGCTTCCAGCGCCGACCTGGTGTGCGGGTGACGTCGCGTGTGCTCATATGCCCTTCCCCTGACGCTCCAAGCTCACAGATGACGCCCTCTCACCCTAGCAAGACTGTGACCGTCATCGCAGTTGAGGTCTGTCGAGGTGGAGGGTGCTTGTCGTCTTGACGGCCGGTGGGAGAGTCGCTACCTTTATCAGAGGTAGCTAGGGATGAGACAGTTCCCCGAGCGCCGATTCGAAGAACCCCGCCACGGGCGGGGTTTTTTCGTGGGCAAGGAGACTTATTCACCGAGCTGGCCGACGCCAGCATCTGCGCAGGTCGCAGCGCCTTCGACAGATGCTGCG
>ERZ772940.358-NODE-358-length-22419-cov-3.8012_pt1 | contig 22419 bp, 20 predicted proteins | sample MGYA00511682_ERZ772940 | MGnify/ENA primary metagenome ERZ772940 (study PRJEB29015, sample SAMEA2737922) | human oral metagenome | biome: human oral; feature: human-associated habitat; material: dental | place: China | collected 2031 ... | reverse complement strand
ACCTAAAGTAGAATTATAGAAAGAACTAGTAAACCAATTGTAGAACTATCCCGCCAACTGTCAACTTTTTTCAGTACACGTCAAACTTTTCGGTTTTGGTTCGGGAAGTAAAAAATTCTCACGCCACAACGAAAAAAATCTCGCGCCGCTTTTCGGGAAAACACGCGCCACAATCGGAGCGTTTTTGGTTCGTATTTCCAAAACCGCAGGTTGTGCCCCGTCCGACAATGGTGACGTACTAACACCTCCGTTCCACAGCCTCCGCCAACAGACAAGCACGACATCCCCACACATTGCCCTCGCATCAGACTGATGAGATCGTGACTGTTGATGCAGGAACGCGTAAAGAGTAATTTTTTTCGGATTCATTTGGCGCATAACAAAAAAAGCATACCTTTGCAGCGTCAAAATCAGAAGGGCTTACCTTTTGATGGGTATTGACTCCGTAGCTCAGTTGGTAGAGCAAATGACTCTTAATCATTGGGTCGTGAGTTCGAGCCTCACCGGGGTCACAAATCAATAGCAGAGAGGGCTGTGTTGAAATAGTTTTTTTTCGACACGGCCCTTTAACTTTTGGATCGGGATTCGCCTTTTTGTGAAAGGATATTGGAAATATCTGTCAAATGCCAAAGAAGTCTGTAAGCTCATACGATACCATTGGGCCATCGAGAACAATCTGCACTATTTTTTCTCTAGAATTCGAACCTCTGATATATGGATTCTTGGTCGCTTTGATAATTGAACGTAGCAATCATGAGGTTTAGATGTACATTACTGGTTCAAATGCGATTGCCCGGCGAAGGAATAGGACGATTAATGCCTGAGGTGAAATAAATTATATCTTTGTGCAAGTATTCATCCTAACAAAAGTGTAAGTATCAATAGAATAGACCTTCTGTGTAGCCCGCATCTCGCATATATGTGCCGGAGGCACTGGGAAGCCCTGTTGTCGAGGGTATTTTTCGTCTGTCTTAAACAGAGATGGCCGAGAGTGATCGGGGAAGGCTTGCAGGGTCTTTTTCGTAATTCATAATAAACAGATATGATCGATTTGTCCACTGAGTTCGCCGGCTTGCGCCTGAAAAATCCTATTGTTGCAGCAAGTTCGGGACTGACCCGCAACCTCAAAACCATCAAAGATCTCGAAGCAGCGGGTGTTGCTGCCATCGTACTGAAATCACTGTTCGAAGAGCAGATCGAGGCAGAAATGTCCCAAATGATGTCCCCGATGGATTACCCTGAGGCGGCAGACTATATCAATGCCTATGTACAGAGCAACGAGATCTCCAAACACCTCGACTTCCTCCGCGAAGTGAAGCGCGAGGTGGCTATCCCCGTAATAGCCAGCATCAACTGCTTCCGCTCCGATTCGTGGGTGGACTTTGCCAAGCAGTTCGAAGAGGCCGGAGCCGACGCTCTCGAAATCAACGTGATGCGACTCAATACCGATCTCTTCTTCGATGCCAACAAAGCCGAACAGATGTATGTGGATATTATCAGCTCTCTGATCAAAGCCATCAGAATCCCTGTAGTGGTGAAGCTTTCCAAATCTTTTGCCAATATCCCATCTCTCGTCGATAAGCTGCGTGCGGCAGGAGCCAAGGGTGTGGTGCTTTTCAATCGCTCATACCAGCCCGACATCGACATCGACAAAGTACAGATGGTGGCCGGAGACGTATTTACCTCTGCAGGAGAAATATCAGATACGATTCGCCATGCCGGTATCGTGAGCGCATTGGTACCGGGCATATCCATCGCTTCTTCCACAGGTATTCATGATGGTGAGGCCGCACTCAAGTGCCTGCTGGCCGGTGCACATGTGACTCAGATATGTACGGTTCTTTACAAAAAGGGACCTCAATTCGTGGCCGAAATGATCGCCACCATTGAGAGCTGGATGCAAGTAAAGGGCTATTATTCGGTTAGTGAATTCCGAGGCAAGCTCAATGCAGCGAGCGTGAAGTCGGCAACGATGTACGAGCGTATGCAGTTTATGAAGTACTTTGCCAATAAAGATAATTGATCCCTTCACGGGATAGCTTTGTGTGAACAAAGCATCGTGTGTAAACGAATAAAAAAGAAGAGACAATGAAGAAATCAAGTGTAGTAGCCTCAGCTTTGGCTGTGACTCTCGTGTTCGCCGGTTGCGGACTGAACAATATGGCAAAAGGCGGCCTTATCGGCGCCGGAGTAGGAGGTGCCATTGGTGCCGGAGTAGGTAACGTAGCCGGAAATACGGCTGTCGGTGCCATCGTCGGTACAGCAGTCGGTGGAGCAGCCGGTGCTCTCATCGGAAAGAAGATGGACAAGCAGAAAAAAGAACTGGAGGCCGCAGTACCCGATGCTACGATTCAGACAGTAAATGACGGAGAGGCTATTCTGGTTACTTTCGATAGCGGTATCCTCTTTGCGACGAACTCCAGCACTCTGAGTCCCAACTCACGCACTGCGCTGACGAAGTTTGCTGCAAACATGAACAAAAACCCCGACACGGATATTCGTATCGTAGGCCATACGGACAATACTGGCTCCGACAAGATCAACGATCCTCTGTCTGAGAGACGTGCAGCCAGCGTATATTCTTTCCTGAATTCTCAGGGTGTGAGTATGTCGCGCATGGCAGCCGAAGGGCGTGGGAGCCATGAACCGGTTGCAGACAATAGCACAGTTGCCGGACGTTCGGCCAACCGCCGTGTGGAGGTTTATATCTTGCCGAATGCCAAGATGATCGAACAAGCACAGCAAGGTACGCTGAAGTAAGCCTTAGCTAACGGAAACTAAAAAGCCTCCGACTCACCTTGTTAGGCAGAGTCGAAGGCTTTTTCGTTTTGGGATAAGATCCTAATATGTTGTAGTGTGTCCGAATCAATTCCGTTCCGGCATCACCATAAGTTGCGTATCGGGATGATATTTATGCAGATAGAAACGGAGATAATCAAGGGTGTTAGCAATAATACGGTCGTCTTCGGCAGGATAAAGATTGTAGACAATGGATTCGACCGGAATACCTCTGTGTCGGCACAATTCCAAATTGAGTAGCGTGTGGTTGATACTCCCCAGTCGGCCACTCGTCACGAGTGCAATAGGATAATCTCTGTCAGCTATAAAATCAGCTGTAAGATAGTCCTTGGTGATGGGCACCATCAGTCCGCCGGCTCCTTCCAGAAGGACGCGATCGTAGCCACGAGAGAGGAGAGTTTCAGTAGCTTGGTCTATTATCTTGCAGTCCACCCTTTTACCATCTATCTCGGCTGCAAAGTGAGGAGAAGCCGGATAACTGAAAATATAGGGGCAAGTAAGTCCCAAACCATCTTCTTCCATTGTAGGGTATCCGGTCAGACGACGGTGTGCTTCTATATCCTCCGAAGCACCTACACATCCCGTCTGTACGAGCTTTTGGGTGATGACCTTTTGCCCTGACTCGAAGAGCTTGTCGAAAAGAAAAGCCGTGGCATAGGTTTTCCCGATATTCGTGCCTATTCCGGTTACAAACAGGACTTTAGAGGGAATGATGGGCATGGCAGTACGGACGAAAGCTGAAAATTTTTTACCGCTGTTCGATCTGATTGCGAACTCTGGCAATCAAAGTAGACGTAGAGTCCGATGCAGATACAAGCGGCAGCCTTAGTATATTGTGACGGATGAGACCCTTTTGATAGAGCAATTCCTTGATTCCGGCCGGATTACCATCGACAAACATCAGGTAGTACATTCCTTCCAGTCGTTGTTGGATGGTTTCGGCTTCTTCAAATCGGTTTTCCAAACACAGATGTATCAAACGACTGAAAAGCTCCGGATAGGCATTTCCGATCACGGAAATAACTCCCTCGGCTCCTTCCTTTATAAAGGAAAGGGAGAGATGATCGTCGCCTGATAGGACAATGAAAGGATCGGGTTTTTCCAGCACTATTGCACGCACTTGATCCACATTGCCCGAAGCTTCTTTGATGCCGATGATATTCGGACAGTCTGTAGCCAATCTGAGAGTGGTTTCGGACTTAATATTCACACCCGTTCGCCCGGGGACATTGTAGAGGATGATGGACGTATCAGTAGATTCGGCCAAAGTCCTATAATGTCTATAAATGCCTTCTTGCGTGGGTTTGTTGTAGTAAGGAGCAACGGATAAGATGGCATCTACACCGGTCTTGTCCATGGCTTGAATCCGATTGACGAGGCGTTCGGTATAGTTGCCTCCGGCTCCAACGATGATCGGACACCGTCCTGCCACCGCCTCTCTGACTGTTTGCAATATCGCAGAGCGCTCGGCTTCCTCGATGGTGGGCGATTCACCCGTTGTGCCAAGTACTACGATGTAGTCGGCACCTCCCGCTACCTGATAATCCGCTAAAAGTCGAAGCGATTCGTGGTCTACCTCGCCCTTTTCGTCGAAAGGGGTAATCAGGGCAACCCCCATACCTCGCAACTGTGCTCTGTCCATTCGTATTCTATTTTAGAAACAAAAGTAAAAATAATGGAGCAATGAATATGAAGTGGCATTTACAATTCGGAAGAAACTGCAGAGTCGGGAAAACGTGAGATTGTTTCATTCGGAAAAAACTTTTATCTTTACGGATGAACAATTAACGAAACGATTCATCATTCGGGTGTAATTGGTTTTCTGACAAAATTGATTCAAAGCATTTAATAAAGTAAGGAGGATTTTTTATGAGCTCACAAGGAAAGTTTTCTCTCGGTCTGTTAGTGGGCCTTGCTATTGGGGCTGCCGCTGCTTATTTCGCTGATCGTGAAAAGCGTACTCGCTTCGTTGAAGACATCAACAGTACAGCCGACAAAGTAAAGGATAGCGTGGTGGAAGGCTATTATGAAGCCAAGAATCGCTACCAGAAGTACCGTAGGAAAATGAAGGGAATCACCGAAGATATGGTGGAAGAGATCGGTGACAAGTACGACGAAGTACTCGACGATCTCAGAAGCGAATAACTCCGGGGGCGTGTAGATCGTGTGCCAGGCATACCATCTACACGCCTTTTCTCTTTGGATCTTGGATTGTGGTGGTAGCGTGTTGCTCTTTGCGCAAGTCGAATATTCCGGAGGGAAATAGTATTTTGTGGCATAATGCAAGCTACATGCGGTCATCATAACTTTGCTACCGGGTCGAGGTATTATTTCTTTCCGGCTGCTTCCCCCTCGTTTTTCATCCCTATTCCTTTTAAGTTTAACTAAGATAGACAGACAATGCTCAAACGACTAATAGAAGATATATATAGCTATTTGACACTTCGGACCGAAAGCATAGCATATACGATAGCCGAAGAAGGAGCTCGATTGATCGCCAAATTGGCTCTGCTGGCTATGTCTGTTCTTATGTCATTCCTGATACTGATATTCTTGAGCATAGCTTTAGGATTCGGCTTTGGGCGGTGGCTCGGAATAGGAGCTACGGGAGGCTTTTTCGTTGTAGTAGGGATTTACTTGTTGTTCTTTCTGATCGGATACCTTTGTCGGCATCTGATCAGAAGATATATCCTCGGACAGCTGGCCGGAGAGGTACTGGAAATTGTAGCCCGCCATCAAAGAAAAAAAGAAGAGGATGAAGAGTCGACAAATAAGTAGATCTCAAAATGATTGTCGCGCAAACCGATAATAGAAATAGATATGCGAGCATATTACGAACTGAAGCGTCGTCGAGACGCATGCGATAAGGAAGCAGAACGATACCAGAAGGACATCTTTCGCTGTTTGGATCATGTACGCAACAATTATGGCGACATGATTTTCGAAGAAGTTGAGACCCATCTGGTCTATCCTGGCAGCCTTGGCAATAAGATACTTCGCTTCCTCATCGGCAAGAAGCAGATCTCTTCATCCAAGCTAATGACTCCGACAGGCCGGCCGACTCTCCATCTGATCGAGCAGCTTACCGACTTCGGCCGTCCTTTGCTGATCAGTGCCTTGCTTGGCTTTGTTAAGCGTAGCATCGTTCGCCGTTTCCGCAGGCGTCGATAATTTCCCCTATTCTGTCTTTTCGGGTAAGGAACATTTTATGTCAGCGGCTGACAAACCGATATAATTGTTGTCTGCCTGAAACAATTCTCCATGAACACAAAAGAATATGTGCTGGACTTTATCAACCGCACGAATTGTAACCTTTTCCTTACCGGCAATGCGGGCACAGGCAAAACGACCCTACTGCGCCATATAGTCCAACACACATTCAAAAACTGCATAGTAGCCGCTCCCACCGGAATAGCAGCGTTGAATGCCGGTGGGGTGACGCTGCATTCGCTTTTACAACTTCCGCCGGGAACATTCATTCCGTACGAGCTATCTCTCGAAAGTGCAACGGGCGTAAACTTCCTTACGCCAACTTCTTTTTGGAAACAGACACGTATGCATGCTTCGAAGCGCAAATTGCTTCGAAACATGGAGTTGCTCATCATCGACGAAGTCAGCATGCTCCGTGCCGACACGCTGGATCTGATCGATTTTGTTCTTCGTCGCGTGCGGAGCAATCCCCGATCTTTCGGTGGAGTACAAGTCCTGTTTATCGGTGATCTTATGCAGCTTCCGCCGGTAGTCAAACCGCATGAATGGGAGCTAATGTCAGCAATCTATCAAGGCGTTTTCTTTTTTCATTCCATGGTGATTCGTCAGCATCCGCCGGTATTCCTCGAACTGGAAACCATATACCGGCAGACAGATGTACGCTTTACGTCCTTGCTGAACAACCTGCGCCACAATCGTCTGCCGGCAGACGACTTGACCTACCTGAAGGATCATGTGAATCCGACTTTCGACAGCACCTGTCACGAAGGCTATATTACGCTGACAACGCATAATCACAAAGCCGATCAGATCAATCGACGCGCTTTGGAAGCCTTACCTGCACTGCCCCTTTCCTACCAAGCGATCATCAAAGGCGATTTTCCGGAACATCTGTATCCTTTGGAGCCGACGATGACGTTGAAAGAAGGTGCCAGAGTGATGTTCGTTCGCAATGATACTCGCCAACTTAGACGCTACTACAACGGGAAAATAGCCGTAGTCCACTCCCTTTCTCCTTCCTCGGTGGTCGTTCGGACTGACGGCGGAGAGCTTATAGAGGTAGAGCCACACGAGTGGACCAACGTCCGCTACTCCGTGAACCCCGAGACCAATGCCCCCGAACAGGAAGTAATCGGCAGCTTCCGCCTTTTTCCGCTTCGAGCCGCTTGGGCTATCACCGTGCACAAGAGCCAAGGACTGACATTCGAACACGCCGCCATAGATCTGGAAGGTGTCTTCGTTCCCGGTCAGGCCTACGTAGCCCTGTCGCGTATGACGGGCCCTGAAGGGATGATACTGCTCTCCCCTCCCGATCTGCGTGGGTTGGAAACTCCCCAAGAACTGGTCGAATATGCACAGACGAAGCCCGACGAAAAAGAACTCCGGACTTCTTTGCAGGAAAACAGTCTTATCTATTGGAAGCAGCAATCCGACGAGGCTTTCGACTGGCAGAGCTTGATGAATATATGGCACAAACACAGTCTCAGCTATCGGGAGGAGAGCGAGCTGAGCAGCAAAAGCCATTATAGCGATAGAGCAGCCGAACAATCGGCCAAAATAGATGCGATGGCGGAAGTAGCCGGACGTTTTCGCCGGCAACTTGCCGGCCTTTGGGGGCAGTCTCCGCTTGGATTCGGTGCCGTCAAAGAGCGAATCGACAAAGCCGTGGACTATTTCCTGCCACAACTTTCTGCCATAGCAGGCGAACTTTCCTCCACGATCCAAGAAGTCGGAATGCTGAAAAAAGCCAAACAGTTTGCGAAAGAACTGCTCGAGCTACAGGACAATCTTCATACCGCCGTGTACTGCCTGCTTCGCTTACGAGCCGTTTTCGGTGCTCTCTCTGTCGGCCAAAGCCTCAGCAGACAGGAACTTCGGACGGAAGAGCTGATGGCCGAATGGGTACGCAGCGTTTCACCCAAGGACGAAGCCCTGCCAACAGCCGCCGGCAATCGAAAGAGTAAAGAGAAAAAAGCCAAGGAAAAGAAAAAGACTACCCACGAGACAACGCTCGAATTGCTACTGGCAGGTATGAGCATAGAAGAGGTCGCTACCGAGCGGAAACTCAGTCCGAGTACCATCGAAGGGCACCTTGCCCTTTTGATAGAGAAAGGACGATTGGCTCCCGATGCCTATATAGATGCAGGCATCGTTTCCGAATTACACCCCTATTTCACCAATCCCTCTCGCATATTCGAACTCAAATCCTTGTATGAACGTCTCAATGGACAGTATTCCTATACCCTACTCCGCCTTTACCGTGCTTATTTTATCCTGATGGATGCGAAGGAGAAAGGCTCCCGGGCAAGAGAAAAAGCCATCGAGCAAGCTTTATAGCTCGAAAGAGAAGAGCAGATATTCTTCCGTATCCGACAGCTCATCGATGGCGAATCGCCGATCAGCCGCATAGCCCATGATCCATACCACTTCTGTTCCTTGGCAAAGGAGCCAAGCCTCTTCCCTCCGGCTTCGTGGCACGTGACGATCGATAAAGAAACGGCTCACCGTCTTGCAGCCTTTCATCCCGTAAGGATGAATATGATCCCCTTGTTGCGGACGGCGAACCCCAAGCCCCTCCTGTAAAGATTCTACAAATGCCAAAGGCAACAATAGCTTGGTATTCGGAAGCCGCAGACCCTCCAAGTCCAATTCGGCAGGAGTACCGCGCTGCCAACTCAGTTGCTTTCCATCCGGCAGATCGAGGAAAGAATCTCCGATTTTAAGGCCGAACAGTTCCGGCACCTCCATCTTTGGCGATAAGGGAAGTACCGTAAGCCGATCCCTCTCACGTAAGAGACGATGCGAAGAAGAGAAAAAAGAAGCTCCGGGAGGATTGTCCAAAGACGTGACCACCTCCCGTATCTGATCCCTGTTGAACCCGTACGGATGCAGCAGATCGTACAGCAGCGTAAACGGAGCAGGTGTTTCTTTGACCTCCCGAATGCTTATCGAAGAGGTTGCTCTCAATGTATTGTGAAAATCCTCCGTTGCCTTCGAGTAAAAAGCTGCAACGCCCTCCAGATTCTCCCGAGTGCGTAGCAACGCCTCCTGAAGCGACGGATTCAACTCCTTTAATAGCGGCATGATCCGGTGTCTGACCAGATTGCGCCGGAAGCGCGTATCCTCATTGGAAGAGTCCGTACGATAGGTGATTTTTTGGTCGAGCAGATAAGCCTCTATCTCATCCCGTGTGGCATCCAGCAGGGGGCGCACGATACCATCGTTCCGCTTATAGGGCATCCCGCACAGGCCGCTGATTCCCGTTCCTCGACAGAGATTCAGCACCATGGTTTCGGCATTATCGTCGGCATGGTGCGCCACCGCCACGTATTCGATAGCCAGTTCTTTCCGCAACTGTCCGAACCATTCGTAACGCAGTTCTCGAGCAGCCATCTCGATCGAAATCAACCGCTCGCGAGCATAACGAACCGTGTCGAAGTCGATCCGATGGAGCGGAACATCCAGATCACGGCATAGGCCCTCCACGAAAGCTGCATCCTCATCGCTCTCTACCCCTCGGAGGTGGAAATTGCAGTGTGCCGCCACCGTCTCATACCCCAATTCGCGCAATACGCAGAGCAGAGCCACCGAGTCGGCACCTCCGCTGAGAGCGACCAGTACGAGGCGGTCTCCTTCTCGGAAGAGCTTCCTCTCTCTGATCGTCGTTCGGACACGGTTTGTCAGGGAAATCTTCATCTTGTTGTAAATATATCAGGGGGAAAATATCGGCCCGGCCATCCTGCCGATGGAAAAAATTTCTTGGGAATGAAGAGGCTCTTTATCCGAATAAGCCGAATGCTGTCATAAAACAAAGAGAGAACTCTCGTCCTCTCTCATCAGTCCTGCCGGCATCTCCGAAGAGAGCCGAACCTTATCTCGGAAAACTTCCGCACCTGTGAACCCGAAGCATCGGCCGGCAGCGAAAACCGCCTACACCGGCCTCTTACTCTGTGGGGAGCTTTATGCTCCCATTTCGGGATCGACCATGATTCGTCCGCAGTATTCGCAGACGATGATTTTTTTCCGAAGCTTGACGTCCAGCTGCTTCTGAGGAGGAATCTTGTTGAAGCAACCGCCGCAGGCATCACGCTCTACGGGCACCACGGCCAAGCCGTTGTGCGCAGCCTTTCTGATGCGCTTGAAAGCCGTCAGCAGGCGCGGTTCGATCTTGGCTTCGAGCTTCTTCGCCTTTTCGCGCAGTTTCTCTTCCTCTTGCTTAGTCTCGGCAATGATGGTATCCAGTTCGCCGCGTTTTTCGGCCAACACCTCGCTATGCTCTTCCAGCACCTCTTTCAGAGTAGCTATATCGGTCTTGCGCTGTTGGATTTCGACGTTGTATTCCTTGATCTTCTTTTCAGACAGTTGGATCTCCAGCTCCTGAAATTCGATCTCTTTGGAGAGATTGTCGAACTCACGATTGTTGCGCACCTCGTCGAGCTGTTTTTTATATTTCTCCAGCAGCGTCTTGGCTGTACTGATCTTTTCCTTTTCGGTGGTTACAGCCTGATTGAGCTGCTTGGATCCGGCTGTGAAGTTCTCCAAACGAGTCTGCATTCCGGCGATTTCGTCTTCCAGATCCTGTACTTCCAGCGGCAATTCGCCACGGAGAGTCTTGATCTTATCTATTTCAGAGAGGGTATTTTGCAGCTTGCTCAGTGCTGCCAATTTTTCCTCTACGCTCTGTTCGTTCTCAACGATGATCTTTTCTTTAGCCATGATGCTCAATTAACTAACTACAAATAGTTTACCGGATTGGTTGCAACCGATGATTTGTGGGTGGCAAAGGTAGGGAATTTCTGCGATATTATGCGCATAAATAGCTCATTAGCCACCTCTTCGCTCTCGTAATGACCGATCGTAACCAGCAGCAGATGCTCCCCTGCATCGAAGAAGTCGTTGTACTTCGCCTCACCCGTCAGGAAGAGGTCTGCACCCTCCTGTGCTGCACGCCGCCACATGAAAGCACCGCTACCGCCGCATATAGCCATCCGCCTCAACGGTCGTTCCCTCCAAGCCGAATGGGACAGCACCTTCAGGCCGAATACCTCCTTGATGTGCAGCAGCATCTCCCGCTCGCTTATGGGCGAAGGCAGATCCCCCACTATTCCGCCTCCGGCCGAGGGATGATCGTTGGCCAGCGGGATCAAGCTGACAGCCGGCAGCTCGTACGGATGAGCCGCGTGCAAAGCCTGCAGCACAGCACCCTGCCTGTATGCCGGCAGCACGACGCTGATCCGCTCCTCCGCCTCATGGTGCAATTCGCCTATCGCTCCCACAAAGGGATTGGCACCCTCTGCAGCCCTGAAAGTTCCGGTGCCGGCATGGCTGAACGAACAGCAATCGTAATACCCCAAGCGGCCTGCACCGGCCTGCCACAAAGCCTGCCTCACGGCATCGGCATACTCCGTGGGGACGAAGGTGACCAGTTCCAAGAGCTTGCCTTGCAGCGGCTCCAGCGGTCGCGTATTCAGCAAGCCGAAGCGTTCGGCCAGCAGCGCATTCAGTCCCTGCGGAGCGTTGTCCGCATTGGTATGAGCCGCATATAGCACCAGTCCGTGCCGTACGGCCAACTCCACGCACCGCTCCACGTAGGAGCTGCCGGTCAATCGCTTGAGCGGTTTGAAGAGAATCGGATGGTGGGCAATGACGAGATTGCATCCCAGCCGAATGGCCTCCTCCAATACCGCTTCGGTAACATCCACACAGAGGAGGGTACCCGTTGCCTCCCGCTTGGTGTCGCCCACCTGCACGCCACTATTGTCATAGCTCTCTTGATAAGCCCTCGGGCAGACCGCCTCGATAGCCTCTATAATATCCTGAATGATCATCTTCGAGTGCGAGCCAAGAGGCTCTGTTTGGTTTCTTTGTCCAAAGGTAATTTTTTGCACACACTTGACCGCCGCCCCCTTGTCCAAAGACAGTCACCGATGGGCGCAAAACATCCTCCTACCTCAAATGACTAAATGAAAAAATCGCGCCGGAATCGGGCCGATTGCGGTTCGTGTTTTCGGGAAAACACGCACGAGAATTTTTTCGTTTTGGCGCGTAAATTTTTTACCTCCCGAACCAAAACGTAAAAAATTGCACGCCACATTTTCATGGCTGTAAAGCCGGCAATTTTTGGAGCCTAAACCCTCGCAGAGGGAGGGAGTCGTGATGTGTACTTTCCCGGACTTCCGAGTACAGGTTCAGGCTCTGTATTGAGCAGGTCTTCATATCGGTAGGCCTCGTGTCAAGTATTGGTTGTCCGCCGCTTGCGGAGCATCAGGTCGTTGGCTCGGAGCAATCGGCAGAACCTGTCCCGACCGATCGAGAACTACTCTCCGAAGTACTGCATTACAGAAAATGTAAAGCCCGAATGCTGTCCGATCTTTACTTTGTGGGTAATAATTGGATTATATCCGGTCGGAATTTCTGTACTTTTGATTAGAAATAGGCATCCCATTTTTCTTTCAAAAAAGAACACAAATACTTTGTATTATGATGAAGCCATCTCTTTTTTTGACACTTGTTGCTGTGTTTTTTATGGTGACAATAAAAGGATTAGCAAAACCACAAATAGACAAAGAGGTCGATCCCATAACGAAGCTGACTTTACGAAATCCCCAGAATGGAGGCAGCGGGGTTTTGTGGACAAATATCCCATGCTCTGCTGATTCCGATCTGGCCGGACTGATAACACCCATTTTTTTCGAGAATGGAGAAGTAACGATCAGTATCCCTCTCAAGCGGAGTGTCTGCATTCAATTTGCCGGTAATCAACTCTTCCCCAAAAGCAAGATTATTCTCTGTCCCGGCGATCATCTCATCCTGACTGCAGATAACAGTTCCGGCAAATGGTCTTTTGGCGCCACCGGAGACAATGCCTCAGGAAATCTCTATTTATTGGATAGCACTCTTTTTGCCGGATACAGATGGCTCAATGAATATCTTACAATTTTAAGGACAGGTAAAGGCAAGGCCGAACTCATAGATCAGGTTGACTCCATGCTTGATATGGAGTTGGAATCTTTTCTCTCTATGGAAAAGCAAGGGGATATTAGCGATGCTTTTTTGAGTGCAGTAAAAGCTGAAATGCAACAAATGGTTTTGTATGCAGCAGGTTTGGCAGTTCGTAATATAGAAGAAGCAAATAGGCTAAGGCAGAAAGCAAAAGAATTATATTTCTATTATCTCGAACGCTATAGTCCGTTGGCGGAAATGTATAAAGGAAGCGAAATGAGTTTGCGCAATGCAGGAACTGCGACTTTGAGAGGGCACAAAAATCTGGCCGGAGGAAAAAGGATTGACATCGGACTATGGGATGGTAGCAAAGAATTTTTCCATGAGTATTGCTATTTGCCCGATGACGTCCAAATAAGACTTTTTATAAGCAAAATTCAACTTCTTCACTTTGTCGTAGGGGCTATAACGACTCCACAATATGTTGAAAAGGTTGCGTTATTGGGAAAAGTTGTTGGCAGTTCCCGGTACTTGGAGCTGCTCCGTTCTTTTATCGACTTAAACGACCCAAGTGGGAAAAATTATTCTCGTGGATTATTTTTCTATGACCATAAATTTGACAAACTGGAAGAGGTGGGAAAAGAGGTGGGAGAAAACTTGCCGGAAGTCATCAAGAGGTTTTTCCCCGACAAATGGGTCTTAGTGGATGTTTGGGCCACGTGGTGCTCACCATGTAAAAAAGAATTTGGGTATAACAAACAACTACATGCCTTCTTGGAAGAAAAAGGAATTGCCATGCTCTATTGCTCCGTTGATGAACCGGAAAACTCTGACAACTGGAGAAACAATCTTTCCGCATTTGATTTGACCGGATACCACTATTACATTACATCAAAGGCTGAAAAAGAATTGCTGAAAATACCTGATTTCCGAATGTTAATTCCTCGTTATCTTCTATTTGACAATAAGGGGAAACTTGTTCACGCCAATCTGCCCCGCCCTTCTTCAGAGAAAGCACTTTACGAAGAGATAGAGAAGTTGATGCAAGGAAATTAAGATACGAAACAAAGTACCCCTTTCGTAATTTTTGTGCAAGTATCTGATTCGACGGCCCAGAACAACACATACATGGAAAATTATAGGGGAGTATCGACCTTCTAAAACGACAACCAATCAAACGAATAGAAATGAAAAGGATTTTTACTGTAGCCCTTGTGCTACTTGCTTCGGTCACTATGGCCATCGGACAAAGCCGACCGGCACTTCGCGTAGATGCCAACTTCGTAGGCAGCAATCAGAGCATGAAAAGAGACGGATATGTGTGGGACACCAAAATGAATGTCGGCCTGCGGGTCGGTGCCACTGCCGAATTCAAGATCGGATCAGGTGGATTCTACTTGGCTCCGGGTCTGAATTATACGATGAAGGGCTCTAAAAGCGAATGGGATATACCTAAAATGGAGTTTCAATCTACCTATATTACGATGGTTTCCACTCGCTTGCACTATCTGCAACTGCCGATCAATGCCGGCATACGGTTCGACCTGATGAATGACATGGCGGTTTCGATCGAAGCGGGTCCTTTCCTCGCATACGGTATATATGGTACATATCGGCAGAAGTTGGAAGGATGGAAGCCGAACAACTACAGCACAGAGTTTTTTGGCCCAACGCTTGGTGGCCCAACAAATATCCGCTGGGACATCGGGGCAAACATAATAGCCGCATTCCACTATAAGCGTTATTATATACAGATAGGCTATGAACATGGATTTGTGGATATTGTGTCAGGTGGAGGTTCTGATATTCCCCGACTGAACGACAATAGGCAATCCTCTTCGACGACCGCTCTAAGAGAAAAGGGAAATAACGAATACGCTTATAATCGTGACTTCTTCGTGGGCATAGGTTACCGCTTTTAGCCGTTGCCGATATCCGGTTTGGGGCCTCATGGGATCGTACTGCCGATCCTATGAGGCTCTTTCTTCTTTAGTATGGGCTTAGATCGAGTGCGTTATTTCCAAGTTTTTACGATCGTACATCTATAAAAAGGAACAATCCGGCTCCTCACGACAAGCGAAATCGAGCGAAAAGAAGGCCAAAGACGGCCATAGGATACCACAGGCAGCCGCAGGATGCAGTTCGATTCCCGGGTACAAAGCGGCCGTTCTACCTTTGCATCGTCAGCAAAAAGGAACGAAAGCAAGGATGGCCATCCGATAACGACAAACCGAAGTGCCGACAGTATTATTTCATCAATCTATTAAACAACAAAAATTATTATGGCAGTTTCATTCAAAGTAAAAGAACGAAAAGTGATGATCAACGGACAGCCGGCGAAGATTCGATACGCCCAAACCCTGAAAACAGGAGATATGGATTTGTCCGAGATCTGCGATCTGACAAGCAAAATCTCCGCTGTGAGTGAGGGAGATGTCCGCTCTATCATCAATACGGTAACGGGCCTTGTCATCACCGGACTCAAGCAAGGACGGGCTATCTCGTTGGGAGAATTGGGTCGCTTCCGGATCAGTCTCAGCTCCAAAGCCGCCAAAGAAGGAGAGGAATTTACCGTGGAAAATATCCGCCGAGCACGGGTGCTCTTTCTGCCCGGTGGGGATATTCGCCGCGCCTGTCGGCAAATTCGTCTGAAAGGGATCAATATGCTTCGTCCCGGAGAACAGCAAGGTGGTACTCCCTCTGTTCCTGATTCTCCCGAGGGCGGCGGTGAGCAAGGTAGCGGAGGCGGCGGTCTCTAATTCTGATCCGTATTCCTCCTGTATTCGAGCAGGGACGGGAATCTAATCGGAAGGCCGGAGACAAGGAAATTTGCTTTTGTCTCCGGCCTTTGTCTTTCTATAATGGGTTTAATTTTTTCATCTATCAACATCCAAAACAATGAATACTATCAAATATATAGTCATCCACTGTTCGGCCACAAGATCCAATATGACCTATACATCGCTTCAGCTCGATCGCGACCACCGGGCACGAGGGTTTCGCTCGGCCGGTTATCACTTCTACATCCGTCGCAATGGAGATACGGAGGCATTGCGTCCGACGACAGAGCCGGGAGCACACGCCAAAGGGTACAATCACTGTAGTATAGGTGTCTGCTACGAGGGAGGTCTGGATGCGGCGGCTAAGCCGGCCGATACGCGAACTCCGCAGCAGAAAACCGCCCTGAGGCGTTTGCTGATGGAACTGAGAAACCTGTACCCACAGGCGAGTATAGTCGGCCATCGCGACTTGAGCTACGATCGCAATTACGACGGGAGCATTACTCCCGACGAATGGATGAAGGCTTGTCCTTGTTTCGATGCACATGCAGAATACAGTCGGCTATGAAATGGAGGATAAGGGTGCACCTCACCTTGGCCGTTCTCTTGTGTTTGGTCGGGTTGTTACTGCTGTTCATCGGCTTCTTTGTCCCTCCCGTGGGGGAAATCGATTCGAGCGTGCTGATTGCTTACGGAGAAGTGAGCACCTTTGCAGGCAGTTTGCTCGGTATCGATTACCGGTACAGGTATAAGTACGGTGGGTACGGGAAGGAGTCCGATCCGTAAGCCTGTCAGCTGAATGCGAGGCTTTTGCTTGTAAGTGGCAAGAAAAGAGGGGGTATCGGAGGGGGCGTCTATTCGTTACTGCCGGTATCCCCTTCCGGCTTATAGGTGTTGGGGACTACCGTATGACCGTGTGTAAAAAGCGAGTAGCCACATTGGTCGCAGTAGCGGGCCTTGTGTCTGCGGATGCGTTTGTTGCAGCGCGGACAGCGGATGGGTGAATCGAAAGCCACCATGGAGTCGGTGCGATTGGATTTGGTCATCTCGGCCGAAATGATTCCCGTCGGTACGGCAATGATGGAGTAACCCAGCAGCATGACTATCGTGGATACCAACTGCCCGACGGCCGTGACGGGGGTAATATCGCCATAGCCTACAGTGGTCAGCGTGACGATAGCCCAATAGATGGACTTGGGGATACTGGAAAAATTGGGATTGCCCCGTCCTTCGATCAGGTACATGACCGAGCCGAGAATGGTGACGAGCAGGAGAAGAAAAAGCATGAAGACCATAATCTTGGCCATGCTGGCGCGTATCGATCGCACGAGCATATCGCCTGCCGAGACGAGGTTGTTCAGGCTCAGGATACGGAAGATCCTCAGCAGTCGAAGGATGCGGAAGACCATCAGCACCTGTGCTCCGCTATAGATAAGGGCTATATAGGAGGGAAGTATGGAGATGAGGTCTATGATGCCGTAAAAGGAAAGGATGTACCGCCACGGTTTATGAAGGCAGTAGATACGCAGGATGTATTCGATGGTGAATACAATGGTGATAACCCACTCGCACCAATGCAAAAAATTCCTCGTGCTATGGGACAGGCCTACGGTACTTTCTGCTGAGACGACAATGACGCTCAGAAGGATGAGGCATAGCAGGAGAATATCGAAGAGGCGTCCCGTGGGGGTGTTCATGCCGAATATGATGGAGCGAACATGTGCCCGATCGGGCAGTTTGCTTGTGAGCCATTCTATCATCTTCATAAGCGTATCGCAGAATCAGGGGTGAGCGGGATCAGTCTTTTATCAAATCGGGGCGCAACCGCTTAGTACGCTCGACAGCTTGTTCAAGGCGCCATTTGGCGATATTGGCTTCATGTCCGCTGAGCAGAATATCCGGCACTCGCCAACCTTTATACTCGGCCGGTCGGGTATAGACCGGAGGGGCCAGCAGATTGTCCTGAAAGGTGTCGGACAGTGCGCTGCCGGCATCGTTGAGAACTCCGGGGATGAGACGGGCGATCGCATCGGTCATCACGGCGGCGGCCAACTCTCCACCGGTGAGTACGTAGTCGCCGATCGAAATCTCACGAGTGATCAAATGTTCCCTGATACGATAGTCTATCCCCTTATAATGTCCACAAAGAACAATCAAATTGGATAGGAGACTCAGTTCATTGGCCATCGGTTGGTCAAAACGCTCACCGTCGGGAGACGTGAATATCACCTCATCGTATTCTCTCTGGGTTTTCAGTTCGGTGATAATCCGGTCGATCGGTTCTATTTGCATCACCATGCCAGGCTCTCCACCGAATGGATAGTCGTCCACACGTTTCCATTTATCGGTGGAATAGTCGCGAAGCTGGTGCAGCTTCAGTTCCAGCAGTCCTCTTTCTTGTGCCCTCCCGATGATCGAGCAGTTGAGTGTATTTTCGATCATTTCGGGCAGCACGGTGATTATATCAATGCGCATTATGGTGTTTATGCTTACTTATTTACAGACAAAACTACCATATTTATCCGTTTCCTCCGATGGTATTCCCATGTGACTGCCACGCTCCCTCAGCTCTCCAACGGAGGTGTCCTTTTCTTTGTCCTGTCTACTCCCCCCGGATTATTCTTACCTTTGCGACCGAACGCTTCGGTTAGCAGCGGGCAAATGTGACTGTTACTATGAATAAAATCGTATCCAAAGAATACTTCTCGGCTAATGTGATCAAGCTGGAAGTAGAGGCTCCTCGTATAGCCAAATCGCGAAGGGCAGGACATTTTGTAATCATCCGCGTTGGAGAAAAAGGCGAACGCATCCCCCTGACTATTGCACAGGCTGACATAAAGCGCGGTACCATTACCTTAGTGGTTCAGGCCGTGGGCAAATCTTCCAAGAAATTGGCCGAACTCGAAGTCGGCGATTATATCACGGATGTGGTAGGCCCGCTGGGACAGAGTACGCATATCGAAAAGGTCGGCACAGTGGTTTGTGCCGGAGGCGGTGTGGGTGTGGCTCCTTTGCTCCCGATCGTGGAGGCTTTCCACAAAGCAGGCAACCGTGTAATTGTCGTATTGGCTGCCAGAACTAAAGATCTGGTTATCCTTGAAGAACAAATGCGAGCCAATAGCGATGAAGTGATCATCATGACAGACGATGGGTCTTATGGGACGAAAGGCCTCGTAACGGATGGAGTGGAAAGCATTATCAAACGGGAAACGGTAGACCTCTGCGTTACGATCGGGCCGGCTGTGATGATGAAGTTCGTTTCTCTCCTGACCAAACGTTACGAGATACCGACCATAGCTTCTCTCAATACAATTATGGTGGATGGTACCGGTATGTGTGGGGCTTGTCGTATAAGCGTGGGAGGACAGACGAAATTCGTCTGTGTCGATGGCCCCGAATTCGATGCACACCAAGTGGATTTCGATGAGATGATCATGCGTTTGGGCGCATACCGAGAGATGGAATAACCTTATTTTCTGCCTTATTGACATGACTACAGAAGAACTTATCCGACTGCGTCGCTCTGAACCATGGAGAGAGGAGCTGCGCAACGCGCTCAAAAACAAAGAACGCATGTCGCGTCCACGGGCTGAAATGCCCGAACTCGACCCCCTCTATCGTAGCTCCAAGATCAATGAAGAGGTGAATCGCGGTTTGTCCCGCGAGGCCGCTATGGCCGAAGCCTCTCGTTGTCTCGATTGTCCGCAACCGAGCTGTATGGAAGGATGTCCTGTGAGTATCAATATCCCGACCTTTATCAAGCAGATAGAAGTAGGCGATATACTGGCTGCAGCATCTACTTTGCGAGAGACAAGCTCTTTGCCGGCGGTGTGCGGACGTGTCTGTCCGCAAGAGAAGCAATGCGAAAGCCGGTGCATCTATACGAAAATGAACAAACCGGCTGTTGCCATCGGTTTCTTGGAACGCTTTGCCGCAGACTACGAACGCGAACAGGGCGCACTCAAAGTTCCCGAAATGGCTCCTCGCAACGGTATCAAAGTGGCTGTGATCGGAAGCGGTCCGGCCGGACTTTCTTTCTCCGGAGACATGGCCAAGTTGGGCTATGACGTGACCGTATTCGAAGCTCTGCATGAAATCGGAGGAGTGCTCAAGTACGGAATTCCGGAATTTCGTCTTCCGAATAGTATAGTCGATTCGGAGATCAATCTTCTCGAAGAGATGGGCGTACGCTTTGAGACGAATACGATTGTCGGCCGAACGATCGCATACGATGACCTGCATGAAGCAGGATTTCGCGGTGTATTCGTAGGAAGTGGTGCCGGTCTGCCCAATTTCATGAATATCCCGGGTGAAAACCTTGTAGGAGTCATGTCTTCGAATGAATACCTGACGCGCGTCAATCTGATGCATGCGAGCCAAGCCGATAGCGACACACCCGTTTTCAAGGGCAAGAATGTAGCTGTCATCGGGGGCGGCAATACGGCCATGGACTCCGTTCGTACGGCCAAACGCCTCGGAGCCGAACGTGCCATGATCGTCTATCGACGCAGCGAAGAGGAAATGCCGGCAAGATTGGAAGAGGTGAAGCACGCCAAGGAGGAAGGAATAGAGTTCCTGACACTGCACAATCCTATCGAATATATCGGCAATGAACGAGGCCGAGTGACTGCGATGCGCCTGCAAAAGATGGAGCTTGGCGAGCCGGATGCAGGTGGTCGTCGTCGTCCTGTTGCGATCACGGGGGCTATCGAGGAGATCCCGGTGGACGAAGTGATTGTAAGTATCGGTGTATCGCCCAATCCGCTCGTTCCCCGAACTATTTCCGGTCTTGAAGTGACAAGCAAAGGAACCATCGTCGTCAATGAGAGCAATCAGACAGCTCTCCCCGATGTTTTTGCCGGTGGTGACATCGTTCGTGGCGGAGCCACTGTGATATTGGCGATGGGCGATGGACGGAAAGCAGCAGCTGCCATGCACGAATATCTGAAAGCGGAATCATAGCTATGACTCCGAGATGAAAGGGAGAAGATAGCTATGCGCTATGCCGAAGTCCTCATTCCCTTGGCTCTTGAGGGTAGTTTTCACTACCGATTGGCCGAGGGGTTAGCCGAGAAGGCTATCGTGGGGATGCGTTGCGTAGTACCATTCGGAGCCAAGCGATACTATACGGGGATTATCATCGGACTGTCCGACAAACGTCCCAATCTGCAAATTTCATTCAAGGAGGTTCTCTTCCTGCCTGACGATAAGCCGTCAGTTACTGCCTCACAGCTGAGTCTGTGGCAGTGGCTGTCGGCTTATTACATATGTACGCAGGGAGAAGTACTCCGTGCTGCTCTGCCTGCAGCATTATTACCCGAGAGCCATACCGTCATCCATTATAATACGGACTTCGAAGCCGACAGCCGGCTTAGTCGTGATGAAGAGGAGCTACTCGATATTTTGGAGTCGGCAAAAGGACGAACCTACACGCTTGATACCCTGCAAAAGGCTGTCGGCAAACGAGCGATTCGCGCTTTTACTTCCTTGGTCGAACGAGGGGCCATACGGCTGGAGGAAGAAGTAAAAAGCCGTTATAAGCCCAAGGCAGAAGTATTCGTTCGTCTGGCAGAGCCTTTCCGGACGGAAAAGACTTTTGCCTCGCTTCTGGATAGTTTGCATCGTGCTCCCAAGCAATCCGCCCTTTTGCTTCATTGGGCAGAGCTGATAACAGAGTACTCCCTCCCATATTCCTCTCCGATGCCGCAAAGGCTACTGGCGGAGTCCGATCTTCATGCTACAGTCACCCTTTCCGCTTTGAAAAAGAAAGGGATTTTTCTATCCGAATCTGTTACACACTCGGTCATGTATTCGGCCGGCGGAGGTGAGTACCGCTTGTGGGAGCAGCCCCAAGAGGAAGAAAAAGCCATTCAATCGGAAGAGAGTTCTACAGACTCCGCAGTATCGGCTTCTCTACCTCAAAAACCTCTTTCTCTCCTCTATACGCATGACTTTCGACGCAAAGAAAAACAACTCTTAGAATGGACGGAAGAAGTTGTCCGTTCAGGAGGCCAAGTCCTGTACCTCTCTCCGGAAGCGAACAAACGAGGAGGAAGCGATACTCTGTCCACACGTATGGCCGAGAGGCTGGGCAGTTGTTTGCTATCCTATCATGCCTTTGAAAGCGATGCCAAAAGGGTGGAAGTGTGGAACAGATTGGCCGCAACGGAATATCCTTGCGTGGTGCTGGGTGTTCGATCGGCACTTTTCCTGCCATTCCGTCGTTTGCGATTGATTATCGTGGACGAGGAACAGGAATACCTCTACAAACAGCAGGATCCTGCCCCCCGATTCCATACGCGACAGGTGGCAGCTCGACTCGGCCGGATCCACGACTGCCCTGTTGTGTTGGCTTCGGCCACTCCTTCTGCCGAGGTGCTCCACCAAGTGCGCCACAAAGCCTGTGAACTGATCACCTGGCCGGACGATCGGGTTCGCCCCCGATTCGATTTGGAAGTCATAGACATGGGCAAGATGCGCCGTCAAAGACAGGTCGGTGCAGGTGAACTGCTTTCTTTCCCCCTCGTCTCAGCTATTGAAGAGACGATTCGGCAAAAAAAAATGGCCGTCGTCCTCCAAAATCGAAGGGGCTTCGCTCCGTATATCATTTGTAGCTCTTGTGGGGAAAAGCTCCGTTGCATCCACTGCGATGTGAGTCTCACCTATCACAAGCATTCCGGTATGCTCG
>ERZ772940.357-NODE-357-length-22419-cov-4.55799_pt1 | contig 22419 bp, 17 predicted proteins | sample MGYA00511682_ERZ772940 | MGnify/ENA primary metagenome ERZ772940 (study PRJEB29015, sample SAMEA2737922) | human oral metagenome | biome: human oral; feature: human-associated habitat; material: dental | place: China | collected 2031 ... | reverse complement strand
CATAACATATAGGTTATCTCATGTGTGCTTATATTATCAACAGCTTTAGTAGTAACTCTAGTAGTATACATATCTATCTTAGATATATCTTCTATAAGTTTAATATCCTCTGCTATATAAGAGGATATGAACCTTCTTTCTTTACTAAGTAAGCTATTAGTACTTAAAGAGATAGGTATAGATAGTAATTTATCTATCTTATCTTCTAAGCTAAGGCTATGCTTACCTCTTATCCTCTTATATATTTCTACTAACACTTTTACCTCTTATGCTTTATAGCGTATATAGTACCCATGGTGTGGCTAAGATATCGTTATATAGTACATATGCTATAGATGTAGCATCTATCTCATGTTCTGATAGCCTAAATAGATCCAACTTATTGGCTATAACATCTATCTTAAGTAGGTTAGATAGCATATCATGTTTATCAGCAGTACCACCAGCACCTACATACTTCTTGATCCACTTAGGCGGATAGTTATAGATCTTGATCATAGGGTCAAAGCATCTTATAGTTCTATCTATGGTAGATGTATATCTAGTAAGCTGTATAACAGCTGTAGCAAACCTTGTATTCATAAAGGCTGCTTCCCATGCAACAGCTAGTGGTTTATACTCTAGTAGTATAGCTGTTATAGCCCTTTCTAAGATAGATAGTCTAGAGAACATAGCGTCCTCCTTAGTAGAGTCTATAGGATCAAACTTATCAAGTTCATATAGCAATGTATGTATAGATACTATCTCATAGCTAGGTAATGCTATCTTATATATAGATACACCTGTGTTCTTACCAGGGTCTATACCTATGATGTTAAATGTATCTTCCATATTAACTTATATCCTTACTTAAGATAGTAAGACTCAGCACCGCCTATCTCTACATATCTTAAGATAGGTTCCTCTGTAGAAAATGCTGTTGTTAGATCTATAGAACATCCTACATGATAAGCTATCTGCACAGCAGTTGCTTCCATATTACCATCTAAGGATTTAGCCTCTACTCCAGTGCATAGTGCTAACTCTGTTAGTGTATTATACTCTACATTTAGTATCTTAAATACGTTCTTAAGCTCTTTAATATCATCGCCTGTAAATCTTATAGCTATCTTAGCAAGTACAGCTAGGTATTGATTAGTACCAACGTTTTTAAGTATACCTTCCTTATTCCTAGCTACAGGGTTAAGTAAAGATTCATCTAGGGTACTATATGGCGATAAGATAGATGTATTACCATTCTTAGTTACTTTAAAGAATTGATCTCTAAACTCCATCTCGTCTATAACCTTAAGATAGTATGCCACGTAAGGTACAGAGTTAAAAGCCACTTCTTTACGTAGTCTATATTTAGCCCTATCAGCTACACCTAGATCATCTGTCATTCTTCTTAGAACAAATGGTACTTGGTTAAACAAGGCAGCATCTGCTGCACTATGTTGGGAGAAACTAAATCCATTAGCAGTAACTGGTATGTTATCGCCACCAGTACCTATACACCAGTACTTAAGAGTTGGATAGTTACCAACACCTAACTCTCCTAGTGTTGTGTTTAAAGCAAACTTTTCATTAAGTGTAGTATTAGCCTTAACATGGTAACTCTTACCTAGCATTTGTGCTAGTTGTAGGTTGATAGCATAGACCGTGCGTTGTGCATTCTTAACCATCTTATTATTCCTCTATCTTCTTCATCATGAACTCATTAGCATCTAGCTCTACAGGTTCAGTATCTAACTCACCTGGAACCATCTCACTATCATCTAGTGGGTTGATAACAGCATTATCTACACCTATATTAGCATTAGACTTCATACGTTGCAAGGATACCTGTTTAAGCATCTCTGCTATCATACCCTTAGTTTCTGAACTAGATTGTACATCTGCATACTTTATCTTATTCTCTACACCCTTATGTATACTATCTTCTGCAGACATCATGACTTCATTAAGTAATCTTATATACTTACTATCTTTAGGTAAGCCATCAGTAGTCATCTGCTTGATAAGCCCTCTACGTATATTACGTATATCTTCAAGATCTATCTTCTCTTGTTCGTTATAGATGCTATTATCCATAGTATATATCCTCCTATACCTATTTATTAATATATATGTTAGAAAATCATGGAAGCTCAGTATTTTAAGCCTTAAAATGCGTATTTACCTACTATATTTTAGAGCTTAGAGCTTAACTGCGTAAATAACTGTATGAAGGGATAAACATAAGAATATGGCTAAAGAAATAGATACTGCTAATAAGGTATATGATGTTATACTCTATACGGATGGTGCATCTTCTCCTAACCCTGGTTATAGTGGTTCTGGAGTAACAGGATATATCTATGCTCATGAGGACATAGATAAGAAAACAAGTGATAAGCCTAATAATATATCTATAACAGATCAAGGCTATATTAATGGTAGCATAGATAATATGCTAGATATACATTATGTAAAACCTACATGGTATGTAGATGGTATATATGTATTCCATAATGTAGCTACTAACAATGTAGCGGAGTTACAAGCTATCGTATATGGGTTAGAGAATATACTTAACCTAGATATATCTATAGGTAAGATACTTATAAAATCAGATAGTGAATATGCTATAGGCGTATTTAATACTGTATTAGTAAATCCTAATACTAACTATGATAATAATACAGCTAATGTAGAATATTATCATAGCTTTAATAAACTATTTAAGATATGTAAGGATAGAGGTATAGAGGTTAATACCTTTAAGGTTAAAGGACATGACCTATCATGGGGTAATAATATAGCAGATAGGTTAGCTGTTACTGCTAGGATCATAGAGGCTGAGTCTAAGTTAGACCCTACATCATTCGTTCTAACAGAGGCTAAGAAGTTCTGGGATAGCCAGTTGATAAGACATCCATTCCTTAAGTATAGACAGATGTTCTTCCTTAATAGTAATAGCCCAAGTACTAAACCAGTATACTCCATCATGAGCTATGATAGTAAGTTAGCCTTAGGCCAAAAAGCACCAGACCCACTCTTTGGTACGTTTATGCCTACCATACCTATAACAGAGATAGAAGATGTTAAGTCTATATTTACTATAGGTGCTAAGGATTCTTATATGGCACTAGGTACTATAGACTTAGATGTTTTATATAAGCAAAGAACATCGCATTATTATAAGCTGTTTGGTAATACTATCTTCCATATGAATAATAAGCATACACAGCTATTAGCGCTAGATGAAGATAGTGTTGCTTACATTATAACACCGGCTGGTCTACCTGTTAAATCTATAGAGGAGATGCAAATACATCAACGCATCATCTTAGATTACCTAGGCATAGACAAGACTATGTCGAACAGCTACATAGATATAACACCTACATTCTATAAGGTTAATGCTAAAGGTAAGACTGAATGTGCTTTAGCTAATGGTACTAATAAGATAAATGTAGATATATCTTACAATGGTAAGGACATAAGCTTACCTCTACAGTTAGGATCTGATCTACCTGATAGGAATAAGCTTAAAAACTTAGAGGCTAATAATATGTCTGTTATCTTTGTTATCGAGCCAGTATCTGATGTATTATTTAACTATTATATAGTATTAGAAGATGGTAGTAATAAGGATATAAGTTGTTGGTGTAATTTCTACACTAATAAGTATCTATTAGCACCAGATGAAATAAAGAGTAAGAAGGATAAGTAAGATTATGGCTTTAATGTTTAATTTCGAAAGTAAGGTTATGCCTAAGGTTCTTATTAATATAGGTGCTCTATTTGATGTTCCAACTGCAGCACTTATAACTGGTAAGAGAGGTGAAACTATTTATAATGGTGGACTAGGTCCAGTTACTGGTATAGTAGGTAGGGGTAATACCTATAAGTCTACCATACTACACTACATGATGTTATCAGCTGCTAGTAAGCTATTATACTCAGGACCTACAGCTATGTCTACCTATGATACTGAGGTTAATATATCCTTAGATAGACTAGAAGGATTAGCTAGTGGATTTGAATCAATTCCACCATATCCTATAACAGGAGACAAGCCTATATGGTCGGTGGTTAATAAGACTATGGTGCCTGCTAATAAATGGGCTGTAGAACTTAATAAATACGCTACTGAAAAAGCTAAGGAAAAGAATATAAAAATAGAGTGTATGCAAGATCCTTATACTAAGAAAGAGTTAGAGATCTTACCACCTACCTTCGTAGAGATAGATAGTCTTACAGAGTTTGAGACGGAATCTAACGTAGAGATGCTATCTAAGGATCTAGATGGCACTGACACTAATACCTATGCTATGAAGCAAGGTCTATTTAAAACTAAGTTCTTATCTCAGATACCAGGTATGGCTGCTAGATCTAATATTTATATGTTACTTACAGCTCACGTTGGTAGTAAGATAGATATGTCTGGTCCTTATGCGCCTAAACCAGCTCGGGATCTACAGTTCCTTAAGCAGGATGATAATATTAAAGGTGTAAGTTCTAAGTTCTTCTTCTTAACAGAGCATGTATGGATGTCGCATACGCCTACAGTTCTTAAGAACGCTTCTACTAAAGGTCCTGAGTATCCACTATCTGCTAATGACAGTACAGAACCTGATCTTAACTTGGTTAATCTTACTATGCTTAGATCTAAATCAGGACCATCTGGTATAACAGTACCGCTTATCATATCTCAGACTGAGGGTGTGTTACCATCACTATCTGAGTTCCATTATATTAAAGAGAATAATAGATTTGGTATAGAGGGTAATAATACAACCTATAACCTTATCTTATACCCAGATGTTAAATTATCTAGAACTACAGTTAGATCTAAGATAAAAAGTGATAAGCTATTAAGACGAGCTCTTAATATAACAGCTGAACTATTACAGCTTCAGATCTACCACCCTGAGTTAGAGTCTTTAGGCCTACTATGTAGCCCCTCTGAGCTATATGAGGATATAATTAAACTAGGATATGATTGGAAAGTATTACTAGATACTAGAGGGTATTGGTTAGCTAACCAATATAGTAGTAAAGAGCTACCATACCTATCAACTGTAGATCTGCTCAAGATGAGAAAAGATCTATATAAACCATATTGGTATAAACAACTTGATAAGAAGGAAGGTAAATAGATGGAGAGTGATGAGATAGTATTAGAACAATATGTTGTAAGAGGTGAGAACGTAGAAGGGGATGTTATCTTACGTTCTTATATAGTAAGTAGTAGGTATGAAGCTATACTAGCATTCTTAAACGATGATAGTAACAAAGGCTATGTGCCTTTTAGATACGATATCGTAGAAAATAATACACAGGAGTAATGAGATGGCAGATATATTAGAAACAATCGGCAAAGCAGCCGTATGCCTTGCAATAGATCAATTAGCCCCAACTGGCCCAAGTAACAGAGGGCCGTATCGATGGGAGAAGGAGAAAACAAAAGGCTACATAGTAAAGGCTACAAATGGGGTTGGTCACACGATTACATTAAAGCTATCTGAGGCTGACTACCCAGGTGGGGAGTACCAAATATCTAGACGGTTCTATAAGAATAGAAGATACCTTGGTTATATTATAACTAGCATCACACCATGTGAAGATATAGGGGAAGAATAGGATGGATATAAAGCAAGGGCTAGACATTATGTATAAAAACTATGACGCCCCTAGAGATGCTCTAGATGAAAATCTAGTATACATAGTATATAATTTCTTAGATAAGCTAGTAGGACATCAAGAAGCTGAAATCTTTAAAATGGATCCATCTATAGCAGAGGTATATGATAGGAAGCCTGAGATACAACGTATTATTATTAACAGGTTCTTCTCTAACTTACTTCTTAAGTATAGATCTATGGATAACACAAGAGTAGTAGATGCTGTGATCATGTTACCTAACGATGGTACAGTATCTGATTGGTTACAGGTGTATAACTATGTGCTATACCCCTTCCTTAAAAATAAGAAAATCTTTGAGATAGTCTATGGTATAAGTAACTCAGGCACTGCAGAGGGGTAGATCTCCTCTGCTAGTGCTTATTCTATGCTTGCTTATTTCTATAGCTAGTAACATATATATTTATTATAGGAGTATAACGATGCCAGTTATTAACGAATACACTACCGAGGAATATAAACAACGTGTAGCTACAGCATTAGTGGATAATAAACCTAATATGAAGTGTAAGGTTATCATAAGGCTAGATGCGGCACTGCCTATGCTTATCATCTCCGATAATCTTATAAAAGATACTAAGGTATACGAGATGAAAGTTAGTGGGGTTAGCCTAAGTGGTACAGCTCCACAACATACAGCAGATAGTAAGACCACTACCTTGACAGCTAAGATAACTTTAAAAGATGAGGAATATGAGGCAGCAGCTGGCCATCCTAGGTATGTATATGTAGGTTCAGCTGCTTCTCCACAGACTAGGAATAAGGTATCGTTCTACTATGACGATAAACTTAAGGATATGTTTGTTATACCAGCAGAGATGATGGCTATAGCAGATACTGCTTTACTTAAACCGGTTGATAGCTTCTATGTTATTAATGGTTATGTTATAGGGGGGCTAGTAGAGACTGATTCTACTACAGATGCACATGAGCTATCTTATCAGATACCTGTTAGTGCTGCTATCCATCATGATCTACCTACCATATCAGCTACACCTACGTTAGATATAGTTACTTATGGTTGTATAGTTACTGGTACTAATAAGTCTAATAACTATAAGTCTTTAGAGCTTGCTAGGATATTATCAGATGGATCACAGGTTAATACAACCATGATAGACTTTATTAATATTATAGAGTTAGGATTACCATCTAAGGTATTTGGAGGTAGTGATGCTATACCTAGATACCAGGTATATCAGATGTCACCATCTACCTATAGACAGGTTAGGTATGGACTAACTAACTTAGCTAGTAAGATAAGAGTAGCTCTAGCGTTCTAAGGGGGATAGGTTATGAACCCTAAAAGAGCACAAGTGCAAGAGTATATACTTAAGTATATTAAGAAGATAACTAATTCTAAGCCTAATGTAGATATGTATACTTATATGTTTAATAATATGAACGATAAGGATTTTGATATCTTCATGTCTAAACTTAGAGATGATAAGATAAGACTATGTGTAACAGCAGCACCTGGTATGGATCAAGGCTTTTCTGTAGAGAATAACTTCGCTATAGCTAAAGAGCTTAAGCATGACTTCTTCTCTAGGTTAATAGTAGGCCCATCTGAAGATATGCCTGGTTATACAACACCTAATAAGTATATGATACTTAAATTGCCGGTAAGAAGGGCTGCTCAGTTACTATCTAAGAAGGTATCTATACCAGAGGATAGTAGACATGTAGATATGTTAACAGGCCAAGTAGCAGGCCCATCTAGATCTGCTAAGCTATCCTACCCAGAGTTACAGATATTAGTAGGTACTGGTCTTAATAAATCTATAACAGAGCTACTTAAGAGTAGAGGAGGTGACCTTGGCGAGCTTAACGCTATGAATAAAGCTCTATATAACCAAGGTGGAGTATCTGAGGCTATGCTAAGAGTATATAGTAATGGCGTAGTATCAACATCAACCCTATCCTCATATTTCTTAGGTATGGGTATACGTTCAACAGTTAAGAAATAAATATAAGATAGCTAGAGTACTACCTACTATAGGTAGTACTCTAGCTTATAGTTTATTTACCGTCTTTAGGCATGATACCTACTGTAGGTATATAGGTTTCTACATTAGATACACTACTATCTGTTAGTATAGCATCACCTTTAACCATATCAGGGCTATCAACCTCATAGCTTTGATGTTCTGGGCTTAATGGTATGGCTTGTGAACTATTTCTCTTAGGGCTATCATCAGCAGCTCCACCTTTAGTCTTACTCATAGGCTCATAAGGTATGAACTCAGCCTTCTTGATCCATAAGAACTCATCTTTAAAATAACACTGCCCTACATCTACATTAGGGTGCCCTATAATACCAGCATATATAGTAGGAAATCCTATAAATGCAGCAACCATAGCATCTTTGCTAGACACATCTACTATAGCCTCTCCTATAACAGGTCTATGACATCTAAAGATATAAGGCTGTATAGGTAAGTGTAAGCTATACATATCCTCTATAGCTGTTTGAGAGTATGCTTTTATCTTAACATAGTCAGGCTCTAGTGGTATAAACACTCCATCTATTAGCCTATATAGTGGGTTATCACTATGTATAACACCTATATGGTTATATAATGCATATAATGGTAGTGTAGAGTTATCAGAGGTTATAACCTGTACAGTATATGATGTTAGTTTATTAACTAATGCTTCATAGTTAGCAAGCTTTTCTTTAACCTTATCTAAGATATCTATCTCAACACCTGTAAATGTTTTAACTATACCTTGTAAAGAGATAGATAGGTTAAAGTTATCGGGTAATACGTAGTCTATACCTTCCTTAGCTAGTAACTGATCTATAGTATAAGCTTTACCATCATTGCTAAAGTTATAGGTATCTGCTTTAGCTATTAACCTATTAAAATGCTTAATATTCATCTGTATAAGTGTATCTTCAGTATTAGCATCTATTATCCAGTTGGTATTGGTATAATCTATTATCTTAGTAAGGTAATCTGTATACTCGCCTTTAAGATTAAACCTATTAACAGGGGATGGTATAAGTTCTCTAAGTATAGCTAAGATATCTCTACATCTCATATCTAGCCACATATCAGATAGAGCGTTATCATATGCTGTTATAGCCCTATCTATAATATGTGTGTATGTTATCCCAGTTATCTTCTTATCTAGTTGGTTAGTAGCTTTAAGAAGTATTTTAACTAGCATAAGTAAACCTACCTTATATGTACATATATAGGTCTGAGATTCCTTTATAGAGAAAGTTGTTAAAGAAGTAGCTTTACCTAAGGATCCTACCTGTGTAGTATTAGCATCCCTGTAGTCTACTGTATAGGTAAATGAGTTATTAGCTACATGGTATATCCAGTAGTCTAATATAAGATTATATAAAGCTATACCATGTGGGTCAAATACATCACCGCTGAATATATCTAATGCTTTAGTTTCATTACTAGTAACAGGGTAGCTATTAGCTACTTCATCTTCATGTCTTAATAGATAATCCTTAGCATCTCTATAGATAGGTAGGTTAAGAGTATTATTCTTATCGAGTTCTTTCTCTACTAATTCTTTTAAAGATACCTCTACATCTGTATTAAGATAGGCTGGATTAAGAGCTCGAATAATGGTAGTTACCTTAGTAGGTGTATGGCCAGGTTGATTTAGGTTAGATACATCCTCATCTGCTGTTATAGGTTTTTTTAGAGTATAGGTACCTATACCTATAGAGTTAGGTTCAAATAGGTTAGTAAGTAGCTTATCAAAACTTAAGTGTTGACCTACATGCTTATTTATATACTCCATATTGTTATATAGCCATAGGATAGATTGCTTATTAAAGCTAGAGATATTCTCCCATAGTGCAGAGTTAGAGTTAAAGTAGTGCTGTAGATGAAAATCATGCACTTCATTAGTCTGTATGGCTGCATTACGTACAGACATGATCTTATTAGGTAGATTAGCATATAGAACAGCTAATAAGATAGGATAGTATAATGTATCTGTTATAGTATATTCTCTTACGTTCCATCTATGTAAGAAGTCTTTAACATATACCTGTATATGATCCATTAAGCTATATTCATTATCCTGTACATACTGGTTATCATAGCTAAGTATAGTACCCTCTTCTGCATTGATAGCTTTATCTATATCAACAGGATATATACAACCACGTATATAAAGCTCATCCTCTGGATATTCATTAACTAAATCGTAGTAATAGCTATTAAAGTTTCTTAGTTCCTTCTTAGTATATGGGTTATTATCTAATGTCTGCTTACTAAGGGATACTATATCAGATGTACCAAATAGTTTAATCTTAACATCATGGTTAGTAAAGTGTTTTTTACCAGCGAGATTCAGATAGTATTTCCAATCATGTTTATCTAATGGAACACTATACTGGCTACTCTGTAATAGGCCTGTATTCATAAGGTTAGCAGTGTCCTTAAGCTTGATAACCAGGCTATTCGTGAGTAAGCAAGCTAGCTTTTTGTATTGATCTAACGACAACATAAGCATACCTTTCTTATAAGTATCCTAGCCTTAGTAGTTATTGCAACTACTAAGGGTAGGACTATCATTTTATTATTAAAATATGGAGGGCAAATATGGCTCAACAACGTATAAAAATACCTACATTTGTAAGGGAAAACCCTATAGCCGCAGCCACGTTCAGCAAACTTAACCAGGCTAGAAACGGTCTTAATAAGGTAGAGTTAGAGTCTTTACTAACAGATCTACCAGCAGTAGCACAGTCTACGTATGCGCGTATACAGAACAATGATACTATCTTAGAGCTATTCCCAGACGTAGAACTAGCTATGCAGATAGTAGTATCCTCTATAGTCTCTCCTAATGATCTTATAACTGTTAATAGTAGATATATATCTCCTAATCTTAAGATACCAGAGGATATAAAAGCTAGCTTAGCTAATACTATAAAAAACCATATAGAGGATAACTATCATCTAGATGATATCCTATATGAGGATCTTAAAGAGGTACTATTTACCAGAGGTGGCCTAGCTTATGGTATCATACCAGAGGCTGCTGTAGATGATGCGATTAACCCTGATTTTAATGGCCAGATAACAGTAGAGTCTATAACTAACTTCTATACTAAAACATCTATCTTAGGCCTATCTAAACCATTAGTATACTCTATAGAAGAGGATAGAACAGGTACTGCCTTAAGTAGCTCTAATAATAAGAGATTTACAGTAAGTAGTGTTCAACCTGATAATACTAATAAAGATACTACCACTGTTACAGAGGATATGTTAGGTATACAGATAATAGATAACCCATCTTATCTTAACCTAGCTAATCTAAGATTAGATAGGATACATAAGAATATAAGCTCTAAGATACCAGGTTACTTAGATACTGAGGCATACGAGGATAAAATAAATCAACAAGAGGTTGATCTTGATCTTTTATTTAAACCTAACGATAGGTTACCAGAGGATAGACTTAAGAGGATAAATACCGTAGACACAGCATCTAGAAGATCCTTAGGTAAACCTATGGTCATTAAGTTTCCTATAGAGTCTGTTATACCTGTTTATACCCTTAATGATGTTACTAAACACTTAGGTTATTTTATCCTACTAGATGAACAAGGTGCACCTATTAACATAGAAGGTGAGATAGAGACATGTGAAACTGGTGGTGCTGCTAATATGATCAATAAGGCTAAACAAGCCCTATATGGTATCATTAAGGAAGATACTACCTTAGATAATATGGAATCTATCTATGGTCAGTTAGTAGAGCGTATGATAAAGGATAAGTTACGCAATGGACAGTATGGAGATATAGTAGATATAAAAGAAGATGCTGATATCTATAGAGTCATGTTCTATAGAGCTCTTAAGGCACAGAATACTAAGATATTATTCTTACCAGCCGAGTTAGTAGCTTTTTATGCTTTTAAGTATAGGGATAATGGTACTGGTAAATCATTACTAGAGGAAAACGCTATCTTATTTAGTCTTAGGGCTATCCTATTATTCTCTAAACTTATGGCTACGGTTAAGAACTCTATAACTATAACAGATGTAGCTGTTGAGATGGACGAGCAGATAGCAGATCCTGTCAAGATGAAAGATGTCATCATGTCAGAGGTACTTAAAACTAGACAAGCTCAACTGCCTATAGGCGTTACTAAGATAGACGATATAGTAGATTGGATACATAAGGTAGGATTTAGATTCAAGTTTACTCACCCTGGTCTACCTAACTTAGATATAAATGTAACTGATGTTAATAGTAATAAGGTTATACCAGATGATAGCCTAGATGAAGAGTTACGTAAGATGCAGTATATGTCATTTGGTCTAACACCAGAGATAGTAGAGGCTGGTTATAGCTCAGACTTTGCTACTACTGTAGCTGCTAAGAACTTACTCTTTGCTAAACGCATATCAGTACTTCAAGCCAGACTTAATGTTATGCGTACTATGCATGTAAGAAAGCTTATTAAATCTGATATGTTCTTGCAGGAAAAGCTTAGATCTATCTTAGAGACTAACTTTAAGGATATATATAAATATGTTAAAGATGATAAGATAGATGTTAATGAAACCATGGATGATTTTGATGGTATTAAGCGTAAAGAGATGGTAGAATATGTTATAAGCAAGTATGCTAATGAAATATGGGTAGAATTACCTAAGACCCAGATGACAGAGGCTGACGCTATGAAGGCATCCTATGAGGCTTATAAGGATGCTCTAACAGATTACTTAGATACCGTACTAAGCGATCAAGGTGGGTTCCCATCCTCTATAGCTGGTAAGCTTGGCGAGAATATAGAATCCATCAAGTCTATGGTTATGTCAGTATTCCTACGTAAATGGATGGCAGATAACAACTACATGCAAGAGGTAACAGACTTCCTATCCTTAAGAGAAGATGGTAAACCAGTCTTTGATGCGTTTGCAGATTATAACATGGTATATACCACATTATCAGAGTCTTTCCTAGCTTGGTATAAAGACTATAAGAAAGAAAGAGCTAAGGTAGATGAAAAGCTAGATAAGTTATTAGGCGATAGTATGGATAGCTATAGCTCAGATAGTGGTGATTTAAATAGCGATAGCGGTGAGTCTGATATGGGTAGTGATCTAGATATGGATAACATGGAAGGCCTAGAAGAAGAGCCTACTGAGGGTAGTGAGGAAGGTAATGAACCTATTGAAGAAGGTAGTGAAGCTAATAATGAGGAAGGATCTGAGACTAACAACGAAGAGGCTTAGATTAATTTGAGTAGTGTGGATATGCTCCAGATGTTGAACCCTAGATAGTTGTACCTTTTCTTATATTTTATGGATTTTAACATTTGCATAGATAACAAGCGGTAAGTGGTATTGTTGTCATGATTCCTTTTTGTAAAAAATATCAGTACCCTAGGTATCCACACTAGGGTATGCTTATACTATGTTATTAGCCAGAGCGTAGCGTAGCTAGTGATGGTAACACCCGAGTGTAGCGGAGCTAACGAGGGAATAAAAAAAGATATACTAGAGTACTACCCATAGTAGGTAGTACTCTAGTTGTATTATTATCGCTTCCTATCTTAGAATAGCTTATAATTACCATTAGGTAACAGTAGTAGTATATACTCAGATCGAGGTAACTCACAGTCTAGATGTAGATATGCTACCTTAGTGCTTTTGATAGATAAACTTTCCTTAAGTAGAGCATCTAAAGCTTGATATAAGGTAGGAGTAAAACTCTTACTTATATTCTTACTACCTGACTCTAATAAGTGTTGTAAAGCTGTGCTAGATAGCTCTGAAAATACTGAGCTTATATAAATACCAGTAGCTGCTCTTAAGAACTTATACTCTAAGACAGGTAGTTCAGTTTTAGCATCTTTACCTGGTAGTTTAACTAGCATGGTATCTTCTAGCTTAGTAACTGACTCTAGTGTTAATAAACTCATAGCCTTATGATAGACTATAGAGATATCTATCTTCTCTACAGAATCTTTAGTATAGGACTGAAGATCCTTTATATCCTCTACGAAACTATCTATAGAGATAGTTGTCTCATATGCGCTTGCTAGTATAAAGTTAGTAAACCCTGTTAACTCTTTATCTACGATAGACATATATGGTATATCCTCGTAGAACTCTGTTAATAACTTAACAACACCCTCTAAGTTCTTAACCTTAGCATAACTTGCTTTATACCTATCTAAGATATCTTCAGTACCTGGAAATGCTGCACCATAAGTAAGGTAACTTGTTAGATACTCATGGCAGCTATTAGCCTTATTGTTAAGATAGGACTCCTTCCTGGCCATATCTAGCCAGGAAGACCCCTCTACAACAGCTACACTATGTTGCGTCTTAGGCATACTTATACTCCTCTTTATCAGCTGTTAGCAAGACTAGCTTAGTCTTATCTACACTATGTCTACCCATCTTAATAAGATCAGTACCGTTATAGATAAACATATAACCTAACTTAGGAGGTATCTTGTTTAATGCCTCGTTTAAGCATGTATATACGCTAGGGTAGCCATCTTTAGTTATTATAAGGGAACCACCCTTAGCTACCAGAGCTTTGGTTATATCCTCTATCCCATTGACGTATAATAATGGGATACTACGTCTTATATTTACAACAGCTGTATCATCTAGATCTTTCATTAACTTATCATTAACATCTTTAAGATCAACTTCATCTTCGCCTTTATTTATAGTTATAGCTATAAACTCACTAAGAGACTTACTTACAACATTTACTACATGCTCTAAGCATTTATATATAGATAGATCATTGCTATCTATTAGATACTCTACCAGTTCATGCGTATCTGAGATAAAGCTATCTATCTCTACATCTTTACTTACAAACTTAAATAGATCATTAAGATAGGACGTTATATAGCCATCTATGGCTTCTCTTACATCCTTATTAGAGATGTGCGCTAGTATGTCTACTAGATCCTTAGCCTCTAAATTATTTACCTTTAGCTTATCCTTAGCATTAGCCATATCCATAACTAATACAGATAGCTCATCCTTAGATAATACTGCTTTAGTCTCTGATAGGAAATCAGTACTAAATGGTTTATAGGATTTGATAGCTGCTTGTAGATCTATTCCTACTAATCCGGTAGACTTAGGTTTCTTATCTACAGGCCAATAATCGCCTACCTCTAGCTTAACCTCTCTACGTTCTATACCACTATAACATCCTTGTTGAAATGTTATACCATCTGCTAGTAACTCTTCACGTTTCCTAGTTACATTAGGTTTAGGTACGTTAGCATAGTATTGCTCAGTTACAGCATCTTTAACCACTGGTTGAGATACTGGCTGTTGTACAGGTTGAGCTACCTGTTGATTCATAGCAGGCTGGTTAAACATAGGTTGTGGTTGCTGCGATCCTCTTAGATACCTAGCTGTTTGATTACCTACAGTGTTATCCTGCATAGTAGGAAAACTATTAGCATAGCTCATACCGTTATTAACATAGGTAGGCTGCGCTACAGGATTAATAGGCCTTCCGTAATAACCTTGCTGATAGTTAGGTCTATTAGGTCCCCAATTACTGTTATACATGCCTGGTTGAGGCATAAAATTATATCCATTCTGCTGCATACCAGAGCCATACTGAGGCATACCTGGCTGCATATTCATCATCGGTTGTTGATACATGTTTTGCACCCCCATGGTAACATATGGTGGAGTAAATCCTCCATATATCTTATCAGTATCTATCTGTGTATTACCACTGCGATACAACTGCTCTAGCTGAGATACTCTAGTTCTACATCCGTTAACCTCTTGATATATCCTAGCATCAGCTCCATTACTTCTTCTTAGCTGGTCCTCTAACTGCACCAGCATATTACGCTCTATTTGTATAAGAGCTTGTGTTGCACATAGCATACCATACTCCTTAAGTACTTAGCTAGCCTGTATAGTTGCTTATACATATATAACAACATAACTAACGGTGCATATAGACAGGTAGTACAGTAGTGTATACTACTGTACTACCTACATCATTACTTATGTCTAACCTTTATAGACAGATATAATGGAAGTTAATCCCTTATATCTTCGTCTATCTCCAACACCTCTATATCGGTGTATTCATTCTTACCTTTAAGCATCGTATCCACCTTATCTACTATGGGTGCTAGATGCTCTGGTATAAGTATCCTACCAGTCTTAACATCGTAATGTAAGAATGGATTTATCCTAAACCTTGGCGATGGTGCCTTCTTAGTTAAGAAGAGCAATGATCCTAAGATAAGATCATGTCCTTTTAACTGCCTAGTTGACTCTGGGAAGTCTTGTGCACCTCTACTTCCCTTCTTAACGCCATTACCTCTACTCTGCTCATTGTTCCATATATATCGCTACTATATACGCGTTCTCTTATGAACTGCTTCACCATTACAGTAAAGAACAGACTATATCATCACCCTTACTGGTATGTAAGAGTGCCTATCGTTTCGTATACGCTTGTATACTACACTACTTAGCATTGTTATATTCTATACAATACTTTTCGTTAGTCGTTGAACTTACACTCTCTAGTTTCTTATCTAGATGATCTTCATCGTTTAAAGTGCTTTGCTGCATCGATTCCCCCAGGTTATATAGCTGTTACCATGCCGTTATGAATCATTACTCTAACGGTATACATTAACATTTCTATTAATATAGTGGTGTATATAACTTTTAACAGAGGTTCCTGCATTTAGATAGGTGCATAGCTAGATTAACTAGCTAAGGACCAATATCGATCTTCGAGTATAGAGGTTACTTTAGGATATTTTATATCATTAACACTATCTAGCTGCAAGATAGCTAATGATGTTTGTGAGCTTTTAACTAAGCTAAATATCTTCCTAGATCCTACGTATATCTTTACTACTATTCGTTACATAGTAGCCAGCCTATAAGGCTGCTTATACTTTCGTATAAGACGAGACTATATCTTCACCCTTCTATATCTAGTTAGGGCGCCTACCATTTCCATTTAAGGGATTTCTACCCACCTACTTAGGCCGTACTCTCTTACGAGATAGTCGTTGAACCTTGCTATATAACTATAGCCTTGGCTGCTGATTGCCCATATATTCTTAAGGTTGTTACATCTATGGTACTTAAGGCTCTTAGGGGTTTCCAGCAATTAGATAGGTTATCCTTACATATTACTACATAAGGGAGCATTTATTTACGGATATATAAAAATACTCTCCTGTTAACAATTTTGATATTTCCTTTATGGAAATATCTAGTTTCTTAGTAGCTCTTTTATTAACAGCTAGGATCATTTTGTTAAAACCTATAATAATATCATATAGTATATAATACAGCATATCTATATACCTATTATTAAGGTCACTATTAAACTCTCTAGAGTTCCTTGTTAATGTAGTATAACTTTCATCTAGGTAAGCTAATAGATCGTAGAAGTTTTCTAGATATATATTAGCCTCTGCAAGCTTCTCTTGTATAAGACTATCTAGATAACCCTCTAGTAGATCAAAGTGCTCTGTCATAGAGGTTACTATGTCAGTAACAGACTGCGTTGACTTATAGCTTATCCTACCTAGTAATATCCTCCAAAATAGTATCTCCTCTCGATTGTTATTAGAGTTAACTACCTTAACAGCATCAGCTGCCATATTAGGGAACGCATCTAAGGCATACAGTATGCCCCATATGAAGTTCTCTAAGAACACTGATGGCTTAGTTTTCTTATTAACCAGTATCTTAACATCATGTCCTAAATAACCATAGTCCTTAACAGACTTAGGTTTAATTTTAGTACTTTCATAGACATGGTATTTAGACCTAGTCTCATCGTCAACAGCATCACTTGTGAACACCACATCATCTCTGTGTGCATAACGTGTTATGGCTGTCTTGAACCCATACTTACCTAAGATATAAATACTAAGTGGGGTTAATACACCATCTGTATTTTCTTTACCACTTATATTCTTAATAATGCTAGTATAGATTATTAACCCAGGCTCTTTAACCTTATCTTTAATAAAGTTATATTGCTTAGACTGGAATGTTAGTTTATCCTTTAATAATCTAGCAAAGACTTGCTTATAACTAGGAGATAACACTGTATCTGAAAGTACTGGTGTTACATGGTACTTAGTACCACTTATCCTAAGTATATTAGCCTCTTGTGCATATGGTAGATATATATACCTTGGTATAGGTTCACCGTTATAGTTAAACAGGAACTCGCATAGGTAAATATCACTACTAGCTATATCATATTTTATCTTATTAGGTTCATTAGCTACCATCTTATCGAACTCTTCATCAGGAGTACACCTTCTATAACCCACATATCTAAGATTAACATTAGGATTAAGAGATTTGATAGAGCCTCTGAATATCTTATCTAGGTACTCTGGCATAAGCTTAAATACATCTTTAGCATTGCCATCTATTACCACCTTATTCATCTGGCTACTATTAGCAGCCTCACATTTAGCTAATACACTATTCATTGTTTATCTCACGTTTTATATCCTTTCCTCGAAGTTAAACTATGTTCGATTTAAACTTATATACTAATATAATTATATATGGGTGTGGCATGTCACATCCATATACGCCTGAGCGTAGCAGAGCTAGCGAGGGATATATGTTTAGAATACCTTCTAGCCATATATGTTACTATATTTTTATATTTAAATAAAAGCAGCCGTAGCTATCCTAGTTAATGAACTAAATACCTTAAACATACTATCTGCTATATTAAAGCTACTATTAAACTTACTCTTATCATACTCTATCTTAGATTTCTCTAAAGATAATGCATCTCTTTGTAAGCCCACATGTTCCTTAGCTAGCATAACAGTCTGTTGGTAAATATAAGATAGCTTATCTTGATCTAGCCTCCATCTATCATACTGTAGTTTCTCATACTCATACCTTAGTTTAGCATACCCTAGCCTTATATCCTCATGATCTCTTTTATAACGTAGATTAGCTAAGATACGTTCATTAGTAGCTTTAAGTCTTTCATTCTCTAACTTCATAACATCTAACTCTCTCTCATGTCTCTTAAGATCTATAGTAGTTTTATTCATAGCTATATCATAGCTATCGTATATACCTAGTGTATCTAAATCCATAAGAGCTACTTTCTTAGTCTCATCTAGCTTAGTTCCAGCGTCGTAAGATACTATCTTAGCGCCAGCGCCATCTCTTATAGGCTGAGCTTTACTTCTTATCTTAATGACGCTCTCACCTACTCTTAGATAGTAATCTTGTGGTTCTGCGTTATCTTCCTCTACTACTATCTCAAGATGCTCTTGCTTATCCTTATGTAGCTGTTGTCTTATACCTAGCCTACTATATGGATGGATTATAGGGGATACTGGTTTACCTTTACTTATTACTAAGTTAGTCTGGCTATTATAGATATATCTATGTTTAGCAAAATCAGATTCTGGTATAAATACAACAGTTATAATAAACCTATATCTAGCATTAAGCTGTCCACCTATATATAGCTTACGTGCTTTCTCATCGCTATAGAACTTATTTACTTCATCTGCTATAGAGTAATCTTCATTAGCATATGGATTACCACCCTCTATACGTAGCTTCGTATCGTGGTAATAATCAAATAGTGGATCTTCTTCGCTATTATCAGTACTTAACACACTAACACCAGCAGTACTAGGTGACAACCTATACCTAGTTATTATATATACACCATTAAGCTTAGTAGCATCACTAGCTTCACCCTTATTATTAGGCTTAAAGGTACATGGTGCTACATTATACTCCTTAATAAGCTTATCTAATACCTTATTAAGCTTAGGCATATAGAATAACCTTATGGGTGCTGTGAAGTTATTACTATGTGTTACATAGTACTCACTCTTACCATCATCGTTGTCATCCTCTGTATTATTAACACTTATGATAGTAGTAGCTACATCGCTATTAATAAATAATGATGTAGAAGCATCTGTAAGAGATTCCTTACCACAACGCATATTACCATTAGTAACAAGCTCATTACCTAATCTTTTATAGGTATCTGGTACAACTATCTCATTATCTTTGCTGTTTTTAGTCTTAGCCCTAGATCCAGTTGTATCGAATATAGGAAAGAACTGTATATCTTTATTATCAGGGTCTGTATATTCACCTTGTGGTATAAAGAAACTTAATGTATGCTCACCATGATAATACTTAGGCATGGTTATACTCCTTTTAATATATTAAAATAAAGTAATAGATTAACTATTCTAAGTATATAATATGTGCTTGTATCTAGATACAAGCACATGGTACCCGAGTGTAACGTAGTTAACGAGGTAATATGTGGTTAGGTTTAAACCTAACCACATGGTACCTGAACACAGGTATCGATAGATAACAAGTAAGGGTATATGTAGTTGGATATATAGGCAAGAGATAAAAAGAAGGTATGCTAGTAGTAGTCCATTCGGACTACTACTAGCTATTTATTTTTTTTTAAAAAAGAGAGAAAATGTCTAAAATATCTAAGATAAGAGTAGAGTATAACTACTCTACTCTATAAGATCTATCTAGTTATTAGATAGCGTGGCTGTTAATAGTAACTTTACCAAGAACAACATCGATATCACTAACATCGATTTGGATCAAGCATGGAAGGTTAACGATGTGTAGGAACCTAGGCATAGTTAGAATCTCTCTGCTTGTGCTGTTGTTAACAGTACGTACAACATCAGTTGTAATAACTGGAGCCCATGCCATTTGACCGAAGTTCAATGGGTTAGGTTTAACATTTCTATCATTATCGAACACGCCGAAGCTTACGAAGATTTTACCTTTCATAACATCTAGGTAAGATCCTACGATAACTGCTTCAATATTGTTGCTTAGTTTAATCTTGTTATCGCCATCACCACATAGGTAGTCTTTGATACGATTATCAGTACCGATGATGACAGTTTTAACAGTAGCTGTATCATTATTAGCGATGCGGTGTGCAACACCATAGTTAGAGGAGATATCCATCTGTAGAACTTCATCTTTAATCTTATTAAGGATAGCAGCTCTGATGTCCTCTAGTCTCTCACTATCTTTAACACTGTCTAGATAGTTTTTAAGCTCTAGATGCTCGTGTTTAAAGTAAGGATTAACGCTAAATCTACCAACACCATTAACCTCTAGATTCTTAGCAACACCGTTACCAATAGAAGCCTCTAGGAAGCTTGCATAGTTGTTAAGAGTAACAGCTGCGTTGATGCTTGTTAGAGTATGTGTAGCTTGGATAACGCTGTTTAGGTAATCAACGTCATTCTCTCTACCAGTCTCTAGTACAGTTGGGACAAGAGCTTGGAATCCAGTTCTGATAGGAACTTGATACTCTTGGTTATATCTGTCGATAGTAAGCTGCATACCACGTGTTCTAAGGTTAGAGTTAGTTCTCCATGCATCTAGGGTATAACCTACGATAGCTGGTGTTTTAATAGCGGTTACGATAGCTGTATATGTAGCATCAGTAGCAGGTAGTTCATCACCACTAGCGTTAATAACTTTAGCTAGTTTAAAGATACCAGCTTTTACCATAGTTGTACCAGTCTCTGTATTAGCAGAGCCATCGATATCGATCTTGAATACAAGAGTCATATCTGCAAATGGTGCTAGGATAGTAGATGCTGTGCCATTAGCCTGTTTGATGCTTGTTTTAATAGCGATGTTATCGTTTTTGAACTTAAGGAAAGTCTCTTTTACAGAGCCCTGAGGATTAGCTTCAAAGTTGCTGTATGGATATGCTGCAGCATCGAAGTAGAATGTCTCAGTGTCTAGCTTAAAATAAACCCTTCTAAGTTGGATAGTTCTATCTAAGCTATCAGTGTTGTCCATAACACCTTTCTCTAGCATAGCACGTGTTTGAGAGATGCCGATAAGATCGATCTCCTCATTAACAGCAAGTGGAGCTGTTACGATGGTCTCACCAGTTTCTGTATTATTGCTTTGGAAAGATGATAGGAAGTATTGCTGTACATTGGTATCAAATACAGGAATAACTTTATTCTTCTCTTTAGTTAGAGCCTTACTATCTGTAAGTAGTTTAATCAAAGGGATTTTGTTAAACTTATTGGTAGCACTATGAGCATCTCTAATAACCTCATTTTGAACAGAAGCAAAGATATTCTCAATAACGATACCAGACTGCATAGGGTCAATAGTAATAGTTGGGAAGAAAGCCTCTCCAAACTCATCTTGCCTAGCTGCTAAGATGTTATAAGCAACAGAAAAGTAAAGAGCGTTAGATACTTTCATACCATCATAAGCCTCTTGTGCTAGGCTTATACCATCGAATAGCTCTTCACCAAGGCTACCTGCTTGGATATATGGAGCAGAAGCATCACCTCTATGTGTGCTAGTGATAGATTTAAATAGATCCTCTTTAGAGCAAACAGCTAGCTTAGAGATAAGCTGTGCAGCGTTGATCTGTGCAGCTGTGAACTCAGCATTTTCGTCTTTACCCATAGGGCTTCTAACTGCTGTGATAGCGATATCAACAGCGTTACTTACGCTATTAAGATCTGCAGTAGCTCTGCTTCTACTAGCATCATCTAGAGACTCGCTAGATAGGTTATATTTACCAGCTAGATCAGTAGCAACATTCTCACCAGCTTTTTGCTGTGCCAACGATGTAAACAAAGACTTGATTACATTATTACCGTACATATGTACTCCTTTATTTAAAATGGGTTGTAAAATAGGAAATAAAAAAAAATAATACTAATGCAAA
>ERZ772940.353-NODE-353-length-22572-cov-3.43243_pt1 | contig 22572 bp, 18 predicted proteins | sample MGYA00511682_ERZ772940 | MGnify/ENA primary metagenome ERZ772940 (study PRJEB29015, sample SAMEA2737922) | human oral metagenome | biome: human oral; feature: human-associated habitat; material: dental | place: China | collected 2031 ... | reverse complement strand
AGCGACTGCTGAGTTCTTCTCCCGATCGTAAAATCATTCTTACGGTCAGCCCCGTACGTCATCTTCGCGATGGAGCTGTAGGAAATCAGCAAAGCAAAGCCACTCTTGTCCTTTTCTGTAAGGCATTGACAGAGCGTTTCCCCGAACATCTTTATTATTTCCCTGCCTATGAGATAATGATGGACGAACTGCGTGACTATCGCTACTATGCAGACGATATGACTCATCCATCCTCTTTGGCTGTTTCGATCATACGCGAACGCTTTGCCGATATTTTCGTGGGAAAGGACCATCGAGAGGCTATGGATGCCTGTCTCAAACTCCGACGCCGCATGGCACACAGGCCTTTACATCCTGACAGCCCTGATGCTATGCTCTTTGAAGCGCAAACGCAGACGCTCGTCAGTGCATTGCTGCGTAAGTATCCGGATTTAGTTTTAGACGATATTGCGGGCGAAATGGTGGAATCTTAGTATTCCAAAGTCACTTTGATAGAATATTTTCGACCATGTTTCTTTTCTCCGAACTATGCAGACGTTTATCCCCTGATGCGGTAAGAATCGTTAGCGATCACCGGATCGTCCATTTGCTTACCGATAGCCGTACGCTGTCCGAACCTGCTACTACTCTCTTCTTCGCCTTACGCACCACATCGGGCGATGGCCATTTGTATATTCGAGATCTATATGATAGAGGAGTAAGGAGTTTTGTCATTTCGGATCCCTCCAAAGATTTGATGGAGAAAATGCCGCAAGCGAATTGGATGCGCGTGGCTCATCCGTTGGACGCTCTACAACGGATAGCCGCACTAAGGCGTTCTATGTTCGATATTCCTGTGATAGGAATTACCGGAAGCAATGGCAAGACAATCGTCAAAGAGTTCCTTTATCAGTTATTGCGCAAGGACTATCGCATTGTCCGCTCGCCCCGAAGCTATAACTCGCAGATAGGAGTACCTCTTTCCGTATGGCAAATGGCGGAGGAACACACTCTCGGTATATTTGAGGCCGGCATATCGCAAATGGGGGAAATGGAACGTTTGGAGAGCATAATATGCCCCTCGTATGGTATCATTACGAATATAGGAGGTGCTCATCAGGAGAATTTCCCGGATATAAAAACAAAACTGGAGGAAAAGCTCCGCTTGTTTCTCCATTGTCATACTATTGTCTATAACGGCGACTGCGAAGAGATAGCTGCTGCTATCTCTTTCTGCGGTTTGGCAAGAGCCGGAGTTTCATGGAGCCGGACGAAGCCCGAAGCTCATTTGTATGTGTGCAGATTGGAATCGAAAGATAATCGCACCGAGATTGATTTTCGCTGTCTCGGCAAAGATTATTCTCTTGTGCTACCATTCACAGATGCTGCTTCCATAGAAGATATCATCCATTGCATCACACTGATTTCTGTACTGTGTCCGGAGGTCTTATCTGCTCGAAAGCGGTTTGCAGGTTTAGAGCCTGTAGAAATGCGAATGGAGGTTAAGGCCGGAGATCATGGCAATACGATCATCAATGACGTTTACAGTAATGATGTCTATTCGCTCACGCTGGCCTTGGACTTCCAGCGAAGACGTACTGCCGAAACATGCCTAAAGAAAGTGTTGATACTGTCCGACATCTTGCAAAGCGGAATGCCTCCCGAAGAATTGTACAGGCATGTGGCAGGACAATTACAAGTCTATGCTCTTGACTTTTTCGTCGGCATCGGAGAGGAAATAGCCTCGCATCGCACTTGTTTTGCCGGCATGTCTGCCGTTTTTTTCAAAGATGTTGCTGCATTCTTGACATCCGGTGAGATAGAGCGCTTCTCCAACAGCTGTATTCTGCTCAAAGGTGCACGCAAGTATCGCTTCGAACAGATTACGGAGCGACTTGTACAACAGGTGCACGAAACTGCGCTAAGGATCAATCTGTCAGCTATCATCCACAATCTTAATTTCTATCGGAATTTAGTTCCATCAGGCACCAAAACCATCTGCATGGTCAAGGCTCAGGGCTATGGCGTAGGCTCTTACGAACTTGTCAAAACCCTGCAGGAGCATCGTGTGGATTATATAGCTGTAGCCGTAGCGGACGAAGGCAAAGAACTAAGAGAGCGAGGTATCAGTATGCCTATCGTGGTCATGAACCCCCAAAGGAATGCCTTTCAGACACTCATAGACTACGGATTAGAGCCTGAGATTTATAGCTTTGCCCTTCTCGCTTCTTTTTCGGAAACGGTCGTACGCAACGGCCTCGTGGGCTATCCTGTTCATATCAAAATCGACACGGGAATGCACCGGCTTGGTTTTTTACCGTCTGATATGACACGACTCGGTGAGATTCTTGCCAAAGATGCCGGACTGAGCATTCGCTCTGTATTTACTCATCTTGCAGGTGCCGACGATCCTGATTTGGATGATTTTACGCGATCTCAACTGCTGTCTTTCGATGCTGCTTTCGCCTCTCTCTCCTCTTTATTAGGCTATATACCTCTCCGTCATGTATTGAATACGGCAGGGGCAGAGCGTTTTGCCGACTACCATGCCGACATGATTCGTCTTGGCATCGGCTTGTATGGAGTAACGGCATCCGGCGTACAAGGATTGAGACCGGTAGCCACCCTGATGACTACAATTTTGCAGATCAAGGATATTTCTTCGAGCGATACGGTCGGATATGGACGTAAAGGACGGGTACAACAACCATCTCGAATAGCTATTATACCTATCGGTTATGCCGATGGCTTGGATAGACGTTTGAGTTGTGGAGTAGGAGAAGTACTTGTGCGTGGACATCGCTGTCCTATAGTAGGGAATGTCTGTATGGATATCTGTATGATAGATGTTACCGGTATGCCGGCAGAAGAGGGAGACCCTGTCGTTGTATTCGGAGAAGAACTCCCGATCGAAGAAGTTGCCCGTAAGATGAATACTATCCCCTATGAAGTGCTCACGGGTATCTCGCCTCGTGTTCGCAGAGTTTATTTCCAAGAGTAGTATACGTCTTTTTTATTTTCCACTCCTTTACGCTGTGATAATATAGTATGAAGATGAATTTTTCTACGTATATATACGTAGAAAAATACAGAGGAACCCGTAGAAAATCTCTTTAAATACTTCTTACCTTTGCGATAGATAAAAACAGAGATGCTGTTTTAGGAAAATATCTTTACTTATTCCTCAATAGTGTTTTTATTTGTAATGGGTGCGCGCGGGATTGCTTATATAAGCAATCCCGTTTTTTTAAAGGATTTTGTTTATCTGTGAAGAACGCCCCATTTCTTATGTTTTGTTCAGGGGATAAATTACTCTGCCTTACGAAGTAATAACAACACCTTTTTTCCATCTGCCATTGTCGTACCCATCAGTGTCTTTTCCCCACCGTCTGCCATCTTGCTGCGTTGTCTCAGTTCGATCGGAGAAAGAGGAAAGTTGCGACAGCTGATGGAAGCCTGTGGCACTACCTTACCAAGCTGTTTGAGTACGGAAGTGGAAAAAGGAATAATTTCTTCCGGAACAAAGGTACGCCCGGGGAAAGCTGATTCATATGCTTCCGACGTGTATAGATGGCTGTTGGGATGCAGTTTACGTAAACCAAGGCGGTAGGCTACGGTCTTGAAGGCCCCTGCTTTGAGCAACGCGGTATGCGGCTCATATACGTACTTGTCGATCGAATCGGTATACGGAATCGAGATGCTTCTCTCTTCTTCCATTGTAAAGATGAAAGGTATTACGGTATCTTCTGAAAGAAGATTGACTGCATGGATCGGTACTTTTTCGGGAGGAATAGTAGCTTCGTTCAGGGACATTCTGACCAATAATTCTTTTACCTCTCCATGGGCGGCCACTACATGCAGCTCTTGTACGTGCGGAAGAGACTGAAGCGTGTCCCACAGGTCGATCATAGGAGACAGTTTGGCCAAGATACTGCTACAGAACGGCAGCAATTCGGTAGCCAATGGGATGAGATCCGGCTCGCAGTCGGCTATGGCATAGACGCGCTTATCCGCTCCTGACCTTCTGGCGGGATCCACGTAGATATAGTCGGGGTGAAAAGTCTTTATCAGCGGTAAATACTCTTTGAAATCCCCTGTTAGGATATTTACATCTTTCCCTTCGTTGAGTAATAGCGGTATGTTGTGCCGTGCAGCAACAGCCGTTTCATCATTCCGCTCGATATATATGCCTTGGGATGCTTTGGACATCAAGGCTATGAAGTCGATGCCGAGTCCGCCGGTCAGATCCACCACTTTGGTCCCTTCTCTTATGAAACGGCTTTTGTACGAACTCGTGACAGCTCCGGAGGATTGCTCCAAAGAGAGTCGTGAAGGAATATACAAAGAACTGATACCGGCCCACTGAGGCAGCTTGTTCCTCAGACGAGGCCAAAGTTCTATCTGGGTAGCCACTGCAGCCCGATACTCCGGAGGAATATCATTGCTCCCCAACAGAATTCTGTCGGGTGATTGGTTGGCATAGAGCTTAGCCCATCGCGTAATGGCGAGAATCTCTTTTTCGTCGAATAGCATCGTCCGTACGTATATACTGAAAGAGGGAACCCTTCGAATGGATTCCCTCAGAGACTGTGTGACCGCGACAGGATTCAAACCTGTAACCGGCTGATCCGTAGTCAGCTACTCTATTCAGTTGAGCTACGCGGCCATCGCAAAAGCCTGAAACAATAGAAGGAGAAAAAGTGACCGCGACAGGATTCAAACCTGTAACCGGCTGATCCGTAGTCAGCTACTCTATTCAGTTGAGCTACGCGGCCATTCCTTTTTTTTTGTTTCGGGTGCAAATATAGTGGTTTTATCGATAGATGCAACATCCCGAACGGTTTTTTCCCTTTTTGCCGGTGTAAGTTTCTATTTCTTGGGAGGCTTTTGCTTCATGCTTTCGGAGGCGATACGGACAGATCCATGGCGAAGGAGGAGGGTGCGGGCATCTTCGTAGGAGAGATCGAACTCACTCATCAGCATGCGCGTGCCCCGATCGATCAGCTTGTTGTTGCTGAGTTGCATATTGACCATGCGATTGCCCTTTACCCGCCCGAGACGAATCATTATGGAAGTGCTGATCATATTCAGGATCATTTTCTGCGCCGTGCCGGATTTCATCCGCGAGCTGCCTGTCACGTATTCCGGGCCTACTATCACTTCGATGGGACAATCCGCTTCGGCAGCCAGCGGAGATTCGATATTGCTACAGATACATCCCGTCAGGATTCCATGTCTGCGCGCTTCTCGCAAGGCTCCGATCACATAGGGTGTAGTCCCCGATGCCGCTATACCGATGACCGTATCGGAGGAGTTCACTCCGTGGCTCAAAAGTTCTTCCCAGCCGCGCTCGGTGTTGTCTTCCGCTTTCTCTACCGGATTACGCAGGGCACGATCCCCTCCGGCGATCAGCCCGATGACGAATGTGGGGGGCATACCGAATGTGGGAGGGATCTCCGAAGCATCCAGGACGCCCAAGCGGCCGCTGGTGCCGGCTCCCATGTAGAAGAGTCGCCCACCCTGCTCCATGCGCGGTACGATTTGTTCGACCAGTCGTTCGATCATCGGAATAGTCCGGCTGACGGCTTCGGCCACTTTCCTGTCCTCGCGATTGATGTCTTCGAGGATCTCTCTTGTCGACTTTTCTTCCAGTCGGTCGTACAGGGAAGGCTGTTCGGTAATCTTCTCAAACATGATTGTTGCAGTGATATTGTATAAGTCCCTCCATCGGACTTTGCAGTACCGATCCGAGCGTTAAGCCTCTTTTTTTGATGACGCTACTCAACACTTCCCGATAATGAAAGGCTACAGAGCCGATGAAGTGGAGGGGGAGATCAGGACGATTGTATCGGAGCACGTTGCGCACAAGAAAGTCGTCGAAACTATTCTGTACAAGGCTATATACAGCCGGAATGTCCATATGCTGCAAAATGAAAGGGGAGAATCCGGCCAAGAAGCGATTGGGGAAAGGCTTTCGATAGACACTCTCGATAATATCGGCAGACGTCAGGCCATACTCCTGCAGGAAAGCTTCGTACAGCCCTTCGGGCATCTGCCCCTTGAGAAGGCTGCCGATGAACAGCCGTCCCAATACGGCTCCGCTCCCTTCATCTCCGAGGATATAGCCCAGTGGGGAAACGTTGGCTTTGATCTCCCGACCATCGAACAGACAGGAATTGGAGCCCGTACCCAATATGCAGGCTATCCCCTCGGAATCGCCACAGAGAGCACGGGCTGCACCGAGCATATCGCCGGCGACTTTGATGTGGTCGCAGTGGGGCAGCATACTGTCCAAGGCTTCATATAGCATAGGGGCTTTGGCCGGTGTACACCCTGCACCATAGAAATATACAGCTCGGATAGAGGAGGCTTTTTGGCCTATGGCCGGCAGGACTTCCGAACGCAGGGCAGTGTCTATTTCGTTCCTATCCTGCTGAAAGGGATTGATACCTGACATTTGGAATCGTCCGAGGTCTTTTCCTTCGGCGGCTATGCACCAATCCGTCTTGGTGGAACCGCTGTCTCCAATCAGAATCATGATCGTATTTCTTTTTTCCGGCTCAACAATGCCAGGCCTATGGCGGTAAAGAAGGCATTGAAGATGAGGAGTTCGTAACTGAATTTATAGCCGCCGAACCATTGCTCCGAATGGCTCTGGAGAATGTAGCAGAGCACCGGAGCGACAAGGGCTGCCAGGGGGACGTATCTGTCCCGTACTGCCCTTTTGGTGGCGATGCCGAAGAAAAACAGTCCCAATATCGGCCCATAAGTGTAACTGGCCAGTACGTAGACGGCATCGATGACGCTCGTGTTGCTTACCATATTAAAGAAGTATATGACCAGCCCCATGACGACAGCCATGCCGATGTGCACGCGATGGCGTATACGAGCCGATTGCTCTTCGCTTCGGTGGCTGTGTGCTTGGAGGATGTCCAGCGTGAACGAAGTAGTCAGAGCCGTCAGGGCCGAACCGGCTGCAGAGAAAGCCGACGACACCAGTCCCAATATGAACAGGATGCCTACAACAGGCGGAAAATAGCTGCCCGTGGCCAAGAGTGGGAATAGCTCATCGCTTTTGGACGGATGCGGGATGCCGTGGCTGTCGGCATAGGTATAGAGCAGGGTACCGAGCATGAGGAAGAGTGCTATGATGAAGAACTGCATCACGCCGCCGGTGAGGACGTTCTTCTGCGAATCGCGGTAGTTCTTGCAGCTCAGATTGCGCTGCATCATGTCCTGATCCAACCCCGTCATAGCTATTACGGTGAATACGCCTGCCAGAAACTGCTTGAAGAAATAGCGTTTGTCGTTCACGTCATCGAAGAAAAACATACGGGAGTAGTCGCTCCCGCCGATAAGGTCGGTCACCCCTCCCCATCTGTCGCCCAAGTCGGCAGAAATATAGACGATGCAGAGTACGACCGAGACGATGAGGCAGAGGGTCTTGAACGAATCGGTCCAGATCAGCGATTTCACTCCGCCCTTGAACGTATATAGCCAGACGAAGAGCATCGTCAGGCACACATTGGCCATAAAAGGCCATCCGAACGGTTCGAATACGATCAGTTGGAGCGTCAGGCATACGAGAAAAAGCCGGACAGCCGCACCGAGCATCTTGGAGATGAAGAAAAACCATGCCCCCGTCTTGTAGGACGAGAATCCGAACCGCTCTTGCAAGTAGCCGTAAATGGACATCAGATTCATCCGGTAGAAGAGAGGGATCAGGACGAAGGCAATAATCAGTTGTCCGGCCACAAAGCCCAGTACCATCTGCAGGTAGGAGAACCCGCTGCCGGCACGGATACGAAGGTTACTCCCGATATACCGGAGCCGATCATGGCAAAAGCCACCATGTACCACGGGGATTTGCGATTGCCCACAAAGAAGCCGGCATTATCCGCTTTGCGGCCCGTGACGAAGGAAATACCGAAAAGGAAGACGAAATAGACGATAACGGTCAGAATAGCTACGAGAGGACTCATATCAAATCATTGAGACGTTAGGAACAGTATTTTCTTAAACTCTCTGCAAAGCTACGGAAATACGGCAAGCACCATATATTATTATGTCTATTCATCAATTGATCAAACAGAGGGAGATTCTTACAGATATGATACAATGAGAAATTAGTCGGCTAATCTCTCGGAAACTGACGACTGATTCCTCGAAAACTGACGACTGTTTTCTTAGAAACTGACGACTGTTTTTTATACCTTTGTCTTATCAATCAGAAAAAATACACGGCGGAGGCTAAAGCTCCCGACCTCCACACGGCACAAAACCAACTGCGGAGCAACCTTTTGAAACTATGGCAAACAAACCTTTGGCTTATGTGCTATCAGAGCGCAAGGCAAATTTCGGGAAGTTGGCAGGCAAGACTGTCATTCAGGCACGCCCTACAGGGCGCAAGCGTGTGGACCATCGCAGTTTCTGCGACGAAGTAGGTCGGGCGACGACATTCACCGGCGCAGAGGTGGAGGCTGTGCTTCGCCTTGCTGCCGAAATTGCGAAACGCCATGTGGAAAATGGCGACATCGTTGAGTTCGGCGACATCGGCACGCTCACGCCCTCGTTCAAGAGCGTCCTTGTGGTGAAAGGGCAAGAGCGCTTCAATCCCAATGTACACATCACCAAACCTATCGTTCGCCTCTCGCCCTCACGCAAATACTTCACCCTCACGGGCGTAACCTACGAGCGCGTGGAAGTATCCGCAAAGAAAAAGAAGACGACGAAGCCGTCAGGTGGCGACGGTACGGAAAATCCGTAGGCTTCTCAAACTGAAAAGGCCGAGGTATTTACCCACGGTCTTTTCCGTATCTGCAACGTATCCCAATTATGTACCTTAGCGGCATGAAACAAATACCCTTGGCCGAGAGAATGCGTCCAAAAACGCTGGCCGACTATGTGGGGCAGCAGCATCTGATCGGATCGGGGGCTGTGCTCCGGCAGATGATCGAGCAGGGACAGACGCCATCCATGATTCTGTGGGGGCCTCCCGGAGTAGGCAAGACTACGCTGGCCGAAATCATCGCTCATGAAGTGGATGCACCTTTCTATACATTGAGTGCGGTCAGCTCCGGTGTGAAAGAAGTGCGGGAAGTAATAGCCGACATCGAATCCAATCGTGGCAATCTGTTCGACAAAGGAGGACGCGCCATCCTCTTCATCGACGAGATACACCGTTTCAGCAAGAGTCAGCAGGATTCACTTCTGGCAGCCGTAGAGCGAGGAATAGTGACGCTGATCGGTGCCACGACCGAAAATCCGAGTTTCGAAGTAATACGTCCGCTCCTATCGCGCTGTCAGGTCTATGTGCTCAAACCCCAAAGTGATGAGGATCTGCTGCGACTGGCACACAGGGCTATCGATCGGGACGAACTGCTGGCTGCCAAGCATCCTGTACTGGAGGAGACGGAAGCTCTGCTTCTCTATGCCGGAGGCGATGCACGAAAGCTGCTGAACATCCTTGACCTTCTGGCCACAAGCGAAGTGGAAGACCGGCTCGTCATTACCAACGAAAAGATCCGTCAGCGCTTGCAAGAAAACCCCGCAGCTTTCGACAAGGGAGGCGAGCTCCACTATGATATAGCATCCGCCTTTATCAAAAGTATTCGGGGCAGTGATCCCGACGCGGCTATTTACTGGCTGGCGCGCCTTATAGATGGTGGGGAGGAACCCTCATTCATCGCTCGCAGGCTGATCATATCGGCTTCGGAAGACATCGGCCTGGCTAATCCGAATGCCATGCTTATCGCCATGGCCTGTGCCGAGTCTTTAGACCGAATCGGCTGGCCTGAAGGCCGTATTCCATTGGCCGAGGCTACCATTTATTTGGCTACTTCGGAGAAGAGCAATTCAGCTTATTTGGCCATCGACTCCGCTCTCGAATATGTCCGTCAATCAGGTAATCTTCCCGTGCCCCTACACCTGCGTAATGCCCCTACCCGTCTGATGGCCGACCTTGACTATGGCAAGGGTTACAAATACTCGCATGATTTTCCGGAGCACTTCGTCTCACAGCAATATCTGCCCGACAAAGCTGCTAACACCTCTTTCTGGACACCTCAAATGCACACAGTGCATGAAGCCAAGCTGGGAGAACGGATGAAGCGATGGTGGAAGAGGGAAAAAAACCAAAAGGATACAGCAGAATAATGACTCTTCATTCTGTACCGTCTCTATGCCGACAGATATTTTCTCCTTCAAACGATTCGACATCGACCAGACAGGTTGTGCCATGCGCGTGGGTACCGACGGCGTCCTGCTGGGAGCATGGGCCGGAGAGGATGCAGCCGGAAGTATTCCGCAGCATTGCCTGGACATAGGTACGGGCACAGGGCTGATTGCCTTAATGTTGGCACAGCGATTCCCACAGGCCCGGGTGCAGGGAATAGAAATAGATCCTATCGCTGCCGAATGTGCTCGCGCAAACGCCGCTGCCTCTCCTTTTTCCGATCGAATAGTGATCGCTTCGGGAGACATTTTGGATTCATCGCTCGAAAGCCTTATCGGAAATCAACGTTTCGATCTGATCGTCTCGAATCCGCCTTTCTTCAAGTCTTCCCTGCATGCCCCCGACAGACAGCGCACCATGGCACGACATGAAGAAACCCTGCCGTTGGAAAAACTGATATGCCGTGCCTCCGAATTACTCTCTCCACAAGGGCGATTGGCACTCATTACGCCTCGCGACCGGCTGAAGGATTTACGTCTGTATGCAGCTACCTATCGTTTGGTTTCATCTCGCCTGACGGAAGTGCGTACCCTACCCCATAAAGAACCTAAACGCCTCCTAAGCGAATGGCGACCTGCCGATACTGCTATCGACCGATCGCCATTCACCGATACCCTCATCATACATCCTGCCACAGGCTACCATTCACCTGAGTACGTGCGTCTGACAGAGCCTTTCTATACGACTTCTTTCCGCATCCTCGCTGTAGGATAACCGAGCTGCTCCCGATACTTGGCAACGGTACGACGAGCCAGTCGATAACCGTTTTCGGCCAAAACATCAGCCAACTCGGTATCATTCAGGGGAGATCTCTTATCCTCGGAGTCGATGGCTTCGGCAAGCACTCGTTTGACCTCACGTGTGGACACTTCCTCTCCCTTATCGTTGACAGTGCCATCACTGAAAAAGTGCTTCAGCGAGAAGATTCCGAAGTCGGTCTGTACATATTTGCTATTGCTCACCCGAGAGATCGTACTGACATCATAACCCGTCGGATCAGCCACATCTTTCAGAATCATAGGCTTCAGATCGGCAAGTTCTCCACTTCGGAAGTAAGCATCCTGTAGCCGTACTATGGCCTCCATCGTCCGCTGTAGCGTTTCCCGACGCTGACGAAGGGCTTCGATGAACCATTGAGCTTGATCCACTTTCTGCTTGATGAAAAGAAGTGTTTGTTTGCGTTCGCGTGAGCGGTTTTTAGCAGAGCTTTGATAATCCTGCATCATCTCCTGATAGACCGGACTGACGCGCAAGGGCTGAATATCACGACCACGAGTAAGCGACACGACCAGATCGTCCCCCATGCGCTCGACGATGAAATCGGGATGTACCCTGTTCATGGCTGCTTCGGCGTCATCTCCCCATCCGTTAGCGGGTTTGGGATTGAGCTGCATGATCAGTTCGAAGGCCTCCTTCATTTCCGAATCGGAAAGGGATGCTCCCTCCTGCAACTGCTCGAACCGTTTGGAGACAAAGTCGTCATAATGGTTCGTAAGAATATGGAGGGCTGTCTGCCGAGCTGTCGTATCCGGCAATCGTTCCAATTGGAGCAGCAAACACTCTTTGAGGTCTCTGGCACAGATACCGGGGGGATCGAGGCTTTGCACCAATCCTATCACTTCCTCCACTTCCTTTTGGTCCGCCTCGATACCGGCACGGAAAGCGAGATCGTCCAGAATCTCCTCCAAATCACGATGCAGGTAGCCATCTTCTTCTATGTTACCAATGATATAAGGAGCAAGTTGTTGCTGTCGATCCGTCAGAGGCAGGAACTTCAACTGTTCGACCAAACGATCGTTGAGCGAAGGTACAGCCGCAGAAAAAGGTATTTCTTCTCGTCGGCTGTTACGATCCTGTATTTCACGCAATTTGTATTCAGGAATATCTTCCTCGGTACGGTAATCACCCAATGAGAGGTCGGAGGTGTCGTCCCCCATAAGATTGTCTTCGGTTCCATCCGCACTGCCGGCCACCTCCTCATCGTACGCTCCTTCTTCCAAAGCAGGGTTGGCCTCCAGTTCTTTCTGTATCCTCTCTTCTAACTCAATGGCCGGAAGTTCCAAGAGTTTGATTTGCTGGATCTGTTGTACAGAGAGATTTTGTTGCTGCCTTTGAGCAAGGGTTTGCTTCAACATAAAGGAATTATCTTTTCGAGGTGGATGCCGTGCGATCCTTTGAGCAAGATGAGGGAATCATGAATGGAATGAGCTTTCAAATACTCTTCGAGCACAGCATTGTCAGCAAATCCCGTTGCACCACCGGGAAAGCTGTCTGCCAAAGCCGTGAAGCAAGGCCCGCATAGCAATATTTGCCGGTAGCGGCCGGTATTTATACGTTCGAGAAGAGTCATATGCTCACGCTTGCTCTCCACGCCCAGTTCGTTCATGTCGCCGAGGATAAGCACAAGAGGCTTATCGGTATGCAGGGAATCGAAATTGTCGAGTGCAGCGCGCATGCTCACCGGATTGGCATTATAGGCATCCACAATCAGGGAATTGCCTCGCTCCGTCTCGATCCATTGCGACCGATTATTACTCGGTTTGTAAGTAGTAAGAGCCGATACGATGGCTTCATCGGGGACATCGAAAAAGCGTCCTGCCGTTATGGCAGCCAAAGCGTTCGGCAGATTGTAATCGCCCACAAGATTGGTACAAACCCGCTGTTCGTTCGATGAGTCGAATAAATCGAGACAAAGATAAGGCGTGTTATTTGCAACTATTCGTCCTCGAACCGTGGCATCTGCCGAGGTACCGTAAGAGACCGATTGCAGCCCCTGCGACATATCGATGAGGGTATCATCATCGAAATTCAGAAAGAGGATACCCCCCTCTGATCGAATGAAATCATAAAGCTCCCCCTTGGTACGCCTTACCCCTTCCAGAGAGCCGAAGCCCTGTAAATGTGCCCGGCCGATATTGGTAATCAGTCCAAAGTTAGGACGAGCTATACGTGTCAGCTCGGCGATGTCTCCAGGCTTATTGGCTCCCATCTCGATAATTGAGCCTCAACAAAGTCAAAGGCACTCCTATATGGTTATTGAGATTGCCCTCCGTATAGAGTACAGGATAAGTAGTGGAAAGGACAGCAGCCATCAGCTCTTTTGTCGTGGTTTTGCCATTCGTCCCCGTGATACCTATAACCGGTGTGCCGAGACTCTTGCGATGAAAAGCAGCCAGCTGCTGGAGAGCTGTCAGCACATCATCCACAAGGAGATAGCGTTCGTCACGAACGACTGAAGGAGCGTCCACCACAGCCAAAACGCATCCTTTCTCCAAGGCAGAGGAGGCAAACCGATTGCCATCGAACAGCTCGCCCTTGAGAGCGAAGAAAATACTGTCGGGAGGTGTTTGGCGGCTGTCGGTAGTCACCATAGGATGAGCCAGATAGGCTGCATATAATTGTTCGATTGTCATTTCGACTGCAAATTTGAATTTGTCTTGAGTAGCGCAGGCTGCTACTCCCGCTTGATCTGTCCGAACAAATGTACAGCAATTCTTGGTTGCATCCCATACGAACAATGTTTGCTACAGAGAGATATACTGAATACAAGTGCGATTGTTGTATATACATATATTTACCGTTACTTTGCAATCGTAAAAAATATAGAGAATTGGAAAACAATATGTACGTCGAAGTATTAAAATCCAAAATACACCGCGTAACCATTACGGAGGCCAACCTCAACTATGTGGGTAGCATCACCATCGATGAAGATCTGATGGATGCTGCCAACATCATCGCCGGAGAGAAAGTCCAAATCGTGGACAACAACAACGGAGCACGCTTGGAGACCTATACCATACCGGGCAAAAGAGGTTCGGGGGTAATCTGTCTCAATGGAGCAGCTGCCCGCATCGTTCATCCGGGCGACATCATCATCATCATGGCATATGCCTGGATGCCGATGGAGGAAGCCAAGGTGTTCAAGCCTGCTGTAGTATTTCCCGATACTGCAACGAACAAGATAATCCTGAAATAATCACAGCAATATAATCTCTCCTCCTCCCCGACCATGAATCGGATCGCGAGAGGAGAGACGTAAGCTATCATTTCCTATGTTTGAAAATCTGAGCGAACGGCTCGACCGTTCTTTTAAACTCCTCAAAGGTGAGGGGAGAATTACCGAGATCAATGTAGCCGAAACTCTCAAAGATGTACGTCGTGCCCTTTTGGATGCCGACGTGAACTATGTCGTTGCCAAGCAGTTTACGGACTTGGTGAAGGAAAAAGCCATTGGCCAAAACGTGCTGACCTCCGTCCGTCCAGGCGAACTGATGGTGAAGATTGTTCATGACGAATTGGCTGCTCTGATGGGCGGACATTCTGTGGATATTAATCTCAAAGGCAGTCCGGCAGTAATCCTGATGTCCGGATTGCAAGGTTCGGGTAAGACCACCTTCTCCGGCAAACTGGCCAATATGCTCAAGTCCAAGCAGGGCAAACGACCTCTGCTCGTTGCCTGCGACGTGTATCGCCCTGCGGCTATCCAGCAGCTGATGATCCTCGGCGAGCAGCTCGGGGTACCCGTCTACAGCGAACCGGACAGCAAAAAGCCGGTCGAGATAGCCCGACACGCCATAGCCGAAGCCAAGACCAAGGGGAACGACGTTGTCATCATCGACACCGCGGGTCGTTTGGCCATCGACGAAGAAATGATGCGCGAGATAGAGGCCATCAAGGCTGCCATCCAGCCGAACGAAGTCCTTTTCGTGGTGGACTCGATGACCGGTCAGGACGCCGTGAATACGGCCAAGGAGTTCAATACACGCTTGGATTTCGACGGTGTTGTCCTTACCAAGCTCGATGGAGACACCCGGGGCGGTGCCGCCCTCTCGATCCGTTCGGTCGTAAACAAGCCCATCAAGTTCGTCGGTACGGGGGAGAAGATGGAAGCAATCGATGCTTTTCACCCCGAGCGTATGGCCGACCGTATCCTTGGCATGGGGGACATCGTATCGCTTGTGGAGCGTGCTCAGGAGCAATACGACGAACGGGAAGCTCGCAAACTGGAGGAGAAAATAGCCAAGAATCAGTTCGACTTCAATGACTTCCTTGCCCAGATACATCAGATCAAAAAGATGGGTAACCTCAAAGAGCTTGCATCCATGATCCCGGGAGTGGGAAAGGCCATCAAGGATATCGACATAGACGACGATGCCTTCAAGAGCATCGAGGCTATCATATATTCCATGACGCCCCATGAGCGCACTCATTCCTCTATCCTCAACGGACAGCGTCGCAAGCGAATAGCAATGGGTAGCGGCACTTCCATACAGGATGTCAATAAGTTGATCACGCAATTCGACCAGACGCGTAAGATGATGAAGACCATACAGGGATTCAAAGGCGGCAAAATGCCGAAGATGCCGCGCATGCCGAAGATGAAGAGATGAAAAAGATACCGGCCACAAAGAGTTCTTCGGACAGCCGGAGTGAGTGCAAGGTGAGCGTGTATCGGCACTGCTGACGGAAGAGCGAAGAACAATGTTAAGATCAAAGCGGTTGTCTAATATATGGAAACGACATACAAACTTCTCGACGGGAAAAAGATTTCCGGCGAAATAAAACAAGAGATTGCAGCCGTAGTAAACGAGCTGTTGGAGAAAGGTGGTCGCCGTCCGCATTTGGCGGGCGTGCTCGTAGGTCATGATGGCGGTAGCGAGACCTATATGGCCAGCAAGGTAAAAGCTTGCGAAGAGGTGGGCTTCACCTCCTCGCTCATTCGCTACGAAGACGATGTGACGGAGGAGGAATTGCTGGCCTGCGTGCATCGCCTGAATCAGGATCCGACGGTAGATGGCTTCATCGTACAGCTCCCCCTCCCGAAGCATATCGACGAGCAGAAAATCATCGAAGCAGTAGACCCGCGCAAGGATGTGGACGGATTTCATCCCATCAACGTAGGCCGTCTGAGCATCGGTTTGCCCGGTTTCGTCTCAGCCACACCGAAGGGAATAGTGGAACTGCTTCGTCGCTACAATATCCCTACCAGAGGCAAGCATTGCGTAGTATTGGGACGCAGCAATATCGTAGGCAAGCCCGTATCGCAGCTTCTGCTCCAAAAGGGAGAGCCGGGCGACTGCACCATCACCATCTGCCATAGCCGTACCCCTAACATCAAAGAGGTATGTCTGACGGCCGACATTATTATTGCAGCTTTGGGGCAGCCCGAATTCCTGACAGCCGATATGGTAAAGCCCGGAGCTGTAGTAGTGGACGTAGGTACCACGCTTGTACCGGACTCGACACGCAAAAGCGGTTTCCGTCTGACGGGCGACGTCAAATTCGATGAAGTGGCCCCCAAGTGCTCGTACATCACTCCCGTACCGGGCGGAGTAGGTCCGATGACCATCGTATCGCTCATGTCCAATACCCTTCTGGCAAGTAAAGGATTGTACCGGTAAACCCTCCTTCCCTTATTTGCCAACGACCTTATCGAAGAGGCCCGTCATCAATATCGGTTCGTCCGGTATGATGATCGGCCTCTTTTCTTATTGACAGTGTGTCATCATGCGCAAATTGCTGCGTTGCTTGCGGCATTCGTTTCTTAGCGCCTTGTACTTTACGCATTCTTACCCACCTAAAATGGGGTATGCCAAAACCGAATTTTGACACGGCCCCTTCCTGCCGATACTTTCAAGAATCGCTTCGTATCCTTTCCCGTTAGGAGGTAAAGGCGTACTTTCGCAGCACGCTATGGATGCTACAACGCAAAAGACCGGCCACTACGGGGCATTGCTCCGCCTCGGGCTACCCATTATCATCGGCCAACTGGGAATCATCTTCGTCAGCTTTGCCGATAATATCATGGTCGGGCAGCACTCCACAGCAGAGTTGGCCGCAGCCTCCTTTGTGAACAACATATTAGGCCTGCTCCTCATCCTCGGTATCGGCTTTGCATACGGGCTGACGCCGCTGGTGGCATCGGCCGAACACAGAGGGCAGTACTTCAAAGCCGGCATCCTGCTCCGGCACAGCCTCCGCCTCAATATAGCGATCGGACTCTTCCTCGCAGGTGTGGCAGCCGTGATGGTCCCCTTGTTCGATACATTCAACCTCCCACCCTCGCTCCGCCCTCTCGCCATCCCCTATTATTGGGTACAGGTGGGAGGCCTCTTCCTCGTCACGGTATTCAATGCCTTCAAGCAATTCTATGACGGTATGAGCGATACGCGCACCCCGATGTATATTACCATATCGGGCAATCTCTTCAATGTCGGGCTGAATTACCTGCTGATATTCGGCAAAGGCGGTCTCCCCGAAATGGGACTCCTCGGTGCGGGCTATGCCACCCTGTTGAGCCGCCTGCTGATGCTCGTCACCATCGTCCTTTTCCTCTATCGCAGACCCTCATGGACAGCGATCCGCCACGCCTTCTGCCGGCAGATGCATATCCGTCGCGCCTACCACCGCCTATTCTCCGTCGGACTCCCCGTTGCCGTCCAGATGGGACTCGAATCGGCCTCTTTCACCATCGCCGTCCTTTTTGTCGGGCGACTCGGCGATCAGGCTCTGGCAGCACACCAGATCGTCTGCGTCATCACCACGCTCGGCTACCTCGTCTATTACGGGCTTGGTGCTGCCACCACCATCCGCATCAGTCACTTCAAGCTGCACGGTAAACCCGATGAAGTCCGCCGCGTAGCCGCCACTGCCTACCGAATGGCCGCTTTGACCGCCTGCGTTGTGGTCGTACTGCTTTTGCTCACACGGCACAGCTTTTCCTTCCTCTTCACGCCCGACGAAGAGGTGGCGCACATCGTTGCCCTTACGTTGATCCCCGTTGTCGTCTACCAATTCGGAGACGCCCTCCAAGCCATCTATTCCAATGCTCTGCGAGGAATGGAGCGCGTTCGTTTTCTGGCTCCGGCAGCAGCTTTCTGCCACGTATTGCTGGCACCGATACTCTCCTATTTGCTGGGATTCGTATTCATATCGGGCAATACGCCCATGCAGTTGGCCGGTATCTGGTCGGCCTTTCCCATCAGCCTGACACTGCTCGGCATCCTCTTCTACAGCTACTTCCGGAAGGTAACCCGATAAACTCCGCAGAGGAAAGCCCTTGTTCGTCTTTCGGGGAAACAATCCTTTTTCCGATCGCCCCCCTCCATTTGCTCCATGACGGCTGTACGGAAAGTGAAAAACTACAGACGAAGCCGACCGATATTGCCATCCCTTTGCTTTCTCCTCTGTCGATAAAGTGAAATTCATTTCCTGAAAAAAACATGATAAATACGGAGAGAATAATATAGTCTTACATGAGAGGATACTATGGTCTCATACGAGAGGATACTATGGTCTCATACGAGAGGATACTATGGTCTCATACGAGAGGATACTATGGTCTCATATGAGAGGATACTATGGTCTCATATGAGAGGATACTATGGTCTTACATGAGAGGATACTATGGTCTTACATGAGAGGATACTATGGTCTCATATGAGAGAATACTATGGTCTCATATGAGAGGATACTATCCTCTCTATATAGACCCCTTAGGGATGTACTCGAAGATACCCCTTGAAACACAAAAAAGGCTCCTCCGGGAAGTGGTAAGCCACCTGCCCGAAGGAGCCTTGAAGGAATAAGAGGAATAAGGCAGCCGGAGGCTACTATTCGTTGCGGAAGACGATTGATCCGTCTATGCAATCGATGAGGACGGGACGTGTACTGTCCACCGTATCGGCCAAGAGTGCCTTGCTCAGCTCGTTGAGGACGAATCGCTGCAGGACTCGCTTCACAGGACGCGCTCCGAACTGCGGATCATATCCCTCGCGAGCGGCAAAGGTCACGACAGCCTCCGTATAGTGGAGCACCACGTCGTTATCGGCCAGTTGGCGCACGATACCATCGAGCTGCAAGCGGACGATCTCGTAGATCTCCTGCTCGGTCAGTGGCGTGAAGACTATGGTCTCGTCGATACGGTTCAGAAACTCGGGGCGGATCGTATGCTTGAGTAGCTGCATCACCTCATCGGCCGTCCGGGCCGTGAGGGACCGGCGATTCTCCGCCGTGAGGTTCTGCATCCGCTCGCGAATGATGTCCGAACCGAGGTTCGACGTCATGATGATGAGCGTATTCTTGAAGTTTACTACATGCCCCTTGTTGTCGGTCAGGCGGCCATCGTCGAGGACTTGCAGCAATACGTTGAACACATCCGGGTGAGCTTTTTCTATTTCATCGAAAAGCACCACGGAATAAGGCTTGCGACGAATGGCTTCCGTCAGTTGGCCACCCTCGTCATAGCCCACATACCCCGGAGGCGCACCGATCAGACGCGTGGCACTGAACTTCTCCTGATACTCGCTCATGTCTATTCGCGTAAGCATGCTCTCATCATCGAAGAGCAATTCGGCCAAGGCACGTGCCAACTCCGTCTTGCCCACCCCCGTAGTACCGAGGAAGATGAACGAACCGATCGGACGCTTGGGATCCTGAAGGCCTGCCCGGCTGCGGCGGACGGCATCGGCCACGGCACGGATGGCTTCGTCCTGACCGATCACGCGCTTGTGCAGCTCGTCCTCCAGATGGAGCAGCTTGTCGCGCTCGCTCTGGAGCATGCGGCTGACGGGGATGCCCGTCCAGCGCGACACGATGTCGGCTATGTCGTCGGCCTCCACTTCCTCCTTGATCATGGAGCCGCCACGCTGCAATTCGTGCAACTGTTGCTGTATCGTGTCGATCTCCGTCTCTTTCTGCTTGATGAGTCCGTAGCGTATCTCGGCCACTCGTCCGTAATCGCCCTCTCGTTCGGCACGATCGGCCTGAAACTTCAGCTCCTCTATATCTATCTTGAGCTGCTGAATCTGATTGATCCGATCTTTTTCGTTCTGCCATTGGGCTTTCTCCGAGGCCTCTTTCTCCTTGAGTTCGGCTATTTCCCTGTCGAGGAACTGTACCTTCTCCTCGTCATTCTCTCGTTTGATGGCTTCGCGTTCGATCTCAAGTTGCTTGATCCTGCGTGAGATCTCGTCCAGCTCCTCCGGCAGCGAATCCACTTCCATACGCAGACGAGCCGCAGCCTCATCCATCAGGTCGATGGCCTTGTCGGGCAGGAACCGCTCCGTAATGTAGCGGTGCGACAACTTCACGGCCGCAATGATGGCATCATCCTTGATCCGCACTTTGTGGTGATTCTCGTATTTCTCCTTCAAACCCCGGAGGATGGAGATGGAGCTTAGCTCGTCCGGCTCGTCCACCATCACCATCTGGAAGCGTCGTTCCAGAGCCTTGTCCTTCTCGAAGTATTTGCGGTATTCGTCCAGCGTGGTGGCACCGATGGCACGGAGTTCGCCCCGAGCCAGGGCCGGCTTCAGTATATTGGCAGCGTCCATCGCGCCTTCGCTCTTGCCGGCTCCGACAAGGGTGTGGATCTCATCTATGAAAAGGATGATTTCCCCCTCGGCACCGGTCACTTCGTTTACCACGGCTTTCAGCCTTTCCTCGAATTCACCTTTGTATTTGGCTCCGGCGATCAAGGCACCCATGTCGAGAGAGAATATCTGCTTGTTGCGCAGATTCTCCGGCACGTCGCCACGCACGATCCTGTAAGCCAAGCCCTCGGCTATGGCCGTCTTGCCCACCCCCGGCTCACCGATAAGGATAGGATTGTTCTTGGTGCGTCGAGAGAGAATTTGCAGCACTCGCCTGATCTCGTCATCGCGACCGATCACGGGATCCAACTTGCCATCGCGAGCACGCTGACAGAGATTGACGGCATATTTCTCCAGTGCATTGTACTGTTCCTCCGCACTCTGACTGGTCACGTTGCGCCCCTTCCGAAGCTCTTCGATGGCCGACTGCAGAAGCTGTTCGGTGGCTCCGGCATCCTTGAGCAGAGTGGACGCCTCGCATCGCGTAGTCAGAATAGCCAGCACGATGTGCTCCAAAGAGACGTATTTGTCCTTCATCCGGTGCGCTGCGTCCTCCGCTGCCTGTAGCACCTGATTGGTCTCATGCGACAGATAGGGTTCGCCACCCGATACATGGGGCAGTTTCTCTATCAGTTTGTCCACAGCCGTGGCGATACTGCCCTTGTTCAGCCCCATCTTGGCAAAAAGGAAATCGGTCAGGCTTTCGCCCTGATCCATAACGGCCTTGAGCAGGTGCTGCGGTTCGATGGCCTGCTGTCCGTGCCGACGGGTCAGCTCCACAGCCTGCTGTAGAGCCTCCTGCGATTTGATTGTGTAGTTGTTAATGTTCATTGCTGTGTTTGTTGTTACCAGACAAAATCCAACATCCATGCCAACGCCTAAAGACTGACATTTTGTCCTTTTTTACGTTTTCCCCCTCCTACCGTTTATATCCAAGGCAAGGATTATTCATTATAATACATGGTATAAGAAAGAAAGTAAAGGTTCCATACAGCTTATATGACCTAATCGAATACCTTTGTCCGTGGAAAATCAAAAAACACCCTACTATGAAACTCAGAACATTAGTATTCGTGATCGTGGCTGCACTGGCAGTAGCGTTTAGCGCAGAAGCACAGAAGAAGACGGCGAAAAAACCGCTTATCGTCTATTACTCTCACAGTGGAAATACCCAAGCAGTGGCCGAACACATCCAAAAGGCTACCGGAGGCACACTCTTCCGCATAGAACCGGAGCAAGCCTACCCCGAAGACTACAAAGCCCTCGTCCAACAAGCCAAAGAGGAGCTGAAGAAAGGCTTTCGTCCCAAACTCAAAAAGTCCGTCAAGAACATAGCCGACTACGACGTTGTCTACATAGGTTCGCCCAACTGGATCCACACCTTGGCTCCTGCCGTAATGAGCTTTCTGGAGCAGCACAACCTCAAAGGCAAGACCATCATCCCCTTTGTCACACACGGCGGTGGTGGCATGGGCAAGTGTTTGGACGAAATGAAGCGACTGGCACCTCAAGCGACAATCCTCGACGGCATCGTTATCGACGGCAAGAAAGCCAAAGAATCGGCCGAAGAAGTCCGCAACAGCCTGAAAGCGATGGGACAAATCAAATAACGACAACTGTCCCTACTTCAAATCACCGAGGAACGATAGTGGCGAGCTTTTCCCCACAAATCAAACACAAGCTCCCTACCCTCCCCGGTTCTTTTCCCCACAAAAAGAGGCGCCATCGACGCCTCTTTTTTATACCCAATAACCACCAATACGCACCAAAAAACTTTTCAACAACGAAGACAAGTTTGGAATCATTCTAAATAAACGACTGAAAAGAACTCCATTTTGACACACAACAGATAAGCAAGCAAATATTTTCAGTCCGAAATCCGCTTTTCAGCAACCTATTCAACGATCTATATATAAAGCATTTTCAATTTATATATAGATCGTTTTCGATTTATATACAAATCGTTTTCAATAAATATATAAA
>ERZ772940.352-NODE-352-length-22647-cov-26.0562_pt1 | contig 22647 bp, 22 predicted proteins | sample MGYA00511682_ERZ772940 | MGnify/ENA primary metagenome ERZ772940 (study PRJEB29015, sample SAMEA2737922) | human oral metagenome | biome: human oral; feature: human-associated habitat; material: dental | place: China | collected 2031 ... | reverse complement strand
GTGCGCGCCCTGACCGACGCCTTCCCCCTCTACCCGGGGCTGGCCCAGTGAGGGCTCCCTGGAACGGGGCGGCCCGGGTCCTGGACGGCAAGGCCACGGCCGCCGCCCTCAAGGCCGAGCTCAAGGAACGCGTCGCGGCGCTGCGCGAGCGCGGCGTCACTCCCGGCCTGGGCACGGTCCTGGTGGGGGAGGACCCCGGCAGCGTCAAGTACGTCGCCGGCAAGCACGCCGACTGCGCCGAGGTCGGCATCCTCTCCATCCGTGAGGACCTGCCGGCCACCGCCACCCAGGCCGAGGTGGCCGCCGCCGTCGACCGCCTCAATGCGGATGACGCCTGCACCGGCTACATCGTCCAGCTCCCGCTGCCGGCGGGCGTGGACACCAACGCGATCCTGGAGCGCGTCGACCCGGACAAGGACGCCGACGGCCTGCACCCCACCAACCTGGGGCGCCTGGTGCTGCGGGCCTCGGGGCCCATCGACTCGCCCCTGCCCTGCACGCCGCGCGGCTGCATCGAGCTCATGGAGCGTCACGGCATCGACCTGGCCGGCCGCAACGTGTGCGTCGTCGGCCGCGGGGTCACGGTGGGCCGCTCCATCGGTCTGCTCCTGGGCCGCAAGGACGTCAACGCCACCGTGGACATCTGCCACACCGGCACCACGGATCTGGCCGAGCACGTGCGGCGGGCCGACGTCGTCATCTCGGCGGCCGGCAGTCCCGGCATCATCACCCCGGAGATGGTCGCCCCTGGCGCCGTCGTCCTGGACGTGGGCGTCTCGCGCATCGTCGATCCGGCCACCGGCAAGGGTCGCATCGCCGGTGACGTCGCCGACGGCGTCGACGAGGTGGCCTCCTGGCTCTCACCCAACCCCGGTGGCGTGGGGCCCATGACCCGCGCCCTGCTGCTGGCCAACGTGGTCGAGACCGCGGAGCGCTCGCTCTGAGAGGCGCCGCCCTCGTCTGACCGGCCGTTTAACCTTGAGGCCATGACGGACGAGTCCCACGGCGCCCACCCCTCCCATCCTCACCACCCCACCCATCCGGCTGAGTCGGCAGGCTCCCCGAGCTCCTTGGAACCTGAGCCGACTCAGCCGGAGGCGTGTCCGCCGACCCCTGCGGACACGGCGCCTGTGTCGCCCTCGCCGGAGGCGACCGGCCCCCAGGACCCGCAGCCGCGCAGGACCGGCCTGCGACGTCGGACCCTCATCCTCGGCGCGGCCGGCGCCGGCGCCCTCATCGTGGGCGGAGCCATCCTGGTGCGCTGCTCCACCGGGCGCCGGAGCTCGCCGACGCCCACGGCCACCGACTCGCCGGCCTCAGCCGCCTACCGCCCCGCTTACCACTACAGCCCCGCCACGGGGAATCTCGCCGACCCCAACGGCCTGGTCCTCTACCAGGGCGAGTACCACCTCTTCCACCAGCAGGACGGCACCTGGGGCCACGCGATCAGCCCGGACATGGTGCACTGGAAGCGACAGGGGACGGCCCTGAAGCACGACGCGCAGGGCCTGGCCATGTCCGGCAGCTGCGTCGTCGACGGAGCCAATACCTCCGGCCTGGTCACCGGCGGTGGCATGGTCGCCGTCTACACCTCCACCGAGGGCGGAGAGGCCCAGTCCCTGGCCTACTCCACCGACCAGGGGAGGAGCTGGCAGCGCTTCTCCGGCAACCCCGTCATCCCCAACGACGGGCGCAAGGACTTCCGCGACCCCAAGGTCTTCTGGCACGAGGACTCCAAGGCCTGGATCATGATCGTCTCCGCCGGGGACCACGTCTCCCTGCTGCGCTCCACCGACCTCAAGGCCTGGAGCCACGCCAGCGACTTCGGCCAGGGCATCGGCTCGCACGCCGCCGTGTGGGAGTGCCCCGACCTCTTCCCCCTGACCGACTCCAGCGACGGGCGCACCCGCTGGGTCATGACCCTCTCAGTGGGCGCCAACGAGGAGACGGCCGGCTCCACCGCCCAGTACTTCATCGGCGACTTCGACGGCTCCGTCTTCTTCCCCGAGGACCGCGACACCCGCTTCACCGACATCGGCCAGGACTTCTACGCCGCCCAGAGCTTCGAGCACGTCGAGGGCCGCCGCGTGTGGATGGCCTGGCTGGGCAACTGGAACTACCCCTACTCGCTTCCCACCGGGGACTGGCGCGGTGAGATGAGCATCCCGCGCGAGCTGTCCCTGACCACCATCGGCGGCAAGCGCACCCTCGTGCAGATGCCCGTCCCCGAGCTCGACGCCCTGCGCGGGCGGGCCACCGACCTCTCCGGCCTCAAGGCCACCGACACGGTGACGGCTCTGGGTGCGGGCCGCACGGTCGAGATCGACCTGACCCTGGACGTCTCCCAGGCCTCCGAGGCCTGGCTGGGACTGGCCCGCGGCACGGTCGACGGCAAGACCCAGGAGGTGCGCGTCGGCGTCGACATCTCGACCGGCACCCTCTACCTGGACCGCACCGACGGCGGGCTCACGCAGGTCGACGGCAAGGACGAGGGGGCCACCACCGACTTCGCCCTGCGCCGCCAGACGCAGTACCACCCCACCGGGTCCACAGTGCGTCTGCACCTCTACCTGGACCGCTCCAGCCTCGAGGTCTTCGTCGACGACGGCACCACAGTCGGCAGCCTCCTGGTCTTCACCGCCCCCTCCTGCCAGGAGATCGTCCTGGGCGCCAAGGGCACGGCCACCATCACGTCGGGCAGCCTCACCCCACTGGCCGCAGCCCTGTAGGCGCGCTGCAGGACGCTCGACGACGGATGATGACGGCGGGGCCGTCGGAACAGGTGTTCCGACGGCCCCGCCTCCTGCTCAAGCAGTGATGCCCTGAGAGCGGCGCCTACTTCAGCCGCTGCGGGCGGGTGTCACCGCCGTTGGAGCGGGCCCGGTCGGAGGGGATGTCCGCGAAGCCCCCCAAGCCGTTGGTGCCGTAGGTGCGGTCCACCGAGGTGGTGTCCCCGGAGATGGTGAGCTTCACCGTCGGGGCCAGCGAGCCTCCACGCACCGGGTTGCCGTCCTTGTTGCCGCCGATGGAGTCGATGAAGGACTCCACCAGGCCGCCGGGCATGACGTAGTGCGAGTAGGACTGGAAGGTGTACGGGCTCTGGTTGAAGTCCGGTGAGTAGGGCTTACCCGGGTTGAAGTTGAGGTTAATGGGGTTGCCCAGCGCAATACCCGTGTTCTGGTTGAGCGGCTTGTAGTCGCTTCGCAGCCCGTCGCCCACGAAACCGTAGACGCCCTCGGGGCCCTGGAGCCCGTCGGCATAGGTCTCCCGGTGCGAGATCGTGAACAGGTAGTACTTGCCGTCCTGGAAGTAGATCTGTGGCCGCTCGGTCTGGTCGTTGACGCAGTTGCCGCTCAGCAGCGGAGGCAGGTACTCCCACTGGGTCATCGCCTTGTTCTTGGCCCGGGCCAGACCCACGTTGGCCAGCTGGTAGCGGCCGCCGCGCTGGTTGACCGCCTCGACCGTCTCCGCCTTGGGGTCGCCCTGCTCGTAGCCCAGATCCTCCGCGGTGCAGGTGGCCAGAGTGGTGTTCTGCCCGGCCTTGGCCGCGGCGTCGACGTACTGCTGCTCACGGACGAAGGCCGAGTTGCCCTCGAAGACCATGTACTCGGTGGGGTCCGAGGGGTTGTTCTGATCACGGAAGGTGAAGGGGTCGCGGAAGTTCACGCCCGGGTTCTGCTCGCGGGTCTGGTAGTACTTGCCGTCCGGGACGAGCAGCTGGTGCTGGGTGCGGAAACCGGTGAGCCACACGCCGTTCTCGTCAGCGTAGATGCGTCCCTCGGACTGCACGATCCGCGGGTCGTAGGGCTTGGAGGCCGTGTTGTTGCCTTCCTGAACGTAGCCCTTGTCGCCACTGCCGCCGGTGGCGGTATTGTAGAAGGCCACCGAGGTGTAGAACATGCGGATCTTGTTGCCCTCCATGAGGCGGGCCGAACCGGACCACTCGGTCTGGGCCGTGAAGCTCTGGTCCTCGAAGATCGAGCCGGAGGCGCCGTCGGGGAAGACGTGCCCACCGTAGATCCAGCCGCCGTTGGAACTGCTGGCGCCGTCGGCCGAGGAGGTCTGCGTGCCGGCCTTGCGGTAGAAGAAGCCCAGGCGCGCGTGGGTGTGACGGTCATCGAAGGTGTAGCCGGCGTGCCGGTCGGCCACCAGGGAGAAGGCGATCTCCCAGCCGTTGTAGGAGATCTGGTGGGCGGCCTCATCGGTCAGCGTCCAGGTGTCCCACACCCACACGTCATCGCTCGTAGCCGGGAAGCCGTTGGAGATCTCCGGCATCGTGAGCTGCTCGGGCATCGAGTTGGTGCCCGACGGCGCATTGGGGTTGGAGACCCGCTGGATCTGCATGGCGTCGGCGCGGGTCCACTTGGCGGTGTAGTTCTCCTCGACCCCGTGCGCCGCACCGGTGTGCTTGGTGGCGTTGGCCCAGCCGGGGTTGTCGGCCTTGAAGCCCTTCGCGTCCTGGGCGGCGGCCCCACCAGCGGCCTGCTGATCGCTCTGACCCGCCTGGCCCTGCTCAGTCGGGCTCTGGCTCGCCTGCGCCTGACCGGCAGGGGACTGGTCGTTCTTCTGGGCCGCTCCCGCCTCGGGCGAGGCCTCGGCGGTGGCGGTAGCGGTAGGGGAGGCGCTGGGGGAGGGCGCCTCATCGGCGAGCGCAGTGGTGCCGGACCCGGCCACCAGGAGTCCAAGCGTCAGCGCCGCGGCCAGTCGTCTGCGACGGGCGCGGAACGAAATGTGTGTCACGGTCATTGTCCGTACTGTCCTTACTCATGAGGGATGAGGGTGTCAGTGCGCCGTGAGCCGATGTTCGTGATCTCCCAGACCCAACCTTAGAAGAACCTGGAGGTGGAGGGACAGGCCTTTGGACCGCTCTGTCAATATCAGGACACTGCCACCAAAGACGTAGGCCCAGCATTCCCAGGGTTTCTTGAGGTATTCGGAACTTTGGTGACATAAACCACAGGCCAAAGTGTTATCGTCCGGTTAGTCTTGAATGCGTTCTCCGTGAGCTGTCTGGTCTCCCAGCCTGTCGGTTCAGGTGGTCGTCCGCTGCCGGGCGGCCCCGTGTCTAACGGAGATCCTGTGAATACTCTTCCCATCCGTCTGCGACGGTTATCCGCATCAACAATCGCTTTCCTGGCTGCGCTCGCCCTGAGTGCGGCCAGCCCGGCGGTGGCCGCTACAGCGCCGAATACGGCGGGGCAGTCCACCACCTCCCTGCGTGACACCTCCACGGTGAGCGCCCAGTCCCTGGCTCAGATGGTCGCCGGTCCGAAGGCGACAGTCTCCAACGCATCCGTCTCCGGCAAGGACGTCCAGATCGGCACCGTCAAGGGCCTGCCCGGTGACGGCAACGCCATCACCGAGGGCGTCGCCCTGTCCACCGGCTCCCTCATCGACCCCGATCCCACAGCCGACTCCGATACCGACATCACCCGCTCCGCGGTCCTGGGACCCAACGACGCCCTGGACACCACCGGTGACTTCGGCGTCGTCGAGGACCCGGCGGGACTGGCCAAGGTGGCCGGCACCGACGTCTATGACGAGGCCGTCCTGGAGTTCGACGTCACCGCCACCAGCTCCAACATCATCCTCTACTACAGCCTCGGCTCCGAGGAGTACGCCGGCGCCACCGAGGGCACCCCTGCCTCCTGGCAGTCGCGCGGATACAAGGACCCGCTGAGCATCCAGGTCAACGGCACCGAGTGCGCCCACGTCCCCGGCACCCAGACGGCCGTGAGTGCTGCCTCGATCAACGAGTCCTCGAACGCCGCCTACTACACGGCCAATGTCTCAGGCCACACGCCGGGGCAGATCCCCGTGGAGTTCAACGGCTACACCTCCGCCCTGCCCTGCCAGGCCTCCGTCACCCCGGGGCAGAAGGTTCACGTGCGTGTGGCCATCGCCGACGCCCAGGACGGTCAGCTCGACTCCACGGTTCTCCTGCGCACCCAGGGACTGGGCTTCACCGACAAGCCGATCACCGACCCCTGCAACGCCAAGGCCGGCACCTGTGACATCCCCGGCAACGGCAAGGGTTCCAACGGGAACGGGTCGAACAACGGCAAGGACTCCACCCCTCCGCCCGGTCAGGGCAAGCCGGGCGTGACCGACTACAGCGCCGCCTCACCCACCGCAAGCCCCAAGAAGACTGTGGCCGGTCTGCCCCTGACCGGAACCCAGGCGCTCGTCCTGGGAGGCATCGCCCTGCTGCTCCTGGCCGGCGGCGGTGTGGCGCTCATGCTGCGTCGTCGTCGCCTGACCGGCTCTGAGGCCGGCTGACAGAGGCTGCGGCCAGCAGACGGCTGACGGGGTGGATGAGGCTCTCCTCATCCACCCCGTCTGTCTGGGTCTGCGGCTCACTGCTGTTGGGCGCTCAGTCCTCCTGCCTGGAGGCGCGACGTGCCGTCAGCTCCTTGGCCAGCATCGCGCAGCCCAGGATGCACAGCGGCATGGAGGCCAGCCACAACAGGGTGCTGATGCGGGACAGCAGCGAGGTCTGAGCCAGGACGGGCAGGACGGCGGCGATGACGATGACCGCCGTCCACACACCGACTCGCCGTGCACTGCGCGGTTTGCGGACGTCGTCGGGACTCATGGCCCCGATCCTCTCACCCGGTGATCTCGAACCTGTGCTCATCCAAGCAGCCGGCACGCAGGTCGGTCACGGTGAGCCGGCGCACCGAGGCCCACCTGGGGCCGTGCCGCAGCCACGCGATCAGCCGGCCCACGGCCTCCGGCTCACCCTGGGCCATGACCTCGACGTCGCCGTCGGGCAGGTTACGGACCCGCCCCACCACCCCCAGCTCCTGGGCGGTGTAGGCGCAGTGGTAGCGGAAGCCCACCCCCTGGACCGTGCCCTGGACCAGGACGTGAACGGTTCTCACGGTGCTGGCACTCCTCCCGGCGTCGCTCATGGCCCTATCGTCTCAGGCTCAGGGCCGAGCGCGTAGGCTTGCCGTCATGCGTATCGCCACCGTCAACGTCAACGGCATCCGGGCCGCCGCCCGCAAGGGCATGGGGGAGTGGCTCGCCGCCTCAGCCCCCGACATCCTCCTGCTCCAGGAGGTCCGGGCCGACGAGCAGATCGCCGTCGACCTCCTGCCCGGCTACGAGACCGCCATCTGGCCCTGCCGCATCAAGGGGCGTGCGGGCGTGGGCGTCGCCGTGCGCGACGGCGGCCCCGCTACCCTCGGCGAGCTGCGCTACGGCGTGGCCGCCCCCGGCACCGAGGAGCCCGACGTCGACTCCGGCCGTTGGCTCGAGGCCGATTTGAGCCTCACCGGCTTCGACGGCATCGAGCGGCTCACCGTCATCTCCGCCTACCTGCACTCCGGCCAGCTGGGCACCGAGAAGATGGACCAGAAGTACGCCCACCTCGAGCTCGTTGACGCTCGCATGGCCGAGCTCCTGGCCGCCGCCCGCGACGGCGGCCCCCAGGTCGTCATGGCCGGGGACCTCAACGTGGTGCGCTCCGAGCGCGACATCAAGAACTGGAAGCCCAACCACAACAAGATCGCCGGCGTCATGGACGAGGAGATCGCCCACCTGGAGGGCTGGTTCGCCTCCGGCTGGGTGGACGCCTCACGCCACCTCGTGGGGGACGAGGAGCAGGGGCCCTACACGTGGTGGTCCCAGCGCGGCAAGGCCTTCGACAACAACGCCGGCTGGCGGATCGACTACCAGGTCCTCACCCCCGTCCTGGCCGAGCGGGCCCGCAACGTCACTGTGGACCGGGCGCCGGACTACGCCTCACGCTGGTCCGACCACGCCCCGCTCGTTATTGACTATGGCGCCGATTTTCGTTATAGTTCAAAGTAATGTTATGGCGCGTGTCACACTTTCGTGACTTGGCTGTCCCGTCAGGTCTGTTCTGTGGCAATCATTCATGGATGATGAGGTGCTTGAATGGCTCTATTGACAAATACAAATTTGATGTTGAAGAAAGAGCAATATAACTTCTTATGCGCAACATCCTCTTCTCCTGAAGGTTACGGACTAGGTTTTCCGAAAGGAGTGGTGATGCCGAAAATTATTCCGCACGAGGGAGCTCGATGCGAGTTGCCGGAAGGCGAGCGTGCCAATTTTAGTGGCCCCATCGAATATGTGCCGCTGAAGCCTGGAAAAAAGTATTATCGGTGCGTCGGAGTGGGGTCAGTACCTGCTGGAGCCTACTGGACCGGTGTTCCTATTCACACAATCGATCAGGTTAGACTGGAACTTGCTATTAAAAATGAATGGAATGGCGATCATGGTGTAGTTATTCTTACGCCGGCGAAGTCTATTGCGGCTTGGAGGGGTAAAGTTGGTCCGCAGAGGGAGACTCGTCAGAAGAAGAATCATTATCTTCCTGGGGGTGGAGTGCAGTACTGGGTGGATACGAAAGAGTTGACGGACGGGTGCGGCAGTTGGGAGATTTTCGAGCTGCCGGAAGTCTCTAGGGGGGTGAGCTTGTCGTGAGTCATGCTTTGTCTCAAAGCCAGATTGCTGACATTCGTAAACTGGGTGATCTTGTTGGGGGGGCCTTCACGCTCGCCAAGGTGGCCTTGAGTGATCGGCAGGTCCAAGATGTTCTCGGAGCGTTCGTCTCTCCGCTTCGTTCTGCGATTGAATTCGACGAGGAGATGGTGGAGGGGGCCCTGCGTTCCGATGATCCGGGGGAGTTGTTTGAGTCTATTCGTTCTTTCATTGCCGACGTGCTTGCATACATAAGGGATGTATCGTCTGATCGCGAGGCTCCTTATTTGCTTAGTGTGATGAAAAAATCTCTGTCCGCGGTGGCGAAACAAAAGTATAAGATTGAGGATGAGTTGGGGGTCTCGACCGTAGGTCCACATGACCAGAGTTATGGGTTGATGAAGGGGGAGTTGAGGGGATTTCGCGACGCATATGAGGCGGGGAGCCACAATATCGAGAAGACTCTCGGTGGGAGAGAAACGTTTGTTCAGTCGGGATTTGGAACATCTCGGGCGGTAGGTGACTCAAAGGGTGAGCGTCGACTTTCCGCTAAGGCGGTCAGGTCTTCCGGCCTGAGGGGGAAGCAAAAACTATCAGCCACTCCTTCTCGCAAAAGGGTTGTGGCGGCTAAGAAAAAGAGTTACTCCCCGCGATCAGGGCAAAGAAGTGGTGCTCTCGCACAGTCGGGTGAAGTCATTGGGCGTGTCGCTCGGTCAGGTAATAAGACAATTAAGATAATGCGGTCGGGTAAAACTGTTGGATATATTACTCGATCAGGTGAAGTAGTTTTCTATTCTCAAGGGAAGTCAATGCTGGGGCGGCGCGACTTCAGGGAAAGGTGATCTCATGATCTGATGGCGGGAGTGACTAGCCAAGTTTTGGGGGCGGGCACCTGGACGTGCCCGACCCCGACGGCCTCTCAGTAGCGGATCGCGTCGATCGGCCGGATGCGGGTGGCCACGATCGCCGGGATGATGCCCGCCAGTGCGCCCACGGCGGTGGCCGCGATGAGGCCGATGACGGCGGCCACCATGGGGAAGGGCGGGGTCGTGGTCACCGGGATGTCCAGGAAGGTGCCCAGTGGCGTGACACGCATTCCCACGATCGCGATCCCGATGCCGACGACGCCGGCGACCACGGTGGCCACCACCGACTCCAGCATGATGGAGAAGAAGATGCGTCGGCTCGTCGCCCCGAAGGAGCGCCGCACCCCGATCTCGTGGATGCGTTGACGCACGGTCACCAGCGAGATGTTGACCAGGCTCAGGGCCCCTAGCAGCATGACGAACACGCCGGCGGCCGTGACCACCTGGGTGAAGGTGTTCGCGCTGGAGGTGAAGCCACCGCCCTGGAGGTTGTCCTCGGCCTGGGTCGAGCCCTGACCGAAGCGCGCGTCCAGGTCCTTCTTGGCCAGGCTGGCGACCTCCTTCGCACCGTCCTGACCGGCCCAGATCTCTAGGGTGGGGGCGGGACGGGCGGCGTCCTTGGGCAGCCAGCGCTCATAGGGCGTGTTGAGAGCGAAGGCGGTCACGGGCTGGGTACACGGCAGGTCCTTGTCCCGCTCGGGGTCGCCGCTGCAGCCGATGAGGGAGAGGTCCTCCGCCTCCAGCACGCCGACGATCGTGAAGGAGGTCTGCACCGGGGAGAAGGAGGTGACGGTGACCGGCTCGGTGAGCTGCTGGATCCCCATGGCGTCGAGGAAGCCCTGGGTGACGACCATGCTCGGGGAGAGGTCGTCTCCGTCCTGGGCCGTGAACCAGCGCCCCTGGGAGATGGTCTTGTGGTGCAGGAGCCCGTAGCTCAGGCTCACGGTCTGGGTGGGCACGCTCCGAGCGCCGTCGGGGAAGGAGAATCGGACGTTGGAGGTGTAGGTCGTCGCCCAGGACTTGACGTCGTAGCGCTCGACGAAGCTGTTCATCGCCCCCGAGATCTTCGCCGCGGTCGCAGCGCTGGTCGTGGAGCCTCCGCCCGCGCCACCTGCATTGCCTACACCACCGGCACCGCCTGCGCCATTCGCACCACTTGCGCCGTTCGCACCTCCTGTGCCGCCCGCACCGTTGCCGCTGCTTGAGTCTCCGCTGGTGCTCGACTCGGGGGCGTCGTCGGCCTGGAGGGCCTGGTCCAGGCCCTTGCCGGTGGGGCTGACGTTGATCGTCACCGTGCCCGGGCGGCCGGTGTACTTCTCGCTGACCTTGTTGATGGCGTCGACGGAGACCTGCCCCAGGGCGATGACGAAGGTCATGGCCGCCACCGCCGCCGCCACGCCCACCAGCGACAGCAGGACCCTCAGCTTGCCGATGCGCAGCTGGGCCCAGGCCTCGACGATGGCGCCGAAGAATCCGGTGAGAATGCCGTTCATGAGGTTCCTTCGTGGCTGGTGGGCGCAGACGGGTAGGGGGATGTTGGAGGGGCGACGACCTCACCGAACTCCTCCAGGCTGCCGACCTTGCGACGCGTGACGGAGATCGGGGTGAGGGTGCCGTGGTCGAGCCGGTACTGGGTGTGGGCGCGGCCGGCCACAGCCAGGTCGTGCGTGATAATGATGAGGGCGGCGCCGTTGTCGGCGCACTGGCGCTCCAGGAGCGTCATGACCGAGTTGCCGGTGTCGACGTCGAGGGCGCCGGTGGGCTCGTCGGCCAGGATGACGCTGGGGCGCCGGGACAGCGCCCTGGCGATGGCCACCCGCTGCTGCTCGCCTCCCGACAGGCGTGAGATGGGCGAACCCACCTTGTCTCCCAGGCCCACGGCCTCCAGCAGCTCCGCGGCCCGCGCGCTGCGGGTCCAGAAGGCTCTGCCGGTGTCGTACAGGAGCGGGGCTGCCACGTTCTCGGTGGTGGTCAGCCCCGGGATGAGGTTGAAGGACTGGAAGACGAAGCCGAAGGTCTGCCCCCGCAGGTGGGCGCGGCGGCTCTCCCCGAGCCGGGAGGTGTCGGTGCCGGAGAGCGTGTAGCGGCCCGACGTCGGCTTGTCGATGAGGCCCAGGATGTTGAGCAGGGTGGACTTACCCGTTCCCGAGCGTCCCACGATGGCCACGTGCTCACCGGGGGAGACGCTCAGGTTGACTCCCGTGAGGATCTGCAGGGGCTCGGAGTCGGGAACGGTGAAGGTGCGGGTGATCTCCCGCAGCTCCAGCAGCCCGCTCACAGGATCTCCTTGCCTTCGGAGTCGTAGCAGGCGGAGTTGTCCGGCTCGCAGGTGTCCGGCGTCCCGGTGCGGCGCGTGTCCTTGTTGGGGACGAACTGCAGGACCTGCTGGTCGGCCTTGAGGCCGGCGGTGATCTGGATGTTCGTACCGTCCGTGATCCCCAGCTTCACAGCGGTCTTGACCGCCTTGGAGGTGTCCCCGGACTCGGGAACCAGCCACACGAAGCCCGAGCCGACCTTGCCCTCCACGGCGGTGACCGGAACCGTCAGGGCGTCAGAGGCGCTGCCGGCGTCAACGCTGATGGTCACCGGCATGCCGGCGAAGACCTTCTGGTCGCCGGGAACCGCGCAGCGCATCTCCACGCTGGTGCCGTCACCGGAGGTGGTCGTCGTCGAGCCGTCCCCACCGGTGGTCGTGGAGGTGGAGGCCTTGGTGCCGACCTTGAGGTTGTTGCACTGGAAGGGCGCCGGGCCCCCTTCCAGGGTCAGGGTCGCGGCAGTGGGGGCGTTGGTGAGCCGGTACTGCTGCGCGGCGCTGACGGTGCCGGTGGCCGAGTAGGTCGAGGGGGTGATGGTGGCCACGACGACGCCGACGCCGGTCTCCTGCTGCTTGATGACCTTGGGATTCACGGTGCCGCTGACGGGGGCGTAGATCGTGGACCAGGTCACCTTGTCCTCGGTCGGGGTCTGGGTGACGTTGCCACTCTCATCGGTCTTGGTCACCGGAGGTTGGGACTCGGAGTGCTTGATGTGGAGCAGCGGGTCGCCGGCACTGACCTGGCTGTCCTTCTCAACGACGACGGAGTCCACCACGCCGGCCAGGTCGGCCTGGACCTCGACCGTGGCGTCCTGGACGATATGCCCCTTGACTTCAACCTTGTTGGCGATGCTGCCCTTGGTCACGGTGGCGGTCTTGACATCAGCGGCGTAACCGGGAGAGATGTCAGCGGTGGTGCCGTCGCTCTGCGAGGGGAAGAAGGCGATCTTCACCAGGGCGACGGCGACGACCACCGCGATGAGGGTCTTGAGGGCGGGCCAGACGAAGCGCTTCACGGCGTCCTCCATGGAAGGCAACGGAATCAGCACCGGGAAGAAAGACCGGGATCCTGATTAATACACACAGAGACTATGGCAAGGGTAGTTGCCTGACCTCATCCTGAAGGAGGAACGCTGAAAGCCCTCTCCAACCAAGGTTGGAGAGGGCTGATCGCCGTCAGGTGCGGAGGCTCAGCGGTGCGCCGGGCGGCTCAGGCGAGCCGCCCGGCCGGGGCGGCGGGAACCGCATCGAGGAAGGCCGGCGGGTTGAAGCCCTCACGTCGGTAGGCGTCGGCCACGGCGCGGGCCACGTCATGGACGGCGTCGGCGTCCACCAGGGCGATCGCCGAGCCGCCGAACCCGCCTCCGGTCATGCGCGCCCCGTGGGCGCCGGCGGCGCGGGCCGCCTCCACGGCCACGTCCAGCTCGGGGCAGGTGCACTCGTAGTCCACGCGCAGTGACTCGTGCGAGGCGTCCATGAGCCTGCCCGCCTCGGCGAGCTTCTCTCCGCGCAGGGGGCGCCCGTCCTGCAGGAGCGCCACGAGCCGGCGGGTGCGGTCGATCTCGGTGACGACGTGGCGGGTGCGCTTGACCAGCTCATCGGCGTCGTCGCCGTTGGTGGCCGAGAGCCGCTCCAGGGCGCCGGGCAGGTCCTTGATCGCGATGTCCGCCAGGAGCTCCACCCCGAGGATCTCGGCGGCGCGCTCGCAGGCGGCTCGCCTGGCCCCGTACTGGCCGTCGTCCAGGGAATGCTTGGCCTTGGTGTCGATGACCAGAAGGGCCAGGCCCTCGGCGGCCAGGTCGAAGGGCACGTGGGTCACCGAGCCGTCGCGGCAGTCCAGCTCCAGGGCGTGGCCCTCGCGGCAGCGCAGGGAGGCCGACTGGTCCATGCCGCCGGTGGGGGCCCCGGCCATCTCGTTCTCCGTGCGCACGCAGTTGGCCACCAGGCGGGCGCGCCCGGCGTCGTCGGGCTCCTGCGCAGTCCCGGCCAGGCCCAGGTGCGCGACCTCGTCAATGGCGACGGCCGCCGAGCACTCCAGAGCCGCCGAGGAGGACAGCCCACCTCCCAAGGGCACGCAGGAGACGAGGGCGGCGTCGAAGCCGGGCAGGTTCTCAAAGCCGTCGCGCTCCAGGGACCAGGCGACGCCGGCGATGTAGGAGGCCCAGTGCGCCACCTCCCCGGGGGTGCCCTTCGGGCCGATCGTGTCGAGGTCCATGACGTCGACCTTCTCCCGGGTCTGGGGGGAGACCAGGCGCACGACGCGGTCCTCGCGGCGCCGCAGCGCCAGGTGCGCCCGGTGGGGCAGGGCGATGGGCAGGGCCAGGCCGCCGTTGTAGTCGGTGTGCTCGCCAATGATGTTGACGCGCCCGGGGGCGTACCAGACCCCGTCGGGCTCGGCCTCGAAGACCTCGCGGAACAGGGCGGTCGCGGCCTCGGCGCCCTCCTTGGGGCTCAGTGCAGGGGCGAAGACGGGAGCATCGTTGGTCATCGTGGTCTCCTGTGACGGGTTGATGGGTGAGTGAGCGGACAGGCTGTGGAAGAGGCGGGGCGGGTGGGGAAGGGGTCAGGTGGCGATGGTCAGGCGGGTGCCGGCCTGTTGCAGGGCGTCGACGCTCTCGGCGTCGGGCTCGGCCTCGGTCACCAGGACCCCGATGTCCCGGGTGGCGCAGAAGGAGCGCAGCCCCAGCACCCCCCACTTGGAGGAGTCAAGCGTGGCCACCACCGTGCGCCCGGCGGCGACCAGCGCCTGGTTGGCGGAGGCCTCCTGCAGGTTGGGGGTCATGAGCCCGGCCTCGGGAGTGAAGCCGTGGGCGCCCAGGAAGACCCACTCCACGCGCATCGTGCGCAGCGCGTCGACCGCCACCAGCCCCACCAGGGCGTTCGACGGCGTGCGCTCACCGCCGGTGATGACCACCGTGGGGGCGTCGCGGTTCTCGGCGCGGGCGGCGTCGGCGGCGTCGAAGAGAACCTGCGCGGCGGGCAGCGAGTTCGTGATGACGGTCAGGGTGGGGAAGTGCTCCAGCTCGGTCAGGGCCTGGGCGAGTGCCAATGTGGTGGTCCCGGCCGACAGCGCCAGGGAGTCCCCGGGGCGGACCATGGCGGCCGCGGCCTGGCCGATGCGGCGCTTGGCCTCCAGGTTGAGGGTCGACTTGGCGGTGAACCGCGGCTCGAGGGTGGTGGGGCCGGCCGCCACCGCCCCGCCGTGGACGCGCTCAACCAGGCCCTGGGTGACGAGCTCGGTGATGTCGCGGCGCACGGTCATCTCGGAGATCCCCAGCTCCTCGACGATGTCGGCCACCCGGACCCCGCCGGTGGCCGCGACCCGCTCCAGGATGTGCTCCTGGCGCTGACGAGCGAGCATTGGGGCCGGGCGGGGCGATCCGACGGTGGAGGCTGACAGGCCGGGTTGCATGAGGCCAGTCTGCCAGACCTCGGCGCCGAAAACGACATGTTCGCACGTTCCCGCACAGAGTCGCACAGCGAAAGGAGCGCCGCTGTTCCACCCGATCGGTCGGTCATGGCACACTTATCCCGCTCGTGCCGCTCGCCCGGCTGGGATAACAGGGGCGTGACACGGTAATGTGTTCGAGTCACCCTCGTGGTCATGCGTTCTCCGGACGCAAGAACTCACATCAACCCGACCAGCCAGTCATCCCGTAGGAGCCCAGGAGTCATGCAGATCCCCGCACCAGACGCGCACCAGTGCGTCATCGGTGTGGCCATCGCCCTGCCCTCCCACTACGCCGCCCAGGTGCGTGCGGTGCGGGAGGCCGCCGGGGATCCTCTGGCCGAGGTCGTGCCGCCCCACATCACGCTGCTGCCGCCCACGGCCGTCGACCTCGACTCCCTCGACGAGGTCATGCGGCACCTGCGCGACGTGGCTGCTGGGACGAGTCCCTTCGAGGTGCGTCTGGATGAGGTCGGTACCTTCCGGCCCGTCAGCCCCGTGGTCTACCTCGGTCTGCGCAGTGGTGCCGAGGAGTGCGACCGTCTTCAGGCGCGGGTGCGCGACCGTCGGGGACCCCTGGCCCGTTCGCTCAGCTTCCCTTTCCACCCGCACGTGACTCTGGCTCACGAGGTCGCCGAGGACGGCCTCGACACCGCGGCGAGGAAGGGCGCGGGCCTGACCATGGACTTCACCGTCACCGAGCTTCATCTCTACCGCCATCGCGGCCGGCCCGCCGACCACAGCGGCAGCCGGTGCTCGGCTTCGGAGGAGGGCTGGGACGTGGTGGCCTCCTTCGCCTTCGGCGGCTCCCTCGCCTCCGGCGCCCCCGCTGGTAGTCAGGCTCCGGTGGTCCCGACGGCTCCGGTGGTCTCGGTGTGATCGAACGCGTCAAGGCGTTGCTGGCCGCCGGGCGGCGCACACGGGTGGGCCGGGCCCTGGTCCGTTACGGCACGGCGCGCGGCGCACTCATGGCCGGAGGGATCGCCTACACCGGCATGTTCTCGGTCTTCGCCGTGCTCGCCATCGGCGTGAGCATGCTCATGGCGATGCTCGGTCAGCACCCCACCATTCGGGCTGCCGTCGTGGACTCCATCAACTCTCTGCTGCCCGGTGTCATCGACACCGGCGACGGCAAGGGGCTGGTCTCGGTCAAGCAGCTGACGCTCTCCTCGGCGCTCAACCTGGGATCGGTGCTGGCGGCCGGGGCCTTCATCTACTCCGTCATCAGCCTCATGGGCACTCTCAAGATCGCCCTGCGGGCCATGTTCGGGCTGGTCAATCCCGTCATGAGGCCGGTGATCGGGCAGCTGGCGAATATCGCGGGGTTCCTCGTCATCGTGGCCGGAGTGCTGGTGACCGCCGTCGCCTCGGTGGTGACGACGACGCTGTCGGGCAGTGTCGGTCGGACCCTGGGGCTGCCGCAGTCGTTGACCGGAACCGGGGCGTGGGTGACGACGCTCCTGCTCTCCTTCCTCATCGACACCGGTGTCCTGGCGCTGCTCATCACCATGTGCGGCATCCGCCCTCCCCGACGCGACCTGCTGCAGGGCTGCATGCTGGGCGCCTTCGCTCTGGGTGTGCTGCGCCAGGTGGGAACCGGGGCGGTCGGCTCGGTGACGCGCAACCCGTTGCTGGCCTCCTTCGCCGCCATCGCCGTCCTCATCCTGTGGCTGCACCTGACCAGCCGCGTCGTACTGCTCGTGGCGGCCTGGATGGCCAACCCGCCGCTGCCCCGCGACGTCGACCACCCCGACGAGGTCCACGCCCACGAGCGCCCCAACTACGTGACGCTCTCCGTGCCCGAGACCCTGACCTGGCCCCGCCAGTCCATCACCGGCAGCCTCGAGGCGGACCCGACGGCGCACCCCGACTACGTCCCCCCGGTGCCGATCCCGTGAGGAGTTGACTGGGTTTCTTCGTGGGTGAGATGGTTACGGCAGCCTGGCGAGCTGGCGCAGAACTTCATTGACGCGCCCCGAGAATACGGGGCATCGAGCATGAACGAGAGCGTCGTCTAGTTGTTGTCGGTTTGGATGTCCCTGCCAGTACTCCAGCTGTATTTTCACGATAGGGAGGAGGCAGGTAGGGTTGGAGTCGGCTACGAGCGTGAAGAAGTCATCAGGGTTAATGATCTCGTATACTTCATTGTCTGGGCTCGAGGTGAAATCGGAAGGGCGGTCCTGCGCGAGGATAAAGTCCGCGTTCTGAGAGGTGGCTGCCGCATGTGCGTGGTAGTCGTTTGAAAAGTCTAGCCCGCCTGGAAAATCGCTCACAACGCTGTCCATGCATTGAGGCTTATTCACAGGGCTAGCCGACTCCAGCATCTGCGCAGGTCAGAGCGCCTTTGGCGGGTGCTGTGAATAAGCCTCCTTACATCCCTTGTCTGTCAACTCGGCCGCCCGACCAGCCCTGATTGCGTCCAACAGTACCCGGTCATCGTAACCAACGAAGTACGGGAATGGACTGGTGGCAGCCCATTCCTCACTCATGAACAGCATCCGAGTGCACGGCATGGTGAGGTGAAGGGCCATTATGGCTAGCGTCAGGCCCTGGTCAACACGCACCGCCGGCTGCTCACCCGTGGCAGTGTTTCCCAGAATGTCATGACTCAGGTACGCACTGACCCAACGCTCGGGATACGCATCCCGATGATGCTGTATGAGGTTCCGAAGAGCCGCGCGTCGCCTCTCACCATCGCCTCCCGCTTCAGCGAGGTCGCGAAGGTGCCCGCCGATCCAGGAGTCCCAGCACATGTCAACGCCGAAGCCACCCTCATCAATGGGCTTCGTGGCCAGCGCGCTCTGGGGTGACAACTCAGTGATCAACCACCGCTTCCAAGTTTTCCGCCCCAACCTGTCGACAGCGTTCCGAATGTCCTCCGTCACCGACCGAAATCCATCGGTGTTGAGGTGTTGCACAGTGTCAAGACGCAATCCGTCTAGGTGAAAATCGGCCAACCAACGACGAGCCGATTCAGCAATTACCATTCGCACCTGCTCATGTCCTGGCTGGTTGAAGTTCACTGATTTACCCCATGGCGTCTTCGCCTCCGTGTGAAAATACGGTGCCAGGTACTTATGGGGAGCGCCCTGAGGGCCGAGGTGGTTGTATACGACATCCAGGACGACTCCCAGCCCCACAGCGTGGCAAGCATTGACGAAACGTTGAAGTCCCATAGGTCCGCCGAACTCCGATCTCACTGCCTCGGGCAGAGCGCTGTCGTAACCCCAACCGCCCCTCTCCGGCGAAACTCCAACTGGCATAATCTCCACAGCAGTCACTTTGAGGCTCCTCAGATGCTCCAAGCGCGTGGCGGCCGCTTCAAACGTCCCCTCCGGGGTGAACAGTCCGATGTGCATTTCATAGAGCATACTACCCGGAATCTTAACGCCTCCCCACTTCTCGTCGGTCCAGGGAAACGCGGCGAGATCGAAGGCCCTTGCTGGACCCGCATATCCGGTGGGGAACTACCGAGCACCGGGATCAGGAAGCAAAAGTTGTTCATCGACAAGCAAGCGATAGTCTGTGCCAAGCGGAAGCTCGGCGGTCCAGTATCCGACGTCGTCCTGGGACATCTGGACCACACCGTCACCGAGCCAGAAGCCGCTCTAGCGTCTCAACGTCGACAAAACTCGTGTGTGTCCCGAGGGTCCCACACGCCCAGGCGCCACCCACCGCGCCCGCGCGGGCGGCCTCGAAGATATCGCCGTGGTCCAAGTAGTGGCACAGAAAAGCCGCCACAAAACTGTCGCCAGCCCCGTTGCTATCCACGACCGGACGACCGGGAATAGAGATCGGGCTGATCCGCAGTGGCAACTCGTCCGACCGTCGCCACACACGGGCCCCCTCGCTCCCGGCCATCACCACCACGAACTGGGCGCGCCCTCGGGCGAAAACGTCTGCGACCACGCCGGACTCGTCCCTTAGCGCCGCGGCTGACACAAAGACGTAGTCGGCGCCGTAGGCAAAGTCTTTATGATAGTCGGCAACACCATCCCAGTCATGTAGGTCGGTTGACGTCGACCGACCTGCGGCAACAGCGTCCCGCAAGGCGTACCTCGCCCAGTTCATGATTGAGACGTGCACGTGACGGGACCTCTCGATGCCCTCGCGCCACAGCGACGAATCGGGAATGAAATCGAACGGATGTCGTGGATCGTACAGGGACATGCGCTGTCCTTCCTCGGTCACCAAATTCACCGAGCGTCGCGTGCCACTGATGTGTGTGACGAATGTTATCGGGATCCCAGCAGCTGAGTAAGCGTCCTGGATGAGCCGACCTTCAGCGTCATCTCCGATCACGTCCGCCATGGCGGAGGCGCGGCCAAGCGTGTGGACACCGAGGGCCACGCCGTTACCCGTGTGACCCACGACGGTCACGATGGGCGGAACCATCATGGAATCCACAACAGGGAGGGGCAAGGATTTCACTCGGACGATGTGATCGACTCCCACGCCGCCTACCACCAGAACATCTGCCTGAGTCATTTTCTCTCCATTTTCCTTCACGTGAGTTCAGTCCACACTGGACTGCTGGGTGTTTTTCGGACAGCGCTTGTTTGTGTTTCAGGCTGACTTCTTCAGGCCCAGGAACTCGCTTTCGGCCTCGTTCGGGGTGCGATACCCTAGAGTTGAGTGAAGACGAGTACGATTGTATCTCAGCTCGATCCATGAGGCAATGTCCTTGATCGCCTTGTCCTTCGTGGGATACACCATTCGGTGGACTCTCTCGTTCTTGAGCGTGGCGTTGAACGACTGAAGCCCAAGCGTTGTCCCAGCACACCTCCGTACGCCCCACTGACGGGCGAATGCCATAGGAGTTGAGGTGGTCCAGGAACTTCTGGGACGTGTATTGGTTCCCTCTGTCGGAGTGAAAGATCGTCACACCCTCCTCGACCGTACACCTCTTGACCGCCATGTCAATGGCCTGGCACACCAGGGAGGTGTGCATGTGGTCGGCCATCGCATAACCCACCACCTTCTTGGTGCGGCAGTCCAGAACTGTCGCAAGATAAACGAATCCGGTCCACGTGCTGACATAGGAGGGGGGTAACTCCCGCTTGCGGGGGAATGTCCCCACACAGCTTCTTGCCGGGCTTGTCAGCGGCGGGAGTCCCGCCGGAGCAGGTCGGGCCGCTCGTCCAGGTCCTGGGCCGGCACGGTAGTTCGGATCTTTGTCCGCGGCCCGGCGGCCTGTAGCCCCAGGTTACGCATGATGGCGCGGATCGTGGAACCGCCGGCCCGTACACCGCGCTGCTCCAGGATCACCTGGATTCGCCGGTACCCGTGGGCCATCGGAGTGCTCAAAAATGTCCTTAATCATCATGGCCAGCTCCTCCCTCCGAATGGCCGTCTGTGACTGGGGCCGGTCGCGCTAGGAGTAGTACCCTGATTTTGATACCCTGGACCACCGGCACATTGAGGCTTATTCATAGGGGTGTTTAGGGTGTTTAAAAGGGGGTGTGTCGTTAGATAGGGTGGCGGCTTGCTCTTGAGAGAGTTTTGGTGACTAAGCCAGCTCAACCAAGAAGCAAACCGCCATGACGAATAGTAGCACGAGGATCACTCGCGATGATGTCCTGGACCTGTGCGAGGCCATTCACGCTTCCGGCCCCCTGCCGGTGTTCGGGGCGAGGGTGCTGGGGCTGTTCCTGTGCGTGCGCCTGCCCCTGACCTACCTGAGGCACAACCTGCCCCAGGAGCTGCTCGCCGAGGTCTACTGCGTCTCGCAGGCCACCGTCTCCCGCGTCATCGCCGCCTACACGCCCCTGATCGCCCAGGTTCTTCAGGAGCACGTGCCTACGGTGGAGGATCTGGATCCCACGGCCCAGCTGATCATCGACGGCACCCTCCTGGAGTGCTGGTCCTGGAAAGACCATCCCGAGCTTGACTTAAGGCAAGCACAAGACCACAGGTCTGAACGTCCAGGTGGCCTGCACCCCCTCAGGGGCCCTGGCCTGGGTCTCCGACCCTCAGGACGGATGCACGCACGACGCCAAGGCCCTGCGCCGCTGCGGCCTGCTCGACGTCCCCGCCACCGACCTCCCAGACGGAGTCTCACCACCACGCCATATCGGCGACAAGGGGTACATCGGACTGGCCATGATCACCCCCAAGAGAAAACCCCCGAACCTGCCGCTCCACCCAGACGACAAGACTTACAACAAAACCGTCAACCAGATCCGCTACAAGATCGAGCGAGTCATCGCCAACATCAAGACCTGGAGAGTCCTGCACACCGGCTACAGAAGACCACTAGAAACCTTCCCAGAAACCATCACAACCATCCTCGGACTCATATTCACATACACCCCACGAATAAGCCTCATTCCTTCATGAGTTCAAGACGCCTGGATATCCTTATTCCTGGTGCGCGAGGATTGTTTCTGCGCATGTTGTAAAGCACTTCACTGAAAACGTCTTGAGTGCTGATGAGCTGGAACATCCCTGGATTCTCTTCGCGCAGAAAGAAAAGCCAGTCCACGAGGGTTTTGCTGAAGAGGATATTTGCGTCCACAAATACTATTTGCTTCTTCATGAGGTTGAAGCGTATCTGGGGCGGGGTGTTTCAGTCGTTGAAGAACTCGAAGTCGCCTTCGGCGTCGAGAGCGCGCAGCTCCTCGAACCTCTTGCGACGCTCGGACTCTCGCTGATCGCGTAGCTTCATGACTTCTGTGAGGTGGAAGCGTGTGTGTGCACCTACTTTAAAGGAATCGATCTTGCCTTCGCGGCTCCACCGCAGAAGGGTGGGGCGTGAGACGCCCAGGAGGTTGGCTGCGACTGTACTCGTCAGCTCCTCCGGCATCTGTCCGATACTGACGGAGCCGCCCTCGCCGATGATTCTCAGGGTGTGGAAGAGCATGTCTTGCAGTGATGAGGGGAGGGGGGTGTCGTGTCCGTCTGCGGATCGCAGGATGAAGGTGGCTTCACGTCGGGCTGACGCGACTCGTGCGTCATGTGCGGTCCGTGAGGGGATGGTGATCCGCTCGGTGGTGCGTGCAAGGGTGGTGGCCGTCATCGCCTGCTCCTTTCGTGGCGTGCGGTCCTTTCTGAGCGCCCACAACGTAATACATGTTCACTTATATGTGAAAGTAGTGCTGTGGGGTGGGTACTGATGGTTGTCAGAAGAGCGGCCTGGTTCTGCTGGAGCCCGAAGTGTCAACTGGGGCGATAGCCTGTGGCGGTGACTGACACTCCTGGCAACCCTGGTAACCCCGGCGGCTCCACTCGGGTCGCACATCCCAGCGGCTCGACACCCTGCGACGGCTCAGCGCCGGCCATTCACGCCATCATCCCCGCCGGCGGCGCGGGCACCCGGCTGTGGCCGCTCAGCCGACGCAGGCGCCCCAAGTTCCTCCTCGACCTCACCGGGGCCGGCCACAGCCTCCTGCAGGACACCGTCGAGCGCCTGGCCCCCCTGACCGCCACCACGACGGTCGTCACCGGCGTCGCCCACATCGCCGCCGTCGCCGACCAGCTCCCAGACGTCCCGCGCGACAACCTCCTGGCCGAGCCCTCCCCGCGCGACTCCATGGCGGCCATCGGCCTGGCCGCCGCCGTCATCG
>ERZ772940.346-NODE-346-length-22877-cov-5.69757_pt1 | contig 22877 bp, 18 predicted proteins | sample MGYA00511682_ERZ772940 | MGnify/ENA primary metagenome ERZ772940 (study PRJEB29015, sample SAMEA2737922) | human oral metagenome | biome: human oral; feature: human-associated habitat; material: dental | place: China | collected 2031 ... | reverse complement strand
TATTTACCAGGGTCAGATGATGAATGACCAAGCCAGCGATAAGTTACACTTTCAATCAAGACTGGACCATTGCCACCACGAACATGATCTACAGCTTTCTTAAATCCTTCATAGACATCGATGACATTGTTTCCGTCTTCGATGAACATTCCAGGAATTCCATAAGCGGCGCTACGTTGATGGATATGTTCTACATTGGTCATTTTCTTGATATCCGCAGAGATACCGTAACCGTTATTAATGCAGTAGAAAATAACTGGGAGTTTCCAGATAGAAGCCATGTTTACTGCTTCGTGAAAGACACCTTCGTTGGTCGCACCATCTCCAAAGAAGCAAACAACGATTTTACCGGTATTTTTCATTTGCTGACTGAGGGCTGCACCAACAGCGATTCCCATACCACCACCTACGATACCATTGGCACCAAGGTTACCAGCATCAAGGTCGGCGATATGCATAGATCCACCTTTACCTTTACAAGTTCCAGTGTATTTGCCAAGGATTTCAGCCATCATTCCGTTGAGGTCAATTCCTTTGGCAATAGCTTGTCCGTGACCACGGTGGTTTGAGGTAATTAGATCATCTGGATTGAGAGCCAACATAGCACCCACGTTAGCTGCCTCTTCTCCAACAGAAAAGTGCGTCATTCCTGGCACTTTCCCTTTCTTTACTAATTGCGCAATTTTTAAGTCCATGCGACGGATTTCTTCCATCTTACGGAACATCTCTAGCAAAAGATTTTTATCTAAAGTTGACATAATCTTGCCTTTCTAACATTGTTCTTACCTTACTATTTTACCTTTTTTAGTATACACTGTCAAAGTATATGACCGATAAAATTTCACAAGGTAAAAAAATAAATCCCCGTTTTAACAGGGATTCTCTCCAGTTAGAGCATTTTTTCACAAAGTTATTTTTCGGGATATTTTCCAAAAATTAGCTCAATCTTTTCATTACGGTTTTCAAACGCCATTGATACAAACAGCCAGAAACAATCAAGCTGGCAATCAACCCAATCCAGTAGGCAAATGCCCCTAAGTCAGTTGCTTGATCTAATAGATATCCTAGAGGTATCGCTACTCCCCAATATCCGATTAGACCAAGATAGAAAGGAACGATAGTGTCCTTATAGCCTCTTAGAATCCCCTGGAGCGGAGCCGCAAAGGTATCAGCTAACTGGAAGAAGAGACTGTAAGTCAGAAATACAGCCGTTGTTTCAATGAACTGAGAGTCATTCCCATATAGACTAGCTACACTATCTCTAAAAATGTAGAGAAAAGATAGGGTAAGACCTGCAAAAATGAGGGCTGTTATTCTCCCCAGACGAGCATAGATTTTAGCATCCTCAAAACGTTTAGCCCCCACCTCGTACGACACAACAATCGTCATAGCAGAGGAAATACTCATGGGAAAAGCGTACATGAGACTCGAAAAATTCATAGCTGACTGGTGACTGGCGATGATGAGCGATGAAAACTTAGCCATGATTAGTCCCACCACGGAGAAAATAGCCACTTCCGCAAATACGGTTCCTCCGATTGGTAGACCTAATCGAACACCTTCCTTGATTTTATCTATATTGAGTGGAATAGGTTTTTCAAGATGTAACGCTTTTAATCTTTCCTGTTTGAACAAAACAAGCAGGGAAATTCCCAATAAAACCCAATAGGTTAGAGAAGTTCCTAGACCTGCTCCTGCACCACCAAGCTCTGGAAAACCAAGAGCTCCATATATCAAAAGATAGTTAAAACCACTATTGAGCGGAAGTAACAAAAGCATGAGGTACATAGATAGCTTGGTCAAACCAAGAGAATCCAACAAAGACCGAATGACACTAAAAAGCAACAAGGGAATAATCCCGATAGAAAGATACCAAAGATAGGAAACTGCAACTGCCGCTACTTGAGCTTCTAGTCCGATATGATTTAAGACAGGAGGTGCCAAGAAAAGTACCAGTCCCAGTAAGACCACAGATAGACCCAAGGCCAAATAGATGAACTGGTAAAAATCTGACGCAACTTCTTCCTTTTTACCTCGACCAAGATGGTGACCAATGATGGGCACCAGGGCTGATACAATCCCTGTTAGGAATGTAAAGAAGGGATTCCAGATACTGGTTGCCATAGACACACCAGCCAAGTCCATGGTATTGTACCGCCCAGTCATGGTTGTATCAACAAAAGAGGCAGAATAATTGGCAAATTGATAAATCAGGATAGGGAAAAATATCTTAAGAAATAAAACAAACTTGTCTTTAAATTGATGGGTTGGGTACATATACGCTCTCTATTCTTATAGTTTATAGAGCAGAGTCCCATCTAGTTTTGATAGACGATTTGTCCCTTACAGATAGTATATTTGACCCGCCCTTTTAAAGTTTCCCCGATAAATGGAGAATTGGCTGATTTTGAAGCGAAGTTTGGACCAACAGTACGATCAGCCTTGTCATCAAAGATAGTGATGTCCGCTGGACCATTTTCAGCCAAGTAGCCTGCTTCAAAGTTGTAAAGTTGGGCTGGATTGACAGTCATTTTTTCTAGTAATTCCATCAAGCTTAGTTCACCAGCTTCCACCAAATAAGTCAAACCAAGAGAAAGAGAGGTTTCCAAACCAGTCATACCAGATGGCGCTTTGGTGATATCTTCTACATTTTTCTCATCTGCATGGTGAGGCGCGTGGTCTGTCGCGATAACTGTGATAACACCTGACTTGAGACCTTCGATAACGGCACGACGGTCTGATTCCAAACGAAGCGGAGGGTTCATTTTGGCATTGCTACCTTGAGTTAAAAGAAGAGTTTCTGTCTTAGAAAAATGTTGTGGTGCCACTTCTGCTGTGACTTGGGCCCCCAAACCTTGAGCAAACTCTACTACTTTGACACTTTCCTCCTTAGACAAATGCTGGATATGAACGTGGGCCTTAGTTGCATGGGCAATCATGACATCACGCGCAATCATAGCGTATTCTGCTACCCCTGTCGCACCACAGATCTTGAAGTGATCTTTAGCGATGTTTTCATTAAAGCCAAGAATACCGTTCAAGCCGGGATCTTCCTCGTGTAGACAAACAAAGGTGCCAAGTTTTTTAGCAGTTTCCAAGGCTTCTTTGAGAACCTTACTGCTTTCAAGTGGAATACCATCATCTGAGAAACCAACGGCACCTGCTTCTAAAAGCGCCTTAAAGTCAGTCAAGTCTTGGCCATTAAAATTCTTAGTAATGGTCGCAACCGTCTTAACATTGATTTTCTCTTTAGCAGCTGGCTGAAGAACTTCTTGCAAAGTCTCCACGTCTGAGATGGTTGGATTGGTATTTGCCATCATGACGACCGTTGTAAAACCACCTGCAGCGGCTGCTAGAGCACCAGTATGGATATCCTCCTTGTGGGTCTGACCAGGTTCACGAAAATGAACATGAATATCCACGAGTCCAGGCGCAACTACAAGCCCAGTAGCATCAATCAGTTCTGCTCCTTCTTCCTTAATTTCAGGCGCAATTTTGACAATTTTCCCATCTTGGACCAAAACATCACACACTTGATCCAAACCAGACTTGGGATCCATTACACGACCGTTTTTGATTAATAACATCTGCTTTCTCCTTTATTCATAGAAATCAACTTGAGTATCCAACAATTTATCCCCATCATAAACAAACTTAGCTGAAAAGAAGGGTTTGTCCTCTAAAAGCCACTCAACAAAGGTGTGGTCACCCTCCCAAGTTGGCTTGCTCAAAACCTCGTCATAGGGAACCCATTCTAGCGTCCCCTCATTGCAGTCAATCAACTCACCTTCAAACTCCGTCACCTTAAAAACATAGGTGTACCAGTCTAAATCTGGCGTGAATTCTGGAAAAGTGATAACGCCTTTTAGAACCGGCTTGGCTTTGAGGCCTGTTTCTTCTAGGATTTCACGCGCAGCGCATTCTTGAGGTGTCTCCCCTCGCTCTAACTTACCACCCACACCAATCCATTTGCCTTCATGGACATCATTCGGCTTCTTATTGCGATGCAGCATGAGCAGTTCTTTTCCGTTATCAATGTAGCAAATCGTCGCTAACTGAGGCATATTTTCTCCTTATCTAAGCCAATCGATTGGCACTTGTCCTGTCTCTTTTAAAAATTCATTGGCCTTGGAAAAAGGCTTGGAACCCCAAAATCCTCTATAAACCGATAAAGGACTAGGATGGGCTGATTCGATAATCAAGTGGTGAGGATTGGTAACCAGGGCCTTCTTCTTGCGTGCATAAGCGCCCCAGAGTACAAAGACTACAGGTCTGTCTAGATTATTGACAACCCGAATCACAGCATCTGTAAAAGGCTCCCATATCTGTCCAGCATGACCATTGGCCTGCCCAGCAGGAACGGTCAAGCAAGCATTGAGAAGTAAGACTCCTTGTTCAGCCCAAGCAGTTAAATCATGGGATTTCTTAACGCCGATGTCATCTGACAATTCTTTCAAGATATTTTGCAAGGATGGCGGAGCTGGGATAGAGTCCGGAACAGAAAAACTCAAGCCCTGAGCCTGACCTGACCCGTGATAGGGATCTTGCCCTAGAATCACCACCTTAACTTCTTCAAGCGGTGTTGTCAATAGAGCCTGAAAAATCTTTTCCTTAGGTGGATAAACAGTTCCCTGAGCATAGACCTGATCCATAAACTGATTGATTTTCCCGAAATAACCCTCAGGTAATTGCTCCTTAATCAAAGCATGCCAAGATGAGTGTCGCATCGCCAACTCCTTCGTTTTTACTGCTTCTATTATAGCAAAAAGTGGCTATCTAAACCACTTTTTACAGTTTATCCAAACAATCCAGCAAGTCTTGGTAAGAATGAACTTCATAGGTCGGCTGGGCTTGTGTATGATTTTCGAGGTAATGAGGATTGTACCAGATAGTGTCAATCCCTGCATTATTGCCACCTTGAATATCAGCCGTTAAGGAATCTCCAATCATCAGCGTCTTTTCTTTGCTAAATCCAGCAATCTGCTGACCGATTTTTTCATAGAATAGTGCATCAGGTTTTTGTGTTTGTAACTGTTCGGAGATAAAAACTTGGTTGAAATAGGGAGCCAGACCAGATTGAGCCAGACGTCCTGTCTGGATGGCAGTAATCCCATTTGTCGCAGCATACAAGCCATAATCTCGTTCGATGAGACTGTCCAAGAGTTCATGAGCACCTGAAAAAGTTTGTCCCTGTTGAGCGAGATAAAATTGGTAACGCTGGGCAAGAAAACTACCTTCTTTCTCCAGTCCAAAATGAGCAAATAAACGAGAAAAGCGCGTGTTAACCAGTTCTTGTTTACTGATTTTCTTTTGCTCCAAGTCTTTCCAGAGAGCCTTGTTCATAGGAATGTAATAGTCTTTATAGGCTTGAATATCCGCAACTCCTTCTTCATTTAGAAGTTGCGTCAAAGCCACATCCTCAGCAACATCAAAATCAAGCAAGGTGTGGTCGAGGTCGAAGAGTAGAAATTTGTAGGGCATTGAGTTTCCTTTCTAAGGGGAGGCAAGGGTCAAGTCAAAAGGGGGGTGGGACAATTTATGTAGATACTAGGAATCATTTATTCAATTTCCAATCCGTGTAATCTATGCTACTATTCACCCCATATTTCACATTAGGAATAAACACATGTATATCCCTTAAGTGATTTACATTATTAGAGATAGCTTGAAGAAGAATTCCTCGCGGCACATTTTCTAATTCATTATTGTAAATTGCCTCTATTTGATAATAAACTCTAAAATCTGTTTCAGATAACTTTAAAGCTTTGGTAATACAATTTTTTATAAGCTGTTCATAAACTCGTTGAGAATTTCCATAGTCTGTGTCTAATTTAAAACCATTACCGTTAGCCCAAGGCGTTAGAGGTACTACATTATTGAGATTTGTTTTTCGTGAATTAAATTCTGTTTCAGGAAAGTTACCTATCAACATATATGCTAGTAAATGACCAGTATGAAATATTGAACCCTTGAATTGACTTTTTCCTTTTGAAGTATTTTTTGCAATCGTTTTGTGTGAAAGTAATGCTTGTCCAATAGTGAATCTGGACGATTTCTCTATATTTCGAGCAAATTCATCTAGGTTTGGCAGTTTTTCAAAGATTTTTGTATCAAAATTTACAAAATTAGGTAAATCAAAACTTCCATAACCATTATAAAATTTTTTTAATTTTTCTATATCATCAATTTCTAATTGTTCCAATACAGATTCTGTGATACTATATACTGCCTGATGAAGGTGAGGGTAACCCATATTTCTACTCCTATTAAAAACAAACTAACAACTTTATTATAACATATAGGTAGATAAAACTTCGAAACTAATTAAATTTTACTTTTATGAATTTATCCCAACACTTTTGTTCTACCCTAATTTTTTTTGATGGAATTAGACTATCATATAGTGTTTTAACCCCCTCTATTCATCCGTAAACAAAAGAAAAAATGGGCAAGAAATCATAATTCTATTTCCTGCCCATTTTTGAAAGTAAAGATTGCAGTTTTATTATCGGTGATGACTACTTGCTCTAAAAATGTATGCCATAGTTTTTCATTGAAATCTGTTATGATTTCTTCATACTGTAAATATGTAGTTATCGTCATCTGAATTGATTTAAAGGATTCAAAATTTCCAATACTACACTCCCCTACCCCAACTCCTTGGCTATTCTGCTTTTTTCAAGTTTTCCCCTAGTAATTCGTTTCCATAAAACAAGCGGGTTCAAACTATAAGATAGGCGTACAATGTAGTAATTAAGCCACTCGATAAAGGCAAAAAGCTCTATCAACGTGGCTAAGATAGCCACTTGGACACTCTGTGCGTTCCAGAAAATAAGAGGAAAGCCTGAAATAAGTAAAATAAAATCTAGTATTCTGAGAACATCATATATTTTAGGGACATTTCCACTTCCGAACTGAGGTTTCGAGAGTCTTCTAATCAAAATTGCCCAATAGATTGAACCTTGAAGCAATATAAATGTCAGTAAAGACAAAGGATAAAGAATAGAGATCAAACCATTCCAATCACTAAGCCGATTTTTCAAAAGGAAAAAACAAAACCAAAAGGATAGGACGGCTGTGAACTCCCCCAAACAGAGGGACACTAACTCTTTTCTAACTTTCACTTTTTGTATGATCATTATCTCCCCTATTTATCTATCATCCTATATCAGAAAAAAAGCATTCTAAGGATTTTCTAGTCAACATTTCTCAGAATGAAGGCATTCTAAGAATCGAACAGTCTGATTGCTTTAATATCATTGTAATTCTAAACTTAGAATTCCTATAAAATAAATGTTTAAGGGCTATTCTAAGTCTATGACAGCTTTAAATTTTAATTTTTGAAGGATTCTAAAGCTAGAATAGCTCTAAAATCACGAGAATGAAGCTATTCGAAGCTTAGAAGAACCTTTGGTGAATTTCAATAGCAATTCAACTAGCTATTCTTACAATTTCTCTGATGAGCTTTAAGTTTTTTGATAGCCCAATCATAGTGACTGGAGGTGGCACTCACAAAGTAGGAGCCTAGACTTGTCCCTCCCGTCCACTTATAGAGACCTTTTGTGAACAATTCGTCATTGCTAAAGCCTTCCATCAACTCTAAAACCTCTTTATGCGATTGATTGAGGAGTTTGGTCGCTTCTTCTAAGGACGTTCTCTGGTGCTTCTTCCAAAAAGCGACATTCATTTCCCCATAAGTTTTCCAATTATAAGGTTCAGGGAGAAAAGGTCTTTCATGACCCTTTTGATTGGAATGTACCCAGGTCAAAAGTAACTGATGCCATTCATAGCGATGGATCAGAACATCTCTTAGATTTTTATCTCTTTTCCAGTGAGCTTCTTTTTTCTTTTGGTCTTTTGAAAAATCAAAAGGAGTCTGTAGTTCCTCTTCACTTAATTTAGATATAAAGTGATTGAGCTTTTTATAGTTTTCCTTAGAGGCTAACACTAGCTCCTCTTTTGTTTTTGGTCTAGGCATAGGAGTTCTCCCTTCATTTTCAACTAGAATAAGCTATTTTCTTACTTCATTATACCATAATCAAAAAGCAGTTCTTCATTTTACGAAAAGCTGCTTTTACTAACTATTTTTTATGCTTATAGTCACTAGTTTACATATAAATCGCTAAAGCGACCATCCACTTCTGCTATTTGATAGAGCAAGCGGGACAATTCTTGGTAATCTTCTTTTAAACATGAAAGGTGGGCTTGACCAAATAGAGTAGCCAATTCTTCTTTTAATCTTGCTCCTTTCGGATCATGATCTTTTAAGAATTTACTGAGATAGAGATTTCGAACAGCAGCAAGTTTGAAGCTGAAATACTGATGCAATTGTTTTTGCTCTGTATTTAAGCCGTTTTCAGCAACTGCTTTTGCATAACATTCCAAAACACCATTTTGACCATTCAAATATCGGTTCCTCATAATCCTTGCTGTTTCCTGATAGATTTCAGTCTGACTAGGACTCTTGACCTTCTTAAAATTTCCCCACATGGAGTAAGATCCGCGCTTATAGTCAATAGCCTCCGCCTTCCAAGCTTCTAATATGTCATTAAAAGCAACCTTCATACAGGCAAAACCAGCTGGATCATGCAAATAGAGATACTGATCATCAATGTCATACACGGTTACGAAGTGATCCACGCCATAAAGGATTGTGTGATTGGGATTGTAGGTCAGATGGCCCATATCAAGAGGTCCCAGTACGACAGGCCCATTGGACAGAAAGGTTTCCAACTTTCTTTTAACCTCTTCCAAATCTACTTCCAATCCATCTTTTAGATAGAAGTCCTCATAGTCAAACCCTAGTATTTTTAAAGAATGTGAGATGGAAAGATCTGGCATTCCATTATCAAAGAATACTAGAGGGTGCTGCTCATCTTCCTTTACGATACTAGCGCCATTGCCCATCGCCATAATTGCCTCTAAAAACTCTACTTTAAAGTCATAACCATAGGCATCCAGTGCCATTGCCAATGAATAGCTATAGCAAAGTGACACATCTCCAAAATACATCTGCATATTCATGCCTCCTTATCTTCTATGGGACTATTATACCGAGAAAACTATTCGCATGCCCCATAAAATCCAAACAAAAATTATGGTATGTTTGATTTATAGACATGAATTTCCACAATAAAAGACTCTGTAGAGGTTCTTTCTACAGAGTCGGATTTGCTTCTTTAAAAAAAGCAGAAAATGATCTAGTTCTTAATCACTGGTATCCAGAGTTCCATTTGATAGTCTGGTGACGACATGTCTCCTTCAGTATAGACTTCAAAGTCCGGCGCTCCTGAGTGGCGATAGCCTGTTTCTGGGAAAAAAACCTCCAAAACATACTTCCAAGCATTGTGAATGCTAGCTGGTATAGGACCTTTGACAGGAACGATAGCATATTCAGCTGCTGGGATGTCTTTGATTGACAGACCTAGTTCTTCTGCTTTAGTTTTATCCGTCACATCGTAAGCGGCCATATAGTCGATAATTTCACCTTCTTTGACATCCGAGCAGACGCCAAAGGATTGGCCGCTACCCAAACCTTCTAGCATTTCAAAACTGTGATGGGCATAGAGTTGCTCCCAAGCAGACGGGCATTTGCTATTGTCAATAGCTTCCAATAGGACGCCTGCCACGATAAATGCAGGCTTCTTTTGAATCTTGATATCCATGTTCTTTCCTCCTGTGATTTTTAAGGATAATTGAAGCTTAGGAAAGACCCGATAAGGTTTTCCATTTCGAACTTCTGAGGGAGTTGCATCATGGAATTTCTTAAAGGCCGCACTAAAAGCATCCGCAGAGTCATAGCCATATTTCATTGCTATGTCAATGACTTTCTCAGAGCTTTCCCGCAAATCCATCACAGCCTCTGACAGCCTGCGATTGCGCAAGTATTCTGCTAATGTCATATCTGCCAGGATAGAAAATAGCCTGCTAAAGAGAGGGTAAGAATAGCCCGATAGCTGCTGAAATTTTTTCATATCCACTTCTTCAGTCAGTTGCTGCTCCAAATAATCCATTGTTTGATTGAATTGATGCATCATATTCTTTTTTTCTTACCTCCATAAGATACAAAAGACGTTAAAAGCAAAGTGAAAATAGGAAAATTAACGCTGGAGCTTCTAGTCCTAGAAATTTTCTCTTTTTCGAACAGCTTTTAGGCCATGTTCAATTCTATCTATATTCTAGCAAGTACAAGATACTTCCGCCCTAGAATTTTTGTACGAGATTTAAAGGTGTAAATTCTATAACTTATCTTTTAATTTCTCAACAAAGAGATAGGCTGCAGGGCAGGTCAAGGTATTCTTAATCGTCAAATGATTAATTTGATGGATCTTTTTCCGGTCTGTATGGGGGAACTCACGACAGGCCTTGGGACGAACGTCGTAGATTGAGCAGAGATTATCTCCTCCTAGAAAGGGGCAAGGCATGGATTTGAAAACCTTGTCCCCATCTTCATCCACCTGCAGAAATTCCGCTTCAAAGGCTGGTAATTTCATCTTAAAGTACTTAGCAATACGGGTGATGTCTGCCTCTTTAAAGTCTGGTCCCAAAGTCTTGCAACAGTTGGCACAGGCAGTACAATCAATCTCAGCAAAGACTTCTTGGTGAATCTGCTGGGCAATCTTATCTAAGTTTTTAGGAGGTTTTTTCTTTAGATTAGCTAACACTTTACGATGCTCCTTCTGCTTTTGCAGTGCTAGTTGGTGGTAATACTCAATATCAATCTCTTTAGACATAATTTCTTCCTAATACAAGTGTTTTTGTCTATTATACCATAAACTCTGCCCCTTTCTTATCCCCTTGAACAGAAAAAAGCCCTTCGGAAAAAATCCGAGGGGCTTCAAACCTTGTTCACTGAACTAGATTATTTTTTAAGGTTGTAGAATGATTTCAATCCACGGTATTCAGCTACTTCACCAAGTTGGTCTTCGATGCGAAGCAATTGGTTGTATTTAGCGATACGGTCTGTACGTGAAAGTGAACCAGTCTTGATTTGTCCTGCGTTTGTTGCAACTGCGATGTCAGCGATTGTTGAATCTTCAGTTTCACCTGAACGGTGTGATACAACGGCAGTGTAACCAGCTTCTTTCGCCATTTCGATAGCGTCGAATGTTTCAGTAAGAGTACCGATTTGGTTAACTTTGATAAGGATTGAGTTAGCAGCACCTTCTGCAATACCTTTTTCAAGGTAAGAAGTGTTTGTTACGAAGAAGTCGTCACCAACCAATTGAACTTTACCGCCAAGACGTTCAGTAAGAGCTTTCCAACCGTCCCAGTCGTTTTCATCCATACCATCTTCGATAGTGATGATTGGGTATTTGTTTACCAATTCTTCAAGGTAGTCGATTTGTTCTGCAGCAGTACGTACAGCAGCGCCTTCACCTTCAAATTTAGTGTAGTCGTAAACTTTACGTTCTTCATCATAGAATTCTGATGATGCACAGTCAAATCCGATAAAGACATCTTTACCTGGAACATAACCAGCAGCTTCGATAGCAGCAAGGATAGTTTCAACACCATCTTCAGTTCCTTCGAAACGAGGAGCGAATCCACCTTCGTCACCTACGGCTGTTTCAAGACCACGAGATTTAAGGATTTTCTTAAGAGCGTGGAAGATTTCAGCACCCCAACGAAGAGCTTCTTTGAATGTAGGTGCACCAGCAGGTACAATCATGAATTCTTGGAAAGCGATTGGAGCGTCAGAGTGAGAACCACCGTTGATGATGTTCATCATTGGAGTTGGAAGAACTTTAGTGTTGAATCCACCAAGGTAGCTGTAAAGTGGGATTTCAAGGTAGTCAGCAGCAGCACGAGCTACAGCGATAGACACACCAAGAATTGCGTTTGCACCCAATTTACCTTTGTTAGGAGTACCGTCAAGTGCGATCATAGCACGGTCGATAGCTTGTTGGTCACGTACATCGTAGCCGATGATAGCTTCAGCGATGATGTTGTTTACGTTGTCAACAGCTTTTTGTGTACCAAGACCACCGTAACGAGATTTGTCACCGTCGCGAAGTTCAACTGCTTCGTGTTCACCAGTAGAAGCTCCTGATGGAACCATACCACGTCCGAAAGCACCTGATTCAGTATAAACTTCTACTTCAAGTGTTGGGTTACCGCGTGAGTCTAGGACTTCGCGAGCGTAAACATCAGTAATAATTGACATTTTTTACTCTCCTTTGAGTTAAATTTTTTACACCTCTATGATACCTTAAAAATAAGCGTTTTTCAAGAAAAAACGTTATCTTTGTGCAAATTTTCCTTAACTTTATAAAGTAATCGCTTTCTTTTCGTCTGTTTTCTCGCGATTTTTGTGATATACTATTTTTATGACAGATTTATCAAAACAACTACTAGAAAAAGCTCATGGTGGGCCGAAATTAAACCCTGACGAACAACGCCGCTATCTCGGCACTTTCGAGGAGAGAGTTCTTGGCTATGCGAATATTAATACTGCCAATAGTCCTGAATTAGAACATGGATTTTTCTCTATTTTAGAAAGTTTTCAAGAAAAGGTAGAGATACTTTTTGTGAAAATCTCACCAAATATCGAGTTTGACAAGCAGGTCTTTTACTTAAGACAAGCAAAGGAAAGCAACTGCCAGGCGACTATTGTTTCAGATGATCATATCACCTCTCCTTTTGGCCTTGTCATTCACACGAATGAACCTGTTCAAGTAGATGAAAAGGACCTTAGACTCGCATTCTCGAATCTCTGGGAGAAAAAAAAGACAGAAACTCCTAAAAAATCAATCTGGAAAAAATGGTTAGGTTAATGATTTCTCATATTTAATAAATGACCGATATTAGTAGCTGTGTGCTCCAAATAGAGACTTGCATTTTTCAAACTATTCTCTAAAGGTTCACTTTTCTCTAAAATTGAAAAGGCTGCTTGTATATTTTCAAATGGTAGGGGAGGTAAATCGTCAGCAAGACTACCACAAATAGCAATAACTGGAACTCTGTTAGGGGTTCTTTTTGCTACACCGATAGGAGCTTTCCCAGCGAAGCTTTGACTGTCCAGTCTGCCCTCTCCAACAATAACCAAGTCGGCATCTGAAACTTTCTTGTCAAAGTCTATCAAATCCAAGCAAGTATCAATCCCAGATACGATACAGGCCTTAGCAAAGGCACAGAGCCCAGCAGCAATCCCCCCACCTGCCCCTGCTCCTTTAAGAAATAGGGTAGAAGGCGATAATTTTTCATAGAACCGCTGCATAGCCAGATCTACTATCTCAAATAAAGCAGGATCCAAGCCCTTTTGTTTTCCAAATGTATAGGTTGCCCCTTGATGACCACATAGAGGGCTCACGACATCCGCTAAAATGCGGATTTTTACATCTTCGGGAATCCTATATAACTCGCTGTCTGAAACTGACCCGAACTCAAGCAAAGTCTGACCACAAGCTGGTAATTCCTTTCCATTCTTATCATAAAAACGATAACCCAGACCAGCAGCAATGCCTATTCCGCCATCATTACTCGCTGTACCACCTACACCGATATAGATATCTTTCATCCCTTGATCAATGAGATGGCGGATCAATTCTCCGATACCGCGAGTTTGGATGTGGAGAGGGTTTCGTTTCTCCCACGGAATCTTTCCTAACCCAACTAAGTCAGCAGCCCTGTTATCTTTCTGAAAGTATCGCATTGCTTCTTTAAGACCAAAAGGTCCCGTCACCTCTTGCCATTTTTCTTCGAGTTCAAGAGAATGTCGAATAGCATCCACAGTTCCTTCGCCTCCATCACCAACTGGGCATAGAGAACAAACTATACCAGGAATTGCTTTCTCGAAACCTCTTTTTATAGCTTTGGCAACATCTTCAGCTGTCAAACTTTCTTTAAAAGAATCGGGTGCAATTACAATTTTCATAGTTTCCTCTCATTCTAAGAAATCAATCAAAGGTAGAACTTCCAAAAAATCCCTCGTATCTGTATGACAAGCTATCTCTGTTTTTACGATCTCTTTGGCACAAAATGCAATGCCACGTCCTGCTGACTTTAACATCAAGAGGTCATTGGCACCATCACCGATGGCAATCGTCCTTTCTTTGGAAAGTTTCAGTTCTTTTTTCCATTCCTCAAGAGTAGCTTGTTTTACTTGACCTGTCACAATTTCACCAACTAATTTTCCTGTTAAAAAACCGTCTTTGACTTCTAACTGGTTGGCGGAGAAATAGGAAATACCAAGGGATTTTGCTAATCTCTCAACTATTGGTTCAAATCCACCAGACACTAGACCGACTAGAATGCCCTTCTTTTGAAGTATGGAGATAAATTCTTGAGCATTCTTGGACAGATGGATGGATTTGAAGACAGTATCAAAGACCGAAATTGGAAGACCTTTTAACAAAGCCACTCTTGCTCTTAAACTTGTTTCAAAATCCAATTCACCACGCATTGCCTGGTTTGTAATTTGCGAAATTTCGGCTTCGCAACCTGCTTCTCTTCCTAAAAGATCAATCACTTCCTCTGCTATCAGGGTGCCATCAACATCCATGACACAGAGCCCCATTACTTGAGTCATTACTTCTCCTCTTTTCTAAACAGCCCAAAAATCGTATGAAAGAATCATACGATTTTATCTATTAGTTGACTAAACTATGGTACAAGTCCAGGTAAGATTTGCAGGCTGTATCCCATGAGAAATCGCATTCCATAGCTTGTTTTTGTAGATTTTTCCAAACGTCCGGCTGGTACTTATAAACATCCAAGGCTGTTTGGAAACTCCAGTTAAGCCAGTATGGTGTTAAATTGTCAAAGCTAAATCCAGTACCAGTTCCTTCGATCGGATTGAAGGATTGAACTGTATCTCTTAGTCCGCCAACCTCATGAACCAATGGTAGAGTCCCGTAACGCATCGCCATCATTTGAGACAAGCCACATGGTTCAAAACGACTTGGCATGAGGAAGAGATCACAAGCTGCGTAGATTTCTTGAGCAAGCTTGACATCAAAAGTGATATTCGCTGATAGCTTGTCAGGATAGACTTGAGCAAACCAAGAGAAGGAATGTTCAAAAGCTGGGTCACCTGTTCCTAAAAGGACTATTTGAACGTCCTCTTGTAAGAAACGATGCAAACTCTCTACAATAACATCAAAGCCTTTTTGACGGGTCAAACGAGAGACAATCCCAACTAGAGGAACATCTGCTCGGACAGGTAACCCAACTCTCTCTTGTAATTTTGCTTTATTTTGAGCTTTTCCAGACAAATCTTCCTTATCAAAATGATAATCTAAAAGTGGGTCTGTTTGAGGATTATAAAGATCTGCGTCAATACCATTGACAATACCTGAAACTTTGCCTGACTCCATACGAAGAATCTGGTCCAAACCGCAACCAAACTGACTGGTCATAATCTCATGCGCATAGCTAGGAGAAACGGTTGAGACACGATCCGCGTACAGAATACCTGCTTTCATCCAGTTAAGACAATTATTCCAGCGAAGAGTGCCATCAGCATAGCGTTCAAACCCAACACCGAACAAATCCCACAACATTCCTTCAGAAAATTGACCTTGAAATTCCAAATTGTGAATGGTTAAAACTGTTCTGATTCCTTGATATGCCTGAATCCAATGGTACTTTTCTTTTAACAAGAAGGGAATCATTGCTGTGTGGTAATCATGAACATGGAGAAGGTCAGGAATAAAGCCGATGCGTTCCATGGCTTCAAGAGCAGCCAGTTGGAAAAAGGCAAAGCGTTCACCATCGTCAAAATCACCGTACACATGACCACGGAAGAAATAATATTGATTATCAATGAAGTAGAAGGTAACCCCATTCAAGACCGTTTTCTTAATACCACAATACTGTCTACGCCATCCTACACTAACTTCAAAGTGGAGAACATCCTCTATCTGATCGTCAAACTTAGCTTCTACCATATCATAATAAGGCAAGAAAACTGCAACTTCGTGCCCTGCCTTTACAAGTGATTTAGGAAGGGCACCAATGACATCGCCCAAACCACCTGTTTTTGAAAAGGGTGCTCCTTCTGCCGCTACAAATAAAATTTTCATGAGTAAATGTCCTCTGTTACTGTTTCACCCTTCTTAACTACAACTGGATGTTCTGCCGTTCCTCGAATGACAACATCGTCCGCAACTTCAACACCTTTGTCTAGAATGGCATATTCAACCTGGGCTCCTTGACCAATCACAACACGAGGGAATAAAATGCTGTCCTTCACCACACTATCTTTGTGAACATAAATGTTACGAGATAGGACTGACTGAACGACTTCACCCTCAATGATACTACCAGAGGCAAACTGAGAAGTACTTACTTTTGAAGTATTCGCATAGTAGGTTGGTTCTTCATTCTTAACTTTTGTATAAATCTTTTGATTTGGTGAGAAAAGTGAGTAGAATTTTTTAGATTCAAGCATATCAATATTTGCTTGATAATAGGATTGAACAGAGTGAATGTTTGCCAAGTATCCTGTGTATTCGTAAGCAAAAGCTCCTTCTTTTACAGCTAAATCGCGGAGAACATAGCGCAACTTTTCAGGATATTCTTTCTGAGCCTCTTCTTCAAGTCGTTCAATCAACCAAGGGGTGTCCACAACAAAGATATCTGTAGACATGTTGAAGAGTTCATCCGTAGATTTGTTATCAAAGAGTTTGTGCGAACGAACATGGTCAGTTTCATCAATTTCCAAGATAGCATTCACATCAGAAATGTCTTTCTTAGGAAGTTTCTTATATACAACTGTAATCGGACCTTTTGTTGTATTATGAAGGTGAAAGACTTGATTCAAATCAATATTCACCAGCACATCGCAGTTAATCGAAACGGTTTGGTTTGAACCCGAACGTCTCAAATAGGTAAGAAGCTGTTGGTAATACTCTTTTCCAACTGTACTGCTTTCAACACGAGTATTGTAAATTCCTAGATAGTAGTGACTTAGAAGGGTGGACAAACCCCACTCACGACCTGAACGGATATGGTCGAATACTGAGCTGATATTATCTTGTTGGAAAATACCAAAGATACTGCGAACACCTGCATTTGCAAGACTAGAAAGAGGGAAGTCAATCAAACGGTATTTCCCACCGAAAGGCAAGCTAGCTACCGGACGGTGTTCTGTTAACGTTGACATATCATGAAAACCAACTGTGTTTCCTAAAATGGCTGAATATTTATCAATCTTCATCTGTTGCTACCCCCACTACTTCATTGTATCCTACTACTTGTACTTCGTCAGTTCCGTCAATCTCTACACCGTCAGCAATAATGGCACCTTCACCAATGATGGCACGAGTAATCTTTGCTCCATGGCCAATAATAGCCCCACTCATAATGACAGAATCAACGACTTCCGCTCCCTCACGTACTTGTGCTTCTGTTGAAAGAATCGAACGTTTAACCGTTCCATCTACAAAACAGCCATCCACGACCAATGAATCCTCAACGTGTGCATGCGCTCCAAAGTAGTTGGGTGGTGAAATCAAGTTCCGTGAGTAGATTTTCCACTGACGATCACGACTATCCAAAGCGTTGTTTGGATCAATGTATTCCATATTGGCTTCCCAAAGTGACTCAATCGTACCAACGTCTTTCCAGTAACCATTAAATTCATAGGCAAAGACACTTTCACCAGACTCAAGATAGTTAGGGATAACGTTCTTACCAAAGTCTGACATATCTACATTGCTCTTTTCAGCAGCAACAAGCATATTGCGAAGTCGTTTCCAGTCAAAAATATAAATCCCCATAGAAGCCTTTGTAGACTTAGGTTGAGCAGGTTTTTCTTCGAATTCAACGATACGGTTATTGGCATCTGTGTTCATGATACCAAAACGGCTAGCTTCTTTTAAGGGTACATCTAGAACAGCTACTGTCAAACTGGCATTGTTATCCTTATGGGACTGAAGCATGTCATCGTAGTCCATCTTGTAGATGTGGTCACCAGAAAGAATCAAAACATATTCTGGGTTGATACTGTCGATGTAGTCAATGTTTTGGTAGATAGCGTGACTAGTCCCTTCAAACCAACGATTTCCCTCGCTTGCAGAGTAGGGTTGAAGGATAGAAACACCTGTGTTAATACCATCTAGTCCCCAGCTCGAACCATTTCCGATATGGTTATTCAAAGCGAGAGGTTGGTACTGCGTAATCACACCAACATTATGGATCCCAGAGTTTGCACAGTTGGAAAGAGCAAAGTCAATGATACGGTAGCGCCCACCGAATTGCACTGCCGGTTTGGCAATGCTTTGAGTGAGTTTTCCGAGACGTGTTCCTTGCCCACCCGCAAGGATCAAAGCTAGCATTTCATTCTTCATTTTCTACTCCTTTATAAAGACATGTGAACGTTAAAATCGAAAGAAGGTAGGAAGTCAAACTTTTTATAAAAGTAATAGGAAATCCATTTCTCTTGTGTTTCAAGTCCAATCCAAGTACATCCGTTTTTAAAATCTAAAAATTATAATCAACAGCCCCTTATTCTTTTTTCTTAGCTGGTTTCAAACGACGCTTGATTTTCCAGATGCTTGCTCCCATGGCAGGCAAGGTAAAGGTCAAGGTCTGCTCGTAATCTTTCCATAAGCCTTCTTGAGTCTGAACTGTTTGATTGTGCTCTTTCCAGACACCTCCCCATTCTTCTAATTCTGTATTCCAAACTTCTTCGTAAATACCTGCAACAGGTAAACCAATCGTAAAGTCCTTACGTTCAACTGGTGCCATATTAAAGACACAGACTAACATTTCGTCCTTCTTGCCCTTACGAATAAAGGAAAGGACACTCTGATCTCTATTATCAGCATCGATAATCTCGATACCATCATAACTAGTATCAATTTCCCAAAGACAGCGATGGTCTTTATAAAATTGATTCAGTTGTGAAGTGAAATGCTTCATCTTGGCATTCATCGGATCTTCTAGATTAGACCATTCCAACTGCTCCTCAGACTTCCACTCGAGGAATTGTCCGTATTCACTACCCATGAACAAGAGTTTCTTACCTGGATGACAAATTTGATAGGTGTAGAGATTGCGCAGACCAGCGAACTGATTGTAGCGATCTCCCCACATCTTATGCATCATACTCTTCTTACCATGAACTACTTCATCATGTGAGAAAGGCAAGAGATAGTTTTCATTGAAAACATACATAAAGCTGAAAGTCACAAGATTAAAGTCATACTTGCGATAAATTGGATCTTCCTCGTAGAAACGGAGGATATCATTCATCCAGCCCATATTCCATTTATAGTCAAATCCAAGGCCGCCCATTTCTTTCATACCAGTAATCTTTGTCGCTGATGAACTTTCTTCTGCAATCATCATGATGTCTGGATGAGCTAACTTGACAACTGTATTCAAACGTTGAAGGAAATAATAACCCTCGTAATTAAGGTTTCCACCGTCTTTGTTTGGAGTCCAAGGAGCATTATCATAGTCTAGGTAAAGCATATTGCTCACAGCATCTACTCGAATACCATCTAAGTGGTAAAAATCAATCCAAAACTTAATACTTGAAATCAAGAAAGACTGGACCTCATTTTTCCCGAGGTCAAAGTTCAGCGCACCCCAACCATAGTTATGAGCCTTGTTGTGATCTTGGTATTCAAAAGTTGGTGTTCCATCATAATATGCCAACGCATCATCATTAATAGTGAAATGACCTGGAACCCAGTCTACGATAACACCGATATTATTTATATGACACTCTTCAACGAAATCTTGGAATTCCTCAGGTGTGCCATAGGAATGTTCAAAAGCAAAGTAACCCATAAGTTGATAGCCCCAGCTCAATCCAAGTGGGTGAGCCATTAAAGGCATGAACTCAATATGTGTATAGTTCATCTCAACTAAGTATGGAATCAACTCGTCTTTCAGTTGCGAAAACGTATAGGGACTACCATCTGGATTTCTCTTCCAAGACCCTGCATGAGCCTCGTATATATTAACTGGTCTCTCGAAAAATCCCAGACGTTTGCGACGTGCTAGCCAAAGTCCATCTTTCCATTTCTTTTCACGGATATTGGTCAAAACAGCTCCTGTACCTGGTCTAGCTTCAAAATAAACTGCCAAAGGATCAATCTTCATAATCTGGTGACCATTTGCACGCGTGATATGATATTTATAAATCTGACCTTCCTGAGCTTGACTCGTAAAGACTTCCCAAACACCTGCTTCATTACGAACCATGGGAATCTGATTCTCAACCCAATTAGTAAAATCACCAACTAGATGAACTGCTTGTGCATTCGGGGCCCAAACCCTAAAGGTATAGCCTATTTCTCCGTTTTTCTCCTCTCTATGCGCTCCTAAATAATGCTGGAGGTGAAAGTTCTCACCTGTAGTAAAGGTTCTTAATGCTTCTTGATTATTCATTCAATCCCCTTTCTTTTGTAAGCGTTTTCTATAATTCTATTATACACTCTTTTAAGATAACTTTCAAGTAATTTACGAAGGAAATCATATTTTTTTATGAAAGTCTTCAAAAAATTATCTAGCATTTTAAAAAAGATATCCTGAAAATAGAATACGAAACAATTTCCATATATTTTTTTATTATAATACCAGAATATTCGCTTTTTATCAATTTTAAACTGTACTTTTTTGAAAAAAATAAAATCAGGAAGTCGTTTTCCTGATTTTATAAATTATTTCACATCAAAAACAATGGATTTAACATTTGTCATCGCTTCAATACTATATTTAATTCCTTGCACTCCTGCACCAGAACCTTTTACACCAAGGAATGGGAAATTATCTGGTCCACGTTGTGTTTTATTATTAATATGAACGGTTCCCACTTCAAGTTTTTCAGCGATTTCAAACGCCTTCTTAAAGTCATTTGTAAAGACTGAAGATTGAAGACCGAATTCTGATTCATTAGCAATTTCTAGCGCTTCATTGGCATCTGCAACTCGGATAATTGGGAGAACAGGTCCAAATGGTTCTTCCCAGGCTAATTTCATATCTCTTGTGACATAATCAAAAAGTCCTGGCCAAATGAGATTATTCTCACGTTTGATTGGGCTGAGCGCTTTGGCTCCTTTTTCCTGAGCATCTTCAATCAATCCCCAGATGAAATCAGCTGAAGCATTGTCAATAACAGGTGTGATATCTGCATTGTCAAATGGATCACCGACAGTTAACTTAGCAACTTCAGCCTGGAGCAATTCAGCCAATCTGTCTGCTACGCTTTCCACAACCAAAACACGTTTGATAGCGGTACAACGCTGACCAGAGTAGCTAAAGGCACCACCTACGATCTGCTTAGCTGCATTTTCTAAATCTGCATCTTCTAAGACAATTGCTGCATCTTTCTCACCAAGCTCCAGCATAATCGGGCGCATACCAGCCAAACGACCGATACGCTCACCAATCGGTGTTGAACCTGTAAAGTTAATGAAGTTCACTTCCTTGTGTTCGATGATGTAGTCTCCGATCTCAGAACCACGTCCAGTGATGGTGTTAAAGACACCTGCTGGAATTCCGGCTTTGTCAAATGCTTTAGCTAGCAAGAGACCAGAAATAGATCCTTGCGTTGGTGGTTTAAACATAACAACATTCCCTGCAATCAAAGCCGGAGCAATCTTGGATCCAGAAAGGTTGACTGGGTAGTTAAATGGCGCAATAGCTAAGACAACTCCAACTGGCTCACGACGGACAACGGCTAGTTTGTTTTTACTTGCAGCTTCAAAACCGCCACCTTCCATCGCTTGTCCAGTAATACGGATACCTTCCTCAGCAGCAAAACGGATCAAATCTGCTGTACGTACTACTTCTCCAATGGCTGCTTTAATCCCTTTTGCAATCTCTTTGGCAAGAATTGTACCAATTTTTTCTTTATCACGTTCCAAAATATCTGCTGTCCTATGTAAATAGGATGCACGCTCAACGGGTGCTAAATCACGCCATGCAGGGAAAGCTGCACGCGCAGCTTTCATAGCCTCATCTACTTCAGCCTGACTCATAGCTGGTACTGTGCCTAGTTTTTCTTGATTGATAGGAGAATAGATCGTAATCTCGTTCTCTGATAATTTCCATTTCCCATTCACTAAATTCTGATAATTTGTCAAATTCTCTTCCTCCTGAAAATGATTAAAACTTATTTTATCAAATTTTCAGAAAATTACAACCCTTTTTGTGCAAATATTGATATTTTTTTCACAAACTTGATTCTTCAAATTATTTGAATTTTATTCCTATTAGATATTGGTTTTTCAATAAAAATCAAAAAAGGTCTAGCTAATCTAAACCTTTTCAGAACATTAATTTACGAGAGTACCTTTAAGACCACGACACTGGTATCATCAATCACATTTGATTCTTTAGAACGACTATTAGATACAAGCATTTCAAGATTTCCTGCATTCTCAAAGTAGAAGGAAGTTCCCTTCGCATTAAAGACTACCAATAAGTGCTCTGGTCCACCGTGAATTTCGTAAACAATCCACCCACTATTTTCAGCAGCTGTATGGACAAAAACATGACGGTAAACTTCTTCGTATGTAGGATAGGAAAAGGCACTGGTCTGTGTTTTCAGGCGAATAATCTGACGGATAAAGTCAATGCTCTCTTGTCTCTCATTGATTAAATCCCAGTTGACTTGGTTGACACTATCTGGAGCATTGTAACTATTCATGGCACGTTCTCTATCTGCCGCAGTCAGCTCGCCATTTTCTCCAGTAGCAAAGAGTTTGGTGCGGCCAAATTCTTGCCCCAGCTCTATAAAGGACATCCCTTGCATAAGAATGCTCATCGCTGTTGCTGTCTCAACTTGGCGCATAATCTTATCTAAACTGTGATCTGGATGAAGGGTCACCAACAAATCATGCAAGTTGTAATTATCATGGGCTTCCACATAGTTAAGGACTTGGTTTGGGCTAAGATATGAGCCCAACTCTCGACTA